>OLVP01000027.1_pt1 | contig 119130 bp, 116 predicted proteins | sample 1673281 | NCBI WGS metagenome assembly OLVP01 (sample SAMEA3178940, study PRJEB25190) | human gut metagenome | biome: human gut; feature: human-associated habitat; material: faeces | place: Austria | collected 2013
CTCAGCCGGAACATAGCCGCGGCCGGAAGTCATCGTGATCTCCATGGACAGACGCGCGTCGCTCATCAGGGTAGCGATGTGCAGATCCGGGTTAAGGATCTCAACCTCGCCGTCTGCGTGGATATCGCCAGCCTTGACCTCGCCCTCGCCGGCGGCCTCGATGTAGACCGTCTTGGGGCCGTCGCAGTGCAGCTTGGCGATGATGCCCTTGATGTTCAGCACGATCTCGGTAACGTCTTCCTTCACTCCCGGAATGGAACTGAATTCATGCAGAACCCCGTCAATTTTTACCTGGCTAATTGCCGCTCCAGGCAGAGAGGACAGCATAATTCTTCTGAGGCTGTTACCAAGCGTTGTTCCGTAGCCCCTTTCCAGTGGCTCCACAACAAATCTGCCATATTTCTTATCTTCTGACATTTCTGTGATTTCGATATTTGGTTTATTAAAATCAAACACTATAAGTTCCCTCCTGCTATCAGCACGTTTTACGGGTTATTATTTAGAATATAATTCGACGATCAGCATTTCATCAACCGGTACATCGATCTCATCGCGTGTCGGAAGCTCTTTTACTGTTCCTTTTAAGCTTTCAGCGTCTGCCTCTAACCAGGCCGGTACAAGACGCCCGCCTGTTACCTCGAGGATATCTTTATATCTCTGGGAACCTTTACATTTTTCTTTGATTTCGATCACGTCACCAGCCTTTACAAGGTAGGACGGAATGTTCACCTGCTTACCGTTTACAAGTACATGCTTGTGGTCTACGATCTGTCTTGCTTCACGTCTCGTTCTTGCGAAACCAAGACGGAAAATGATATTATCAAGTCTTGTCTCGAGAAGAACCATCAGGTTTGTACCTGTCATACCGTTCATCTGTTTCGCTTTCTTGTAATAGTTACGGAACGGTTTCTCTAATACGCCGTAGATGAATTTCGCTTTCTGTTTCTCACGTAACTGGAGACCATACTCGCTCATCTTTCTGTTTGCTCTCTTTAACTGTCTTTTGGACTTTTTATCAATTCCTAAATAAATCGGATCCATTCCGAGGGAACGGCATCTTTTCAGTACCGGAACTCTATTTACTGCCATGCTCTTATCCTCCTAATCAAAATTAGACTCTTCTGCGTTTTGGTGGGCGGCAACCATTGTGTGGTACCGGAGTTACATCTTTGATGCTTGTTACATCAATACCGCATGCCTGAAGCGCACGGATCGCTGCTTCTCTACCTGAACCTGGTCCCTTTACCATAACGTCTACTGATTTCAGACCATGTACTAATGCTGCTTTAGCTGCTGTCTCAGCCGCCATCTGTGCTGCATATGGAGTAGATTTCCTTGAACCTCTAAATCCCAGACCGCCGGCACTTGCCCATGATAAAGCATTTCCTTCAGCATCTGTCAATGTGACAATTGTATTGTTAAATGATGCCTGTATATGTGCCTGTCCGTGTTCAACGTTTTTCTTAACACGCTTCTTTGTCACTTTCTTTGTAACTTTCTTAGCCATTTTCTAAACTAACCTCCCTTATGGGTTTATACTATTTTTTCTTGTTTGCTACAGTTCTCTTAGGACCTTTTCTTGTTCTGGCATTGTTCTTTGTGTTCTGGCCACGAACAGGAAGTCCACGTCTATGACGGATACCTCTATAGCATCCAATTTCCTGTAATCTCTTAATGTTTAATGCGATTTCTCTTCTTAAATCACCTTCAACTGTCTGACTTGCATCGATAACGTCGCTGATTTTCTTAACTTCTTCGTCAGTTAAATCCTTACAACGTGTGTCAGGATTAACACCGGCTTCTGATAAGATTCTCTTTGAACTTGAAACACCGATACCATAAATATAAGTCAATCCAATTTCAACTCTCTTTTCTCTTGGTAAATCAACACCTGAAATACGAGCCATATGAATAACCTCCATTAGTTAAATTGTATGAATCTTCAAAATACGTAGCCCGTGTTTCCACGTCTGAAATGTTGTACGCTCCCAAAAATTCATATTTGTAAGTTTCAAACGAATAACTGGTTCAGCAAATTACCAGTCATTCTTTCTGAAAATATAAATCAATTATATCTTCTTTATTTCATAGCAACGTATATATAAAATATAGTTACTGCAGCCGCAAATTCGTAGTAAAACTACCTGATGCTCTCTAAATATAGCATCATTAATACGGTTAATACCGCATTACAATAAACAGCACAAATAAGTGAACAATATGTATCATTCACTTCTTTTCCGGATTAAATTAACCCTGACGCTGTTTGTGCTTAGGATTCTCGCAAATAATTCTTACGATTCCTTTTCTTTTAATGACTTTGCATTTTTCGCATATTGGTTTAACTGATGATCTAACTTTCACAGTAAATCCTCCTTCCACAAAAAAGTCCGAATATAATGTTATCATAAGATTATAATTATTACAAGGACTTTTTTTCAAAAAAATAATATTTTTTAGTTACTCTATAAAAAGCTGCACCAATTACAGCCTTTCTTCCTTATAAGCTGCGCCAGCTCAATTCCGCTTCGCTTCATTGACCTTTCGCTCCTCTTCATTTCGCTGCGGGGCATACGCCCCATAATAATAAAATTTTGTGCAAGGGTTTGTATGTAAACATCCAAACCCTTTTACAAATTTTATTATTGCGCAGCTTATTTATCACGCCATATGATTCTTCCTTTTGAAAGGTCATATGGAGACATTTCTATTGTTACTTTATCTCCAGGGAGTATTTTGATATAGTTCATTCTAAGCTTACCGCTGATATGTGCAAGCACTATATGTCCGTTTTCAAGCTCTACCCTGAACATCGCATTTGGCAATTTTTCTACAACTGTTCCTTCTATTTCAATTACATCTGCCTTTGACATGATTTCATTCCTCCACTTTTATAGTCTTTTACAGTGTTAATATTTCCGGCTCTCCCTTTGTTATAAGAACCGTGTTTTCATAATGTGCTGCCAATGATCCATCGTCTGTAACCACTGTCCAGTCATCATCCATAAATGCCACATCTGCTCTTCCCATATTAATCATAGGTTCAATACAAAGTGTCATTCCTGCCTGTAACTTCATTCCTCTTCTTCTTTGTCTGAAATTCGGAATCTGCGGATCTTCATGCATTTCTCTTCCAATGCCGTGACCTACCAAATCCCTGACAACTCCATATCCGAATTTATCAACATAATCATTTATAGCTGCTGATATTTCGTATAAGTGGCATCCCTCTTTTGCAAACTTAATTCCCTCGAAAAAGCTTTGCTTTGTTACCTCTAACAATTGTTTTGCATCATTACTTATTTCCCCAACAGGCAATGTTCTTGCACAATCTGACTGGTAACCTTTATAGCTTAAGCAAAAATCAAGACTTACAATGTCACCATTGTCCACAAAGTGATCTTTTCTAGGTATTCCATGAACGACTTCGTCATTTACTGATACACACAACGCTGCCGGAAATCCTTCATATCCTTTACATGTTGGAATACAGCCATAGCTTCTTATTAACTCTTCTCCAATTTTGTCAATCTGATAAGTACTCATGCCCGGCTTTATTTCTTTTGCCAGTTCCTCATGGACCTTGGCAATGTATTTGCCGGCCTGACGCATAAGTTCAATTTCTCTTTCTGATTTAATTGTAACTGCCATTTTTATGCTCCTAAAATATCAACAATTGCATTGAATACATCCTTCATGTCAACTGTTCCATCAACACTCTTTAAAATTCCCTGTTCATTATAGTAATCTATAAGTGGCTGTGTCTGATTGTGATATACTTCAAGTCTGTTTAATACTGTTTCAGGCTTATCATCATCTCTTACAATAAGCTCTTCTCCACACTTATCGCACACACCTTCAACCTTTGTCGGGCTGTATACTACATGATATGTTGCTCCACAGCCTACACATGCTCTTCTTCCACCCATTCTCTTTACAATGTTTTCATCCGGTACGTCAACATCTATTGCAAAGTCAACTTTTTCACCCTTAGCTTTTAATGCTGTATCAAGAGCTTCTGCCTGTGGAATTGTTCTTGGGAATCCGTCTAAAACATATCCGTTTTTGCAATCATCCTGTTTAAATCTATCCATAATTAAGTCTAATGTTAATTCATCAGGAACCAACTGTCCCTTATCCATATAAGACTTAGCTTTTTTTCCTAATTCTGTTCCATTTTTAATATTTGCTCTAAAAATATCTCCTGTTGAGATATGTGGAATGCTGTATTTTTCAGCAATCATCTTTGCCTGTGTTCCTTTTCCGGCTCCAGGTGCGCCTAACATAATAATTTTCATATTTTTTTCCTCACACAATAAACAATAGTAGTTTTAGGGGGCAGCATAAGCCGTCCCCTAAATTATCTGATATCTTCTAGAATATTCCTCTGACTGTACTGTAACTGCGTTCTGAAACCATTGACTTAATAGTCTGAAGTGTTTCAAGAATAACACCTACGATAATGATAATTGATGTACCGCCAAATCCAACTTTTGCTCCTGTTACACCTGAAGCAACGATTGGAATAACCGCTACAATAAGAAGTCCTACTGCACCGATTAAAATTATATAATTTAATATCTGTGTCAAATATTCAACTGTTGGCTTACCGCTTCTGATTCCCGGTATAAAACCACCTCTGTCATTAAGGTTTTTAGCAACCTCACGAGGGTTAAATGTTATTGATGTGTAGAAATATGCAAAGAAAATAATAAGTAATATATATACTACAAATCCTATAGAATATTTCATATTCGCCGGATTACACCAATATGACTGACTAAGATAATGAGCCCATTCCGGATCTTTTCCGAAGAACTGAGCAATTACAACAGGGAACTGTAATAATGATGATGCGAAGATAATTGGAATAACTCCGGCAGTGTTAACCTTAAGAGGTATATTTGACTGCTGTCCACCAACCTGTCTTCTTCCCTGTACTTTTTGTGACATCTGCACTGCAATTTTTCGTGTTGCCCCCTGAAGGATTACTACAAGAACGATAATTCCCACAACTACTCCGATAATAATCAAAGCTGAAAGACCTCTCATTCCTGGAGATATACCATCTTTAGCAACAAAGTTTGTAAATAAGTTGGCAATATCACTTGGCATACCTGAAACGATATTAATTGTAAGTACAATAGAAATACCATTTCCTACACCCTTTTCTGTGATTTGTTCACCAATCCACATAAGAACTGCTGAACCGGCTGTCATTGCCAAAATTCCTGTTACGATTACTCCCCATTTTCTTATGGCATGCATATCACCATACTTAATAGCGTCTGTATCAAATATTCCCTGATTTGCAAATCCAATAATCATGGCAGTTGACTCGATTAATGCAAGAGCAACTGTTAAATATCGTGTAACTTCTGCTAATTTCTTTCTGCCTTCTTCTCCATCTTTCTGAAGTTCATCAAGTTTTGGAATAGCAATTGTTAATAACTGCACGATAATAGATGCAGTGATGTACGGTGTAATGCTCAAAGCAAACACCGACATCTTTTCCATTGATCCACCAGTGATGGCAGTAAAGAAACTAAAGTTTTCATTTGAGAAATTGCTCATAATATCTTTTATTGCATCACCGTTTACAAATGGAATAGGTATCTGACTACCTAATCTTACAACTATTAACATCAGAAATGTATAAAGTAATCTTTTTCTTATCTCTTTAACTTTTAATGCTTTCTTTAAGGTTTCTAACATATTAGATCACCTCACAAGTTCCACCTGCGGCTTCAATCTTTGACTTAGCACCTTCACTAAAAGCATCAACTTTTACTGTAAGTTTCTTAGTGATTTCACCATTACCAAGTATCTTAACACCGTCTCTAGGATTTTTAATTACCCCAGCTTCAAGTAATGTTTCTACAGTTACTACTGTATCATTGTCAAATCTTTCCAAAGCTGTAACATTAATTCCTACAATGTTCTTTGTATTAATATTTGTGAAGCCTCTCTTTGGGATTCTTCTGTATAATGGCATCTGACCACCTTCAAAACCTGGTCTAGGGCTTCCTGAACGTGCTTTCTGTCCTTTATGACCTTTACCGGCTGTCTTGCCATTTCCTGAACCATGTCCACGGCCTCTTCTGAAATTATCACTATGTTTTGAGCCCTCAGCAGGCTTTAAGTTTGATAAATCCATTGTCGCACCTCCTTATCTAATTAGATTAAATTTCTTCAACTTTAACTAAATGTCTAACCCTCTGAATCATACCTCTGACTGCAGCATTGTCAGGCATTTCGACTGTCTTGTTAAGCTTTGTAAGTCCTAAAGCTTCTGCAGTCTTCTTGTTTTTTGGAACTGCTCCAATTGTTGATTTTACTAATGTAATTTTTAATTTATCTGCCATTTTCATTTCCTCCTATTAGCCTAAAATCTCTTCTACAGTTTTACCGCGAAGTGAAGCTACTTCTTCCGGAGTCTTTAATGCAGCTAATCCTTCAATTGTAGCAAGAACTACATTCTGCTTATTCTTTGAACCTAAAGACTTTGTACGGATATTTGTGATTCCGGCAAGTTCTGCAACACTACGTGCAGGACCTCCGGCGATAACACCAGTACCTTCCTTAGCTTTCTTAAGAAGTACTTCAGCACTTCCGAATTTTCCAATAACATCGTATGGAATACTGTTATTCTCATCTACAGGAACAGTAATAAGGTTCTTAATAGCATCTTCTTTACCTTTACGAATTGCTTCAGGAATTTCAGCTGCTTTTCCTAAACCTGCACCAACGTGTCCATGTTTATCACCAACTACTACTAAAGCTGCGAAACGCATATTACGTCCACCCTTTACTACCTTAGTAACACGTTTGATTGATACTACTGTCTCTTCTAATTCTAACTGACTTGCATCAATTATCTCACGTTTCATGTGTGTTACCTCCTCAACTAAAATTCCAGTCCAGCTTCTCTAGCTGCATCAGCTAATGCCTGAACTTTACCCTGGTATATAAAGCCGCCTCTGTCGAAAACAACTTCCTTAATACCCTTTTCTACTGCTCTTTCTCCGATAACCTTACCAACATATGCTGCGGCATCAACGTTATTAGTCTTTTCTAACTCTTTCTTAATGTCAGCTTCTAATGTAGATGCTGCAACGAGAGTTTTTCCAACTGTATCGTCAATAATCTGAGCATACATATGATTATCACTTCTAAAAACTGCTAAACGTGGGCACTCTGTTGTTCCACTTAAATGATTACGCAGTCTGTTATGTTTCTTAACGCGAACTTCGCTTCTAGATTTCTTACTAACCATCGTCTACACTCCTTTAATTATTTCTTACCAGTCTTACCAACTTTACGTCTGATAACTTCTGTTTCATATTTGATACCTTTGCCCTTGTATGGTTCAGGAGCTCTCTTGCTTCTGATTTCAGCAGCATACTGGCCAACTTTTTCTTTATCAATACCTTTTACAGTGATCTTATTCTGTCCGTCTAAAACAGTTTCGATTCCTTCAGGATCTTCCATTTCAACCGGATGTGAATAACCAAGTGAAAGAACTAACTTCTTTCCCTGCTTCTGTGCTCTGTAACCAACACCGTTTACTTCTAATACCTTAGTATAACCCTCTGTTACACCAACGATCATATTGTAAATAAGTGTTCTTGTAAGACCATGTAAAGATTTGTTTTTCTTTAAGTCATTTGGTCTTGTTACAACGACATGGTCGCCGTCTAATTTAATGTCCATAGCCTCAGGTAAAACTCTTGAGAGTTCTCCCTTTGGTCCCTTGACAGTCACTTTATTATTTTCTGCTATATCAACAGTTACTCCTGCCGGTACAGCGATAGGCATTCTTCCTATACGTGACATTTCGCCTTACCTCCTAATTTTTATTTACCAAACGAATGCGAGAACTTCTCCACCTACGTTTGCTTTTCTTGCTTCCTTATCTGTAATCACACCTTTGTTTGTTGAGATGATAGCTACTCCAAGTCCACCGAGAACTCTTGGTAATTCATCTTTTCCGGCATAAACACGAAGACCCGGTTTTGAAATCTTCTTGATTCCTGTAATAACCTTATCGTTTTTGTCCTTACCGTATTTCAATGTGATTCTGATTGTTTTGAAGTTTCCTTCTTCTATAATATCATACTTTTTGATATATCCTTCATTTAAAAGAATGTCAGCAATAGCTAATTTCATCTTTGATGCAGGAACATCTACAGTATCATGTTTTGCAGTATTTGCATTACGAATTCTTGTAAGCATATCTGCGATTGGATCACTCATAGTCATAGTTTACTTCCTCCTTCAAATTTTCTCTTACCAGCTTGCTTTCTTTACGCCTGGGATCTGTCCCTTGTATGCTAATTCACGGAAGCAAATTCTGCAGATTCCGTATTTCTTTAAATAAGCATGTGGACGACCACAGATTCTACAACGGTTATAAGCCTGTGTAGAGAACTTAGCTTTTCTTTGCTGTTTAACTTTCATAGCAGTTCTAGCCATGGATCTACCTCCTAATTACTTTGCAAATGGCATATTAAATAATGTCAATAATTCACGAGCTTCTTCATCTGTGTTAGCTGTTGTAACAAAAATAATGTCCATACCTCTAACCTTATCAACCTTATCATATTCAATTTCAGGGAAGATAATCTGCTCTTTAATTCCAAGTGCATAATTTCCTCTTCCATCAAATGCGTTAGGGTTAACACCTCTAAAGTCTCTTACACGAGGAAGTGCAAGATTTACTAATCTGTCTAAGAATTCGTACATCTTATCTCCTCTAAGAGTTACTTTACATCCGATTGGCTGTCCTTCTCTTAACTTGAAGTTAGCTACTGAATTTTTAGCTCTTGTAATAACTGCTTTCTGACCTGTAATTGTCTCAAGATCCTTAACAGCTGTATCTAAAATTTTATGGTTTTCTTTAGCTTCGCCAACACCCATGTTTATTACAATCTTATCGAGCTTTGGAATCTGCATTACGTTCTTATATTCGAACTTTTTCTGCATAGCATCCATAATCTCGTTTAAATAAGTTTCTTTAAGTCTGCTCACTTTTTCGGACCTCCTCTCTTAATTAATCGATTACGCTGCCATTTTTCTTGGCAATACGTACTTTCTTTCCATCTTCAACTTTAAATCCAACTCTTGTTACCTGTCCTTTAACAACAAGCATAACGTTAGAAATGTGAATAGGTCCTTCCTGTGTGATGATGCCACCATTCTGATTCTGAGCACTTGGTTTTGTGTGCTTTGTATGCATGTTGACACCTTCGACTGTTACAGTTCCGTTCTTAACGTCTACTGCACTAACTTTTCCTTCTTTACCTTTGTCTTTACCGGCAATAACTCTAACTGTATCACCTTTTTTAATCTTCATAGCTGACATTATGCATACCTCCTATAAAACTTCAGGTGCCAAAGAAACAATCTTCATAAACTGTTTGTCTCTTAACTCTCTGGCAACCGGCCCAAAAATACGAGTTCCTCTTGGGGTCTTATCATCTTTTATAATTACAGCAGCATTTTCGTCAAATCTGATGTATGAACCATCTTTACGACGAGCGCCCTTAACAGAACGAACTACTACAGCTTTAACAACGTCACCTTTTTTAACAACTCCACCTGGTGTTGCATCTTTAACAGTAGCAACGATGATATCACCAATATTAGCATATCTTCTAGTAGATCCGCCCATTACTCTGATTGTAAGTAATTCTTTAGCGCCTGTATTATCAGCGACCTTAAGTCTACTTTCCTGTTGAATCATGCTGTATTCCTCCTATCTCTATATAAGGCCTATTTAGCCTTTTCAATAATTTCAACAAGTCTCCATCTCTTATCTTTAGAAAGTGGTCTTGTTTCCATAACTTTTACTGTATCACCAATACCGCACTGGTTTTCTTCGTCGTGAGCCTTTAATTTGTAAGTTCTCTTAACGATTTTGTTATATAAAGGATGCTTTACATGATCCTCTACAGCAACAACGATTGTCTTATCCATCTTGTCGCTGACAACTTTTCCTGTACGTGTCTTTCTTAAATTTCTTTCCACAACAATTCTCCTTTCTTATTGGATTAACCTGTAACTATTCAGCAGCATTTGCCTTTTCAACTATTAAAGTCTGAATTCTGGCAATGTTTTTTCTAACTTCTTTAATTCTGCTTGTGTTATCTAACTGGTTTGTTGCGTTCTGGAATCTTAAATTGAAAAGTTCCTTCTTAGCAGCTACTAATTCCTCTTGTAAATCTGCAGCTGATTTACCTCTTAAATCTTCTACATAATCCTTAATTTTCACTGTTATCACCGCCTTCTAAATCTTCACGAGATACAACCTTGCATTTAATTGGAAGTTTGTGTGTTGCAAGACGTAATGCTTCTCTTGCTGTTTCTTCCGGAACACCGGCAATTTCAAACATTACTCTGCCCGGCTTAACTACTGCTACCCAATATTCAAGTGCACCTTTACCTTTACCCATTCGAGTTTCAGCTGGTGTTGCTGTTACCGGCTTATCTGGGAAAATCTTAATCCAAACTTTACCACCACGCTTTACGTAACGTGTCATTGCGATTCTGGCTGCTTCAATCTGATTTGACTTAATCCAGCCCGGTTCCATTGCTACGATACCGTATTCACCATATGAAATCTTGTTTCCTCTAGTTGCCTTTCCTCTCATAGAACCACGGAACTGTTTTCTATGTTTAACTCTTTTTGGCATTAACATTATTTATCGCTCCCTTCTTTAGTTGGAAGTATTTCGCCGTTGTAAATCCAAACCTTTACACCTACTTTTCCGTAAGTTGTATCAGCTTCCGCGAAACCATAGTCGATATCAGCACGTAATGTCTGAAGTGGAATAGTACCTTCGCTATAAAACTCAGTACGAGCCATATCAGCTCCACCAAGACGACCTGAAACAGATGTCTTGATTCCTAACGCACCGCTCTTCATTGTTCTGGACATTGCTGACTTCATAGCTCTTCTGAATGATACACGGTTTTCTAACTGTGTAGCAATGTTTTCAGCTACTAACTGAGCATCTTTGTCAGGTCTCTTAACGTCCTTAACGTCCATAAATAACTTCTTTCCTGTCATTTTCTGAACTTCAGCTTTTACTTTTTCAATTTCAGCACCGCCCTTACCGATTACGAGACCAGGCTTAGCTGTATAAACATTAACTCTTACTCTATCAGATGATCTTTCGATTTCAATCTTAGAAACACCTGTGTTGTATAATTTCTTCTTAAGGTATGTTCTGATGTTATAATCTTCGATTAAGTTATCTGCAAAATCTGCTTCTGCATACCACTTTGAGTCCCAGTCTTTAATAACTCCGACTCTTAATCCATGTGGATTAACTTTCTGTCCCATACTTTGCCTCCTATCTTATCTCTCATCAAGCACTACTGTAATGTGGCTGTTTCTCTTTAATATTCTATAAGCTCTACCCTGTGCTCTAGGTTTAATTCTCTTCATTGTAGGTGCTGAATTTGCATAGCATTCTGCAATGTAAAGTTTACTAACATCCATGTTATTGTTGTTTTCAGCATTTGCAATTGCTGAATTTAATAATTTTAAAATTACACTTGATGCGTATCTTGGATTGTATGTGAGAATACCGATAGCACTCTGAACATCCTTTCCTCTGATGGCATCTAATACGAAGCATGCTTTCTGTACAGACACTCTAGCGTAAGATAATTTTGCTGATGGTCTTGTATCTTTATTAGCATTTCTTTCTCTCTTTATCTGGGATCTATGTCCTTTTGCCATAGATGAGACCTCCTTTCAAATTCTAAAGGGTATTATTTCTTACCCTTCTTTTCATCTTTTCCATGTCCTCTGTAAGTTCTAGTAGAAACAAATTCACCAAGTTTATGTCCAACCATATCTTCTGTAACATATACCGGCACATGCTTTCTACCATCATGGACAGCGATTGTGTGTCCAACCATCTGTGGGAAAATTGTTGAACGTCTTGACCAAGTCTTAACAACTGACTTGTCGCCTGATTCGTTCATAGCATCAATTTTCTTTAATAAGCTCTCATCCGCAAATGGGCCTTTTTTTAATGATCTAGCCATTAGTTTCTACCTCCTATTTCATGTTCTTTCCGTCACGTCTTCTAACGATCATCTTGTTAGACTTCTTATTCTTTTTACGAGTCTTCAAACCAAGAGCCGGTTTGCCCCAAGGTGTACATGGGCCCGGACGACCAACTGGTGCACGTCCTTCACCACCACCGTGTGGATGGTCATTAGGGTTCATAACAGAACCACGAACTGTAGGTCTGATACCCATATTACGCTTACGTCCTGCTTTACCAATGTTTACAAGACCGTGTTCAATGTTTCCAACTGTACCGATTGTTGCACGGCAAACGATAGGAACCATTCTCATTTCTCCTGAAGGAAGTCTAAGTGTAGCATACTTTCCTTCTTTAGCCATTAACTGAGCTACGTTTCCAGCAGCACGTACTAACTGTCCGCCCTTTCCAGGATATAACTCAATGTTATGAATTTCTGTACCAACCGGGATAGCTGATAATGGTAAGCAGTTACCAACTTTAACATCAGCATTTTCGCCGTTCATAAGTACGTCGCCAACCTTTAATCCGCTTGGAGCAAGGATATAAGCCTTTTCTCCATCAGCATAGCTAATTAATGCAATATTAGCTGTTCTGTTTGGATCGTACTCGATACTCTTAACTGTTGCCGGAACATCAACTTTATTTCTCTTAAAATCGATGATTCTGTATTTTCTTCTAGATCCACCACCGTGGTGTCTAACTGTTATTTTACCCTGATTGTTACGACCAGCTGTTTTCTTAAGAGATTTTGTTAAAGACTTCTCTGGAGTAGCCTTTGTAATCTCAACGTTATCAAGCATGGTCATAGCTCTTCTTGAAGGTGTATATGGGTTAAATGTCTTAATTCCCATTTTATTTCTCCTTTCAAAATCAAACTAGATTTATTATCACGCTTCTATTGCGTTTAACATTACGGCAGATTATTTATCTGCCCAAGTGACAAGTCTCCTTTTCACTTTTATCTTACAGTCCTGCAAAGATTTCAATATCAGCGCTATCTTCCGTTAACTGAACAATAGCTTTCTTTCTCTTTGCTGTCTTTCCTGTAACATATCCTCTTCTACGGTTCTTACCGTCTAAGTTCATTGTGTTAACCTTAGCAACCTTTGCTCCTTCGAACATTTTTTCAACTGCTTCCTTAACCTGAACCTTTGTTGCGTCTGTGTGAACGTAGAATGTGTATTTCTTTTCTGACATAGCGTTCATACTCTTCTCTGTAATTACAGGAGCGAGTATAACGTCATAATACTTAAGGTCTGCCATTATGCGTACACCTCCTCAATTGTTTCTACAGCTGCTTTTTCAACAACTACTGTATCGTACTTAAGGATGTCGTATACATTAATAGTATTTGTTAAAGCTGTCTTTACTGTAGGGATGTTCTTAGCTGACTTTACAACATTTGCATCGTTCTCGCTTAATACTACTAAAGCTTTGTTAGCTTTTAAGTTAGCCATAACCTTTGCAAATTCTTTTGTCTTTGGAGCTTCAAGCTTGAGCTCGTCAACTACGATTAATTTTCCTTCGTTAACTCTTGATGTCAATGCTGACTTAAGAGCAATTCTCTTTTCTTTCTTATTCATCTTAAATGAATAATCTCTAGGTGTTGGAGCAAATACAACTCCGCCACCTGTCCACTGTGGAGATCTTGTTGAACCCTGTCTTGCATGACCTGTTCCTTTCTGTCTCCATGGCTTTCTTCCGCCACCGCTAACCTCTGAACGGGTTTTAGCTTTCTGTGTACCCTGACGGTTATTTGCGAGCTGGTTCAATACTGCCTGATGTACTAAGTTTTCATTAACTTCAACACCAAATACTGCATCGCTAAGTTCTATTGTTCCAACTTCGCTTCCTTCCATATTTAAAACAGATACTGTTGCCATCTGTGTGTTCCTCCTTTCAAATACTACTTACCGGCTTTAACTGATTCTTTAATTGTTACTAAAGCTTTCTTAGGTCCCGGTATAGCACCTTTAACTAAGAGTAAATTCTTTTCTGCGTCAACACGAACGATTTCAAGGTTCTGTGTTGTAACTTTCTTGCCACCCATGTGACCAGGCATCTTCTTGCCCTTAAACACCTTACTAGGAGTTGAACATGAACCGTTTGAACCTGCATGTCTGTGGTATTTAGAGCCATGAGCCATAGGTCCTCTTGACTGTCCGTGTCTCTTGATTGCGCCCTGGAAACCTTTTCCCTTTGCAATTGCAGTAGCGTCAACCTTATCTCCTGCTTCAAATACGTCAGCCTTGATTTCATCTTTAACTGCGTATTCTCCTTCAAGTTTGAATTCTCTTACATATCTCTTGTAAGAAACTCCTGCCTTGTCAAACATACCTTTAACAGGTTTGTTAACAAGCTTTTCTCTGATATCCTGGAATCCAACCTGTACTGCACTGTATCCGTCATTTTCCACTGTTTTTACCTGAGTAACAACACATGGTCCTGCCTGAAGAACAGTCACAGGTACTAATTCACCATTCCCGTTGAATATCTGAGTCATACCAACTTTTGTAGCTAAAATAGCTTTCTTCATTTTAATTACCTCCTGTTAATCTACAGCGGATCGCTTACCGCGATCATCCTAGAACAGTTTCCGTAACTATTAGTTACTATATAAACCTTCAAGGATAACTCTCTAAAATTATTTGTCGTTCTTCATCTTAATATCGATGTACACACCTGCTGGCATTTCTAATCTTGATAAAGCTTCAACTGCCTTCTGGTTTGGAGCTACGATATCGATAAGTCTCTTGTGAGTTCTCTGTTCAAACTGCTCTCTAGAGTCTTTGTACTTGTGTACAGCTCTAAGGATTGTAACTACTTCCTTCTTTGTTGGAAGAGGTACAGGACCACTCACTTCAGTTCCTGTTTTCTTTGCAGTTTCAACAATTTTCTTTGCTGACTGATCTACTAATTTGTGATCGTAAGCCTTAAGTGTAATTCTCATTACTTGTGCCATAAAAAAAGCCGCCTCCTTTTCGTACTATTTAGCACGACAAGCGGTGACCGTACAACCTTTCCGTGTGTGTCCCAAATCAAAGGACCATAAACACGGTGTTTCCACTACCTCGGTGGACTGATTTTTGTACAGTGACTTGTCGCCAGTTTTCTAACTTGACATTCGCTCCACGGAAAACCTGCATCTGGTGCAGCAACCTCTCGCTTCTACGCTATCAATGTCACAGCAAGAAACAGTTTAGCATACACTGTTTCAAAAATCAACCCCTATTCCAATTTTTTTCCATAAAAAAATATGAAAGATTAGCATCCCTCTAAATCTTAGAGAGATGCCATATAAAAATCAACACTTATCCTTTCACAACTGTACTGCTCCAGTCGTAATCTTTTGTCTTATACTCCTTGTTCACTACTGATAAAATATCATTATATAAGTATTCATGATGCTCTTTTGAATTCATCATACATCCCTGATATAATATATCAGCCACATCATAAATCGTATATGTATATGAATCTGTATATACATAAGTTCCATCGGATAGTTTTGCATATGCACGGATTCTCCATTTATCACTATACTCTGGAGCTGTACCTGCAGCAAATTTCATTGTCATTGCATAACTTGTAGCAATATCCGAATCCGAAAACACTCTATCTGACTTGCCCGCAGATGTACTTTCATAACTGCATACATAATAACTTGAACTTCCTACATACAGTTCCGATGCATCCACATAATCTGCCAGAGAATATATCAGTCCTGAACTTACAACTTCTTTTCCATTAATTTCACTATCCGCAGAATAAACCACGCGCATACCCTTTGTTGTGGCACTTATCTGATATCCGTTTATTTCTATTCCACCGTTTATTGTATTTATAGTCTTTGTTGTTTCTTCCTGCGCCGTCATTTTTTCTGTTGTTGGCTCTTCTGTTGTTGGTTCCTCTGTTACAATATCCGATTCTTTTATAAACTTAAAATAATCAACATTTGCCACATAATAGCAATCACCTGTAGTAACGTATTTTACATATACTATATGGCTTCCCGCAGATATTTCGCTGTCAAGATTTGCAGTAACATTTCCGTATTCCTGCCACGACGAAGCATTATTGGTAAGAACAATTGTTCCAACTTTATTATCAAAATCATCCACATATATCTCGGCATTTCCAAGAGCTGTTCCTGTTGGACTGGAATAACAAAATTCTATTGCACTTGCATTTTCATTAAAGTTAACATTTTCATACGTCATATATACTCCATTTGAAACACCTCCAATATTATGTCCACCGCTGGCACTGCTATTTGTATCCACTACCCCTCCCTGGTTGGAAGTAAACTGTTCAGCCTCTATAATACCAAAAGCATCAAATACTTTTGTTGTCGTCTCTTCCTTTTCTTCAAGGGAAAAGCTTGTGATTACAAAATTTCCACCCGCAGGTACTTTTCCTAAATCTATAAATATTTGCGTATTATCTGCTGTCGGTGTGAAATCAATCTCAAAATTATTAGTTCCATTCACAAGTGTATATTTTTTTGCTGTCTGCGTCCCATCATCCTTAAATGTAATTGTATCTGTCATATCCGAATTAAATGTTGCAGATACTTTACATGTGTATGTTTTTCCTATTGTTGTGCTAAGTATCTGAGTCTTCATCTGAACTCCCCACTCAGCTCCACTATATTTGTTAACATAAACTCCAAAGTCGTTGTAGGAACCACCATCTTTATAGCTTCCTGTCGGATTACCACCCCAATCTGATGCAAAGTATACAGACCAATAATTCAAATTTGTCCAATTTGCTCCTGCAGTGGTATATCCTGAAGGAGTGTCAGATGATACCGTGGTTGTTGTTTCTTCTACAGTACCACCTGCTGCGGATACTACTGCTGCATAAGCATTTGCAAATCCATAGGCATATGTATAATCTCTGCCGGAGTCTCCTAAGTCTTTGGCAGTATTAATAAGAATATTTTTTACGGTATCACTATTTAACCCTGCGTTCACGCTGTACATCATCGTTACAATAGCCGACACCATAGGAGACGCAAAGGAGGTTCCTCCTGCAACAATGGTATCTGAACCTGAGCCTGTTATATTCGGTGCATATATTGCCACCCCCGGTGCACAGATATCCTTATTCCATCCCCGGTTACTGGTTGCTGCAATATTATAACTCTCATCAACAGATATTACGGAAATCGTGTTTGCGTAATCCGATGGATACGTTGCAACGTCAGATCCATTGTTTCCTGCACCGGCTACAACTGTTCCACCTGCTGCAACAAAGTTATTAATTGCAGCCTCTTCTACATCGTTTGCCCCCTCATGGGCGAGGCTGAGATTGGCAACCTTTGCTCCTACCTGTCTGGCATAATCAAGCCCCACTGCAATCTTATCCACATACATCTCAATTTTAACGTTAATTAATTCAGCAACATCATTATTAATACAGCTTGCGACTCCTGCAATCTGCGTTCCATTATTTGCGGTTCCCGCAAGAACACCTGCTACAGCAGTGCCATGATTATTATTGTACATAGATGTACTTTGTCTTAACGGAATATAACTACCATCACTCAAAATTTCTGCCGACAAACTTGAACTTGCCTGAAGGTCTGCACTATTTAAATCTGCGCCACCATCTATTACTGCCACTTTGACCTTTGAATGGTTGACGCCTCGGATATACTGCCATGCATCTACCACCTTCATCGTTCTTAAATAATACTGGTTTGCCGCATATGTATCATTCACCAATTCATATGCTTCCGAAATCTGCTCAACCTTATCATTTCTTGCAACCTGCATTGTTTCATCATAGGCTCCATAGGCATCAACTGCCTTGTCCACTGTAAGACCCAAAGAGTTTTTTACTTTAACAATATATGTTCCATCCGTACATTTATATATATACTCACATTCTCCGTACTGATCAGCAACAATGTCTTTAATTTTCTGTTTTGAAATGTCCGCACCAAAAGTTAAAATGGATGTCCCTGCCTCATAAGAAAGTTTGTCTGCATTCTTTCTCTCTTTGGCAGCTTCTTTATATCCCTTTATAATACCTGCAGCTTTTGCATTTACATTTTCTTCAAATGCCTTACAACAGTCTGTATCTCCGTCTTTATAATATTCCGTGAGTATTTTGTTCACTGCCACCTCAAAATCATTTCCATTTAGTTCATTTACTCTGGCTGCTGCTTTACTGCCATCTTTTTTTGCTGCAACGACAATTTCTTTTAAATCTTTGTCACTAACAGCAAATTCTTTCAATTCTGTTTCTGTTTCTGTTCCTGAAACAGATGGCCTTTCAGTAAAATCTGCTTTGGGTACAATCAGAGTGACCACCATCAGCACTGCCAGAATCAGACTGAACGTTTTTATTTTCCTACTTATCATTTTTTATTTTCCTTTCTTTTTTGTTGCATTCCTCTCTAGAGTATACATTTCAATATTCTATCTTAATTTAACACATTTAAATTTTAATTCTAGCACCTTATTTTTTAGAAAGTATACTTTTTTTCTCAAAAAAATATCAGAAAAATTTTACATTTAACCCGAAAGAAACAAAAACAGCCACATACTTTGATATAAATAAAGTCCTACAAACAGCATATTTACACTGGTTGTAGGACTTTTCCCTTTTTACAACTGTAAAAAACAGGAGCATACCTTGCGTAATCCCCAACCGAATTTCAGCGAAGCGGAATTGAGGTTCGCGCACTTCTTATCTTAGACTGTATAAATTTAATTTTAGTCTAACGGAAGCCAGACCAAAACTTTTTTTAGCTTTTTTAAACTGTCTATTCCTCGTATTAACGGTCTGTAAAAAAACTTCGTTTGTTATACATCATTTATTTGTTTCATTATCTTTTATATATTGATGATTTTGGAAGTATTTATTTGCGTAAGTATTATAGTAACATAACGAATTTAGAAAATATTTCATATCCTGCTGTTTTTCAGTTGATAATCCTAATGCTGCTATTCCACCATTATTAATCATTTCATAACAATATCCAATAACGCTAAACTCAAATTCACACTTTTTTGAGCAATTATCCTTTTCAGCAATTGTAAGTGTCAATTTATCGTCAAATCCATTCGCAGGAAAATTATCCAATATTATATGATACACTTTATCTGATGTTCCTCTTAAATCTGTAAACGGAAGTTTTTCAACATTAAAAGATATTTATAAAAATACTTGCAGATCATTTAAACAAACGAAAGACTGTTATAGAAAGAAATGTGGATTGGTGGAAGCTAATTTCATATGCCCAAATGCATCAGGTAGATGGGATTTTTTACTATCAGTGTAAAAAAATGAATTATCCCTGTATGACAAAGTCATTTTGATTCTTCCAATTCCATTGCCTCAAAGGGCAACAAATTTACTTTTGACACTCATATCATTATTATGTTAATATATATCCGGTTGATTTAAACCTACTATTATAATAGGAGGAAATACGTTATGTGGATAGCAGATAATTGGAAAGATTATGAAGTTATTGATACTTCTTCAGGAGAGAAGCTTGAGCGTTGGGGAGATTACATTTTGTTAAGACCTGACCCTCAGGTTATCTGGAATACTCCTAAGAAAGATTATAGATGGAAAAAATTAAACGGACATTATCACCGCAGCAACAAAGGTGGCGGTCAATGGGATTTCTTTGATTTGCCTGAGCAGTGGACTATTAATTATAAGAACCTTACATTTAACCTTAAGCCTTTTAGTTTTAAGCATACAGGGCTTTTCCCAGAGCAGGCAACTAACTGGGACTGGTTTTCTGAAAAAATAAAAAACGCCAACAGACCGGTTAAGGTTTTAAATCTTTTTGCCTACACAGGTGGTGCCACTTTGGCAGCCCTTGAAGCCGGTGCCATGATTACTCACGTAGATGCATCAAAGGGTATGGTAACCTGGGCGAAGGAAAATGCTGTTTCGTCTAATTTAGCAGACCGCCCTGTAAGATGGTTAGTAGATGACTGTGTAAAGTTTGTGGAACGTGAAATAAGACGTGGGAACAAATACGATGCCATTATTATGGACCCTCCTTCCTACGGAAGAGGCCCTAAAGGAGAAACATGGAAAATAGAGGAGAATATTTTTCCATTTATTGAACTGTGTACTAACATTTTAAGCGATGACCCTCTTTTCTTCCTTATAAATTCATATACCACCGGATTACAGCCGGCAGTTTTAAGTTATATGATTAATACAGCCATTGTAAAAAAATTTGGTGGTCACGTTACTGCCGATGAAATCGGACTTAATGTAACATCTAACGGATTGGTGCTTCCATGTGGAGCCTCCGGTCGCTGGGAGAATTAAAGAATATAAAATCTATATGGGAGTTTCCCATTATACAAAAAGTTTTCACCTTAATGTAAATTAAAGTGAAAACTTTTTTAAAATGCAACTTCTTCTATATTAAGTTCCTTATCCCTTATATCTGCACAAACAGACATAATATATCTTTCATCTAATTTCATCTGTAAAATCTCATATCCCGGATTATCCATAATCTTTGCCTTTCCTTCGGCAAAATTTACTTCAAAAGAATTAAGAGGTTTTCTAAGACCTATACCTACATTTTTCAAATAGGCTTCCTTAACTGTCCAAACCTCATAAAACCTCTGGGTTTTAACATTTTCATCTTCTCCCTCATTTATATAGGTACATTCATTTTGGTGAAAATTCCGCTCAGCCACTAGCTGATTGTTTTTTTCCATTCTCTGAATATCAATTCCAATATTAAACCTTGAAACTGCTATAACCACATAATTTCCTGAATGTGAAATATTAAAAGAATCCTTAGTTCTCAAAAAATGAGGTTTTCCAAATTTATCAATTACTATTTCGTCATTTATATTATACTTTTCTTTTATAAATTCAATTAGAAGCCCTGCTCCTAAACACCTTAATTTGTCATCGTTTCTTTTAAGTCTGGCAATTTTCTCCTGACGTTTCTTACTTACCTTACTTAAATTCCTTTCAAAGATAAATTTATTTCTTAAAGGTGTAATATTAAAGTAATAAATATCCATAATATTCCTCTTTTGGTTTTTTATCAGACTTTAGTGTATCACATTTTTATGTTTATGGAAACTGATTTTTCCTTTAGTTTTCTAAACCTTTCATCAATTTCTTTTTGAATTTTCTCAACTACACTACTATATTCCTCTTTTACTAAATGCCTGGTTCTTCCCATCATGGAAAACCACTGTTTTACAGGCATTTTTTTGTTGCTGTTTTCATGATTATAATTAAGTTTAGTAATTCCCTTCTCCACTTCATATAATGGAAAATATCCACAATTCACTGCTGCTTCTATAACCGCCCTTTCTGTGGCAGGGTTGTCATTCCAATTGAGAGGACAGGCTGATAGTGCTTTTATATATGCCATTCCCTGATTTTTGGCATAATACGCCGCCTTTGCAGCCTTAGTAATAAAATCCTTAGGATTGCACTCTGCCACCGTTGCCACGTAAGGAATATTAGCCGCTGCCATTATTTCCGGCATATCCTTATTAAAAAATGTCTTTCCGTATTGAAGGGAACCCACATGGGATGTAGCACTTTTTGCCCCTTTAGGAGTAGAATAAGACAGCTGGTAGCCGGTATTCATATATCCTCCGTTATCATACTCAAATATAATCATGTTATGGCCTCTTAAGGCTGTTCCAAGGGCTGACCCCATACCTATATCCATTCCTCCATCGCCGGTTACCATTATAAAAACAATATCTCCTTTAGGTATTTCCCCTTTCTCCTGTCTTCTTTTACAGGCTTCTACTATTCCGCTCATGGTGGCAGCCCCGTTTTGAAAAAGATTATGAATATAAGGAACCCTGAAAGATGTTTTAGGATATGCAGTGGTTATAATCATTCCACATCCTGTCTGAAACAAAAGCACCACCGGGTCTTCAATTGCCCTAAGAAGAAGATTTAAATTTACTAATATTCCGCACCCCGGACAGGCTCCATGTCCCGGTGCAATTCTATCAGGCATTGCCGTTGTGGCATTAATCTGTCCCCCCTTTACCATTAAACCCTCTCCGGTATTTTTTACTTCCGTAATGCCTAACATTGTTCTTTCTTTATCTATCTTTTTAAGAAGATTATCCTGTACTTTTTCTTTGCCGCCTTTTGTTACGCCATAATAACTAAAATCAGGGAGATTATCATATTGCTCCAAAAGCCATCTTCCATCAGATACGTCAAAGTCAATACCACCTAAGCCATATACCACTGATTTAATTTCCACATTTTTCTTTTTTCTTTGAAATGCCGCCCTAACTTCTAAGGATAGATTTCCCCCATTAGCCCCATAGCTGTCCTGTCTGTCTGCCACAAGTATTTTACATTTATCTTTAACCCTTTTAACAACTTCATCAATGGGAAAGGGGCGGATTACATTAAGGGTAATGACGCCTGCTTTTATTCCCTCTTTTCTTAATTTATCAACTGCCACTGTAACTGTGTCAAAGGCAGAGCCTAACAGTATCATAACAATTTCAGCATCCTTTACCTTATACTCCTCCACCATTTCATAATGTCGTTGTGATAAATTTTCATAGCTTTTAAATATTTCATCAAGTCTCTTTCCTGCTAAGGTCACTGCCTCATACAACTGAAATCTGTTATTTATTAAATCAGGCTCATTCATGTATGAACCAATGGTTATGGGGTTTTCAAGGTCTAATAAATCATGTTTTTCCTTCTTTTTTCCCACAAAATTCTTTACGTCTTCATCTGATTTGAAGCTATAGCTTCGTTTTTTCTGATGGCTGGTAAAAAAGCCGTCATATGCCACTACCACCGGCAGGCTGACACTTTCCCCTAATTTAGTGGCAATAATGTTAAAATCGTAAACCTGCTGCACACTATGGGCAAATAGAATAATCCACCCGGTATTTAGCATAAACATAATGTCGCTATGGTCTCCCTTAATGGATAAAGGCCCCGAAACCGTACGACACGCCACATTCATTACCATGGGATACCTTGTACCTGATTGCACCGGAAACTGCTCTAGGGCATACAAAAGTCCATTGGCACTTGTGGCATTAAAAGCCCTTGCCCCTGCTGCCGATGCTCCGTAACATATTCCTGCTGCACTATGCTCTCCTTCTGCCGGAATCATAGTTATGTCAACTTCTCCCTTAGCCCCCATTAAATCCAGATTTTCTGCAATTTGAGTAGAAGGAGTAATTGGGTAATAACCCATTATGTCATACCCTATTTGTTTCACTGCCAACGCTGCAGCCTCATTTCCTGATAAATATTTTTCCACCTGTTCTTTCATATCTTAAACTTCTCCCCCTTCTATTCTTTTTTCATCTAAAAAAGCCTCCGATGTAATATATCCGTCGGCACCTGTCTTTTCATAACAATCCGGTGTTTCCTTAAGTTCTATGTTGGGAATAAACCACGGCTTCACACTATAATCTTTCTCTTTTTCCTTTATTAAAGCCTGGGTAGGGCATATTTCCACGCATCTTAAACAGCCTTTACAATGAAAATAATCAAGTCCTTTATTCACCATCATTTCCTTCCCCTTATAAGTTCCTTTTTCAAACTGAAAAACCATATCAGGGCAGGTTACATCGCACATTCCGCAATTAATGCATCTCTCCTTTATAAACACCGGAATATACCCTTGCCTGGATGGGGACAAATCATTAGTTATGGTGCTTCCCGTACTTAAATTTACTCCCCCTGTAAGCATGTTTTCATATCCCTTAGAATTGCCATTTTCTTTTGAATTTGAGGTAATCTTATAATTAGGAATATTACATTGGATGGCTTCATTATATCCTCTATATATTCCCTGCAAATTATTTTCCAGCACATCAGGGTACTTTGCCCCTAATATTTCACTGCATATTTTATTAACGCACTCCATGGGAATAAAACCGCTTGCTTTTGCCATGGCACCTAACATTACAACGTTAATTCTCGATTTGGTTTCCATGGCTATGGAAAGTGCCGGAACACATACCAGCCTTGCCCCGGATATTTCATTTGCCTTAAGGTAGGAATTAATTATATTTTCAGGTGCTATGTCAGAATTAATTACAATAACCGTATCATTACTACATCCGTTAAAAATCTCAGGATTTTGCATTAATGCCTCATGGAATATGCAGAGCATATGAGGTCTTTTAACCGGTGAATTTAGCCTGATTTCCATATCCTTTCTGCAATATCTTACATATGCCTTTACAGGAGTACCTGTTTTTTCTGAGCCATAACTTGAAAAACCGGCACTATTAAGTCCCAAAAACTTTAGTGCCAGTTCTCCTAACATTTTTCCGCAAAGGTTAGCTCCTAAACCACCTATGCTTTCTATTCTTATTTCATAATATCCTTCATCATTTAATAATGGTAATTTTACTTTTTCCATTCTTCTCCCCCACAATATTTTATTACCATTATTGGCAGATTTAATTATTTTATACTGATTTTTCCTTTTACACTATAGTCTGCCATATTAACAGCCCATATTGCTTTGCTGCAATCTGTAACATACAAATAATTATCTATATAAAATCCCCTGACATCGCTATACTCCTGCTCTCCTAACTTTAATCTTAAAAGTTGTTTGAACCTGTTATTTTCATACTTAAACAAATAGTAATACACGTCTTCTGAATAGTACTCATCACTGTAGTTGTCCTCATAAACAGGAATCCCTATAATATTTTTTTCACTATCTGCTAACAATGCTTTAGAATCGTAAAGTGCATCGCTGTAAGACTCTTTTTTCACCGTGTGAGAAGCCTTTCTCTCTGCCTTCTTTCCAGAAATTCCATACATGTCAATTTTAAGCTTAGATGATTCATTTTCACCGTTAACTCCAATTCCCAGCATGTTATTTTCGTCAAACATCTGGAGATAATCAGAATATCCCGGAATTTTAAGAGCCCCTGTTATCTTTGGATTTGCCATATCGGTAAAATCAACTGTAAACAGAGGATCTGTCTGTTCATAGGTTACAAAATAACCATAATTGCCTAAATATCTTGCAGCATATATATCCTCATTCTTTGCCAGACCTAAAATTTCACCCTTTTTCTTCATGGCACTGTCAAAGGTATAAACTGAATTATTTTCAGTTGATGTTATAACCTTGTCATCTATACACTCATCATCCACCTGCTTTCCATCTTTGTAATATACATATGAATCCTCCAAAGTGACTCCTTCACTAACATGGGCAACTAATCTTAAGTATCCATCCTTTTCATCTAAAGAAAACCTGTCATCGATTCTTCCATTAATACTGGTTCCTGCTATAAAGGTTATTTTTCCATCCTTATATGAATATTTTATTATTTCCGATTTATCACTTCTTTTTATGGCTTTTACCTGACGTTTCTTAGTATCCGCCTTTATTTTATCTAATGCGTAGTGATATTTTATTTTTGTCTTTTTATTTAAGTCTATTTTCTTATTTTTTACGTATTTATCAATTTTTGCTTTATAGTTTTCATCATCTGAAACATCCTCTTCATCAAACACCTGGCTTATAAGATAAATATTATTTCCACTAACATAAACATCACTGCTGCTACCTAAAACAGATACACTATTTTCTATTTTCTTAGCTGTATCAATGTTAATTGAAGTAATTATTGAATAGGAATTGTCCTCTGAAACATCCGGTATAAAAATATCCTTACATTCCACCTTTTTTTCGTTAACATAAGGTATGCAGTCATCCTTATCGGCATCCCATGAAGATATTGTATACAGATATCCATTGACAATCCTTGTTTCAGCTACACTTCCATCCTGATTGTTTTTACTTATAAGCTTCGGATTTTTAATGTCGGATATATCATAAATCAGTATCTGTGTCTTACCTTTTTTACTTTGTGCAGTTGCATCATCTACAACTCCACATGTTGCTATCCTGTTGATAGTTGAAGCAATGGCTACTAAACGGTTATTTTCCACATATATTTCCCTTACACTGGTCTGTTTTCCCACTGTTTTCTCATCAAACATTATTGTGGATATATTTTTCATATTTCCGTTAGTTGCCTCAGTAATCACAACCTTATTATAGGCAAACTCTCCATTTTTTTTACATTTTTCCGTTAGGGTATAAATGTACTTTCCGTCAGTTTTTACACTATCCCCCTCATGGACACCTTCAGTCTGCTCATTAGTTTTTGAATAATTGTTTTTTCCTGTACCTGTGCTTCTGCTTACACCGTCTGTTGCAGCATCTCTAGACTTTTTAACGCCTCGTTCATTGTCTTTATATTCAGGTACTTCTTCCTTAAGCCTTGACTTAATCTCATCATAGGAATCTGCGAATTTTCCTCCCTGAACATTTTTATTAATCTTAGATGGGATAGCGTAATTATCGGCATACATTTTTTCACTGCTGCTTTTATATCCTTCTTTGGTATTAACATGATTCCATATTGTCATTCCTGCCACAAGGACAATACATGCCGCCACTGCTGTTGCCATTTTATAAATTCCGGTAAATTTCTTTTTTCTTCCGTTTCTAATACTTTTTATTATCTTTTCATTAGTTTTTTCATCAATTGTTATCTTTTCGCTGTCATTTATTAACATTTTGGCTGTCTCAATATTTTTTTCGTCAAAATCTTCAAAATTTCTGCTCATTACTGCACCTCCAAATATTCTCTCATTTTTTCAAGACCTCTGTTCAGCCTTGTTCTTACTGTTGACGGGTTCATGGACAAAATCTTTCCCACTTCGTGGCTTTTGTATCCCTCCACCACACATAGTGAAACAATGATTCTGTCTGTTTTATTTAATTTTGATAGCGCTATCTGTATATCTGTTGCTTCTTCCCTATCTTCATGTTTTGTGCTTTCCCTTAACTCCACATCTTCCATGGTTTTTGACTTTGGATTAAAAACTGAAAACTTATTATACTTGTCCTTTATCTTCCTGTTACATTTAGTTGTTAATATTTTTAATATCCACGGCTCAAAGCTATCAGGATTTTTTAATTTTGTTATACCTGTCATGGCATCTAGCACAGTGTCACTTACCGCCTCCTGTGCTAACAAAACATCTCCCATTATGTAAATGCCCATCTTATACAAATCGTTGTTGATGGAGCAATATAACCTTTCAAAAGCTTTTTTGTCATTTCCCATTGCAAGGACTACGTCCTGTTTATCATATTTCATATTGGTACCTTTTCCTTTTTATTATGATTAATTAATCTTTTCATATATACAGTGTAGGGAAATATAGATTTTGTTGCAATAAAAAAAAATACACCGGAATGCTGTCTACACATTCCGGCATATTATTAAGTATTTGAGTTGCCGGTTTCCCGGCGAATTAAATTGGAGAAAATCTATGCTAACGCTTTGCCCAAAGCCTTGCACGCATCAATTGCTTCATCATCCGGTGCTTCATTGCATATAACAAAATCACATGCCATAACAGCACCATCATTTCTGCATGTCTCATCCCAGTTTCTCATCCACTCACCATCGCCCCATCCATAAGAGCCAAAAAGTGCTATTTTTTTGCCATTTAACTTCGCCTCGCACTGTGCAAATACAGGTTCAAATTCACCTTCTTCTAACTGTTCAGCTCCCATTGAAGGACATCCGAAAGCTATGGCATCATATTCATCCATCTTATCAGCACTAAAATCAGATACAAATATTACATCTGCCTGTGCTCCTGCTTCCTTTGCTCCTTCTGCAACATTAGTTGCCATAACTCCTGTATTTCCTGTTCCACTCCAAAAAACTACTGCCACTTTACTCATTAATCTTATTCCTTTCTGCCACAATATATTTATGGTTAATACTCCTTAGCTATAGTAAGGAATTATCCATTTTACGCTGCCACTGTAAGCTTCAAAATGCTTCTTCCGGCATTCCATAGTTTTGTATAAATCAATCTGCACTTATCATATCTGGCAAATTGTTTCACTGCTGCCGATTCGTCGCCATAAACCTTCCAATAACCACAACACTTGAAATTATCCCCTTTATTTTCAATAAATCCAATAACATCTTCCACCGGATAATCCAAAAACAATCCGATTTCATGGGGAAAGTCATTTAAATTTCTAAGCCTCTCTTTCAAATGTGCAATGGAATACTTTACATCACAACATGTATACCCACATTTTTTTAGCAGCTCCCATGTCTTCTCCTGCTTCAAATCCTCTTGCAGTCTATTAGTCCTATATACATATATTAATGCTGATTTTTCATTTTCCCGCAATATTTCTATGCTTATTCCTTTTTCTTCAAATATCGTGTTCATGTCTTTTACATTTTTGTAAACGTCTTCCCTTGTTAATCCATCCCATGTATAAAACCAGTTGAATAAACTGGCGGTTTTTAGAGATGCCAGAGTGGAAGAACACCATTCAATAAGATATTTTTCAAGCATGTTTTTTACCTTTTCACGTTAAAAGCTGCCATACCCGGATAAACTGCCGCATCTTTTAATTCTTCTTCAATTCTTAATAACTGATTGTATTTTGCCACACGTTCAGTTCTGCTTGGTGCTCCTGTTTTAATCTGGCATGTATTAAGAGCCACTGCCAAATCAGCTATAGTTGTATCTTCAGTTTCACCGGAACGATGAGATGATATTGCGGTGTATCCTGCCTTGTGTGCCATTTTAATTGCCTCTAAAGTTTCTGATACTGAGCCAATCTGATTTAATTTAATAAGGATTGAATTTCCACATCCTAATTCTATACCTTTTCCTAATCTTTCAGTGTTAGTTACAAACAAGTCATCTCCTACTAACTGAACCTTGTCTCCTAATTCTTTTGTAAGAACCTGCCATCCTTTCCAATCTTCTTCATCTAACGCATCTTCAATTGAGATGATTGGATATTTGTCAACTAACTTTTTCCAATGCTCAATAAGTTCATTTGATGTATATTTTGTGCCTGCTTTTGGTAAAATATACTCGCCTTTCTTTTCCCCTTTCCATTCGCTAGAAGCAGCATCCATTGCCAACATAAAATCTTTTCCCGGCTGGTAGCCTGCTTTTTCAATTGCCTTTAAAATATATTCAATAGCTTCTTCGTCACTCTTTAAGTCCGGTGCAAATCCGCCTTCGTCACCCACCGATGTAGCAAATCCTTTTTCTTTTAATAATGTGCTTAACTGATGAAATACCTCTGCACACCATCTAAGAGCTTCTTTAAATGTTTCTGCCCCTGCCGGCATTATCATAAATTCCTGAACGTCTACAGTGTTTGCCGCATGAGCTCCACCGTTTAAAATGTTCATCATTGGAACCGGAAGTCTGTTTCCTGATATTCCTCCTAAAAATCTATACAAAGGAATGTCTAATGATATTGCAGCTGCTCTGGCACTGGCAATTGAAACTGCCAAAATGGCATTTTCTCCAAGATTTGATTTATCTTTAGTTCCGTCTGCTTCAATCATAGCCTTGTCAACTGCGTATATATCTGATGCATCCATTCCCTTTAACACATCATTAATAGTTGTATTAATATTTTCTACTGCTTTTAAAACACCCTTTCCCTGATATCTGCTTTTATCACCATCTCTTAACTCAAGGGCTTCAAACTCACCTGTTGATGCTCCACTAGGTGCAGTTCCTCTTCCTACTGTTCCGTCTGCCAAATAAACTTCTGCTTCTACTGTAGGATTTCCTCTTGAATCCATGATTTCACGTCCTACGACTTTTTCAATCTGTAAATAATTCATTGTATGTTCCTCCATATTTCTATAAAAAATAAATTTTAGTCTTGAAATAATTAAGTAAGGAATCCGAATGGAAGGCAGCTACCCCTTCCATTTCCCGTTCGGAGTCCAAATGTCTATTCAAAAGAGGTTAGTTTTTTCTAACCATAGTTATAATACACTAACATTTTGATAAAAGTCAATAGGGAATTTGAGATTTTTTATTTTTTTAAGTTAGACGTTAAGGAAGAGGGATGGTGTGTGCTTTTCCCATAATAGCAAATTTATTTGTTTTTCCGGGGTGGGTACCATTGACCAGTTCAAATTGCCACTTTCAACTGTTCTTAAACACATTGTCCCCTAACAAATTTCATGCCACACTTATATTTGACTTTCCAATCGCAGCAGATAACTACTATCTCAACAATTGTCCACAAAAAGGCACCACGTTAATGACTAACTTTCATTAACGTAGTGCCTTTTCTAAAATGTCCTATAGATATCAACTCTCATACACATCCACAGATATTCTATAATGTTTAATCTATATACACATCCACTTTTATATTTCTATATCCTTCATGCTGCTTAAGCCTATTGCCAGAGTTGATGAATTATGCAGCAATGCTGACGTTGCCGGTTGTATCAGACCGCAGGCCCCAAGAATTATCAGTGCAGTATTTATACCAACAATTGAACGATAATTCCTATGTATCTTCTTCATAAGACCTTTGCTTATTTTTATAAGAGTAACTATCTGGCTTAAATCTTCACCATCTATAGTTATATCAGCTATATCTCTTGCTAACTGTGCGCCGTTGCTTATGGCAATACCCACATCTGCTTTTGATAAAGCCGGTGAATCATTTATGCCATCCCCAATCATTATGACACATCTGCCCTTTTCGGTTTCACTTTCAATAAACTTTGCCTTATCCTCCGGCAAAACTTCTGAATAATACTCATCAACACCTACCTGCGCAGCTATTGCTTTCGCAGTTCTGTCACTGTCTCCGGTCATCATAACCACCTTGCTGATACCATTTTTCTTTAATTCCCTTATGGTCTCAACAGACTCCTCCCTTAACGGGTCTTCAATAAGAATAACTGCAGATAGTTTGTTTTCAATGGCAAGATATAAATGAGAATACTCCGGTGGAAGATTTTTGAACAATTCTTCCTTTCCATCAGGAATAACACACTTTTCATCTTCCATTACAAAATGATAACTGCCAATAATTGCACGCTTTCCATTAATTGTAGTAGCTATTCCGTGAGCTACAATATATTCCACCTTACTGTGAAATTCATCATGCGTAAGATTTCTGCTTTTTGCCGCATTAACAACAGCATTGGCCATGGAATGTGGAAAATGTTCCTCTAAGCATGCTGCGATTCTTAACAAATCATCCTTTGACCTGTCTTCAAATGCCACTACATCCACAACTGTAGGTTCCGCCTTTGTTAAAGTGCCTGTTTTGTCAAACACAATAGTATCCGCCACAGACATCTTTTCCATAAACTTTCCACCTTTAACGGTTATTTTATAGTCATTTGACTGTCTTATCGCTGCTAAAACAGATATTGGCATGGCAAGCTTAAGAGCACATGAATAATCGACCATAAGAATGGAAATGGCTTTTGTTGCATTTCTTGTAAGAAGATAAGTCAAAATCGTTCCTCCCAAAGAATATGGAACTAACTTATCTGCCAAATGCTCTGCCTTTCCTTCCATTGATGACTTAAGCTTCTCTGACTCCTCTATCATATATACAATTTTGTCAAATTTACCTGAGCCACTGGTTTCCTTTACAATAACACCTATTTCTCCTTCTTCAACCACCGTTCCTGCATAAACATAATTTCCTTTTATTTTACGAACCGGAACAGCTTCACCGGTCATAGATGCCTGATTAATCATGGCTTCGCCATCTGCCACTTCGCCATCAAATGGAACTACTTCGCCCATTCTTGCAACAACTATGTCTCCTTTTTTAATATCTTTAGCCGGCACCATAATCTCTGTACCGTCCTTTTTCAGCCATACTTTGTTGATATTAAGTGACATACTACGTGCTAAATCACCTACAGACTTCTTATGTGTCCACTCTTCTAAGAGTTCGCCTACTCCTAACAGAAACATAATTGAACCTGCAGTATTAATATCGCCCCTAATCATGGAAACGCTAATGGCCGTGGCATCTAAAACCGGAACCTCCAATTTTCCCTTTGCCAATGTCTTAATTCCTATAAGAACATACTTAAAAGCACTATAAGAAGTTAAAGCGATTTTAACCGGCATAGGCAAAACCACACGGCATGCATAACGCATAAAAATTTTATTAATAAGTTTTTCCTTATAATACTCGTTAAGCTGGCGACCTGAATTTTCTAAATACTGTTCCGGTACATCTACCTTTTCATAAGAAAACCTCTTAAGCATATCCAAAACAGCCTGTCTATCACCTGAATAACAAATGACCGCATCATTTGTTCTATTAAAAACCTGTGAAGAGATTATATTTTCCCTTCCCATAAGATAATACTGTAAAATATCTGCCTGTCTGAACGTCATATTCTTATAGACAAAATGTACCCGGAGTCTCCCCCTTATCTCATGTTTAATAACAAATTTCATTATTCTTCGCCACTTTCGTCTTCAACGCTTTCATCTTCAAAGCATTCTTCTGCTTCTGCTTTTCTGTCCTCGTTAATCTGCTGTGCTTCTGCATAAATGTCGCCGGCATTTTCCTGAACAGTTGTAACTGTGTCCATTACACAATCCTTAGCTCTAAGAACTGCTGCGGTGCAATTGGCATACACTTTCTTTGCATCTCTGCTTGAGAGAACCTTAATACCTGCTGTTCCAAATAATGTTCCTGCTGCAAATACAGCTACCTTCTTTAAAATATCCATTATAAAACCCTCCTATAATATGTATTGCCCCCTCCCTTCGGTCAGCGGCATTTCGTCGGAAACATCCTTAGCCATGAAGTTGATTCATTATGTTTCCTTCTGCTTTTAGGTTTGTTACGCCTAACCAAATAATACTTCTTTTGTGAGGATTTTTCAAGTATTTTAAATAAGACCATCCCTTCAATGTTTAATTCAACATTAACAGAACAGCCTTATATTACTTACAGTGTACTCCATTAATCTTTAAAGGAAGAAATACACAATTTATCTTTAATTAATTCTGTCTTTTCAGCACTCATATATGGAATTTTATGTCCTGCATTAGAAATTGCTGCCAATATTCTTATAAAGCCTTTGGTTATCCCCAGTTTATTTTCCAGAATATTCTGATTAAAAGTAACAATTTGTATTTTTTCAAATTTTATTATAGTTGTAGTTGTGCCAAAAATTCCTAATTTTACTTTTACCTGACTATTTCCAATATAACTTCCCTCTGTTTTGTATGACAATATGTTACATACAATAATCCACACCATAATTGCTGCCAATACCCCAATTTCTATTATCAACGGAATACCTAAAACAATATTACATACACAAAATGCCACTATGCAGATTATATATTTTACAATAATCTTTAGCATCTTTATAACCCACACTGACTTTGGTTGTCTTTCTGTTTCACAGGAAAAACTTTCGGAAAATTCCGGCAAAAGCCTTTTCATGATTTTTTCTGTGTTTTTCCAGGTATCATAAAAAGTAAAGTATGTCTGCTCCTGCTTTTCATCTCCCATACCTACATTTACAATTTCCACTGCATATTTCTTAAACAATCTGGCAATAAAAGTCTGATGTACAATAATGGCATTTATTCTGTTGACAGGAATGGCAAAATTAACCTTTTTAAACAATCCGTATTTTATATATATCTTGTTATTCTTTCTTTTAAGCTTAAAGTCATACAGCTTAAGGAAATTTTTAACAAAACCGGCTCCGGTGCCTAACGCCAGAGAAAATGCCACTGTAATTGCTACAATAAGTACTCTGAAACCATCTCCATCAAAACCTGCTGCAACAAATTTCGGAATAATACTAACTATACTTCCAATACTTGCTATGAAAATAATTATTCCCAAAATACTTATTGAATATAATCCATTCATAATAATATTTCTTTTACCAGCAACTACATCATAATCTTCGCTATTTAAAATTTCCTGCTCTACCACATCATCCCCATCACCCTTTATCCGGTTTATATGTTTGATAATGTAATTTCTTAATTCCTCAGCCTCTTTTTTCTTTAGAATTATTTTAACGTCCGTGGTGTTGGCTGTGGATAAGCTATCTGTGTCAAATTTAATCTTACAGGTTCCTATTAACATTTCAAATAGATTCTGCTCCATATTAACATTGGATATATTTTTAAACCCAATAGTATTCTTTAGTGAAATAATTGTATTTCTCTCCACTGACAATGTATCATTATCAATTACAATCCATGTTTTATACCATACCCTGAAACGCCATGCCACAAATATTGCTATAATCACAATAAAAATCAGCAAAATAAAGACAACATAAACGGTTTCTACTGAAAATCCTCCACGGGATATATCCACTATCATATCAATAATATCATCGGTACTTCCCATAATAATAACCACCAGTGCTATTAATGCTGCCCCAAATTGTTCCACAACACTGGTCCAATGATTTCTAAATCTCTTATTTTCCATAGTCCCACCTACTTATCATCCAATTTTTTTACGTTACTGCCTTGAGTTTCATGATCTAAAACGTCACCATCTTTCTGTACATCAGCTTCTCTCTGGCGAACTGCTATTGTGTTTATCCTACTTTTAAGATTTTCAGCTATCTTTTCCGCCTTTTCTTCATCTAAAAACCTGATAACCACATCTCCTCCGGCAGTTGTTACCACAACTTTTGCCACCTTGCAGATTTTATCGAAAGGACCTCTTTGAATCTGCAACTTGTGAAGACGTTCAATAGGAACAATATTTCTTTCCACAAATATGTATCCCTCAACAATATCTATACACTCATCGTCAATTTTATACCTGTATCTGTGAAATCTGAAAACAGGACTTACTATGCAATTTATTACCACCAAAATCGTCACTATAACAAGTATAACTGTTCCAATTGTAAGATTATTAGGTATAAAAATAGCAAGTTCCACTACAAGTGCAATAATAAGATATATCACCGTAGCGAAACCTGCCGCCATATACATGTTTTTTAAAGCTCTTTTAGATAATTTTTCGTACATATTAGTCCTCCTGTAAATAAACTTATTGTAAGTTTACCACATAGTTCATGACTAATCTACAAAAATCATCAATTGCCTTTTTCACCTATATTGTTTTTCATCTTTCTTAAAGATAATATTCTATGCCTTCGCTTCCCCCAATACTGTAATGTCCTTTTCAATTTTTTCCTCTACTTCGTCTTTTATATTTTCCGGAAGTACCTCTAAAGTAAAGGCTGCCACTGAAAAAGGAACTGCGAAAAGGCTTGCCATATATCCGAAATCCTTACATGTAAAATACGATATGGCAACTCCTACATGAAACCATATAAGAGAATTACCATAAAATTTGCCTTTTTCTAACTGCTCCGGATTTTTGTCTAAAAGATATTCAGTAAAACCGATTACACACTGTTTCAAATTATTAGTTGAAAAAATTGTTGCACTATTATATTTTCCAACGCCGTGAAAAACACTCCACTGGGTTGACATCATAAAAAATATAGGAAGAAGTCCCACCAGAGGATTGATACTTTTTGGCATGAAAACCAATGCAATCATAATTATAATTTCCACAGTAATTGCGTATTTCCTTGTATTAACATTAGTCCTTTTTCCTAAGCAAACACAAACTGCGATTGCCGTAATGTAAAGCACAAAAGCTAAAATTCTCAAGAAAAAATCATAATAATTTTTTCCTAAAAGAGTACATACAATATCTATCATATTCGTAGTCTGAGCCGATCCCATATTTTCAAATCCATTAACTATGGCATATGCCCCAAAAAATCCACCAATTATGCACATAAGGCTATGAATGTACATTTCTTTACTTCGGAAGTTCATTTTCTAACACCATCCTTTATGTTTTCTTCCGAGATACTATCATAGCACTTTTTTGAAAATTGGCAAATTTATTTCTTATAATTCTCATAAGAAGGCTTTTTATAATCAGTTTCTTTCCATATTTTGTCGGCAACTCCTGCCCACTCTTTTGCATATTCACTACATTTTCCGCACAAATGCTCTACCGTCTCCGGTGACTGCAAGTCTGTTGACTTAGCACCTGTTTCCTTCACCATTCTCTGAAGAATTTCAGGATTTTCCAACATAGGACATGGTCTTAAATGATTTTCGTTAAAAGGCTGATTATTTCTGTATGCCATAAACAATGGGCTTTCCAATATTTCCAATAAAGATTTTTCCCTAATGTTGGAATCTGAATAATGTATAAACACACATGGTTCAGCACCACCATTGGCATTAATATGTATAACTTGTTGGTAAGTATTATTATTTGAGTATTTTTAGAATATATTCTGAAATCCGTTTATAAATTAGTCATACAAACCTATTTCCTTGTTCTTCCGGTTTTTACTTTACACCAATATGAATAAACTCTCTTTCCTTTTACACAATAATACGTTCTTATTCTCACATAATATTTTTTCTTTGTTTTTAACTTCTTTATGGTCTTTGAAGTTGTTTTATAGTTTTTGATTAAAACTGTCTTTGCCTTTTTAAACTTCTTAGAAGTGGAATACTGTATCTGGTATCCTTTTACCCCCTTAATCTTCTTCCAGCTTATTTTCAATGATTTCTTAGCTTTTTTAATAGATTTAATGGATGTAGTTTTTGGTCTTGTAACCTTAGTTGATGTTCCGGAAGTAGTTGTAGGTTTAGATACAGGCTTTGTGGTAGAAGGTTCTTTTGTAGTTTCTTCTCCACCTGTCACCTTTATATCTACTGATTTTACCAGGCGTGCATCACTTATGGTAAGTTCACCATTCCTACATTCTGATGTTGCTATATGCATATGAAAACCTAAATTATATTTGCCCAGGTCTAAGCCTGATTTTTCCAAATCTATTATTAACAACTTATCTGTATCATATAAAGATAATGCCTTTTCATCTGCTGACACAAAATTATTATCATAATATACATTTTTAAACCAGTATGGCTTTGACTTAATCTCATCACTGCCTGACTTACCTCTAAATTCCAACCTGAATGTAGAAATATCACCGGTATATCTTATTACCAGATATTTATAAGAGCTATCTGCTAATCCCTTAAAGTTAACAAATCCCAACCACTGATAATCCTTATCTGTCCATGAATACGACCTAATCATTGCCTGATTTCCTTTTGGTTTTCCATCAAGAACAATATCATCTGCACTTTCATTGTAAGTTACTGTTATATTCTTTTTAGGTGTGACAGCTCTACCACCTGCAAACTGAGTTTTTAAATATTTATCTCTGTCTATTAACCACTGTCTTAGATATTCAATTGCACTGCTATAATCCTTCCACTTAGCAGTACCTGCATAACTAATGCCATCAGCGCTGTCTTTGTTGGTTACACTCCATCCTGCACCACCATTTTTCTTTGGAAGATAATTTCTTGCAAAAGAGTTTTTATATGTAGATGTTATGCAGTTAATTGAATTGCCGGTATTTCCATAAATCATATTTGAAATAAGTCCTGATATCTGACTGTAACGTTCAGACACAGTATTATAAAACTCCGGCATTTCCATAAGTTTTTTAAACCATGTAAACTGCTGACACCATAATCCCTTACTGCTGTCACCATTTTCAAAATAAGTAGGATAATTCACCGGATTGGCATTTCCGCCTGACAAATCCAAATCCCACAAAGGTCCTGCATACAATACGCCGTCTTTTATGTAAAACCTTGTGGAGCTGTAATTAAAATCAACATTTTTAAACAATTCATTTACAATATAAAAATTAGCAAATGACTTTAAATCCACAAACTTAGACACTTCCTCAAAATCACCGTTTTCCAATGCTGTTTCAAATCTGTTTAACACTGTAAGAGTCTGCTTATACTGTTCAGTGTTTTCAGCGAGTCCTTCCGGTTCACCAACATTAAATCTTATTCCATATCTTATTGTTCTCAGATATGTTTGACCTTCCTCTGTCCTATCATATTCCTTTTCAAGAAGAACATCATTAGAGCCCTCTGAATTAATATCTACCCTATTTTCTCCAACTTCCACAGATTCAATTAACAGATAATTTCCGTAATAAACGTCATTTATGTATAAATCAACATATGTGCTTTTACTTGTATACTTAAGTCCCAAACTTGTAGCAAATTCCATAGCGAGACGATTTCTGATTAAAGACTTGTCAAATGCGTTTGCCAATAGACTCCATTTCTTTGCCTTGCCCATTCCAAACACATCTTTAGCCTTTGAGAATGAAATATTAAATGGCTTTTTATCAGCCACTGCTGTTGAATTTCCTCTTACCTTAATTGTTCCATCAGACTCTATTGTGTCATAAATTACATTATCTTCATACAAATCTCCCCCTTCTTTATCTACCACGGTAATCTGCGCCGGAACCTTTTTTTCTTTAGTTATGGTGGTTCCATCGGTAGTGACATAAATCGTACGAATGTCTCCCGGCTTCCTTTGTTCATTAGCAGATACGCTTTTTCCATTACACAACGCCCCTGAAACGACAATCAAAAATGCTGTCATTGTAATTAGCAATTTTCTAAGCATAATCCTTTCCTCCGTTCATTTTGTTTTATTCTATATTGCACTTCCCATATTTAATTTAACCCGTTCATTTCATTGATATAATTGTATCAGAGTATTATATTTTTTTAAATAAATTAAATGCACAAAAATAAAATGAGGCATAATGCCCAAAAGCAAAAGCCTCATTTTATGCTAAATAACCATTGATATTTTATCTACTGAAAATCAAGTTCCACAGGACAGTGGTCTGACCCCATTATTTCCGTATGAATTTTGGCATCCTTCATTCGTTCTTTTAAATCCTCAGACACAAGGAAATAATCTATACGCCATCCTGCGTTCTTTTCCCTTGCCTTAAATCTGTATGACCACCAGCTGTACACCGACTCCAAATCGGGATAAAAATATCTGAAGCTGTCCACAAATCCACTGTCTAACAACTCAGTCATTTTTTCTCTTTCTTCATCAGTAAATCCGGCATTTTTCCTGTTTGTCTTTGGATTTTTCAAATCAATTTCATTGTGTGCAACATTCATGTCTCCACATACAATTACCCCTTTTTTCTCTGCAAGACTATTTAAATATTTTCTAAAATCATCTTCCCATTTCATTCTGTAATCAAGTCTTGCCAACTCATTTTGAGAATTAGGAGTATAAACAGTAACCAGATAAAAATCCTGATATTCTAATGTAATTACTCTGCCTTCTAAATCATGTTCTTCTATATTAATGCCATAAGAAACAGAAACCGGTTCATGCTTTGTAAATATTGCAGTTCCTGAATATCCCTTTTTAACTGCATAATTCCAATACTGATAATATCCCGGTAACTGAAGGTCAATCTGCCCTTTCTGCAACTTAGTTTCCTGAAGGCAGAAAAAGTCTGCATCTAACTTTTCAAAATCCTCCATAAAGTTTTTCCCTACACAGGCTCTTAACCCGTTTACATTCCATGATATAAATTTCATAATATAATCTGCCTTTCCATAAGAAAATTGTTTTGTTATTTCACCTGCTTTATTTTAATTTAAATTTCATAAATACCGGCTGATGGTCTGAATATAAAAATCCGTTATCCTTAACTGTATAATCCGTCATTTCCACATTGTCCGAAATAATAAATCCATCTAATATACAGGTAAAAGTTTTTCCTGGAATATATTCAGTATCATCATTTCTGTTAGAATCTGCCAGACTGTCGTACTTTTCCTTTGATAGCTGATCCATGGCAAATGAAAGACCTTCCGGCATTTTGCTTCTTGGGAATGGATATGCCCAGCTTTCATATTCAACGCTGTCATCCTCTGCTAATTTTAAGTCATGATTAAAATCACCGCCACAAATAACATAATTTCCTTTATCCATTTCAGACTTCATATCCTGAAAAAGCATGGAGGTTTGAGCCTCTCTTATTTCATCGCTGTTTCCATATGCAGACATATGAACGCCATAAATAATTAATTCCTTTCCGTTTTCCACCGGCACTCTGCTTACGCTGTAACATCTGTCTAAATCCAACAATTTAGAAAATGATGTGGAAATAGGAAAGCTTCTTCTTAGGGCAGAGGTTATCTCGTACTTTGAGTAAACACTAATACCGGAATATGATTTTCCAATAGGTTCATTGAAAGGATAAAATAAATATGCAGAATCATAGTTTACTGCGAAATTCTGAAAATATCTCTGAAACTTTTTATTAATAAGATTTTCCTGATTTACGTGATAACTTCTGGTGGAATCCCTGTCAACTTCCTCAAAAATCATAAAATCAGGATTTTCACTTTTGGCATAATCTGCTGCTCCATTAATGGCATCTATACCTGACTGCTTGCTAAAGCATCTGGAATACTTGCCTCCATCCATAAAGAAACTGTAATCCGGAGTATATGCACCAAATCCCACATTATAAGTACCTGCTGTATATTCCACTCCTGTCTTAACCTTGCTTCCTTCCGTGGCATTTAATGAATTGATTTCAATAGGCTGCTTATCCTTAATTCTGTGATAGGTTCCAAATACATATAGAACATACACAATCACCACCAACAAAAATGCCGCAATAACAGACAACAGAGTTACTACTATTTTCTTTTTAACTGACCATTTTTTCTTCATTTGTATGTTGCTCCTTTAGGCTGTAAAAATTTTCACTGTTATTATAAATGAATTTAATATGAGGTTAGTATAACATATTAGGAGGCGGGGAAGCAAACATGTCAGCAGATACGAAATCTGTTGACCTGTTTACTAAATAATATAATATTTTATTCAAAAATCAGTCACTCCAAAATCCCATTTTCTCATTATCAAATGTACCAATAACCATTCCCCTGTCTAAAAATACATTATTTTCTTCACAACTAGTTTCAGGCAATAGTGAACATGAATAACATGCAGCAAGATTAAGCGAATCTCTTCCTTGTCCCTTACTTGTTATACATATTGGGTCATTTGAACATATTTTAGCATTATTAATTGCTTTTTTGAAAATATTAGGGAAAGCATCGCTTCTCCCTTGTCTTACTAATCCTCCCAATGTTCCTTCCGAATCTCCACTAGCTGTGTAAATAAATATTCCAGACATTTCTTTTCCTTCTTCTTCCTCTGAACAATATATCTTTTCAGATATTGATGCAACATTATATCCACACTCAAAACTTAATTGAGATATTAATAAATGAGATAATGTGTGTAATAAAATAAACTTCGGAGTTATATTTCTTTTGTTGTTTATTCCATAATATGACTCATTATAATTATCATTTAGCCTTTTTGCTCTTTCTTCTACTTCTGGACTTTTACTTATCCATTCTTTAACATCCCCAGAATCAATTTCTATAAAAATCCCCTCACCTCTTACCTCATTTGCTGGATAATAATTAGTCTGTTCTTCCTTTATATTTACAAATCCCTCCTCATCCATTGATGATACAGGCTTTATTCTTGAAAATCCTGTTAATGCTTTTACAACTCTAACTTTATCAATTAATGATATTGCTTTTATATGCTCAATATCATATTGTTCCATATCCATCTCTTCTCTAGAGAATTCATACACTCCCGAAGTATTGACAGGCACTCTTCCCGATAAAGCTTCGTATTCTTCAATCTTGTATTTAATGCTTGTAACCTCTACATTTTCCTCTTCTGACAACCATTTTCTTCTCAATACCTTCTCTACTTCGACTTGTGGCCTTCCTATTTCTAACGCTATTTTTTCTACCCACTGATTCAATTTCTTTTGTATTTTTTCAATTTTTTTATCTGGTTCTTCATCATTAATTATTGCACAACAAACCTCAAATCCTTTACTATTTTCTACCATACTATTAATTTTATCAGCATACGGCGGTATAACTAATGATGTATATATAACTGGAAAATAAACTGATGATGCGCCTCTTTGAATTGTTCTTGGATATCTATAGCATTTCTGAACAGTGTGATTAAATGGATGATTACCCTTGCATCTAAAAATGTTATCATCCATTTTTTCAAATACATCGGTGTCAAAAGCGCCACTAAGAGTTGTCCTTGCACCACATGAACATTCAATGCTCAACCCCTCCAAACCTTCAGTTCCTGATGCACCCGTTTTAAACTTCAATGTTGGATTTAATTGATTACATTCTTTTTTAGCTTTTTTGTGAACCCATTCTTTCCACGGAAAATCATTCAAATGTCCATCTTCACAAACGGTAACAATACGACTCACAACCAAATCTTGAAAACAGTTTGGGCATTGCATGTTTCTAACTAAGTAATTATCCTTTTCTAATTTATCTCTCATCCGTTTATTATTTTGCGACAACTTTTTCCACTGTTCAGCCCATTCATCTAGTTTCTTAAACTCACGACATTTGGGACAAAAGTACCATTCTGGAAACCTCGAATAAGAAACACTACGTGGTAAAACAAAGTAATCAACTCCCAAGGCTTTTGCAAAACGTTCGTCATATATTTTTTTGGTATTACTCCAGGTTTCTGGAGCTGCTGTCACTAACGTCTGATCCGCAAAATCAACCATCGCTCCTACACCATATTGTAAAACCGCTTGTGCTGCTCTAACCGAATAATTAATTTTATCTAGTTCTATTTTCTCCTTTATTTCTTTCATTCGCTCTAATCCTTCCAAATAATAATTTCACCACTTACAGAAGAATCAACATTACGCATTGAAGTTAATGTTTCTTTTGCATAATCTTTTCCCTCCGAATTATATTGCTTAATTAGTCTTTTTTCCTTGTCTATATCTAATGAACGTGTCATAAATTTTTTTCCAAAATAAAGTTCTTTATTTTCATCAGCATTACATTCATCAACTAAATCTTGCCAAAAATCAATAAACTCATTCATCTCTTCTAAAACTGAATTATAATCTGTCTGTATATTTGATGAACGTTTATCTATGTTTTTTATTCTATCCATTATATAGTTTTCGGTATTTAGTATTGCCTCTTTCATTGTTGATTTATCAAACAATCCAGCACTTTTATCGGTGGTTAAAGATAGCTGCTGTCTTAATATTGATAACAATACAGCATGCAGTGCCCTATCTCTTGCTGGTTTTGAAAAAGGTGTTGCTCCTGTTGGCTCTACATATCTATAGTAAGATTCATGATATGACTTAAAGTTCTCATAGTGTGACCTATCTCTACTCTTTGTTGCATCATATTGGACAAATACTGCTCCTGGATAATTTCTTCCAACTCTACTTGATGCCTGGATATATTCACTAGTTAATTTAGGTTGCCCAATCATTAACATATTATTTAATCTCGCTATATCAATTCCAACAGATATCATATTGGTTGCCAAGAGAACATCTGAAGCATATCTTTTATTCTCTCTATTTTCTTTAGAATACTTTACTTTCTCCAATTTATCTAATGTTTCATTTAATTCCGTCGTTGTAACCCTACTCGTCAATTCATCTGGCGAAATTATAACTCGTTTATTTTTTAATAACCTGTTTGCAATTCTAATAATAAAATCCTTAACATCATCTTCCACCATAGTTGATGCCTTCCCTAATTCTTTCAAGCTATTAAAATAAACCGTTAAAGTCCAAAATTTGTCCTTAATATCTTCTGGAATATCCAGTAACATCATTCTTTCAAGCATTGACGCAATCATTCTAATTTCTGTCATTGCTTTTGTCTTGCCTGACGGCATAACTCCAACATATTTTCTTCCATAACTTAGTTTTTCGTAATCTATAATTGTTTCCCGCGAAAAAAAAGAATCTGAAGCATCAACTCCAGGAGCTGGAAACTGTGTCACTTCTCGATTATATAACACTGAACATTGTTCTTTTGCACGCCTTATTGTAGCAGTTGAAGCAATAATTTTAGGCTTGCTACCTTTTATGCTACATAGATTATCAATGGCTGTTTCATATAACCCCACTATAGTTCCCAATGAACCAGATATTAAATGCAATTCATCCTGTATAATTAATTCTGGAGTTCTATTCTTGCTACTACACGCAAAGAAATTTCCCACACTTTCATTCCACGGCATCATAGCAAATTTATCTACAGTCCCAAATAGTAGCGTAGGCGGATTACCATATAATTCTTCATCGATTATCTGAATAGGTAACTTATTCGTAAAATAGCACTCTTCCTGTGGACAATGCATATAAAAATGTTTTCCATTTTTCATCCTGTACCCCCAAGTACCTTCTTTTTTATTGTTTCTGACTTCTTCAACCATTTTTGTTCCGCACCAAGGACATTTTAAAACTTGAAATTTATTGTATTTTTCTTTATTGTACTTTAACGTTGATGTTCCTGATGTTATTAGTTTATCAAGACATTCCTTTGCACTTTTAGTTCCTTCATTTTTATTTGGAATATGAGCTCCACCAATCCATAAACCAATTGTAATTTCATCTTTTCCCAATTTATATTTGGGATATTTAGATTTTTTTTGTTGGCAATCATTTCTTATATATTCACATGCACAAATTAATGTAGCAGCTCTAGTAAACTGTTGAGATGCAAGTAGCCTTAACGTATATCTCATAATAACTGCTGTTCCACTAGATTGTTCCAAATAACTTAATTTTCTATAAAATATTGTGAATGCTGTTAGCCCCAAATACGCCTCTGTTTTTCCACCACCTGTAGGAAACCAAATCAAATCTACAATTTCTCTATCTTCTGTTTCTTCTTTTGTAATAGATTTTATATCCATTATAAGAAACGCAAGCTGAAAAGGTCTCCATCTACAATTAATATCGTCTTTATCATAATAATTCATTTCATTAAGCAACTCTGCCACATCTTCATTATTAGGAAATCTTTCAACATCAGGATTTATTCTCTGCATATCTATTTGAATTCTTTGCATAAACATTGCTCTATTTGCCAATTCAAAAGCACTGTAAGCATTATCATCAAATAGCAAAATATCAATTCCTGCATACATTCTGTCTCTAGCTTTTTTACATTCTTCAATATTTCTCTCTGCCGCCTTCTGATACTTCTTATCAATTGTATGTGATTTTTTTTCAATACTTTCAATCCACAAAGAATATGTATCGACTAATTTTCGTAATGAATTAGTCTTATCATTTCTACCAACATCATTTAAATCAGAATAATATTTCATTGACAGTTCTTCTTTACTAATTAACGAATTATTTGGTAGGTTAAAATCCATTGATGGAATTTCCTTTACTGGACAAAATTCAGTCCATATTGAACCGCATCCATCCTCATCTATATTCCAATCTGTAGATACCCCTAATCCTTTAGCATAATTCTTTCTATTTCTATACAAAAGCTTAAGTGACTGTTCTTCTTCATCAAGCTCAACATTTTGAACGGACTTAGATTCAACAATTTTAAACGTATTGTCATCAGTTTTTATATCCATTCTAGCTTGAAAAATACATTTTTCTGCTTTTGATAGAACATCCTCATACTTGTTTATCATCATAATTGTTATTGCATAACAATTGTCATTAATTTTAGTCTTTCTTGCAATCAATTTAACTGGTGTATTTACTATTTTTTCATTGTCTTCCGCTTCTACATAATCACTTTCTTCAAATCTAAAATGAATTGGAATATTTTTAAATGGTTTTCTAATGTATCCATTATTGCAATATGAAGCTAACTTATACAATATTCTTTCTAAATCGTATGCTTCATCTTCTGGCAAAACATCCCTCTCTTTTATTTCTCTTATTTCCTTATATGTAATTTTTCTTAATAAAGAAATTGCCCTATATTCAGAATTATATTTTATGATTGATGAGAGAACATCTGGAACTCTGTATTTTTCTGGATTATCTGCAACATAAGGAACTAAACATTGTGATATTAACACTTTTTGATACAAAGCAAATGAAATTTCAATATTAATCTCATTTGTATCTTCACTCACCATAAAAGTCAATCCCATAGATGACTGCTTAAATTGAGAAGCCATTTCTATTTCTTCATCCAAATTTTCTTCTCCAAAATCAGAGGAAACTAGCTTCCTTTTACTCTTTTTATCCCAAATTGAATCTTTTTCCTTCTCATTCATTATTTCAATTTTGTAGCTATCATCTTCATTATCGATTTCAACTGTTTCGTCATTATCCTGTTTATTTTTGTTTCCCTGTGGGAACAATATTCCTGCAGAATACCTGCTAACTGGATTACTTGATATCAATTCGTGATCCCTGTCAGGTAAATCAAATTCGGATCCTGGTCCAATTATTTCCGCTCTAATCATATCGATATATTGATCCCTTGTTCTTAATAAATCTTCTCTAATTTCTTTGTCTGTCAAATTTCGATCTCCTCTCTAGTTAACGGCTTATTAACAAGATTAACCGGTACATTTATAATTTCACCTAGTTTATGTATATTTTCAACTTCATATATGTCAGCTAATTTATCTACATTTGCATATACAATTCTTAATATTTCATCATTACTATTAGTTCTTCCTGTTAATTTGCTATTTATTGCCTTTTCAATCAATTTAAGAATTGAACGCCTTTGTTTTCTCACAACCCTAATTGACTCAAAATAATCCTCTAAATTATTTATCATTTGATAATCATTAAGTACTTTGGCAATATTCCTCAATGCTTCCTTATTTTGTGGTCCAATGATATGACTTTCAGGTATCATCCATTGTCTAATGGTCTGTTCTTGATATTTAGAACCATATCTACTCATTTTTTCAGCAATTTCCTTATATGTGTAATCATTGTCATCTTTATATTTTCTCAATTCTCTTTTCCAAATAAAAGACTTATCATATGCATCTTTCACAACTTCATTAATCTTATCCTTTTTCAGTAGTTCTTCAAAAATAGTATCAATAATATTCTTTGTATTACTATCATTCTTTGTAAAAACAATTGAATCACCTATTGCAATCTTTTCGACTCTCTTTTCAACAACATTTCTTTGCTCTATGTCATATACTACTGCTGTGTAATACTTTGAAAATAAAATATTTTCCCCAGTAATAAATTTTCCCATATAAGATACTTCTGAGCTCGCATTTTTATTGTTCGTACTATATTTTAATTTTTTTAAAACATTTATAGGTATGTAATTTAAGCTATCAATATAATCATTCAATTCTTCATCTTCATTGAAATCAATATCATTTTCACTTAATAATAGTTCTTTATGTTCATCTATAACAACCCCCGTTTCTTTGTGTTTATTTAATATATTTTTTTCATATAATATTGCTTTTTCTCTCCTTCTCTTAAAATAAATATCTTGGTATTCACCATTTAAAACATATATTTTAGGGGCTGATACACATTCAAAAAGCAAAAATTTTTTATTATGTAAATCCCCTATGGTCACAATCACGTCATAAAATAAATCTCTATCAAACTTATTTGCTGAAACATATTTTACATTAGAAAGCTTCGTTCCAAAAATATTTGAATTTCTTATTACTTTAATATAATACTCCTTAGGGACAACAATTAAGATTTGTTTTTTTATATTTTTTCTTATTATTCTTTCAAGTTCTCTGCTTTTTTCATTGCTTTCATACATACTTTTATAGCCCTTATCTAAAACTCTAATAATTTCCTCCGTTTCAGATTTGCATTCAGTAATTTTTTCTGATAGCTCTCTTAATCGATTTATTATGTATCTAGGTGAATATACATTTTGACATATTTTTCCTTCTTCTATTAATTTGTCTAATAATTGTAATTTAAAAGGTGCGGTTATTAATAGCTGAAATAATGAATATGACTTAATAATAAATTCACTTTTTTCATTCTCTTCTATATTGTTAGAATTCTTTAACTTAATAATAGCTTTTTTAAAATCAATTGCATTTTGAATGGTTATTTCAGATTTTACAACTAGTTCTTCAATATCTAAACTGATCAAATTTTCAATTTGATGTGCTAAATCATTACAAATTTCTGTCTTTTGATTTTGAATTATTTGAAGTGTTTTCAAATAAGATGGTGTACACGCAAAGATAGCACCCTCTTGATTACACTTTATTATTGCTTCTCCTAATTCCAAATCATAGCTTGACATATAATGAATATTTTTTAGTTTTTTTCTATTTAATAAATCCTTAAACTCTGAATCATTATATGAGACTTGAGACGATTTCATAATTAAAAGTCCCACTGTCCGATTACCTGTTCTACTCAGAACAATATCTCTTGCCGTCGATATCTTACTGGTAAACTTTAATACTGATTCCTTTTTAGTTGGATTTTTCCCAATTACAACTTCTTCACCACTACTTGTAAAATAAGATGTTGCAACTAATTCAGTTAATTTTACAATTTTATCATCATAATGAATGCTAATATTCTTAATCAATTCATCAATATAGTTTTTTTCAGACACTACAACAAAAGACGCATCAATTGCACTGGGTATTTCACACTTAGGCAAATCATATATGTATGAGAAAAAATCTTCCCTATTTGTTTTTTTATTTGCTATTCCTCTTCCATCTGTCATATGTGAATTTCCATTATATATACCTACCATATGCTTATATTTTTCATATGGAACAAATTGCTTACTATTACCATGTTTTTTACTTTCCTTTTCTAAAACCATCATAGTCGTTCCACTATATAACTCTAGTCCCTTCCATTTGAAACGTTCATTTTTGTATACGACCATGTCATCGATTTCTAAACTGGAAATAATATCTTCATTTGAATTTTCATTATACATTAAACAACTTACTACTGATGTGACAAGTGCAATAATATCAAAAACCATCGATCCTGTATGAAATGCAAAACTAACATTTTTTTCTTCCATCGAATACTGCTTAGACATAAATTTAAGATAATCAACCACAACTGGCTGATTTGTTATTAATTCTCTATCATAAAAAATCTCACATTTGTTTATTAACTTATTTATAGCATTCTCTGATTCCATATCAACACCTCATTCTAAGTATCTAATTCTATCCTTGCAAATAGCCATGATAATTTCTATATTAAATTACTTGCTATTCCCCATTTTTAATAACTAAATATCGACATTATTATGTTGATTTAAAATATATTCTCCCATAACTTTTGCCAACAAAACTGGAACTGCATTTCCTATTTGTTTTCCGATTTCTTGTAGATTTCCATAAAAAATATAATCGTCTGGAAATGTCTGTATTGCTGCCGCCTCTCTTAAAGATATCCCTCTATTTTGCTCTGGATGCGCAAATCTTCCATTAGATATACTAAAGCATTTTACCGTAAGTGTTGGAGAAACACTATTCCATGCCATCCTACCATATACATCTTTGTGGCCTTGAAAATTTTTATGGCAATCTAACCATAATTCTTTAGGCCAATCTGTTCTACTTCCACCATCATGCGGTGTTGCTTCTAATCTTTTTATATTAATTTCTCTTAATCCAGCAGCTCTATGATTATGCACCCTTTTATCTGTTTGTCCTGCTTCTAAAACTGGATAATTATGAATTGCTTGATATACCGTTACATATGGCAATAATCCCTTTCCATGAGTATTATCAGGAATATGAGGTGTAAACAAACGTGAGGCTATTAAAATAAATCTGCGCCTATTCTGTGGCACTCCATAGTTTTTTGCATTCACTACCCTCATATCATATTCGTACCCCTCTTGTTTAAGCATATTTATAAATTGTATTAATACATCATGCCCTTTCCCTCTAATTCCTGGCACATTTTCAATTAAAACATGTGCCGGATGTATTCCCTTTACTAATCTACCAAATTCATTTAAAAGATTGACAGAAATATGTTCATTGGGATTATTGGGATTTAATATGCTAAACGGTTGACATGGTGCACACCCTACCATCAACAACTCATCTGTACTTTTCAATTCTTTAAACTCTTCTAATAATTCTTTCGCTGTAACATCTACTATATTTCTATTCAAATAGGGAATATTATTATTTTTTCTATATGTATCTTGACAGTTTGGGTTAGAGTCTAGTCCACAAACGACATTTATCCCCGCATTTATTAAGCCTTTAGTCATGCCTCCTCCACCGCAAAAAAAATCAATTGCATTCATGATAAAAATCCTTCCACTTACAACTCTCCATTCCATCTTTCGTACTTCACATCACATTATTCTAAACAATTTTTTTATTATATCATATTTTATCTTTCTATAACATAAAATTCAAACATTTTTGACAGATTTATCTCATTTAATTCATTTTTCCCCTCTATTCCCCATATTCTGCCATCACATCGTCATAATAATCCTCTGCATCTTCTTCTCCGTCAAAATCATCATAATTGTCCTCATAGAAATCCTCTGCGTTACTGTAATCTCTAACATTATATTTATCATAGACTTTATTAGATTTATTGTGTGTTTTGTTGGAATAATTGCTATATTTGTAGGTATTTTTTTCGTATCCTGATGTTTCCATTTCTGTATTTTCTTCCGTTTCCCTGCTCAACATATTATTATTGCTATTATAACTTCCATAACTCCTATCTTGATTTGAAGAAGATATATTAAAATTGACTACTACACCTATGAACAATATTCCAACTGCAACTGCTCCAATTGTAATTAGGACTTTGTCAGCCATGCTTGTGCTTTTATTCGAACTTGAATATGAATTTTCTTTTTCTGTGTCATCATTAAAATTTGTAGTTCTTTTACTGTAACTTCCATATTCATTTTTCTGCGCTTCTATTCTTTCCAGATTCCTTTTATAAATGTTATATTCAATATAATCATCCATAAAATCTTTTTTGCCATTATGATTCCAATCAAACAACGCCATCCTTCTACCTCCTAAAAAGTTTTATATTTTTATTCTACTTATCTGTTGTATCACCTAAAACAGTAGCAATAATCCTACACACTACTCCACCATTAACTACAGACACTACCTTTCCTTTCGTCTTATCGGCTTTCCCCATCTTCTCCATACTCATCCATTGCTTCATCTATTGAGCCTATTACCAATAGAACACCTATTATCGCAAAGAATATTGCCAATCCCTGTCCAAATGAATTCTTTCTCATACAAATCAGCCTCCTTTACCCAAATCTCAGTCAAAATCATAATCATCCGGATCCAATCCTGCTTCTTCCAATGCCTCTGCCCTGTCATCTGGATCCATAAGTTCTAATTCACCAATATCAAGTCCTGCTGCCATAGCATCAATCTCTAAATCATCCTTAGTGTCATCTTCAAAGTCCCCGGCATCTCCAAATAATGCTTCATGCTCTTCCCTGCTGGTGCAAAGCATTTCTCCTGCAAACATCATTTCTGAGCCATCTATTTCGCCATCGCCGTTTAAATCCATCCAATCTCTCATCGCTATACCTCCTGTAATCAAGAATTATCAAGTTTATTTGTTTCTGATTTAATGATTTACAATTCCAAATAATCCCGGTCTGCTATATCCCTCTTTTTTCATATTCTTGTACCTCACTTTCTCCATTAACGAAATAACCAAATCAACATTACTATTGCTCCAACCGGCGGACATATAAGGCCTTTACTATATATGACACGACCCGGATTCAATCATTGGATGATGTATTAGCATGATATCCACCTCTCTGTCATTCCTTGCGATTGGAAATTAGTTTTTTGTTTTCTTTTATATTTTTATTCTCTACTCCCCATATTTCGTCATTACTTCTTTTTATCCTTTTTTATAAAATATTCACCACGAATATATTTACGTTTAGCATAATCATTGCCATACCTGTTTATATCAAGAAATTGCTGATTTATATCAAATTCTGTATCTTCCGGCTGCTCCGGTTCGTGTAGCCAGAAATAAATCTCCTCGATATGTCCCATAACGTAACCCACTCCAATTGTTAATATTATTGTTATAATTTCTGTCATTTCTCCTACCTCCTAAAAATTTTATATTTTATATTTTTATCATACCTAAATCCTATCATCCAAGCTGTCCATTAAAAAGGACTTGCGAAGGAACTTTTGTTCGGTTTTTCCGTGGTTCCTTCAACCCTACAGGATTTTTTTCAAATTGTTTATATTTTATTGTAATTATTGCTAATCTATATGCCTAAAAAGTGCTTGTTCCTAGATATGTACAGGATATTTTTTAAATTCAAATTTTTTTATTGTAAAATTTGTGATTTCATTCCCTTCAACACCCCTTCGCAACAAATAATTACATTATTTTTTTCAAATCAAATTTGTTTTATTGTAAAATCCACGATTTCATCGCATATAACCTTTCCCACCTACCAACAATTACATTAATTTTTCAATCTAAATTTGTTTTATTGTAAACTTAATAATTTCATTCCTTCACCTACCTGCTCTCACGCCACTACCGGCAATCCCACTGGCATTTCCTTAACAATAATAAAAAGACGCCCATGCCATTTTCTGACACAGACGCCTCTCAAATTATCTCTTATCCTACATTTTTATTACATTTTTCCCATTTTTTCCCTATACTGCATTTACACTACATTTCCCCATTTTTTCCCTATACTGCATTTACACTACTTTTCCACGCATCTTCCCTATACTATTTCCCTTACTCTACTTTTCCCCATATCTTCCCTATACTACTTTTCTTCTATCTTTCTCATTACGTCCTTATATCCACTCCAGTCCGTAATGTAAATATCCGCCAGTTCCTTTACCTGCTCCTGGTTTCCGGCACTGCTTTCATCGTATATTCCCACAGTGTTTAACCCCATGCCCTTAGCTGTTCTCATAGAGTATGCGGCATCCTCAAACAACCACGTATCAGCAGTTGTTGTTCCCATCTTCTCCATTGCCTTTAAGAAAATATCCGGTGAAGCTTTTCCTTTTCCCACTTCAGTAGTGGTAAATATTTCATCAAAATACTTCATAAGGTCAAGTCGTTTAAGAGCTGCCTCAATCATAGGTCTGTCTGTAGATGTGGCAATAGTCATTTTAATGCCCATCTCCTTTGCATCCTCTATGAAATTTCTCACATATTTCTTTTCCATGGCTTCCTTATCATAGAATTCAAACACCCTGTTGTTTATTCCGTCACAGATTTCCTCTATGGAAAGGTCAAGACCGTAGTTCTTTTTAAGATATTCTGCCCCTTCCGCCATGGTCAGGTCAAACATTACTTCTCCAATATTTTCATCTGTTTTAATTCCTAAACTTTCAAGATACAACTTTCCTGCATCCATCCATATGGACATTGAATCAAGTATTGTTCCGTCTACATCAAAAATAAATCCTTTAGCCAAACTTATTCTCCTTTCCTGCTAATCTGCCAAAAAGCCACGGCACTTGCAGCTGCCACATTTAATGAGTCAACTCCGTTAGCCATAGGTATTTTTACTGTATAATCACTTGCCTCAATGGTTTCAGCCATTAAGCCTTCCCCTTCTGTTCCAAGTATAATGGCAAGCTTTTCCTGTGACAACAATTCTTTATTATCAATACTTACTGAATTGTCAGTAAGTGCCATTGCCGCAGTTTTAAATCCCATATTTTTAAGGATTTTCATGCCATCATATGGCCATTTTAACTCCCCTTCAAAAAAAGTCCAGGGAATTTGAAACACAGTTCCCATACTTACCCTTATGGCGCGTCTGTATAGTGGATTGCTGCACCCCGGTGTCATTAAAACAGCGTCCATTCCAAGAGCTGCTGCCGAGCGAAATATTGCCCCTATATTAGTTGGATTTATAACATTTTCCAATATGGCTATTCTCTTAGCCCCGGCACAAACCTCTTCTATGGTTTTAAGCTTTGTTCTGTGCATGGCACATAACATGCCTCTTGTAAGTTTAAATCCTGTTATTTTTGATAACACATCAAACTCCGCTGTATACACCGGAACACTGCCACATCTTTTTATAATGTGTTTTGCCTCTCCATCTATATGTCTGTGTTCCACCAGCATGGAAATAGGTTGGTATCCTGCATCTAAGGCTCTCTCCACTACCTTTGGACTTTCCGCTATAAAAATTCCACCGTCCCTGCCAAAGCCTCTAAGCAGCTCCGGCTCGTTACATCTGGCATATATATCTAGTTCCTTAGATTCAAAATCCGTTATTTCCACAATGTTATTATTATGCATTCTTAACTCCAAATTTGCTTACTATCACACATATAATCACTGTAATTACCATATCCGGCAATGTATTACCTACAATTATATCTACTGTCATCAAATATCTGTACAGTACAAATCCGATTATCCATATGACCACATTTGCTACTTCCACATTTTTTTCTGTGCTATCCTTCTTTATAATAAAGAAATCCGCTATCTGAATTGCAATCATTGGTGCAAAAACTGAACCGATTAAGTACAAAAAGTCTGTAATATCATCCATTGGATAAACAATTGCAGCTATTGTTCCCACTATTGTAACAGCGATTGCCATATATTTTCCTTTTATTTTATGGGAAATGGTTTCGCTGGAAATTCCTGCTGAATAAGCATCTAAATAAGTAGTTGTAACTGTAGAAAATACAATTATTAAAAGACCTGCAATTCCCAAACCTGCCTTTAACATAATCTGGTCAATTCCTGCATCCTGTGTATAAATTGCAGCTCCCATTCCGATTATGTACATCCAACAGCTTACCAAACCATATACAATGGCACTGGCTGCAGTTGCTTTAACAGGCTTTTCGGCTTCTCTTGTGTAATCACTAATAAGAGGCAGCCATGAAAGAGGCATTGCAACGGCTAATTCCACTGCTGCTCCAAAGGTAAGCCCGTCTCCTGCAACGCTAACCATCTGATGATTGTCAAAAAATACTACTTTACAAAGAATAATTGTAAGTATAAATAACGCTGACATTGCTACCACATTTATTTTTTCCACATTGCTTATTCCCACAATAATCCACAAAATAATAAGTACGCCTATTACAAGACACCATACCCATTTTCCTGTGTTAAATATGCCGTTAGCAGATATTGCTCCATCATAAATCATTATTGCCGTCCATCCTGCTAACTGAATTACATTTAATGCTGAAAAGATAATGCTTCCTTTTTGTCCAAAGCTTATCTTAACTGTTTCCATTGAACTTTTCTTTGTTTTAGCGCCAATTATTCCTGCTAAAAACAATAACACACACCCAATAATATGTCCAATAACTGTTGCCAGTATACCCTTTGTCATACCAAGGGATGCCAAATATGTTCCTGTTACGATTTCTGCAATTGATACCCCTGCCCCAAACCAGATTAAACTGTTACTAAATACTGATGTTCCTTTTTTCTCCATGTGATGTTCCTCTTTCCTTTATATTTTAGTATTCGCCTTTAATTGCAAATGCATGGTTCATAGGTCCACTGCCTTTTCCTAAATCAAGCATTGCAGCCAATGCTCCTGAAATGTAAGCTTTTGCTTTTTCTACTGACTCATCTAAATCTCTGCCTTTTGCCAGATTTGAGGCAATGGCACTAGAAAGAGTGCATCCTGTTCCGTGAGTATTTGGATTATTAATTCTTTTTCCGTAAAACCACTTGTATTCCCCGTTGCTATATAACAAATCGTTGGCGTCATTTATGCTATGACCTCCCTTGCATAATACGGAGCAGTTATATTTTTCACTAATATATGCTGCTGCCTTAATCATGTCTTCCTCATTGCTAATAGTCATTTCCGACAATACTTCCGCTTCCGGAATATTTGGCGTAATCACTGTGGCTAATGGTATAAGGTATTCCTTTAATGTTGCAATTGCATCATCGCTAATTAATTTAGCTCCACTAGTTGCCACCATTACCGGGTCTAAAACAATGTTTTTTCCATTGTATTTTTTCAAGTTACAGGCTATGGTTTTAATAAGTTCACCGGAAGATACCATACCTATCTTAATTGCATCCGGTGTAATATCCTCAAAAATAGCCTTTAACTGTGCCTCTAAAAATTCAGGACTTACCTCATAAATATCTGATACGCCGGTGGTATTTTGTGCAGTTAAAGCTGTAATGGCACTCATGGCATAAACACCATTAGCTGTCATTGTCTTTATATCTGCCTGTATTCCGGCGCCTCCACAAGAATCGCTTCCCGCAATTGTTAATGCTGTATTCATTTTCTTTCCTCCTTGCTTTTTCCTATGGTCAATAGTTTTAATCTATCGTTTTATATAGCGGTAAAAGGTGGTGCCCCCAATTTGCCGCTTTGTTTTCTTTATTTAATCATTTCTAAAGTTTTTTCTTTAAGTTCTGCTGTTGCTTCTTCAATATTTTTCTGGGCAAATATTGCACTAATTACAGCAATACCGCATATTCCGCTACCGGATAGCTCTTTCACGTTATCCTTTGTAATGCCTCCAATGGCAATAACCGGAATATCCACTGCCTGGCAAATTGCCTTCAATGTATCGTAAGATACATCCTCTGCATCATCCTTTGAGCCTGTAGGGAATACTGCTCCTACTCCTAAGTAATCAGCGCCTCTCTCCCGGGCTTTTATTGCCTGCTCCACTGTTTGAGCTGACACACCGATTATTTTGTCATTGCCGATTTTTTTTCTTACGTCTCCGGCTTCCATGTCACTTTGTCCTACATGTACGCCATCTGCATCCATTTTTAATGCAATGTCCACATTGTCATTTATAACAAAAGGAACATTGTACTTTTTACATAATTCCTTTATTTCAATGGCTTCCTGTAAAAAACTTTCCTCATCTAATTTTTTCTCTCTTAACTGAACAAAAGTTGCTCCGCCTTTTAATGCTTTTTCAACCTGTTCATAAAGTGTTTCGCCATTTAACCATGCTCTGTCGGTTACGGCATAAAGCAATAATTCTTCCGGTGTTGTATTACCTGATTTCATATTTTGCTCCTTTTTCTAATACTTCTCCATCCATGTTGTAAATAGCATCAATTATTCTGTTTCTGTAAGTTGAATTTCCGTCACCTTCTGCCATTCTTTCGTAGCCGATTTCTCCTGCTAACCCCATGGCACATACTGCTGCAGCTGCTGCCTCAAGTTTGTTATTCTTGTTAGCAACTACAAATGCTGTCATCATTCCTGATAACTGACAGCCTGTTCCTGTGATGGCACTCATTTCCGGTCTTCCGTTTCTTATAACATAGCACTTATCACTGTCACATACTAAATCAATTGCTCCTGTAACGGCAATAATGCTTCCCGTAGCCTTTGAAAAAGCCTTTAACTTAGCTATTGTTTCGTCTATGTTATCTTCTGTAACTTTATCTGCCACGTCAGCATCTACACCTTTTGTGCTTCCGCTTCCTAACATCAAAGTTTTAATTTCAGAAATATTTCCTCTAATAACATCAAACTTAACCTCATCAATTAACTTGTTTGCTGTTTCTGTTCTAAGCTTACTTGCGCCTGCTCCAACAGGGTCTAACAATGTAACATGACCTAATTCGTTTGCTTTCTTTCCTGCTGCAAACATTGAAGGTATTGTGTTTTTGTTAAGAGTTCCAATGTTAATGTTAAGTCCTCCACATATAGAGGTAATATCCTCTACATCATCAATGTCATCTGACATGATGGGACTTCCGCCACAGGCTAACAATACATTTGCCACATCGTTTACAGTTACGTAATTTGTAATGTTATGTACTAAAGGTACATTTTTTCTTACATTTTCAATACATTCCTTAAACATCTTTTCCTCCTGATATTTTTATAAAATAAAACGGACAAACCTAACCTGGCTTATCCGTAATGAATCCTTTTATATTCCCTACGTTGGCATTATCCAAATCAGGTTAAAGGGTCGAAGTTGATTACTTCCTCTCAGCCTGCCTACAAGCTCCCCTGCTATTAAATTTGTCCGGTACTATTGTATATCTATTTGGAAGATATTTCAATAAGTTTTATTTCTTTTTCATATATATAATTCCCGTTATATCCGCCAGCGCCCATCCAATAGGAATTGCCATCCATATTCCGATTTCCCCTATAAATGGAGACAGAATATATGCTAATGCAACTCTTGTACCTAGAGATATTACCGTAAGAACAACTGACATTTCCACCTTTTTAATTGCCCTATAATACCCATATAATAGAAACAGACAGCCTATGCCAAAATAAAATGCCCCTTCTATTCTTAAATATTTTATACCTGCTGCAATAACCATAACTTCTTTTTTGCTGATAAAAATATGCATAAGAGGCTTGGCAAAAATCCACACTAAAAGGGATATGACAATGCTAAAGGAAATACTCATTATAAATGCTGCCTTAGTACCTTTTCTTATTCTGTCTTTATTCCCTGCACCATAGTTTTGTGCAACAAATGTTGAGTAGGCATTGCCGAAATCCTGTACCGGCAGATATGCAAATGTATCTATTTTAACTGCTGCCGCAAATGCCGCCATAATAGTTGTTCCAAAGCTATTTACCAATCCCTGAACCATTAATATACCAAAATTCATAACTGATTGCTGAAGACATGTTAAACAGGACAAATTGGCAATTTCCTTAAGTATATTTTTGTTAAAATGAAGCTGACTTCTTTCAGGATAAAGATCTCTTCTTGTTTTCAACACATAAATTGTTATACCAACACCTGATACATACTGGGAAATAACCGTAGCAAATGCTGCCCCTCCTATTCCCATGGACAATACCATAACAAACAGCAAATCAAGACCTATATTAAGAACCGCTGAAACTGCAAGAAAAACTAAAGGTGCCGTAGAATTTCCCAGTGCCCTTAAAAGACATGAAAAGAAGTTATAAAGGGATGTGGCAAAAAGCCCTGAAAAAATAATTATTAAATATGTCCTCATTCCTTCATAAACATCCTCCGGAGTTCTTAAAAAGTGCATTATTCCGTCAATTCCTACATATACTGCCACATTTAAAATCACGGTTATTAACATAATAAGCACAAATGCATGAATTATTGACAATTTAAGCAACTTATCCTCGCCTTTACCCTGATAAATAGAAAAAAGTGCTCCGGAACCCATACTTAGTCCTAAAAATATTGATGTTAAAAAAGTCATCAGGGTATATGCAGAACCTACCGCCGCTAACGCTGCTTTTCCTAAAACCTGACCTACTATCAGGGTGTCTGCTATATTATAAAATTGCTGCAAAAGATTTCCTGCTATCATCGGCAACGCAAAAAGCAGAAGACTTTTATATATTTTTCCTTTAGTTAAATCGTAGTACATTTCTTCTTCTCTTTATTTTTGTATTCTCTGGGACTTACTCCCACTATTTTCTTAAAGGTTTCCGCAAAATAACTTGAGCCATTAAATCCACATTCATAGGCTATTTCCGTCATTTTCATATCTGTTTTCATAATTAAATCAATGCTTTTGTCTATCCTGTATTCTACCAGGTAATCATTAGGACTTCTATTTATTATTTCTTTAAAAATTTTGCAACACTGGCTTCTACTAACATTGCCTGCTTCAGCTATTTCTTCTAACTTAATAGGTTCTTTATAGTTAAACTGAATAAACGCAATCATTTTATGCAATGTATCTGCCCAGGGTGATACACCTATTTTTTCTGCCCCTTTACAACTCCAAATATAGCTGTTCCCAATAACGCAATACAAATAATTGCCAATATAATCTTCTTCATAATAGTAATCCTCTTTATAATTTCAATCTTAGTTTCTAATGTTTTTCTGTGTATTTTCAGTATCAATGAAATTTACATATTTTCTATTTGTTGCATTTTTATTTGCACAACAAGCTCTTTTATTATAAAGATAATCGATTTATTTGCAAGTTCTGTCTCGCAATTTGGAGTAATTGATTACGGTTAAGTTTCAATTCTTTCAGGACTTTTCTGTGAAATTATTAATTTCCTTGGTCTCACCCGGGGAAGGGGCGATTCCTACCAGGATTTAACCATGAATTCATAAATTTCCTGGTTCAAGAAATTTTCCATGTCTTACAAATTAATAATCCCATTACTTACATATCAAAAAAGAGCCTTACGCCAACACGTCCCACCAATGTGTTTCATGCCAACATAACGCTCTTTTTGTTCTTTTGTCTTTCCGTCTATTTTTGTTTTGAAAAGCTTATTTCTATTTTACCTTGAAAAGTTTCCGTCTATTTTTGTTTTGAAAAGGCGAGATAGCCTGCGCCAATTAAACCTGAATCTTCATTTAATGTGGATTTTCTAACCTTTATATATGGCTTCATTACTCCGTAAACTTTTTCCTTAACCAAAGCTTCTATTTCTTCCACAAATCCATCAATCTTAAGGGCAACTGAGCCACCTAATATTACGATATCCGGGTCTGCAAAGCCATATATTAAAGCAATGAAGTTAGCAAGATAATTTTTTGCGTCCTTCATTATTCCTGCTGCTGCTTCATTTCCTGACAATGCCAAATCATTAACTTCTCCGGCATGTTTAACCAAAAGTCCTGCCTTTTTGGCTCTCTCAGTAATGGCTGTTCCACTGCTAATTGCCTCAATTCCTCCCGGAAGAATGTTTCCGTGGCTTGGGCCATCCTGAATCATAATACTGTTTGCTACTTCATTGGCAAAACCATGGGCACCTAAGTAAATCTCTTTGTTAATAACAAAGCCGGCGCCAAGTCCTGTAGATACAGTTAAATACTGCACAATATTACAATCCTTTCCCTCACCAACTACTGCTTCAGCCAATCCTGCCAAATTAGCATCGTTATCTAAGTAAACAGGCTTACCGATTTTCTCACTTAACACCTTTGAAATTTCAAGATTATGCCACTTACCATTAAGATTAGGCGGTGTCAAAACCTTTCCATTTATTAAATCAAGAGGTCCCGGACATGACATTCCAACACCTACAATATCCTTATCAAAGGATTTGATAATGTGACTTATTTCATTAAGTGTATTTTCCGGTTCCTTATTATCAGTAGAGAACTGCTCTCTACTGATAATATTTAACTCTTCATCTATTAGGGCAACTCTTGTATTGGTTCCTCCAATATCGATTGCTACCGCATACTTCATTTATTTCACCCATATTGTCACAAACTTACAGTGTGACAATTCCTTTACTGAAATCGTGTTATTTTCAACCTTGATAGCCTCTGTCTTTTCTTCTCTTAAGTTAGTATAATATGCCTCTTTTACATCAAAATTGAACTTAATTTTATCATCTAAATTCCTATGGTCTTTTCCATTGTAAAGACGAATAATATATCCATCATCTTCTTCTGCCTTTTTAATAGCTGATACCACAAGATTTCCTTCAGTTTCAAACAGGCTGTGAACAATATCATTCTTTCCTTCAATTTCTCTTTGTGAGAAAATAAGTCTGCCATTTAAGAACTCAGCATATGTGTACACTTCCATATTTGTATCGTACTGTTTTGCCAATGTATCAATATCAGCGTCGTTAATATCTCCTGCATAAGTTGTAAATCCAAAGTTAAATTCCATTTGCTTTAACAACTGAGCTGCCGGTGTTTCAATAATTCTCTCTCCACTGGCACGTCCCGGACGATATATAAGATTCTCCTTACCCATAAATCCATAGGTTCTAAACAATGTTAATCTTATTTTGCTGTCATCTAATACTTCGTACTCACGCACTCCCTGTGGAATAACTGCAACGCCTGTTTTTCCATCAGTAAGAGATACATATGACTGTGTAGGTTCAATGCTAATAGGCGGCTCCTGCCATGTAGACTGGTCATTTGCCCAGTTGGCAAGTTCCTGTATTCCTGTCTTCTTTTCAGACCTATTATTCATTGATTCCATATACAGTTTCATTTCTTTTTCGTAGTAATTAGGACGTTTAATAAGTCCAAACTGCTGGTCTGCATAGTTAAATGCAGAAACTATCTGGCTGTCAAATACTACACATAATCTGTGGGAAAGACCTTTGTTATCAACCTTAACATTGAAATCAATAACCTTTGAGCCTTTTCTTAAGGCAACTGTCATATCAACAGGCATTGTTGCGCTGACTTTTCCCTCTGCTCTCTCTTCAAGATTTTCAGGAACAACCATGTCAAAATGAATAACTGCCTGACTGTAAACATCACTTCCGCTAATTTTTACAGAAGACTCTGATTCATTTGAAAATACTTCCAAATCTTTTCTTGGTGGTGAGTAGTTAAAGCTGTCTCCGTCGTCACCATTTTCAACCAATATTCCCTGATTTTTGTATGTTACATTATTTTCCTTATCTACTATTGTAAGTGAGCCGTCCTTTTCCACTTCAATTGTGTAATATTCATTTTCAAGAACTGACTTCTCTTCCATTTCCTTATGGCTGTCTTTTTCTGTGTCAACACTGTACTGTACATATCCAAGAGCCGGCACATCATTAGCCTTAATTGCCATTGTAACTTCAAAAACATGGTCAGGAATGTAGAATTTTCTTGACGGGTCAATAGTAATAATCTGGGATAAAACATAATCCGTTAAATCTCTTGACTGAATAATTGTATAATCTACATTATTTCCCTTTTCATCAACAATTGCAAATTTTCCACCTGGAACATAAGTTTTAACAATAACTGTATCTTCACGTTTCTGTGGTAATGTATTGATTAATGTAAATGTCATATCTGCACTGTTTTTAACATTAGTTGCAATTAATCTTGAATGAAGTTCCACAAGATTTATGGCAATATCTCTTGCCTGCTTATACCTTACATAAACATCTTCGTTGGCTGTATCGGAAATACATGAACCAATTGAATCATGAGCTGAATTTTCAAATAACAGCTTCCAGATTTCTGCCACTGCCTCGTGAGGATATTCATTTCCTAAGTTATAAGAAATTGTAAGTAAAGGCTCCATTACATTTGTAACATAATTTTGAATCTGAGTGTTCATAACCTTAAGGTCTGAACGGGATGAGAAAATTGACTTGTGTATTCTCATATGCTTTGCAATAACTAACTCGCCCTGTACTTCCTCCAATTCCGGCTTTTCACTTTTAACATCCTTAATATAATCTTCAATACAGCTGATAACATACTCGTTCTCAGGATCTTTCTCGTTTCTTTCCTTTATAAGCTGTGGAAGATTGGTACGGATAGGTGCCTGATCAAATCCGTTAGGGAAATATATATGTCTTGTAGCACTACGTCCACCTGCTTTTTCAAGACACTCCTTCTCCCAAAATTCATCATTTTCCTTTGGATCTTCCGGAATCTTTCCACCAATATAATAACCGAAAGGAATCTGTGTTGTAAATACCACGCTGCCGTCATCACCTTTCCAGTTGAAATCAGTGTGTTCAACCATGTCATCACTAACACCACGCCAGAATAATGTATCTTCAATGCCAAATTCCCTGTAAATCTGCGGCATGTTTCCTGACTGTCCAAAAGAATCCGGCACATAACCTACATTCATGTATTTTCCAAAGCTTTCGCAACGCTTCATTCCGTAATACATATTTCTTACAATGCTTTCTCCTGAAATAACCAACTGGTCTGTCTGGGTATACCAAGGACCTATAACCAGTTTTCCCATTTTCACAAGCTTTGTAATGCGCTCTTTATCCTGTGGTCTCCACTTTATATAATCATCTAATAATGAGCCCTGGGCATCAACCATAAAATACTTAAATTCAGGGTCACTTTCTAATGTATCAAGAACATCTCCCAAATCCTTCATAAGATATACTTTTGATCTTGATGTGGTAAAATACCATTCTCTATCCCAATGTGAATGTGGTACTACATGTATCTTTCTTTTCATTTCAATTCCTTTCCTTATTTATTTTAAAGTAAATAATTTTAAAACAGGCAGGGGCAAAAACTTAGCCCCTGCCCATTAACTGAGTTATTAATTTGTTGTAATACTTATAAACTTATGAGTGACAAAATTTACTTTTGATACCACGTCATAATATATTATTTTTTACTATTTAACATCTTCAAAAGATATTTCAATTTCATCAATATCAATGTCTTCTGACTTTCCTTCGTCTCCTTCATTAAAGTCAACCACTAATGTTGCAAGTAAAGCGATGATTAATGCTCCTACTAAAATACCTATAAGGTAAGCCCATCCATGTGTTACTGATACGAATCCGTAAATTCCACCAACAGGAGGGATGTCACCTTTTCCACCTAAAAGAGCAATTACAGCTGTACCAATAGCTGCACCAAACATGTTAATTGGAATTAAGAACTGAGGTTTTACAAGTGTGAAAGGAATAGCTCCTTCTGTAATTCCTACAAATCCCATTGCCCAGTTTGATTTACCTGTCTCTCTAAATTCTGCTGAGAATCTCTTCTTTCTGATTACTGTTGCAATAGCGTATGCAAGTGGTGGCATACAAATTGCTGCGTTGATAAATACGTTTGGCTGATAAATTCCTTCTGCCATTAATGCGTTTCCTGCCATCCATGCTGACTTGTTGATTGGGCCACCCATATCGCAGGCAATCATTGCTCCAAGGATTAATGCCATTACTAACTGTGAGCTCTGGTTCTGGCACATTGAACTAATCCAGTTTACAAGCCATGTGTTTATTGCTGCTAATGGTGTTGCCAATATAACACCCATAATTATTGCAACTAATCCTGTTGCTATTAAAGGACAAACAACCAGTGGCATTACAGAATTCATTGACTGTGGTAACTTAATGTGCTTCTTAGCCCATTTTACTGAATAACCTGCAATAAAAGCTGCAATTACAGCACCTAAGAATCCTGCGTAAGTATTTGATGCAACTGCACCACCGATTAAACCTGCACCAATTGCCGGCTTATCTGCAATACTGTAAGCAATAAATCCTGCTAATACTGTATTAACCATTCCAATACCTGTCCAACCTACATTTTCAATTAACTTCATTATATGCCAGATTCCTGTTCCATCTGCATATGGATCTAATGAAGTGATACCAAAACATAATGCAATAAGCTTTGGTATTGCAACTACTAATGATGCTCCGATAATAAGTGGAAGCATGTAGCCGATACCTGTCATCAAATGACCTTTAGCGTCTTTAAAAAACTGTTTCATTTCTTAATCTCCTTTTTTATTTATTATTAATTTTTATTTGCTAACTGCTGCTACACATTTTTTAAGTACAGCTTCCGGTGCCTTGATACAAATGTTTATATCAACACGGATAACTTTCTTGCCGGCGAAACGTTCCATGCCAACGATTTTCTGGTCTGATGCAATGATTACCAAATCTGCTGCCTTTGCTTCTTCATCAGTAATTGTATTTACCTGACCCATGCTGCCCTGCTGTTCCATTTTTACGTCATATCCTAATGCCTGTCCTGCCTTCTCCAATGCCTTTGCTGCCATTGGTGTGTGTGCAAGTCCTGCCGGACATGCTGAAATTCCAACGATCTTCATCTTAATTATCCTCCTTCATGATTTTTAATATATATTCCTTTAACATTGACTTGTCTGTTGAAGACTTAACTGTGTCTTTAAATTCGTCTTCTAACAAACTTGTTGCCAATTTTGAAATCATTATTAAGTGTTCATTTCCTGCCTTCTCAGTAGGAACTATTAAGGCAAACACATATTTCACTTTTGTGTCGTCCATTGTTTCCCAATCTAATGGATTTTTGCATTTTACAAAAAATACTGCTGTTTCTTTTGCGTATTCTGACTTTGCATGAGGAATTGCAAATTCATTCTGAAGTCCTGTAGAATACTCAGCTTCTCTTTTTAAGAAATCACTCTTTAAGCCTTCCTTGTTGTCTGTAATTCCCATTTTCAATGCTTTTTCGCTTACAAAGTCAAGTAACTGTTCCTTGGATGCTACATCAACATCTAAAAAAATATATTCTTCTCTAATCATTCTTTTTTCCCTTCTCTATGTGCTTTTCTTTGTTACTATGGCTATATCATAATCCACCGGCATTTCCATTTCAATTCATACGATTTCCAATTGAAAACGGAAATCATTACAATTAAAAATCCGGTATTTCCGTTTCAAAGTGGAAATAATGTGCAATTGTTGTATCACATTTCCGTTTCAAAACGGAAATTTTTGACTTTGCTCTTTTTAGTTAAATATTCTATACTATGTTATATATAAATAAGGCGTGAATTAAATATCAGACATTATTACTTTTTAATAGGAGAGAGGATATATGTTTCAACACAAACGTTTAAACATGATGTTCAATCATATTAGGAAAAACGAATATACTCCTGTAAGCAGTCTCCAGTCATTGCTAAACATTACCGACCGAACTATCCGCAATGACATTTTGGAAATTAATGATACTTTGTCTGCTTGTGGAGCTTTGGTTAAACTTAAGAGAAATTACGGATATTATATAGAAATAACTGATGATGAAAAATATTCAGATTTTCTAAAAACCTTTGAACACAGTGATGATAAAAAAATGAATATTGATACTTCTGAGGAGCGTATTAAGTATATACTTAATGAATTGTTGTCCTCTGAGGATTATGTATCTATGGATGAGCTCTCGGAAACTGTATTTATTTCAAAAAATACTTTAAATAAATATATAAAGACTATTAAAAATATTGTTAATAAGTATGATTTGGAATACATTACAAAGCCAAGCTCCGGTGTAAAAATCATTGGTTCCGAGGACAGAATCAGAAAATTATATGTGGAATATATACTGTCCGCTAACTTTAATGAATATGTTACTTCCTTTACCAAGGAAGAACGTTCTATTTTTAGTAACATTGATTTGGACTGGCTTAGAAAAATTACCATTGACCAGTTAAATAGTCATTTTGTAAAAACCAGTGATTATAATATGAAAAATATTATTATTCATCTTGCATTAATGACAACCCGTGTTCTTGGTAATCATTATATTAACCTGTATAATATAACACCGGATTCTTCTATTATGGGATTGATTAACGGATTATGCCGGGAAATTGAGGGAAAATACGATATTATTCTGTCTCAAAGTGAAAAGAATTATATGTATCTCCAGCTTATTGCCAATACTCATTTAGATATTACTTATATTGACGATGAGAAGCTTCGGGATTCCATTAATCAGATGCTTGAGGTTATTTATACTGATTTTAATTTTGACTTAAGAAATGACGAAATTTTGTGTGCGGATTTATTCAGGCATCTTAAGTCTATTTTTACCAGTAAACTTTATGATTTAAACAGTAATAATCCTTTGCTTGAAACCATAAAGACCAATTATCCTTTAGAATATGAGATTACTCTTACTGCAATTGCCAAAACTTTTGTTTTTGAGCCTTATATTTTAAAGGAAGATGATGTAGGCTATGTTTCAGTTTATATTGGAGCTGCCATTGAGAGATGTTATTATAAATCCCAGAAAAAGAAAAATGTTATTCTTGTTTGTGGCAGCGGTCATGCAACTACACGAATGCTTGAAACAAGACTTAACATAGTTTTTCCGGACAAAATTAATATTGTAAAGTGTTTGTCCTATAATGAATATTCAAGCTACACTAAGGAAGATGTAGAAGATATTGATTTTGTTATTACAACTATTACTTTAGATAATAACCTTCTTCCGTCAGTTATGGTTGATTTCGCTTTAAACAATAAAGATGTGGAATCTATCAACAGACATTTGTCTAAGATGCTTCATAAACGTCTTCAGATGTTTGAGCACTTTTTTGATAAGGATTTGTTTATGCGGCTTAAAGGCAATACCACCAAGGAAGACGTTATAAGAACCATGTATCAGAAAACTTACGACAAAGGTATTGTAGACGAGCGTTTTATTGATTCCGTACTAAAACGTGAGGGAATTGGCAAAACAAATATGAATGACGTTTTTGCCCTTCCACACCCTATGGAATTATGTGCTACAGATACCAAGGTTGTGGTGGCTCTGTTAGACAATCCTATTAAATGGAACGAAAGCAACATGATTCAAATTGTGTTTATGCTGGTAATAAAACAGGGTGAGCAAACGGATTTTGAGCATTTATATGATATTTTTATTGAAATAATCAGTGATAGCAAGCTACAGCAAAAAATTATAAATTCTCAAACCTATGAGGAATTTATGGATGTGCTCTACGATGGCATAAGTATAGATTAAAGTTAAAAATACCCGGATATAGCGACTAAATAACTATATCCGGGTATTTTCTATAATTCTTCTGTTTTATAAGTTGTATATCCCTCGTAATAATAACTACAATCAATGCCTTTCACATGAAGCAGAACTGATACTTTGATTATAACATATCTTTTGGCAAATACCTGTATTTTATTAAACAAGATTAAAAATATTTATAAGGAATATTAAAGCCAGTCCGTAGTATGTTACCACTGCCACTAAATCATTTACGGTGGTAATTAAAGGTCCTGATGCGACTGCCGGGTCGATTTTAATTTTGTGAAAAATCATTGGTATTGCAGTTCCCACAATACTTGATATAACCATGGCAACTAAAAGGGACACTCCCACACATGCCGATATTAAAAATGCATTGCCCCATGCATAATGCTTAAAAACATGAATGTATATACCTAAAAATGCCAGTGACATTATTCCTAAAATGGAGCCGTTAAGCAATCCCACTCTTACTTCCTTAACCAATAGCGTAAGTTTTTGCTTCCCTGTCAGCTGTTCATCCATTAACACCCTGATAGTTACTGCAAGTGACTGGGTTCCAACGTTTCCTGCCATATCGAGCACCAGAGACTGAAAGCATATAACTATCGGTAAAACTGCCACTACTGATTCAAACATTCCCACCACTGATGATACCGCCATACCTAAAAATAACAATATAATCAGCCATGGAAGCCTTTTTTTACTACTTTCAATAACCGGCTCTTTCAAATCCTCTTCTGCCGTAAGACCACCTAACTTAGCGTAATCTTCTCCCATTTCATCATCAACTAATTCTACAATGTCGTCTGAAGTAATTACACCTACTATTTCTCCGGTAATCTTAAGCACCGGTATTGAATCCTCTGAATACTCCACAATCTTGTCCATACACTCATCTATCAGGTCATGTTCAAGAAGATACGGATATGACTGGCTGATTATTTCAATTAATTTATCGCCCTTTCTTGCAAGAATCATATCTTTTAAATCAATTGCCCCAAAATATTTTTCATTATCATCAACAACATAAATTGTGGAAATATTGTCGTTGTCTCCTGCCTGTTTTAAAAGCTCCTTAGTTGCCTCCCCAATAGTTAAATGATTGTGAATGCATATATAATTAGTTGTAATGCGGCTTCCGATTTCATCCTCTCTATAGGACATAATCTTTTGCACATCTTCCTTTAGATTTTCATCAAGATGCTTTAAGATTTTTTCCCTTTTATTTTCATCAAGACTTTCTATTAAATCAACTGCATCATCGGAATCCATTAATGATATTACTTTTACTGCTTTTTCTAATGTTAATTCATTAAAATATTTTTCTATATCATCAATATAGGTGAAAATCTCTGCAACATGCTTTGCCCCTAAAATTCTATATATATGCTTTCTTTCATTTTCAGTAAGGCATGTTAAAGCCTCTGCAATATCATTGTAATGGTAGTTGTCAATTCTTTTTGCCAGTTCTTTTTCAGGCAATGTGCTTCTCATTAAAGCTACAAGCTCTTTAACATAGTTCTTTTTTTCAAATTTTCTTGTTTTCATTTATGCCTCCTTACTTTTGTGCATATAACCACTCATCTATATGATTTTATTTTTGCACACAAAAAATACACCACTTAAAGTGGAACCTACAGTTACATGTTGTGATGTACGCTATAATTCCCTGTGGTGTATAAAAAGACATATGAATAAAAAGTAACTAACCCAATTTCACAGACAGCCACTTTTTATTGTTCATTAATTTAATACCACAGCTACTATATAGCCTAATACTATCGCAACTATCCATGAAACTCACCTCCGTTAACTTTTTTACTATTAGAGTTTAACACTCTGAATTTTCTTTTTCAACCTAACGTAATTTTTTTTCACTATTTTATAAACTTTTGTTCCACTACATCAAACAGTCCTATATCCGTTATTTTTACTTCCGGTATAACCGGTAATGACATAAAGCACAATGTCATGGTTGGTTCTACATTAGGATTTACCTTAAGCCTATCATAAGCAATATTATGAATTTTTGTTAATTTATCCCTAACCCACTCACCGCTTTTATCGCTCATTAATCCTGCTATTGGAAGAGGCATGGATTCTAAAACTTCTCCGCCATCTACCACAACAATGCCGCCTTCTAATTCTATTAACTTAGATACTGCAAATGCCATATCTTCATTATTAGTTCCTACTACAATTATGTTGTGAGAATCATGTGCCACTGTTACTGCAATGGCTCCTGTCTTTATTCCATAACCTTCTATAAGTGCCGTTGCCACGTTGCCTGTCATTTGGTGTCGCTCAACTACTGCCACCTTTGCCACATCAATATTTTTATCAAACTTAAAATCTCCATCTTCCCCACGATTAATTTTCATTACCTTTTTCTTTGTAACAACACTATCCGGCAAAATTCCTATTACCGTAGCCATGTCAGATTCTAAATGCATTTTTAGTTTGTCAATGGAAAAATCTTTTACTTTAACACTTCCTGCCACCTTTTGGATTCCAATATGCTTTGTGTCTGCCAAATAGTTGCCCTTATCTGCCACCAGATTTCCTTCAATCCAAACCTTGTCAATTTTGAATTTTTCCAAATCATCCACTAAAACAATATCTGCTTTTTTGTTTGGTGCAATGGCTCCCCGGTCATCTAAGTGGAAACATTCCGCTGCATTAAGAGTTGCCATCTGCACAGCTGTAATAGGGTCAATTCCATTTTCAACGCATATACGAAGTTTTTCGTCCATATCTCCCTTTTCAAAAATTGTCACTGGCTGTAAATCGTCGGCACAAAGAATGCAACGTCTGGAATTTTGTTCATTTACCCCTTTAAGCAACATAGGAAGCTCTCTACAGGCAGAACCATAACGTAGCATAACGTACATTCCATTTCTAAGTCTCTCCTTAAGTTCCTCCAAGGAACCGCTTTCGTGGTCTGTATGTATTCCTGCTGTAACATATGCAGACAAATCATCCCCTTTAAGCCCCGGAGAATGACCGTCTATCAGCTTTCCTGCCTGATGACAAAGACTGATTTTTTCAATGACTTCTGAATCTGTGTTTATTACTCCCACAGTGTTCATAAACTCTCCCATGCCAAATACTTTATCCTGATTAATAACTTCACTAATAGCCTTTGAATCCACAACTGCTCCTGCATGTTCCCATGGTGTACATGGCACGCAGGATGGAAGCATGTATTTAATATTAAGGGCTGCATTTTCCCCTGCCTTTACCATATAATCAAAGCCGTCCATACCACATACATTCACTATTTCGTGAGGGTCAGCAATAATGGTGGTAGTTCCGTGAGGTACTACCAAACGGCTGAACTCTTCCGGAGAAACAAAGGATGATTCAATGTGAATATGACTGTTAATAAATCCCGGTAGGGCATATCTGCCTTCTGCATCCACTTCTTTTTCTCCACTGTAATTTCCCACTGCTGCTATTTTTCCGTCTGAAATGGCAATGTCTCCTTCAATAATTTCGTGGGTAAACACATTAACTATTTTGCAGTTTTTTATTACCATGTCTGCCGGCTGTCTTTTTGCGGCAATGTTGATTCTTTTTTTGATGTTATCATGCATATAATCTTCTCCTCTTTATATATAATTGTTTAACATTTCTTCCACTAAACCTCTTATTTCCCCTGCTACCTCTTCACAATATTGTTTTTTCAAACCGGCATTAACACCTACTTCTGTTAATTCCTTTATTCCCGGATTTCTGCCATTCCCTGCTACCGTTGTAGTATGCTCTCCATAGTAGGTATTGCTATAGGTCAAATCATATGCCGGGCTAAGCCGCCAATTGTCATTTTCTTCATCGTAAATATAAGTGAAATTTTTAGCATGATCATCTCTATTATGTGCATACACATTAAAGCACATACGACGATACATATTATCTATATCATCCCAATTATTGTTAGTCAAAATCTTGGTAAGTTTCATCAGGTCATTGTAATCCATACATGGCTGAGTAAAATCAATTTCCAGCAACGCCGCAGCTGTAAGCATATGAACTTTTTTCGTTTCGTTGTTTTCTTTTTTTCTGTCAAACCTTTTGACACCAAAATACCCCTGGCATTTATCTGAATGAAACAATCGTGTTTGTGGCATATTAATACCACATTTTCCGGCACATATTGAATACTGATATTCTATCAAGCCTGCATCCCTTCCATCAACATATGCAGGAAATTTAATAATCCAATCCTCTCCATCTATTTCTGTCAGAATTTTGGGTCTTGCTCCACCACTTGTTCCGCCTAAACTATACAGTTCGTCCAATTTTTCAGAGTATTCTGTATTCAATATTTTATTACACTGATACGCCAGTTCATCTAAATCTTCGTCAAAGGACTTAACTTCTAAATCTATTTGCGGTGCATACGTTAATGCTCCCATTCCTGAGTTTCCCACAATTGCCAACCGGTCTAATATAGTATAATCATCGGGATTCTGTCCCTTCTCTTTTAACATACGTTCCAAAAGCAATCTCCCCCACGCATCAGGAAGACTATCTGCAAACACGCCAAACAAACCTGCAAATATAACTTTTTGTGGCACATAAACTTTCTTTTCTAAAGGCAATGAAAAAGGGCTGATTGAAAATCCTGTATCAATCCAGCTGTCGCAATATTCAAAAGCAGCCATGTGATTTGCTGTAAGTGCTAAGGTTCCAACAGGACGTTCATTATAAAATACATTTATTATTTCACTTGTTTTCATTAATTACCTCCTGAATGTTTTTGTATGGAACCTGTGAAAATATTTCCCTTAATTCATTAACCACATCCAATGCCGTTGCTATTCTTGTTAAACTTAGCAGTGAAATCTGCCCTGTGGTTTCAAAACGTTTTATGGAGCCATAGCTTACTCCACTGATTTCAGAAAGTTTTTTTTGGGAAATACGACGCCTTTTCCTTATATTCTTAAGTCTGTCTGCAATTTTCAAATTAATTTCTTCAGGGGTTTCCCATATATAATTTTGCATCAAGTTGTCCTTCTCCTTTATGGACAATATTTTATCCATTTTCTTTGATTTTAGGCAATATTAGATAATATTTTATCTATTATTATAACAATAATTATTTTTTTTACAAGATAATTAAGCCTCCCATACTAAAAAGCATGAAGAGGCTTTATCCATTATTTTTTCTGAAAAAATTCAATTTCTTCTCCTAATGGTCCGTAACAAAAAGCTATTCTTGCCGGGAATGGCGGGGTTGATTTTATTTTTCCACACGCTGTATCCCTGAGTTAATGCTGATTCATAAATGGGATGTAGTCTTTTATAAAGAACCTGACTAAAATTATCCGGTTCAATCCCTTCTATGTACAATTCGTCTAAAGGCCATATTGAATTAAGATTATATCTTTTACAATCGTTAAAAAGCCGCCCTGCATATTCATTACTATGAACTGTTCTATTTAACAGATATTGCCGGTGAGCAAAGCCCCCGTAGTAGTTTTCCCATTGGGGAAGTCTGTTGTTTTTGGCAGAATTAAGGTTTCCCTTGACAGGAACCAAATTCCAAAGCTCGTCATTTGCCACGTAAGACCAGGGGATAAAGTGGTCAATATCGTATTCGCCATTAAGGGGAGCGTTAGAATAAATATCACTAAACTCGCCGCCATTTATTTCCATTACACAATCCCAAAGCTTTCGGGCTTTTTCAAGCCTGCGTTTTTTATCCCTTTCAGGCTCCAACTTATATATAATGCCAGGCACACCGGGATTTCTGTCCTGAAGATATTTTAATTTTTTCATCTTAATCCAGCCACGAATTGTTACCATATTATCAATGAAAAAGTTTCTCCAAGAGTTATTTATTATGATTTTTTTGTTCAATCCTGTACCCTCTTCTATTTTATATGGTAGACATTCTTTTTTATCCACCATATCGAAATATGTTATCAGGTGTTTCTTATTATTCCACAAAGTATCATTTCCCTTGATTTCTTCAATGAAGGGTGACAATATACGATATGGCACGTTTTTTGCCAAATCCATCATCTCTTTTTTAACACACTGTCTGTTGGATTTTGTCTTTTCAATTATGATATCTCTAGCCTCATCATTTTTGATATCCACAGTCTGTCCCAACTTGTTGACAGCCCGTTCTAAAATATCTGAACTGCTTCCGTCCTTGTTTTTAGGGCCAAGTCTTAAGTGATATTCACTAACTGCATACCATGCATCTGCTATCATGCCTGCAAAAATTTCAAGAAATGTTGGTGTTTTCTCTCCTCTTGCTACTAGCTGCATTATGGAATCTAACCAGAAAAACTTGTAACACTGGGAAGTATTATCAAGCATTTTTGAGAATTTCTTTACGTTTAGACTGCAATAATATTCTATTAAATTTTCCATGGCGTGCCCTCCATCAGTATGATTCTATGCAAGATATTTATGTGTTGAAACCGGTCATGCATTATATTTTTTTACACAACCGGCTTTTTATTATTTATATATTTTCTCTGTATATTCAGGTGTCACCTTGGTTAATATGGTGTTATATAGATATTTATGTCCATCTATTGTTGGCATCATACAATTATTATACAACTGTTCTGCTATTTCATACACTGAGTAATCTATTGCATTACTGTACACTATTTCTCCGTCTTCTAACACAGCATAGGCTCTTGCTTTATACTCTGCAGTATATGCCTCTTTGCTATTTGCACCATACGTCATAGTTTCTACATACGTAGTTGTATTATCTGTTTTTTTCCAAATGCCCTTTTGTGTTGTATTATAACTCCTTACAAACTGACCCTCCATTCCAATTTTCAAATGGTCAGATGTTATTCCTGTTTTTTTCCCATTATATTTTAACAGACCATAAATCAAACCAAACTTAGTTACTTTTTTATTATTAATACTGTCAGTTACTTTTGCCACTATTTTCATTCCACCAATTTTGGTATTTATACAAACTCCCTCTATTTTTATTAAGCCTTCTAATTCTGCAGTTGTCTCCTGATTTACTTTAGTTTCATTTACAGTTGTTGTTTCTTCCGATATATTTGTATTTTTAAACAATATCGTAACGCTTTCTTTGTTATAATAATCCGCTACCTTTAGTGTGTGGTATCTGCCACTTGACAGGTCAGCATCAGATATATTTACAAAGGCTCCAGCCTCCGGTGTCATATTTTTGTCATCCCATGTCACCGATGAAAACTTTGCTGCAAGATTTAATCCTACATAAACCTTTCCTGCCTCGTACTTTATCAATACCAATTTTGTTTCACCGGCTGTTACGCTATACTCCAATGAATCATTGCCTGTTACTTTTGACCATGTAGTATTACCTGCAGGTTTTGTAGTTGTCACATTTTCCTTAGTTGTTGGTACTACTATTGATTCGTCCGGATTGCCTGGTGCATTTGTTATCTTTTTAAATCCTTTTTCAGATACTGTTCCGTGTTCACTAATTATATTAAATGCAAACACTATGTACTTATCCTTATATGAAGTCAAATCTATATCCTTTGACCAATACCCATTATTTCTACCAAGTTCCTGTCCTATATATCCTGCAATACTGTCATTATTATAGGCTTCTGTTGCCTCCTCTATAGTATCATATATGTGATATAAAACTATTATGTTGGAAGCACTGTCATTTAACGCTACAAATGTTGCCTTATATCCATTCATTGTCATATAAAGCTTGTCATTGATATAACAGTCCCCGGCTGATGCCCAACGTGCATACAATGTTATGTTTCCATATACATCACTGTCTATTTTTTCTATTCTGTTTGAATATGATGCATCTGTGTACCACCCCCTAAACACACTGTTTTCTTTTCGTGGTGTTGGCAGGTCTATGGTTTCACCATACACATATGAATTTACCATGTTGTTACATATGCCACCATTTAACTGATAAGTTATATTATATTTTCCTCTGTCATAATATACTTTCAAATGTGTTCCTCCAGATTTTATGGTTCCTTCCAACACACTCTTTTCCTTATTTATAATATAACCTTTTTTCTCTGTTGGTGTTATCTGCACTTTTTCATTATTTTTACCATACTGTATGTCAGTTCCTTCCAAGTCATACTGACCACTTACATTTTGCACATAATACTCTACATAGTATTCCTGTCCCTTCATCTGGCTTTCTGTTCTTATAGTCATCTGGTTTGGTGCTGCGCTAAATTTTGCTCCATCAGAAAACTGTACTGTTTTTATTTTACTGTCTGCATTATACACTGCGTAAGTTTTCTCGTCATTTGAATCTTTAAACACCATACTTAACTCTGTATTTGAAGTAATGCCTGTCTCAGGTGTTCCTGCCTTTTGCAATGATTTTATAAATTGATAAATATGTGCATTTGTCTCACCATTTTCCGGTGTTGATCCACCCCATCTGTCAAATCCTCCGTCAGGATCAGCCATAGCCAGATACTCACTCCATATATCGTTCCATGATTTTGAATTGCCTTTATTTTTCAGTGTTTCTATACTGTTCTTTATGTATTCCTTGTTTGTGGCAAGATAATATGAACCTGCTGTTATAGGCAAAAGCTGAATTCCCTGAACCATGGCAGGATCTGCTGAAAACCATGTTGCATAGTCATATTTTCCACTCCATACAAGAGAGGCCATGTTGTTTTTTATCTGATTTGTTCCCTGTTTTACATACTTACTGTCCAGCACATCCTGATCAATATCAAACCAATATGAATTGATGGCAGACAATTCTGTTGTATATAAATAGATTCCCAAATCTTTTATTTTCTCATTGTCACTTGCCATTCCGTATAAAATCACTCCATACCAGGCATTCATTGCCTCAGATGTTGACTCCTGATTGTTTCCACTTTCAGGGTCTTCAAATCCTGATGCCCATGAGTGGCCCTCAAAAGGCGAAAAGTTTCTCATATATGGATATCTTGAATCCTTGCTGTTTTGCTTTGTACATGCTATATCGTCAATTAATTCTTCTATAACCGGTGCATATTTTTTAATCCACTGTTTATCTCTTAGTCCCACCTGTGCTGCTGCTGCAATAAAATATCCATAATGAAAATGATGATCGTTCATCTGGTCAATGGAATTATAAGATGATGGGAAACTAAACAAAGAACCTATGCCATCATCATAGGCAAAATACTTTCCATCTCCATCACCTGAATATGTAAACCAGTCTTCCAAAGATTTTTCCATTGCCCTTAAAATACGTTCACTGCTTTCTGTATCATTTACATCCTCTGCTGCTGCCAACATATTTGATGCACGGTTTAATTGCTTTCCATACGCATATGGGTCTCCATTAGTTTCATCTACGCATAATTCATAATTACCATTTATCGGCATTTTTGATGTCATGTATTCATTTACATATTCTTTTAACTTGCTTTTGTCATTGTCTGCTACTCCTGTTACAAAAGGAAGTACACCTGAATATTTAAGTTCTGTTGTAAATGATGAACCCTTTACAAACTTTACTGTTCCTCTTAAGGTTCTTGCTGTATTTTTCATGTATGAAATATTTGTCTTTATATTTTTGTACTGATGTGGCATTATGCCCATTATTGTTCCATCAACTGTGCTTTCGCTTTTTTTATCAACTGTATAAATGTATTTTGTAGACACAGTTGAAACCTGCTGATTATATGTGTATTCAGCTTTTGTATCTGTTATAAAATTGTAAGCATATGCTTTATATTCCTTTGCAATTGCCAATGCTTCTGCATCACTTCCGTCTGACTCAGTAAGCCATGCCATTGAAAAATAAGCTTTCTGCTCTGATGAAAATTCTATATTAATATTTCCAACACTACTTGAACTGTTATCTGTCTGTGTCAGTGTTGTTCCCTTAGGCAGATATATTCCATAATAATCATATTTTGGATAGCCGTTTTTTTCATCAATGTCATCATATACTTTTAGAACTACATATGACGAATTTTTAAGAGTTGTACCATCATAATAAATAATCTTTGAATCAACATCTTTTCTGTATTTTGCAACTGTCAGCTTTTTGCTGTTCTTTAATGTAAAAAATCCAAAAGGACTTCCCTGTACAATTGTTGTTTTCAGATATTGACTGTTATCATTTTTGTTTTCCAAAACCACATCATATGTCCAATCAGATATTTTATCTACCTTTGCATTTTCCGTGGAAAAGTCCGGTCTTACGGAAAAATCTGTATAATCTCCATTTGTAGTAAGAGTCATAACGCAATATGTAGAACCAATTCTTGTACTTGGCTTTGATATCCACATACCATCTTTCGCAGCTTTAAATGCCAATGGATAAGTATACATGCTACCAGAATACTTATTATTTCCATTAAAATTCCACATTGCAGATGTTCCCCAGTTATTTGTATCAAAAGCTCCATTGTTATTATCATAATTATCTGTTGTAAATCTTGTTACATTGCTATTACTTTTAGATGGCAGTTTTGATGCATCACTTTGCAACGCCTTTGGCAATCCTTCTGCAATACTTCCACTTCCCATATATTTTGTCTGTTCTCCTTTTACTGTAAATAAATTTGGCACTGATATCCCTCCAAATGCCATTGACAAACATACAATTACACATACTATTTTTTTTAATGCTTTACTCATAAATATCTCTCCTCTAAAGAACTATTAACATTTTTCAAAAAAAGCAACTCTATTATCAGTTATAAAACAAACTTAAATATAGTACAAGATGCTTGTTTTTAAAATTTATATGCATTTTTCATCTTATATCACTATTTCTTTTTCCATCTTGAAAGGGCTAAACTTCATAATAACAGGTCGTTGTCTGAACATCTGACTTTTTGCTTATAACTTCTTAACCTTAAAAGTTATTGATTACTTTATGAATACATTCTTGCCACTGCTATCAATACGTTTTTATTTGTTCTGTATATTTTTTTAAATTCACTATTTTTTACAGGTGCAGGCATTGGACCTGTTTCCAATGTGCAGTTTAATATATTTCTATCATCCAGATAATCACTGAATGTTCCATACTGCGTCTCACCACTTATTATGTGGGTATATTTTGTCATGGAATAAAGCACATTACTAAGTTTTGTATGCTTTCGATGGTACATAACTTCACCTGCCTGATGATAACAAATTACTACATCAGGTTTCACCTTTTCCACAACAAATATCTGTGCCTTTGTTTCCGGTTCGGACACAGGTTTCTTACCGGCATACATCTTATAGCCGGGAGATTTCGCACCCTCTCTTCCAAATCCCTCTGCATAATTTCTATTTATATCTACGCCTCTGGCATTTGCCTTCCATTCTCTGTAATCAATTTCTCTTGTCATTTTATAAAGACTCTGACGTAATTTGGTATTTTTTATTTTCTTTGGTCCATACTGACTAATGGTTACACCATCAGGATTTACCATAGGCATAATTACTACTTTAACTTTATTAAAGATTTTACTGTACTTTTTCCCTTTATATTTTTTTGTATCATATCCTCTACAATAATCCTCAATCACTTTCATAATCAGTTTTGTATTCATATATTCTCTTGCATGCACTGATGTTTCTACATAAATTGTTTTCTTTGCCTTAGAATTGCCTAATGTAACATAATACAAATTCCTTTTATCTAAACTTTTTCCTGCAATATCAACCTGCAAAATTGAGCCGTAGGATTTTTCTAACTTTTTAAGATCAGATTTCATATCTGCATATGAGTATTTTTTATCCAACGTATTCACTATCTTTTTCGCATTACATTTATAGGTAATATATTTGGATTCAACCAATAATTTCCGGTTTCCTACTTTAAGCAATGAATACCCATTATTACATCTTTTATAAACATAATAACGGACACCTTTGCTAACTTTTGTCACCTTCTCTAACTTTAAATTATATGCAAAAACTTTTTTCTTTACATAGCCACCTTTTTTTACAGCTTTTCCTGTCGTGTCCACATTTGGTTTAGTGGTTGGCTCTTCAGTAGTTATCTCCTGAGTAGTTGTCTCCGCTCCCTCTGGCGTTGTTGTTTCCGGTGTCGTAATTGCTTCCTGATGTGCTGTTGTTACATCAACTGTTGCTGTCTCCGCTTTTACCTCCGTAAAATTAATTCCCAACGCAATTATTCCCATTAACATTAGTAACTTTAGCGTTTTTTTCATCCGTTCCTTCCTTCCAATTTTCCGCTTGCTATTATAATGATATAATTATACTATATAATGTCTGATAATTTTATTCTTTTTTACATTTTAGCCGTAATATTTTCGATACAATACCGTGTTCATATATATTTTTTTAATAAAAAAACTACCAACCCTCGCACCAGAAAGCAGGTAGTTTATGCTTAATATATTTAAACAGTTAAGCCCCAAATTGCATTGTCATACAAAAATTGCTTTAACTTCTTCATTTACATTCCGCAATATACATTTTCATCCCATCTCTTCTTTGCCAAGAACAAATTCTGTTCTGGCAATAAATGAAATTTATCTTTAAATTTTGACATTGTAATATCCCCTTCTCTTTTACTATATCACATTTGAACAGCTTGCATGTATCTTTTATAACTCATATGTTTCAGTGCAACAGACTTAATATAACTCCTTTAATTCTATCAACTCTACATTGCTTCTATTTTTGTTTTTAAATCCGGATTTAGAAATAAATACATATTTGTAGCAATTTAACCCCGTAGCCTCTACCTGCTTTATTTCCTTATCTATTATTTCATCTGTAATTGGTTTATTTTTGAATTTAACTTCATAAAAAACATATCCTTTTTCATCTTCAGTTACAACATCGAATTCACCATTGGTATGCTCTTTAGGATTGTCATAGTAATATTTTCCTATCTTCTCAATAACCGGCTCAATCTCTCCCTTTCTGTTTTTTCTAATCAGATACTGGCGACATATCGACTCAAACATATGGGGAACATACTGTTCTTCAAAATCCTTTTCTATATATTTTTTATAAAATACATTGGAATCCATAATATTCATCTGAGATGAGTATTTAAAGATATATTTGTAATAAAATAACGAAAGATTATCAGAAATATAATATCCTGTCTTTCTTTTATTGTTTTTATCATTTATTGGACTTGTTTTTATAACCACTTCCATCTTCATTAATTTGTCAAGCACGTCCACGAGCGTTGGTCCGCTAGAGACATGAGATTGTGATAATATGTCACTATATTTGTGATGCCCTTTTGCTAACGCTTCAAAAACTTCATTTACATTTACTATTTTTGAAATTTCAGAATTTAAATACATTGATACTTCATTTTCCAATCTTGCTCCCGGCGAAGCAATAAGTTCAATAATGTTCTCTTTTACACTCTTAGAATCGTCCACTAATCTGTTATAATATGGTATACCTCCAAACACAGAATAAATTCTTACTCTATCCTCTTCTGAATATTTAGGATAAAACAATGAAGACTCATAGTAATCCATCTGTCGCAAGTTAATTGTCAAATCAACTCGTCCATATAAAGGATTTGAATGTTCTAAAAGTGACCTCATTACATCAACATACGAACCTAATATTATCAGCGATAATTTAGATTTATCTCTATACTTATCAATTAATGCCTGCAATATACTGTCCATACCACTAACTGATTCCCTTATATATTGGTACTCATCCAACACCAAAATAATCTTCTCTTCTACAGATAACTCAAAAATGTATTTAAGTACAGTTTCTATATTTGTAAAACCTAATTTAGGTAAGTGGAATTTTTCTTTCAAAATTTCACTTATTCCAATCACATTACTTTCTTCTGTAACCTGTTTACATTCATAATATATCCCATTACCACTGTTGTTAAGCATTGCCTGTTTAATAAGTTCACTTTTGCCAACTCTGCGTCTTCCATATATCAAGCTAAATGTAAGGTTGTCACTGTTCATCATTTTATTTAATTTATCCAGTTCTAATTCTCTTCCAACAAACTTCATTTTATTCGGTTTTGCCCGAGTCGGTTGTAATCGAGCAAAATAAATGTGAAATAATGCATTTAACACTCTGATGATTCTTACATAATCTTCTTCAATACGATAAAAAACATAATTCTTTTCTGTATATACATACTGATAGTCGCTTACAAGGTCCCATATTTTTTTCCAAGTTCACTCTGGCATTTGAAAATGTTTCAGGGATTCTTTTTCTTCTGATATAGTCATCTCTTTAGTTCTTTTATATTTATTGTATTGATTTTCTAAAGAATTACAAATTTCAATACTCTGTTTAATGTTTTTAAATAGTTAAAATTTAATTTTTGTAAAACGTAATACTTTTTCTAGAAATTCTAGTAAAAATGTGATAGAATTTTGATAATAGGAGGAAAAAGAAATGAAACAAAAAAAATTTTTTATAATAGGTTTGATATTATTAGCAGCTATCTCATTTATAATATTCATACTAGTATCAGGTAGTGGTAACAAAGGTAGTGGTAACAAAGGTAATGTTGAAACACCAAAAGCCATTAATGACATTAATGACGTTATTAATACTATAAATAAAAATAACAAAAATGTTTTACCCGAACTTGAAACTATGAAAGTAGATATAAAGAATATTGATGAAGTTACTAGTTATACTGGATTAAAAACAAATGATGGAATCGAATCAATTGTTGTATCAGAACCATTGATAACAGCACAAGCTTATTCAGTTGCTATTGTTAAGGTTAAAGACAATGCTGATGTAGAAAAAATTAAACAAGAGATGTTAGATAATATTGATATGAGACGTTGGATTTGTGTTTCTGCAGAACAATTATATATCACAAATAGTGGTAATGTAATATTTTCTGTAATGGCTGATAAAGATGTTGCTAAAGCAGTATATAATGATTTTAAGAAATATGTAAATAATAATATTGGAAAAGAATTAGAAAAATCAAATGACGAAGAAAAATAATGAAGAACCTTTTAAGGTGCCTTTTTAAAGGAGGATAAGATGTTATTTAGTAGTATTAGTTTTTTATATTATTTTTTACCAGCATTAATAATTATATATTTTATAACACCTAAAAAATATAAAAATATTATTTTATTAATTGCATCTTTATTATTTTATCTTTACGGAGAACCTAAATATGTTTTTTTAATGATTGCAGAAATTATTATTGCTTATATAGGTGCTATTTTAATTGATAAATATAAAAATCAAAGTGAAAATATATTAATAACAACTTTAATTATACATATATTTTTATTAATAATATTTAAATATACTGATTTTATTATACAATCAATTAATGATATATCTAATGCTAATATTAAATTATTAAATATTGCATTACCAATAGGAATATCATTTTATACATTTCAAATTATGAGTTATCTTATTGATGTATATAATGGTAAAGTTAAAGTTCAAAAAAACATTATAAATTTAGCAACTTATGTGTCTTTATTTCCACAGTTAGTCGCAGGACCTATTGTTAGATATCAGACAGTAGAAAAAGAATTAGATGATAGAGTACATAGTTTTAATAATTTTGCATATGGTATTAGAAGATTTTCTATTGGACTTGCTAAAAAAGTATTAATAGCTAATGCTTTGGGAGAACTTTGCACTAAAGCTTTTGCTCTAAATGAAACAACCGTAATATTTTATTGGATATTTGGTATAAGTTATATGCTACAGTTGTATTTTGATTTTTCAGCTTATAGTGATATGGCTATTGGTCTTGGAAGAATATTTGGATTTAATTTTCCTGAAAACTTTAATTACCCATATATATCAAAAAGTATAACTGAGTTTTGGAGAAGATGGCACATCTCTCTTAGTACATGGTTCAAAGATTATGTCTATATTCCACTTGGAGGCAATAGAGATGGTAAATATAAACAAATAAGAAATATTTTAATAGTATGGTTATTAACTGGAATATGGCATGGTGCTAATTGGACTTTTTTAATATGGGGATTATTGTTTGGAATTCTTCTTATAATAGAAAAAATATTCCTTAATAAATTTATGGAAAAATTACCTTCTTTTATAAGAAGAATATATGTATTATTTATTGTTATGATATTATTTGTTATATTTAATTCTGACAATATGTCAGAGGCTTTGATTAATATTAAAGGGTTATTTGGTATGAATGGAGAAGTTTTTATTAATGATTATACACTTCATTATTTAAAGAGTTATTTACCAATATTAATTATTGCTATATTTGGGGCTACTCCTTTTATTAAAACATTAATAGATAAATTAAGAAAAAATGAATATCTAAATAACATAATTAATATTTTAGAACCAATTTTAATAGTTATAATATTATTTGTTGTTACTTCTTATCTGATAGATAATTCATATAATCCATTTTTATATTTTAGATTTTAAGGAGGTTATACATGAACGATAAAACTAAAGATATAGTTGTAACTTTAGTATTTCTTTTTACTATAATTTCGTTATTTTTGATTAATGTTATAATAAAAGATACTGATATTTCTATAGCAGAGAGAAGAAAACTTGCTACCATGCCAGAATTAACTACTAAAAGCTTGTTTGATGGTACATATTTTAAGAAATTTGATTCCTATGTTACGGATCAATTTATCAAAAGAGATACTTTTAGAAAAGTTAAAATAGATATAGAATTATCTACTAAAGGTGAATATAACAATTTATATATGTATGATGATTATATTGTTGAAGAAATATTTCCTTTAAATACTAATTCTATTAAAAATTTAACAAATAAGATTAATTATATAAAAAATACATATTTGAATAATAATAGTAATATATATTATACTATTATTCCTGATAAAAATTACTTTGTTAATAAAGGTAATTTAAAACTTGATTATAATAAATTACAAGATATGATGAAAAATAATTTAACAAATCTTAATTATATAAATATATTTGATAAATTAACACTTAATAATTATTATAAGACTGACACTCATTGGAAACAAGAAGATTTATTTAATGTCGCAAATACTATTGCTAATCAAATGAATTTTGATATAACTAATAACAATGTTGAAAATACAATTACTACTTTTAAGGGTAGTTATGCTGGTAGACTATCAGTAACTAAAGATATTGATACTATAAAAACTATATCTAATCCATCTATTGATAATAGTAGTGTGTATAATTATGAAACTAAAAAATATACAAAAATATATGATTATGATAAAATAAAATCATTAGATAAATATGATATATATTTATCAGGAGCATCTTCTATTATAGATATTGTTAATCCTACTTCAAATAGTAATAAAGAATTAATTGTTTTTCGTGATTCTTATGGCAGTAGTTTAGTTCCTCTATTAATAGATGGTTATAGGAAGATTACTGTTATTGATATTAGATATGTTTCTTCAAGGATTCTGAATAATTATATAAAATTTGATAATCAAGATGTTCTTTTTATGTATAGTATATTAACTATAAATAATAGTTTTTCTATGAGATAAGGAATCTAAAAAATCACAAAAACAAACACCCGGGGAAATATCCCCGGGATAAAAAAGTGATTATGAAAGTGCTGGTTTTTCACTGCCGAAAAGTGCTGGAAATAAAATGCCGAAAATTGTATGTTTTTGCTTGCTGTTTACACATTTTCACTACTACTTACTTTTTCCTCATCCCTTGTTTTTGCATATTCTACATTGATATAAACTATTGCCATTGTATAATAATCATCTTCATTATTGTTATTAATTCGTCTGTCCTAGATTTAACATAATTAGTTTTACATAAAGATTATTTTTACTCATAAAACTGTAAATGTGAAAATGATAGTTTGAGGTAAAAAAATACTTCCTGACATAATGTTGGGAAGCTTAAGTTTTAAAGAAAAACAGGGCTAACATCATGTTTCCACAATGCCGCCCTGTAAAAGTAATCTTTTTCTATGTACATAACAGTTTATGCAATTTTAAACCAATTGTCAACTATTATTTTCAAAAAATCGAAAGCACTTTTAATTTGATTATTAGTATTATAATAATCAATATTTTTATACATTCGTTCTATTATATCGTGTAATTTTTTAGCATTTACCATATGAACACCTTCACTTTTAACCATTTCTTTATGAACATATAACAAAGTAACTATCTGTTGTAGCCTTGCATTACTCATTTTTAAATTTCTAAAATTTTTCCTCAATTCACCTATCTTTGATAATTCCATTGAAACATCTTTATTAGTACTATGTTGTTTTGTTCCTGATTTTAAGTCATTTATAATGCAATTGCTATGTGCTGATGCATTTCTTATTTCCTTACAAGTCAATAATCTGAAATAATTATTTTTCATTTGGCTATCATTATATCTTTCTCCACAAAATCTATAAAAATCAACTAATCTTCCAAAGGGTATAATTTCTTGAAATGCCCATAAAGGAAATCCATTACTATATTTATTTACTATATCTCCGCAATAGATATTGTTTTTATTTCTGGATATTTCACCATTGCATATTTCATTCTGAGTTTGTGACAAAGAAGATAAATAATCTTCGACTATCTTATATCCATCCTCTCCTTGCTCTAATGCTTTATCCAATAGTTGTAATTTTACATTATGTTCAACATCCAATGCCATATGAACCAACTGATATCTTAATCTCATATCAATTACTGCTAAATCTATTAAATAAGCAAATTCTAATCTTACATATTTGCCTTTATTCTTTCCATCTGGATGTTGTTGATAATTTTTTCTATATGATGTTAATTTAAAATAATTATTATTCTTATGCAAATAATCTATTGCTTCTGTTTCAGTAGTAATATTGAATAATACATTCTTATCTTTCAAATGCTCAATCTGTTCTTCTACCGTTAACATCGGTTTTTCCTTTGGCATATTACACTTCTACTCCTCTCTTATATTATATCTTTATTTCTTCTACTACGATACATGAATACATTAAAATAGAACCTTTTTCACTACTCCATTATGTACTGATATATTGTTATACACTTTTTACTCCCCTCAAATTATCTTGATTGCATAACTTATCAAATTTACAATCTGAAATCAACACATTTTCACACTGTATCTTACTATTTTCATTTTCGAATATATATTTTTCACATTCACATTTTACTATTACAGAGTCTTCTATATCTACCACACTTGAATTAAAATACATTAATGCTCTATTATATGATTTACATTTATCAACAAACACTTTGTATAAAGATACTTTTGAATTATTTACTATAATAACGCCCTTATTACTATTAAGTATCTTCATTCCTTCTATAATAATATTATCACTATCATTTATTTCAATAGCTAATCTTTTTTCACTAACCATCTCGTTTATTCCAAGATATATATTCTTACAGTTATTTAATCTTAACAACGTATCATTTTGATTTATTGACGATTTCCCATCAATTATATTCAAGTTACTTATGCTTATATTTTCACATTGATTTAATTCTAACGTGAAATCATTATGCAATACTATACTCTTCTTATCTCCCTCCAAAATAGAATTTTTCACATTCTGTATAATAAATATATCTTTTTCATTTGAGTCAATTCTAATAATTTCTGTTTGAATATTATCATCAACTAGATCAACTTCTATATCATCTTCTAAAATCAAAACTTCGTACTTATCCAAATTATCAATCAATTCGAATAAATCATATATTTCGGCGAATTTTCTCTCGCTCACCTCATCTCCGTCTTCATCTTCAAGCTCATATTCATCTTGTTCAAAGCAATCCTTATTGTACTCGCAACTTTGCTCCTCATTTTCAATCTCTTCTTGTTCAAAAACTATTTCTTCTACGCTTTTTCCTTCTTCTTTAGCTTTAAGCGTATAAAACATATACTTAATCGCATCTAGATAATCTTTAGACGGATTGTATACCGCACATATACTTTCTAAACAAAGTTCTTCTTCACCTGCACCTCCGAAAACATATCCCTCACCGTTATTTTCTTTCTTGACATATTTTTCATAAGCTTCTTTTACTATTCCCATTGCCAATTCAATGCTCGTTCTATCGTCTATATATTTTGTCGTGCTAACTTGCATAATTCCAAGAGTCATCTCTTGTTTGCATAAGAAAAATTTCATGTATTCGAACAATCTTTGAGTTTTAGGCCTATTATAGTTTTCAAATATCATGATTGAATAGATAATTCTTATCAAATAATTATCATTTGTCATTTTCTCTATTATACTATTATATTTTTTCATAAATTTATCATACATTTCAAAAATATATTCAACTTTCATCCTATTGGTACATACATGATTTTGCTTTAATTTTGAAGATTTACCCCAAGTATTAATAATAAAATTATAAATTAAAACAAATACTATCAGCCACAGTTCTGTTCTAAATTCTCCAATTGTCATCATAATATTCTTTTTAGACAGAATTAATGTCACTTGTACGATATAAGCCAAAATACATCCTAATAATGCTGTTGTAGCTTCATAACTAATATTGTACAATTTTCTCTTATCTGTTACGACTGATATCATTATTCCTCTTATCAGATAATAAAATGGTACAACTAATATAATTCTTTCTAACAACCATACATTTTCTAAACACTGTAACCCCCAGGCAACGAACAATGTAAATATTAATGGTGCAAAAATATTGTATTGTATATTTATAATCAATGACTCATCTTGTTTTTTTCCAAAAACAACATTACAATATCCTTTTCCTTTACCATTTATATGCTTATCCGATAACATTTCTTTTCCTATTATTCCAGTTAATTCATATAAAAGAAATGATAACAACATACATATTAATACTGCTTTTAATTCTTTCAATATCATTTTTCTTTATCCTTTGACGTTAAATTTTACTTTTGTATTAGATAATTTCTAAATTAAATTTAAAAATACACGTTAGAGCTTTCTACTTCAAATAAATTCATAAGTCATTCTCTCACTTCATCAATACCAAACCCTACGCTAGAGGGATTCTTTCTTTGCCATAAAAGTTACTACACTTGTTTTCAATTCACATATTCCACTATCTCTTGGAATATCATATTGCTGATCTACAACAGTAGTTTTTAATACTGTCCACTCACTAAAAGTTTTTTCAAAAATCGTTTACATTTCTTCTGTAGGTAAGCATACTTCAAATTGTGGAAGTATTTCATTTCCTGTTTTCTTATCAAACTCTTTTATATTAGAATTTGCAACCAAACATACAATACCATTTTTGCGAATACCCTGTTCTATTTCTTGCAATTTATTAACAAAAGTTTCTTTTGAATCTACATGTTCCAAAGATGATACCGCCATTACTAAATCATAATTTCTTTAATTTGATAATCATCAATCGATTTAACTATTCCACATATATTTGATGTAACACCATATTCATCAGCATTAGCATAAAGTTTTTCGATAGCTAAATCCAGTATATCCACACAATCTATTTTACACAACCTATCATAATAATGTCGAGCAATACATATGCAATTTCTTCCTACTCCACATCCTAAATCCAAAACATTAATTTCTTCATATTTATCAAACAGAGGAATCAAATCTACTACTGTTTTTATTGGTCTTATTAGCCAACTACCCTCTTTATATAGTTCGGCATTAGAATATATTTCTATATGTGATTTTCTTTCGTTTTTACGTATTTCTTTTAATCTCATTTCTTCCATTTTTCTTTTGTATCTTTTATTTTTACTCCATTATTTATCACTTTTTCAATCTCCGTTATGAGTTGTTCTTTATTGGTAATATAATAAATATATTTTGATGCAAAATATTACTTGCTAATCCTTCTAAAGCATATTCCGCAACCACTGAATCTTTATCAGTGCAAAGAATAATACCAGTTGGCTTATTAGATTCTTCGCCATTTACTATTTGCTAATAGCCCTAATTTTCAGCCTATATTTCAAAATCTGGAGCTTATGACCAGCTTATAACTGTAACGCACTACAATTTTGTTGTATGTAAATCATAATATGAATATTCTTAATTTAATGTTCCTAATTTAATTTTACTATCTAATTCCCATAACGCAGTTTTATTACTATCATAGCTAAGTCTTTTTAATGCTGTATTGTAATCAACCCATTCATACTCCGTATGCTCTTGAGACAATTCTAAGATTGTTGTATCCATTCTAACAGCAAATGTATATTCAGGAATAACCAAACAATTTTCACCCCATATTTTTCTTGCTTCTTTAAAACAGTATGTTGGTATGCTATTTTGTGTATCAAGTACAGAATATTTACAATCCATACCTATGTTTGCTTCTTCATATGCCTCTCGTTTTGCAGATATTATTATAGTTTCATCCTCATCTTCTCCTCCACCTGCTATAAATTGCCATACTTTCATATCATTTCTTTTAAATATGCAATATTTTACATTGCCATTTTCAATATGATATGGAATGACTAATACCTGATATTTTGCTCTTGCCAATATATGTTCACCTCGCTAAAATTGGAATTTATCTACATCTTAATCAAAACAGGACTTGGTTATCATTTGTTTTGCTTTATATGATATTTTGTAGACATCTAATCTAAAAACAGCAACTGCTTCGAGTTATCTACATTGCCAAGAAATTCATAACTAACTTTACCATTATCTCTTTCTCCTCTGCTCTGGATTCTGCAATCATAAGTGTAATTGCCACCAATGCTCCATCACTGATAATTTTTACTCCATCTTTATAAAGAGCATTGTTGCGTGCTAAAAATTCGAGGAAAAGAGATGCAGCTATTCTCTTGCACCCATCAGCATAAGGATGGTCCTTTATTATAAAGTAAAGTAAATTTGCAGCTTTTTCTTCCAATGACGGATACACATCTCCTCCAAACACATTTTGATAAACAGCTGCTAATATTCCTTCAACCTTACCCTTCTCTTTCTCAACGCCGAATACATCTGATTTAAATGAATCTTCCATTTCATCAACCATCCTTCGACATTCTTCATAAGTAATTCTATAAATCGGTTCATTTCCCTCAGGTTTTTGTAAAGACTGGTGATCATATTGATCCAAAAGAAGCAAAGCTTCAGTGTATTGATTTACTGCCTTTAATATTTCTTTTTCCTCCAAATCTAAGGAATATGCTAACATTTTTGTCTGAATATTAACCGTTTTTTGAAGTGCAAACATCCTTTTTTCGTTTATTGCATATCCTTCCATTATGTATTGTTTCAACACATCATTAGCCCAACGTCTAAACGCAATACCTTTTTTTGAATTAACTCTATATCCTACTGATAATATCATATCAAGGTTGTATATTTTTGGTTTTCTGCCTCCAGTACTTTTGTCGGAAAAACCGACAGAAGTATCATCCAGCTCACCTGACTTCAAAATATTAGATATATGTTCACTTACTGTTGCATGACTAACTCCAAACAATGTTTCTATCTGTTTTTGAGTAAGCCATACCGTTTCCTGTTCCGGATTTATTTGAACCTCTATGTTAACATTACCGTCATTAAATAATACGATTTCATTTGTCATTATATATAATATCCTTCTTCTAGCTTATTATTTATTAAATAAAATATTTTCGTTATACTTATTACTATAACTAAAATCCCCATTTACAAATTTCTTTTCTCCGATCTTACCATACATCAGCTTTAAATCAGAAGTTGCGCGTTTCTACAAGCGATGCACAGACAGGACGAAATCAGCCATGGGAGCTTGCTCACAAACGGCTGATTTTCGGGCTGGATGCATAGCGCGACAGCGCGACATGAGCATGAAGCGAAGCGGAATGCGAATGCATCGCTAATACAAACAGGAATCTTCTATTTCTCCATAATAAAATTTGTTAATGATATTCCATTCCTTACTACTGTCTGTTCTTTTTTCACCCTATATCCTCGTTTTTCAAAGAAAGGTTTTGATGTAATCGAAGAATGGGTTATTATCTTTTTCCCAGTAACAAAACTTTCCAATTCATCACAAATCGCAGTTGCAATACCTTTATGCTGATGATCTTTATGAACAAATAATCTATCAAGATAACCTGACGAATCAATGTCTCCAAATCCTACAATTTCACCATTATCGGTTGCAATTATTGTATAATGTTCCTTAAATGACATATCCCATCTGTTCAAATCAACATTACCAGTTGCCCATACATCTAATTGTTCTTTTGTATAATCTTTTGCATTTACACTGTGAACAGTTTGAAAAAATAATCTTGCTAACTGGTCACAGTCTGATGTCATATATTCTCGGAGTTGCATTTATTTCTCCTCAAATTAAAAATTTCTACTCTGTAAACTGGAATTTGTTATACTCGTATTTGTACTAATACTCCACTTAAATTGTCATACTTCCTTGTATATATATTTTAATATCTCTAGGATACACTCCAAAATCATCTATTCTTTTAGTACCTGGAATGTTCCATCTATGTTCTATATTTTTAAATGGTGCAGTTTGCGTATATGCAGCCACTATTGTACATTCTATACCATCTTCCTTAGCAACTTTTTTTATCTCTTCTAAGTAAATCCTTGTGTATTTATTTGAAGAATAATTACATGTCACTGTATAATAAATATGCATGTCATTTCCAAAGAACCCTTTTCGTTCTGTTCCTTGACGACTATTTATTTCACAATACTGTCGAAGTCCTGTGGACACTTCTGCTGTAATTATTTTACGATTTCCCAAATCTCTATATTTTCCATTCGAAGCATTATTTTTAAGTGTTTCTTTCAATGAAGATATTTCCCACTGAACCTGATTCTTTATTTCTTTAATCGTTGAGTCTTCTCTTTCTTTTTCTACTTGTTGTGGTGTTTTCATACTTGCACTTAACTCATCTTTAAATGACATACTCTTTTCTCCTTTCAATCTCTTCATAATCTTCCGATTAATTGTCATTTTATTTCCATGTTACCATCACTTTAAACGTAAAAATCAACTTTAAACTCTTCTTATTTATAGAATGTCTTGAATCATTAGCCCAGCACTCTAAAAAGAAGGTGTAGACTTCACTTCTTTACGGTGTTTCCCACGGAAATGTAGGCTCTTTTTTCACTTTCTTCACTTTATTGTGTGGAGATTTACTTTTATCCAAGAAAGAATATCTCACACACTTCTTTTTCTTTGGTGAAAATAAATCATAATATTTGCAGTATAGTACTCCATCCTTACTAACTGAATGAAAACAGTTCTTGCAATCGCTTTCTATTGCTGATACATTTCTTGTATTTTCTATTGTGCTTATTGGAACTCCAACTTTTCCTTTTCCCATACCGTGACCTCCTCTGCAGGACAATACCGTTGCTTTTCTCTTAACCATCATTACAGTACCATCTTCCTGCATTTCTGGAAATTCAAGTTTTCTTTATCTCAACTTCCATACAATTGACCTTTGGTCAATTGTCATCCCTCGCTCAAAGAGCTCGGTCAATTCCGATTTACACTACTCTCCGTATCTCGTGTATTTATCAAGCTACACATCAATATCACGACCATCATACATCACTCGCATAATGGAAACTGTCCTATCATCATTATCTACAATATAAAGAACGCAATAATTATCTACCGGAACAATATGAAGTCTACGACTTCTCCACGGTTCCATTTTATAAAAATAATAGTGCTCTGGCATATTGTCAAGGCTAATAATGCCCTTTTTGATTCTGTCCAGCTGACCACCGGCATTCTGCGGTGACTGCATTTCGTAGGCAATATATTCATAGATGTTACGGATATCATTATCTGCCTGATTTGTAATTTTAGTACTGTAAATCATCATAACTTATCAAAATTCTCCTGCGTAGCTAAGCTGCCATATTTCACAAAATCATTTGCTTTCTCCATCCGGATATCCAGCACCATTCCTTATCTTTCTGGCAAGCAAATCTAATTATCCTTTCATTTTGTGTTCTCCGTGTTATGTATAGTTATTTAATTTACTTTTTGTTACATAAAAAACATGTATAGCACATTTTGCTATATCTACTTTGAAATTAATATTTCCTATCTATTATCATGTCAAATAAGTCTATATATTTCTTATCCATGTCACATTTTTCTTCATTTTCATGGCTGCTTTTCTTTTTAGGCTTATACTTCATTAATTCTTTATCAAATTCATTTAATTCTGTATATGTATCTTCATATATTTCAATTTTATCATTTGGCGTTGTGGAATCGAAAGAAATCCATCTATTTCCAAAATTCACTTTATAATAGATCCCATCTGTTTCATACCCTGCATCTATCTCTTTTGCATCACTATATGAATATATAACACCTATAGGATGTCTCCAGCTGTGATATATAATTTCATTTTCCGTAACATAAGTAATGTTTGTTACTGCGACGTACACTGCCACAACTATCATAATAATAAAATACTTTTTATATTTTTTTATAAATTTTATAATCCCTACATCCCAGATATTATTTTTACTCATTTTTGAAATTAATTCCATCATCAAAAAAATAGTAATTATTTCAATACCCACTATAATCCACATAGTAGTATTACCTATCTGATAGAACAAATAGTTATCCGGCTCATATATAAGTGTACTAATACCTTCTACAAATATTGCCAGCAAAAATATAGTAACTAAAAGGACTATTACTGCCGGTATCCACAGCCAACTTCCTTTATTATTTTTTTCCTGTAGTTTAGGATTTTTCTTCCTTCTGTCAAAATAATTTTTCCACATTATAGTTAATACAACTGTACCAGTCAGTGCCAATGGAATATTATATTTTAATGCTTCATATTTCTTATCAATATAATTAAATATCATCCACATAACAGGACCTAAAAGCATGATGGTTTCAAATATTAATGTTGATATTGGTTCATATGCTAATTCTTTTAATGTATTTTTAATTTCTGCATATTCTTCACTTTCAGTGTAATTGATAAACTCTATATTACTCTCAATCCATTCATCCATTTTTTCCTTATCATAGTTTTTTATTAGGTTATCACACAAAAATTTTTTCTGCTTTATTTTTTGCTCTTTCTCCGAATACTCGCATACTTTTCTTTCTACAGCTTCCTTAATTATTTCATCCTTGGCACCAATTAATTCTTTTATTTCCAAAATTGAGAAATCTAAATATCTCATAATTTTAATAAATTTTAATTGCCTTATATTTTCTTCTGAGAAATTTCTATATGAATTTTTTTCATTTCTCTCAATATTTATTAAGCCCTTCGCTTCATACAAACGAATGCTTTTTGCTGTTATTCCTACTTCTTTTTCTACTTCATTAATTGTCATAATTGTTTCTACCTATTTTTTTATGGAATACTACACCTTAACCTTGGGACAAAGTCAATAGTTTTTAATAAATATTTAAATTATCCACATTCTACACATTACTAATGTTCATAAATATAGTTTTTTTAATTCTATACATACACTTAAACCAAACCTTTTTACACTTTTGATATTTTTCTACAAACAGCTTTCGTACCCCAAAGCGTCCTTTAAAAATTCTATTACTCTCTTTTTATACTCGCCATATATTATATTTTCCTTACTTTCAGTATCGCTGCCATCAACAAAATATTTTCCTGTCTCTTTACTAATTGACAGCGAATCAAGAGGCCATCCTTCAAATCTTTCAGAAGATGCTTTATCTATCATATAAAAGGAACCTATATTCTTTGCTGACTCTATATCCATAAATGATGAAATTTTACCATTGTTATAAACAGCTATCCCGTCCAGATAATAAGCTGACACTTTTCCACCAAGTTCCGATATAAGTCTTGAGTAATAATCAATCATTTCCTCATCTGATAACCTGTTCATTCCCATTGGAGTTCTAATATTTAATCCCGGCTGTTTCTCACTTTCTAAACTTAATTCCTCGAAATACAGTCCTGAATCATTACAAATAACCAGGTCAGAATATTGACCATAGTACTTTGCTTTACATATTGCATTTTCTTCCGGTGTTTTTCCTGTTTCCTTCGGCTCATCTGCAATTTTCAAATCTTTTAATGTAATAAACTCTATATCACAATTTTCCAGTAATTTAGTAAACCTTTTTACTTTTGATGGATTAGTTGTTCCTATTAATACTTTCATTTTTACTCCTATGTTCTACATTCTCCACACCGCTCACATTCTTCAAAAGGAACATTTTTAATTATAATTATACTATTTTGTAATTAACAATTTGTTGCATTAACTGTTGGATTTCCCTGTGCTATATGAACATGAACAGGTTCTAACGGTTCGTTCTCATTTGCCCAAAAGTAAACCCAGTACGAACCTATTTTAAAAACCTGAGGCATTGTCAAATCCTTCTTTTGCGGACTCCATAATCAAATGTGCTATGGATTCTATAACTTCTTTATATCGTTCTATCTCATCATCTGAAAATCCATTTATATCTATCCATTCATAGTCAGGAAGATAACATATCGCATTATGAAAACAATCTTTTTCATCTGGCTTTTCTATATATACCTTCACCTTTCCGTTTTCTAATATTTCAGAATCACAATTTCTGTATTATCATCTAATGTCATAAATGGATACATCATAACAATTCCCCTCTTTCTTAATCAATTCAATTTTCTCATATCTCTATTTTCATTTATAATATAGGTTATCATTTGTATTTCTGTCTATATTATACTTCTGTATATCCAAAATAACAATTACGATTTCCTGGCTAGTATGATTGATTTATGTAAATAAATGTATCTACTATGGTTTATTTTTAGAAATAATTGATTTTTTACCGCTTCCACTTATCCCTTCAAACGCAATCAATTTAGTCATATTCTTACACCTCAACTATTTCTATATCTGATTTCCATAAAGTATTATTTTCAGATGCCAAAATAACTAATCCTTTAAATCCCTTAAATACATTGTCAATCAAATACTTTGCTGTTGACAAATCAACTTTATCTGTAATCCCATCTATAAATAATACATCCGCATTTTGGTATAATGCTCTTGCAATACCAACTCTTTTTATTTGTCCTCCTGACAAATTTTCTCCTTTTTTTCCACACCTTTTTTGTAATCCATTTTCAAATGTTCGTATATCCTTAATTAAAGCTGTTCTTTCTAATATGCTATTAATTTTTGCATCATCCATTTCGTCTCCCATTAAAATATTATCTATAAGTGAATCATCAAATAAAATAGGTTCATTTTTCACATACACACTTTTAATATCTTTTAATTCTCTGTTAGCCACTAAAAACATGGAATTAAGGATTGTGCTACTCCTATCTCCTTCAAGAATTACAATTCCTTTCTCTTTTGTATAAAAACTCTTCTTATTCCCATTTAAAACCAATTCAAAATTATATCCGTTTTGTTTTGTTACATGATCATTACAATTTTCTTTTTGAAACATAAAGTTTATTCTTTCCAAGGATGCATTTGTTTGTTTACTTCTTTTAGCTAAATTGGCAATTGCATCAGGCATATATGCTAAAAATGCATAATAATATCCAAACATAACAAATTCTCCAACTGAAAATTTGCCCGCAACCATAAATGGTAATGCTATAATCAAAATTATACCTAGAGCAATATTAGATGAGTTTTCTGAAATAGAGCCCAATAAACTATCTAAAACCCTGTCTCGAATTTCGCTTTTAGATCTCTTATGACATTTTTTTTCATAAAGAGAAATTAATTGTTCTCTATTTACAATCATATAAAAAAACTCTGTATTTTCGAAAAAAGCATTTAAAAAACTAGTCACTTCTTTTGTATTATCACGAGATTTATTTCTATATAAATATATTTTTTTATTTAATACTTTCACCAAAACGACCATCATTATGGTAGGTAATAAACTAATCATTGCAAACATTGGATTGACAAAAAACATCACAACTAGAATTGAAATAGACAATACTATCTTAGGTAATTGAGAATAAAACTCCAAAAAATAAGCCACAATATCTTCGCATTCATTTCTATAATAATTCAAAATTTCGCCTTCAGTTCGCTTATTTGAATCAATTGACGTTTTCATTACATGACTTAATAATATACTCTTTATATTACACCTTAATCTAGTCTTTAGTTTTTCAACAAGTGCAGAATTCACCTGTTTAACACAATTAATAGCTAACGGTACAACAGTATTAATTAAAATCAGAACATTTACGGAATAGATTCCCAAAGTGACACTTTTTCCTTCAAGAATATTGAAAATGTCCTTTTTGGCAATACCACTAATTAAAAAACTAAACGTATATGTTACTACCTCAATGCATATAACCATAATACAAAATAATTTCAAACCTTTTGTAAACGCATTATATATATCTTTTTTTCTTATCGCCACCAAACATCACCTCTTCTTATCTTTTTATTCAAAAGTTTCAATCACCACACTATTTTCTTCTACATGAATAACTCTTTGGAAACTTAAAGAGCTTCTATTTTTGTGTGATACCATAATAATTGTTGAATTATTAAATTCATCAACTAGTAATTTATCAATTAGTTCAAGAATATTATCTTTTATTGAAGCATCAAATTCATCAACTAATAAGATACGCGGATTTGAAATTAATGCTGCCGTCCATGCCAATATTTGACTCTCGTCTTCTGAAAACATTTCAGACTTAATAATATCATTTAACTCTATCTTATTTTTTTTCATCCATTTGTCCAAGCCGGTTTTATGTAAAGCATTCTCTATTCGTTCTTTATCATAACTGTTATTAAAGCACACTAAATTATTAAGCAAAGTATCCTCAATAACCGGATGAAACTGTGATATATAAAATATCTTATCCGTATATTTTTTTCTGTTTAAAATTCTAGTATCACTTCCACCAATCATAACACTTCCACTATTTGGAGAATATAAGCCTGCAATAAGATGCAAAATGGTTGATTTTCCACAACCAGTTCTTCCTTTAATTAATACATTTTCATTTGAACCTATTTTGAAAGAAACTTTCGAAAGAACTATTGAATTATCATATCCAAACGAAACATTTGAAAACTCTATGTTATTATCATTAAATACCTCTAATCTTTCCTCATAACTCTCGCTAGAATCTAAATCAAAAATCGAATTGATTCTTTGCAATGCAGCAAGAGCAAGTGGCATTTGAGTAAATTGATATTTTAAATGGTAGAAAGGCATATTTAATAATCCCACATAATTAATTAGCAAATATACCTCACCTATTGACAACATACCTTTACTCAGCATATTTACACCTATTATCAGCGCAATACTTTCACCAACATTCAATAAAGAAAAGAATATTGTTGATGGTAGATTTCCTAAAAAAGATGCCTTAACTTGTTTATGTTCAAAATCTTCAAATTTCTTTTCAAATCTAGAATTTGCATAATCCTCTTTTCCTAGTCCCTTAATATCAGCAGCTGCATACATTATTTCAGAAAACTCACCAAATAAATCTGTTTCGCATTTTCTTGCATCATTCCATAGCGAAGATATCTTGTTCTGCGTGCCTAAGAATAATGCAAAAATCAAAACCGCTATAACAAAGAAAATACCACCAAGAATTATAGATTTTGACATAAACACAATCAATATTCCTAATACCATTAAAGAACTACTAACAATATCAATTAACATATTTGAAAAAAATCCAACAAGGATGTTTGCATCTCCCTCTATTTTTTCAAAATAGTCCCCTGTTTTAGACATTTTATGCTGTGCTACAGAAAGACTAAATATTTTTTCAAATATTGACTTCCTTATTTCATCACATATACTTCTTCCCATTTTTTCACTTAAATATGAATTCAATGTTGTTGCAAATCCCTTTACAATTACAAGTAATAAAAATAATAATACAAATGAAATAAGCCATGTAATAGTATGATTTCCCAAACCATCAATTACTTTACTAAGTATACCTGGTAATCCCAATGATATAGCCGCCTCTAATATCAACGAAATCAGAATACCAATTATAAATTTTTTTCTAATCAAAAACATTTCATATAATTTTAGATTTATTTTTTTCTTTTTCATAACACTATTTTACAATTGCTCCTTTATTAATTGTTCTCCTATACAAACTGTTTTTTGTCGAATTGTATCTTATGTTTTTTTAACTTTTGTTATACTCTTTTATTCCTCCACTTTTATTTTGCCTTGTTGTTTATGTCCTGTCGATATATTATCTCTTTAATGAAAATTCTCAGTTCAAAGAACAGCATAAACACTGTTGCAATCAAAAAACCAATCATCAAAATTCTGTGGCAGACAGCAAAATAGGCAATATATGCCATGATTGCCAATAAGTAAATGATAACCAGTATGTGCCATTTCTTGGCAGAACTATCGGCAACTATTTTCTTTTTTGCAGCAATATTGCCCTTAATCAGAGAGTCCAAACCCATCCCAAATTCATCGCTGATTGCGATTAAGTTGGCAACATCGTGAATCCCTTTGTCCGTTTTCCATTTTGTAATTGCATATCCTTCCATTATGTATTGTTTCAACACACTATTAGCCCAACGTCTAAACGCGATACCTATTTTTTGAATTAACTCTATATTTTACTGACAATATCATATCAAGGTTGTATATTTTTGGTTTTCTACCTCCGGTACTTTTGTCGGAAAAACCGACAGAAGTATCATCCAGCTCACCTGACTTCAAAATATTTCTTTTCTCCTATCTTACCATACATTAGCTTTAAATCAGAATTTTCAAGTGTCTACTTTGAATTTACTTATTATTTAACTGTTTAAATATTTTGATGCTATTATATCTTTCACCACAGACTGTACAAATCCAATCACAGTTACTTTTCTTCACTTTTTTATGGAGAAAATCTAATTTTCCAGCACACAAGGGACAAGGTTTAGTTTTTTCGCTCCAAAGACTTTTTAAGAACTCAACAATCTCTTCTCTGTTATTCATTTTAAGTTTATTTAATATATCTTTCTCCATCAATGCAATTCCCTTCTTGCAAATTTTCATAATCCACATGACACTATCTTCATTGCTAAAATACCTCACCAGACAACAATCCAGTGAGGTCGCATAATCACATTTTCTGCTTCGGTATAAACTCAATCTTAAGAGCCATTCCCATTCCATCCGCTAATCTTTTAAGTAAATTTACAGAAGGATTTCTTGTTCCATTCTCAAGTTTACTAATATCAGCCTGATTAATACCAGTACGCTCTGCAAGCTCTTTCTGCATAAGATTCTGTGAGGTTCTTGCATCTACGATAGCTCTGATAACATCCATCTCTGGCTGAATTGCTTCATACTCCTTTCTAAAATCTTCATCCTTCAACTGATTAGAAAGCATATCATCAAATGTTCTAATATTATCTTCTGTAAAATAAACCTCTACTCCGTAAGATTTCAGTTTCCTTGTTTCCTGTAACGTATCTACAGTATTTCTTGCAAATCTACTAACTTCACGGGTTAAAATTAATGAAAACATGCCATTTTTAGCCTCCTCCATCATCCTCAAAAAGTTTTTTCTCTTCTTAACAGATGTTCCTGTAATTCCTTCATCAACATATCTTCCAACAAGTTCCCATTCAGGATGCTGTGCCAAAATATTGTTATAGTGCTGAATCTGATTTTCAAGAGCATTAAGCTGTGCTTCATGCTCCGTTGATACTCTGGCGTATATTGCAACTTTTCTCTTCATAATTTACTCCTATCCACCAGGTTATCAAATATAGATTTTAGCATAGTATAGCATCATAACCTGGTTAATTCAATATTTACAAAGCCAAGGTGCAAAACATCTTGGCTTTTTGAACTATTCGTTATCATATTTTATTTCCACTGCTCTAACTAATTCTTCCGGTATGTTTTTGTTCCTGCCAAGTTCTTTTATTAAACATAAGGCAAGAATGTCCACCCCTTTGTTTCTATCCTTATCACTAAATTTAACTTTAAATTCATTCTGAATTTTTGTTCTCATTAGTACCCTCATCAGTTACAAGTAATTCTGTAATTCCTTTTGAATTATGTTCAATAGAATCTTCCTGTCGCAGATTTCTATTTTCCATTCCGATAGGGATACAAACCTTTCGCAGCCTGTCATAAATTCTTTTATATGTAATATTCTCGTCAAAATTACATTTATCCAAATTTAGATTAGTTGTTATTATAATTGGCTTCTCAGCTGCGGTTCTCTCATCAATAACCCAATAAACATTTTCTAACGAATAGTCCGTATTTCTCTCTGTACCAATATCATCAAGAATAAGCAAATCGTAATCACACAATTTTTCCACATAAGCATTTTTATCTGCGGCACTAAAAATGTCATTTCTGATTTTTATAAAATTCGTCATCTTCACTGTATAACCTTGATTTGTTAATGAGTTAGCTATGCAGGCAGCCATATAACTTTTCCCACTGCCAACATCTCCAATAAACATCAAACCATAATTCTGCTCCATCATGGTCTCCCACTTTAGAACGTATTTTTGTGCAATTTCCATTTTAGGATTTCGACCATCATCATTGTCAAAATTCCAACTCCACATTGCCTTATTGCTAAAGCAATCGTTTTTCAATTTTGTTACCTGCTCCTTTCTCTTTCTCTCTTGCCCTTTGTTAATTTTCTCCTGCTCGGCTTTTTCATCGCAATCACATCTGCAACGAACCATCCTTGATTTTTTGTCCCAGAAATTAAAGCGTTTTGTTATTGGTTTCCCACATACTTTGCAATATTCTATTTGTTCTGATTGATTTTCTTCTATTTGCTCTGATTGGTTGTTTTTTATTTGTTCTAATTCATTGATATTATAATTTTGTTTTTCCATTACAATCTGTCTCCTTGTCTATATTTATAATTATTTTCTATGTTATTTTTATTAATATATTTATTAGTATTAGGATTACTTAAGGTTGTTCCTTTTGATTCCTTAATATCATATTTATCGTTTTCTTTAGTACCCGTATTAAATTTGTTTAAATCCTTACTTACATTTTCTTTATATGGTTTAATCTTTACATAAATATAATTAGGATTTCCTTTGCCTGAACTTTTCCTCTCTATTAGTCCTTTTTCTTCTAACATTTTCAGTGCAGCGTAAATCGGTGGTTCCGACCTGGACAGTTTTTCTGCCATATGCTTTACTGTATAAATTACATACACTCTTCCCTGCTCATCAATCATATCGTTTTGTTTCGACAATGAAACTCTTCCAAGCAAAAGAGTATATACTGAAATAGCCAAGCTTGATAAACCTTCATTCCAGATAAATCTGGGACATGGATCAAAGCCCGCTAATCTTGTTTCTTTTTTTATGTATTGTTTCATTTTTCCCTCCTGTGCTTCGTATTTTTTAGTGGTGTAAATGTATATTGCAAGATACGCATTTGTGGCCACAAATGCATTCTTGTTAGGGACACCCTAATACCCTGATAACAACAAACGCCAAGAGTAAAACCTACTTTTTCTGTAGATTACTTCTTGGCGTTTTTTATTGTTATTAAATTGTCTTTCCCAGGTCTGACCTAATTAGTTTAACATAAAGATTTTTTTATTCATAAAACTGTAACTGCTAAAATTTTTTTATTTTCACAGTGGGAATGTGAAAATAATAGTTTTATAAAATGCACTTCCCGACATAATGTCGCAAAGTTAAAGTTTGTTCTGCTAAACTTTTTGTTTGTTATTAAATCTTTATGGTTATATTTTACTCTATTAATATCGCAATGTCGAATTCTAGGATGGTCTATTTTTGTAGAAAAATGCATCTACTATGGTTTATTTTTTAGAAATAATAAAAAAAATGGTTGGGACACGAGGTCCCAACCTGATGAATATGTTACTATCTTGTCACAAAAGCATTTTATGCTTTAACTTTCCAATAGCCTTTCTTTGTAGAGCCAACTCTTATCAATCTTTCTTCTTTCTTCAACTTTTTAATATAGTATTTAACTCCATTTACAGTCATAAATAGTTTTTTCTGCCATTTCTTCCGCATTAATATTAGGATTAGCTTGAATCATACTAAAAATCCTTTCTCCATTTGAAACTTTAGTGGTAGTATCATTTTCACTACTACTTACTTTTTCCTCATCTCTTGTCTTTGCAAACTCTTCATTAATATATGCCACTGCCATTATATAATCATCCACTTCATTATATGACAGAAACAGTTATTCCTGCATTTCTGGTATATTTACCAACTCCTGCAATTTTTTCTGCAAAATACTTTTATCAGGTAATTGTAACTGATACTGTGCAACAAGCATAGGCGACATAGAACGACTCATAGCATATTCAACAACCTCATCATTTTTTGATGCACACAAAAGAAGTCCAACACTAGGATTTTCATTTTTCTTTTTTACCTGTCTATCTAATTGTCTTTTAGAATAGGCAAGTTCTCCTTTTCCCGTCACTTCTACTGCCTCATTTTCCACAAATTGAAGTCTGAACTATATTTAGAATCACATCAACGTTTTTTAATTCTTACTTAAGTTTATGTTTTATTTTTCTAATTTCGCTCTCGACCAGGCCAATCTCCAATAAGTACGCTTCTGCATTTCCATATCTTTCTTTGAACATATCTAAAAACTCCTGCATATATCTTTCTTTTGGAATGACAATGTTCATATCAACTTCAGGAAAATTCTTATGTAGCAGATCAAATCTTTCCTTATTGCACACTTTTGTAATCATATAATCATATATAATATCTTTTCTGCTTACACCACACAGACTGAGTAGTATTGCGCTAACTACGCCGGTTCTATCCTTGCCAGCAGAACAATTAATCATCACTCCATCTTTAGCATTCGCAATTGTTTTAAACACATCTGGCATATTTTTTGATTGTGCAATTGCCATATATAACTTGCTTACCATCTCTACTGTTTCTGGCAATCCACTACCTTCATCAATTTGGATATTGTGATAATCAAATCCTTCACGTTTTGCAAATCCGCTTGGTTTTCTGACCACATCCTTTTTCCCTCGCATATCTATAATTGTTTGGATTCCCAGATTTTTCAAATATTTTATATCACGATTAGAGGGATAATTCTGAACATCACTTCTAAGTATTCTACAATAATTCAAATATGTTTTGTCATCATCGCTTCTATATCCACCTAAATCACGCGTATTCAATGTTGTTTCTAATAAAGAGCTTGGCATATTATCCCATGCCCATTCATAACTATCTATAAGTTCTTCTCCTGATTGAAGATTTTTTACTTCGTTGATGCACATTTCTACCGCTTTACTTATGAATTCATCTGCCATTTCCTTTGTAAAGAAATAGATATCATCGAAATCTACTGGATTGAAATAATCTCTCACCTTAGCTGCAAATTCTTCAATATTAAACTCAGCCAAACTTCTGATAGCTTGTCCATCTATTGAAAAACTCTCTATCATTTCTTTCGTCAATTCATATTTTTCAATCACATAAGAATTACAGATTTCATAATCCCTATGAAGTCTTTCTACATTACCTGGAATCAAAGGATTCCAATTATGCTCAGTATAAACATATCTTCTATATAGGATATCTTGAACCAAGTGAAGATAATAACCTAGATAAAGATCATCTTCCTTAATCAGTTCTATAAATTTTTTTCGGAAATACTCAAGGTTATAGGTTTTTTTATGGTTACCACATATAGATATTTTTAAGTGCCCTTTAGGTCCTACATTATCTGGGAGCATTGATCCCATACGTAACCTCTTAATATCCTTCACCTTGATTTTATTAGCAAATTCATTTGTAATTGCTAAATGTATAAGACTCGATGCCATTTTCCCTCTTTTCTGAAACATAATTAATTCGCATATTTCTACTATTTGTACAATACCCTAAATAGACTAGATTACTAATATATTTATGGTGTTTTATACAATATACTTTAGTCCTATATTGGGACATATTCTAAATACACTAAATTTCAATTTTCTTCTCTAACACATCAGTTCTACAAACTGAATTTTTCCGTTGCTTATCTTGATTTTTATATAAAGCCTCTTTTTTTTGCTTCTTCAATCAATATAGGTTGAATTAAAGGATATGTCCAATTATCAACTAGCTTATCTGAAATCAATATTTTCTCAATCTCACTATGTAATTCCTCAAATGAATTGATGTCTGCAATAAATAACATTCCAAAAGTTTCATTATCAATACTTTCATTTACTCGTGTCTTTCCTTTAACAGAATACACACATATTGGTTCAATTTTATAATCAATTGCTCCTGTTTCTTCTCTTAGTTCTCTTTTGGCCGTTTCTAAAATACTTTCTCCAGATTCTCTGTGGCCTCCTGGTACTTCATAGGTCTCTCTTTCTTTGTGTTTACAGAATACCCACTTGTTATCTGTTTTTGATATTATTACTGCAAATTTCAAAAATTCATCTGCGACATTGTCATAAAATTTAACTTCTACCATTCTATCAACACCTCGTCAAATACAGATTTAGAAAGCTGAATTTTTATATAATTTAACAAGTGTTATATTCTCTTATTAAAAATCCTGCAATCCCTTGAAAATACTAAATTTATAACAAGTCTGCTCATTATTATGATTTATATCTTCTTATACTGTTTCCCTAGATATTATGACACCTGATAAGTGAAAAACAAGGGAAGGAATATCTGATTAAATGAGGCGGCTTTTTGATTGCCACCTCATTTAATCACATTATGCCTATAATGCAAGAGAACCAGATTTATCCAGTTCTCTCAAGTATGCATCCGCAAATATATCCCCTAATTAATATTTATAATGCACTCATGTACTGAAAATGCAAGTTTTATATGAAAATTATCCTGCATTAATCTATTTCACAATCCATTTTCCTTTCCTATTAGAACCTTCTCTTTCAAGTAATCCTTCTTCCTGTAATTCTTTTATGTCCTTCTGCACCTGCTTTCTTGTAAGTCCAAGTTTTTCCATAAGCTCTGTCTGTGTCATTTCTGGATTTCCTACTAACTGACTCAATATATCCTGCTTTCTTTCGGCTCCTTTTTTCGGCTCCTTTTCGGCTCCTTTTTTCGGCTCCTTTTCGTATTCTTTTGAATTCTTGTTCAGCTCATCTTTCTCCAAAAATGCCTGATGCACAAATAATCTCGATATAAAATAACTATGGTCATCATCTGTTTCAAACTCTGGATTAGGTGAACCATTCTCTTCGAGTGCTCTAAGAATTTTTCCAAATCCTGTATTTCTTCCTTCTGTCAAATGTAATTCTTTGAGAATATCTCCAATACGACGATTTCTGTAACGACGATTTGACACCTTATATTTCTTCAATCCCTCTTGTGTAACAGAACGATCCGGACCGGGGAAGCTGACAATTTCAATCATTTCCTTTTCTACTCTTACCTCGATTGGTTCCCTAATATCATATGCACGATGATATACTGCATTTGATAAAGCCTCTTCCACTGCTGCATAGGGATAGTTAAATGCCCAATCTGCTTCCGCCTTATCGGACTGTTTCACAATCTTCTTTGTTATGATTGAATTTCTGATAAACTGCAATGCTTCTCTAAGTTGCTGATGAATTGGTCCTTTAAATGTATTCTCTATAATGTTATCTCCACCTAATCCATCAGGAAACTGTACTATATCAATCTGCGTACATGGGAAAAACTTTTCCGGCTCCATACAGAAAAACATCAGTCCTACATTCTTCGGTTTTATATACTCCGGAAGATTACTGATAATATTCATATCTTTACATACTTCCACAAAATCACCGCTTTTAGCCTTTTCATAAAGAGAGCTGTTAATTTCCTTCAAATAGTTCTGAACTAAAGTTATATTTAAATCAGATATTTCTGCCTGATGATTTACTCTATCATCAAATGGTACTCTATTCGCCAAATTAAATAAATCCTTTTCCTCATCATCCGATGGTTCAACTGTATTTGACGCTTTGCGAATATAATGAATTCGCTCTTTATTATCTTTTCCCATAGTCTTGGGAGAAGAATATGGTCTACTGTCACCACCAGGGCACCATATAACAATAAATTGTTTGTCCTGATATCTCTCAACACTTATTATCGGTGTGTATGACGGTCTAATCAACTTGCATTTTGCATAAATACTTTTCTGATAGGCATCCAATTTATCTGTTGAAACACCTTTTAACGGATAAGTTGGTCTACCATTATTTTCCTTCACACCAATAACAATATATCCACCACCCCAATTATCAAGATCATTGGCAAATGCACAAATAGTCTTTAAAGATGCTGCAGCATCCCACGTTTCTTTATATTCAATTCTTGCCCATTCTACTACATCACCCGATAAAAGGGTTTTAATGTTAGTTGGTATTGCCATAATTACACTTTCTTCCTTTTCACTCTTTCATTGTAGATAATTTTTTACTCCATGATTTACCAAAAAGTTCATTACCATCTGTTCCTAACTCTAATACACGCTTATCATTTAGGATCTCCTGACTTCTCCTGCTATATGAAGATGATTTATCTAATGCAATAAATACTTGTTTTTCTGAATTACTATATATTTCAAGAATTTTTTCAATTGCAATATCCTCGATCTGCTTTAACAAAACAGAATCATGTATTAGTATTGGCAAGCAAGTAAGTTCTAATATACTTATATCATAAAGCACCATTCCTCTATAACTGGCTCCTGTTCCCGTATCATCAACCGTTTTAAAAACATATTGATTTTTATCAATTTCTAATGTAGGTGGTATTTTTGCATCATCATAAATCTTATTATTTAATGTTTCCAATTTATTATTAATTTTTTCTTGTACTTCATTCGTTTTCTGTTTCTTTATTTTTTCTTTTCTTTCTTCAGCATCATTTTTCTCTTTTTCAAGTAGCTTTTTCTTGTCATAAAATTCATTTTGATTGAGTCTCATTTCAATCTCTTTTTGTATTTCCGCATATTTAAACAAAATGACTTTCGAAAAATTTTCCGTATTAGTTATTTCACTAATTTTTATAGAAATTTTATCCTTTTCCATCTCTAAAACATTCATTGTTTTCTCTATGTTCAACAGTTCATCTTTAATTTCTTGATTCAATACCCTGTTAATTTCTTTATGAAAATTTTCGATTTTTTGTATCTGAACCAAATCAACTTCCGGAAAAAATTTTTGAATCTGTTCAATATCTTTTTTAGTTATAGTTTTTACTCCCGCTAAATTATCGCTTAAAGAATTCCTTTTAGCTTTCAGCCTTTTTGTTTCTTTATTATAAGTAGAAAATTCTCTCTTTAATTCTAGTATTAATTCCGTTTTTTCAGAATCCAAATCAAGTAATCCTTCACTTAATTCTTTCGTAAGCTTCTTCTTTTCTTTTTCTAATTCTTCCAATTTTTTATCATTACTTCTCCGTTCGGTTGCTCCAATTTTAGATACAAAATTATATTTTTGTGCCTCCGTAAGCGCTTTTAATTCATCTTTCTTAGATTTTACCAACTCATCAAGTTCTTTTATTTGTCCATATAATCCGAATAATTGAAGTAGCGAATTAATAGGCTGCTCAGCTCTCTCATTACGAACTAAATCAAGTGGTCTTTTTTCATTTAAATTATCCTTTCCATAAACTCGCGCATATCGACCTACTGCATTTCTGAAACTAACATCTTTATTATTGAAGCAATATAGTCTTCTCAATTTTCTTGTATAATCATCAACAGAAATATTATCTTGAATATTATAATTACTATCACATATATTTACTGTTTCAGTATTTACAGTATCACGCGAAAAATAGTAATATTTTTCATCAAATACAAAACAAAATTTTATAGTATGTATTCCCACATTTTCCTGTATATCTTCTGATTTAGTTATGTAATCTTTTCCACCATATACAAAGTCTATAATCATTAAAAATGTAGACTTTCCAATCGAATTACTTCCTTGGTCATCCCCCAACACTACATTGAGCCCTCTATGAAATTCCACTCTCTTTTGCTTAAATTTGTCACAAATTATTTCCTTTAGCATTCGAAATCCTCCTTGTAGTATAATTGTAATTAATCTTTTTAATTGCATACAATAAATCTAACGCGTCAAAAAATGATTGTATTCCATTGCATTTTTTTATACACACCATATATAAATCTAAAATTGTCATTTCGTCTTCTAAATGTTCCATAATAATATTACAATCGTATATTACTGTTTCTTTATAGTGAAATAATTTACTCGGAAATCTCATCAAACACCTCACAATCCTGTACAAAAAAGGAAATAAGAATTTCACATGCTTCCCTTGAAGACAGTGGATTTTTACTCATTACCCAATCAACAAGTAGATTAAAAATTATGACTTTATCATTTGATGATATTGATGCTTTCATATAAGCTGTTCGTATTTTCAAAGCAAGTAAATCAAAATTCAACTTATTTTCATCTACCAAGTTTCTCATCGTTTCCTTAATAAAGCCATAATATGTGCATACATAGGACTCTATTTTTCGACGCAATAAGGAATAGTTTACTTCCAATTTGTTAACCACCTTTACCCCTTTATATTTCAGCTCAAATGTTTTTAGCTCCACATCACTTACAAAAGAAAGTTTTTCTATAATTGCTATTAATTCATTTTCGATTTCCTCTGATGCAATACTTTCTCTCGCCTTACTTTCTTCTAGCAATTGTTTTTTTATTTTCAGAATTTTTAAATATTCTTCTTTGGTAGTATAGTCATCAAAAAGTCCATGACAATCTCTACATAATGCAATTTTATTTTCAAAATCCTCACATGTAGTTCCTAGTCTTTCCAGACCATCTAACTCCTTCTTTTGATGTTCATCGGGGCTATTAGGATATATATGTGCAATCTGATATTTTTTGCTATATCTTAATCCTTTTTTAATTAGCAATGCCTTTCCGCATAATGGACAATATCCTCCAACTTCTTGAAAATGTCGTAAGTCTTCATTTTTAGTAACTGCTTCTCTTGGCTGCAAATAGTTGTCTAAAGTATCCATTCTCGTTTCCTCCTACTGCACTTATTGTCAAAATTCATCTTCAATCTCAACCCAATGCTCGTCCGACATATCTTCTACAAACTCCGTATTATTGATATATAACTGTTCATCTAAATCTCTAACAAATCCCCATTTTAATCCATACTGCTCAGCATATCGTTTAAATGCAAGAAACTTGTTTCCCATCTGCACATCAATATTTTTGCTGTGCCCAGATGCCTCTCCTCCTTTTGTTTCGATTAACCAAGTTTCTCCATTATCCATCTGAACTATATAATCTGGATAAAACAACCATTGTTTTTGTAATCCATCTGTATAAACAATGGATAAATAATCTTTTCCTGCATCACCATTCTTATAAAACCATTTCACATTATCATTATTTTCGCAATACCGTTCAAATAGTCTTTCTGGTAAAGAACGTGTTTTTTCCGTACAAAAAGCCGATGTATATTTCCAATAAGCATATAAATGAAATGGTTTTTCTTTTTTTACCTCACTAAATTTATACATTTCTTGTTCCGGTATAACAAACTTGTCTGTCTTTGGTTGCAGTACAAATGATTGCTGTACATACATTTGTGCGGTTACTTGCTTAAAATCTTGTTTCAATTTTGGAGTATTATTAATAATAAATGCATAAAATGCATTTGTATCTAATGCCAGAAACTTATATTTTGAATTTTTACCCTTACGAAACATTCTCTCCAATATGGCTTTCACCTTTTGTGACTGCATTCCCGTTACTTTTTTTATTTCATCCACAGCATGCAGTAAGTAAATTCCATGAGTATGTGTATTTACTTTCGTTTTCATAACAATTTGACGATTAGAATCATTCTTTGACAACTCCGACGTAGTTCGAAAAATTCCTTTCAAGACTTGGCTATCTATCTCTTCATCAAAATTATATCCTGCTCCTTCCAAATTCACTCTATTATCTGCTTTACTGCCCGATAGCGAATATATTTTTTTGAAATAAGCATATACTCTCAATAAAGTTTCTCTTTCTCCCAATCCATCATAATCAAGATTTCTTAATTCCTTTGTTAACGAAAAACCTTTAACCTCATCCTTCAAAAACAATCTTCTCAACTGATATGCCTTATCCAAAGAGGACAATAACCCTTCTTTATACTTTGTATCTAATGTATATAAATAGCAAAAGTCAAGAACATTTATTCCATAGTGTTTACGTTCTGGCATTCGGCGAATTCTTCCGATTGTCTGAATTTGAAATTCTTCACTTCCCCCTTCACGCAATTTCACTAATATCTTTGCACGTGGACAATCCCAGCCTGTTGATATCGCTTGTTTCATTAATAAAAATGCCGGGGAACCATCCACATCTGTCAAATCATCTGATATCATTTTATCATCACTCATCCAAATATTTACCATTCCATTATCATAAGTATATCCCATAGACTCTAATTTTTCTTCTACTGCATGAATCGTTTCCGGTTGTCCCACCGGAAATTGTATCAGTACAAGAGGTCTAACTTTTGATTCTATTACTTGATAATTCTCTAGAATCTCTTTACGTTTCTCATCTGCCAATTCTAACAGGTAATCATAATCATTTGTAATCTGCGTCGTTTCATCTACGCCTTCATTAACATATATTGCTCTGGTAATTAATCCTGCATTAATCACATCATCTTCTGGAATTTCATAAAACTCCTGATGACTTACTTTATTTGCTGTTGCTGAAACTCGAATAATATTTTTTGCTGAAAAAGCGTTAATAATATCATTTGCTTTACTTGTATTATTAGCGTGTTCTTCATCAATGATAACCACAAAATTTAACCCAGATTTATGAGCATCGGCAATACAATCAAATAAGTTTTGTCGTTCGCCATCTTTCAGTGCATTATTTCCTTTCTTTGTAACTAATTCCCAATTAATAAATGTAGTACTTCCGGGTTCAAACCCAGATAAAAGAGAATATAATAAATTTCTCGTATCACGATTTGGTGTAATGCTCTCCATCTTCTCCTTACTTTGTTCTTCCAGATTTCCTTTTCCCGGACAAAGCCAAATAAATGCGACATTTCCATCTGTATTATTTAAATACTCATCAATATATTTTATCAAAATGACCGTTTTTCCGGCACCTGTAGGTGCTTTTACAGTAATTACCTGCTTACTATCGCTTGCCACAGTTTTCTCTATCAAAAAATCAACACAATCATCTTGAAAGTCAAAATCTTTTATTTCATTTACCATAATTCTCCCGCCTCTCTCAATTCAAAGTTAAAATAGCAATCGGGTATGATATGTACATCCACTGTTTCAAATAGTGCCTCTTGTTTAGTAGTCAGTAGTACATCTTGCGATATATAAAGTGCTTTTATTTCCGAATGTTCTTTCCAATGTTCTTCCAAAATATCTGCTTCTTCATCACTCATAATCAACACATACTGATTATCATCAATTTTTATTCCTTGTTCTAATTGTATCATCTCAACAATATGCTCTAACAATGCATCTGCAAGATACTCCTCATCCTTTGATACAAAATCCGTCCGATAATATTTTAAATTGGCTGGTATGCCCTCGGAATATTCACTGCCATCTTTCCGCTTTCCTGTAATAACAGTTTTAACTCGTTGGTATGTAACATCCTCACAAATATTATTTTCATTATTTGTACATAAAATAAATTTTCGATTTCCACCATCTTTCTTATTAAGTTCTAAAACCGCTTGAGCTGTTGTTCCCGAACCAGCAAAAAAATCGAGGACAATAATCTCTTTTTTATCTTTGAACTGTAATAAAAATTTTAATAACTCAAGAGGTTTTGGATTATTAAAGTAATTTGTTTTTTTAAATATATTTTTTACTTCTGTTGCCCCATTAGATGTGGTTCCATAATCTAACATAATCGACCTTGGTTTATACCCTTTAGGCTGGCGTTGCTTAAAATGAACAGTCCATTTTCCATTAATTTTTATAATTCTTGCCTCTCCCTCATCTAAATCCGAAAGAAATCTTTTTTCAGACCTAAGCCAACTTATTGGCTCTCCATTTTCATCTTTTTCTAAAATTGTTCCATCTGGACAAATTATAGGATAATATTGTTTACCTGACTTTCTTTTAAATGTGTCCCAAAAATATCTTCCTTTATAATCTTTTTCCTTATATCTTGATATATAATCCTCTCCATAATCTATAAAAATATTTTCCAATACCTCTTTATTTTTTGCATATACCAATACATATTCATGTTCTGTTGCCACATGTCTCGAATCATTTCCACCACCTTTTTTCTTCTGCCATATTAATTGACTAATAAAATTTTGTTCTCCCAATATACTATCTAATATTAGTCTAAGTTGAGCTTGTTCATTATCATCAATAGATACAAATATTATTCCGTCCTCTAACAATAAATTTTTTGCAATTGATATTCTTTTTTCCATAAAAGAAATCCACTTGCTATGTTTATAACCATCGTTTATATCAACAAATGCATCTCCATATTTAAAATCTTTATTTCCCGTATTATATGGTGGATCTATATAAATAACATCTATTTTTCCTTTATGTGTCTTCTCTAGCAAATGCAAACTATGAAGGTTATCCCCCTCTAGCAAAAAATTATATCTTTCTCCCGGTGCTTCTGTTATCTCACGTTCAGGCACCTCCGTAAAAACAGGGATGTTATCCCGCATCATAACATCAACATTTTCCTCATGCTCTTCCCATACCAAACCGTATCGTTTTGACACTAATTCCTTTTCAATCTGATTTATTGCAATTAAGGATTCATCATCACTATGCTGCTCCTTCAACGTTTCTAAAAATTGAATCATTTTATCTCTACGAACCTTTGACAAATTCTCCATTGTATTTTCTCCTTGTTCTATACTTCAAACTCTTTCTTCTCTTTTTTACTTAAACACAAATAATTCAGATAACAATTTTTACACTTCTCTTTTGAACATTTTCTAGGCAATATATTTTGTCGTATATTCGTCGCAGCACTTTTAATATCATGACTCACATCACCCAACAATCCTTCCGTCACCCTTTGACGTTCACTTTCTGAACTGTCTAAATTATATATTTCCAAATAATCCGCACTCTCACCTGTCAGTTTCTGATATCCCAATGCATATATTTTTAACTGTTCCGCATTAATACACTCCGTTACTTCACGACTAGCCGTTTTAAAATCAACTATGTATGTCTTTTCTTCTCCTGATATTTCTCGGCGTTTTACTAAATCAATTCTTCCATTAACCTTTATTCCATCTCCCATATCTAATTCAATATCTGCTTCTGCCATAGTAATCTTATCAAAATCGCACTCATTTTTTGATACATATCCTTGAATAGATTTTCGAGCTCCTTCCAACATATTTGCTTCCAATTTTGGATTGGCATATGGTAAATAAAAACTTTCATCTACAATATTATCTATGTCATTTTTAGAAAGTTCTTCTCCACTCAAATACTTTCTATGAATATTCATTACTATTTCATGCATAGCTTTACCATATCCTAGCGCAGGCACAATAGGTTGCACAAATCCATAAAACATAGAAAGTTTAAATCGATATGCACAATCAAAATAATCTTGTAATATAGAAAAATTCAAATTGATTGGAGCTGCCCCTTCATCCATTTTAGGTAAATGCTCCTGCGAATAATGCATCTCTTCATCATATCCCAACATATATGGCGAATCCTTTGCTTCAACAAGAAATGTTGACACCTTTTGTTCTCTATTGTTATATGGAGCACGTGTTAAACAAAGATATTTTTTTGCACGAGTAATTGCAACATAAAATAACTTTCGCTCTTCTTCTACACCTCCATCAAAACGTTCGGAATTAGTAATCCAATCTCTATCAATGACATGCCATATTCCCTTTCCTCCTTTTTTTGCAGATGGGAAATTATTTCTATTTAATTGTGGAATAAATACTGCTGCAAATTCTAATCCCTTTGATTGATGTACAGTCATAATGTTAATCGCATCTGGGCGGATGTAAGTATTTGCAATATACCCTTCAGGATAAAATCCTTTCGCAGTGTATTCCAAAAAACCACAAAAATTCCTTAATTTATTCTTCGGAAGTGTTGCATAATATATAGTCTCAAAATCATTAATTACCTGACTAAATTTACCTAAATTATATAAAATAATCTCTGCCTTTTCATTTTCAGAATTATCTACAATAGATATTTGTCGTAAAAAGTCGTGATATACTTTCTGTAATATAAAATCTCCATAAAATTTCTTGCTATCGACATCAATTGCTTCTAGTGTTGAAATTGCATCTGCAATCTCTTTTCCATCCAAATCGTATTCTATTTTTTCCCATAATTGGAATAATTCCATCATCCCTATATTACCAGACAGATATTCAAATATACCCTTTGCCGCTTTACACTCTGGTGTATTAAAAAGTTCATTTACTCCCTCTATAATATAAGGAATATTATACTCATCAAATATTTTTGCAATATCCGGACCAAACTTACGCTTTCTCAACAGAACTGCAATCTCAGAATATTTCATTCCAATGCTATGCAATTCTTGTATCCGCTCTGCAATAAAATTATACTCATCTTCACAATTTTCAAATTCATGATAAATGGTGTCACCATCATCATATGGGAAAATTGCTCCTGACTCCATCTCCTTTGATAACCTCTTCGTGTTATTCAAAATTACACGTTTTGCAATATCGATAATTGCTTCAGAGCTCCGATAGTCTGTTCCTAATACAATATATTTTTTAATTCCATATCTTTCTTTAAATGTTAAAATATTTTCTGGATTGCTTCCCCTAAACTGATAAATAGTCTGATCATCATCACCAACAATGCACAAATTGCAACCACCATTTTTCAAAAAATGAATCAATCTCTCCTGTATTGGATTGGTATCTTGATATTCATCTACAGTTAAATACTTAATTTGATTCGTAACAGTCTTCGCAAATTCCTGATTATTCTCCAGCTGATATAACATTTCTTGCATAATTAAAGAATAATCAAAGTAGTTCTTTTCATAAAATACTTTTTTATAGTTATCAACTGCATTCTTTGTTTTTTCATCCCATTTATCACGTTCAAACCAATTTTCATTCAATGTACTCATTACAGTCAAAAACAAACCTGTTTCAACAAATTTTCTCAATCCTAATTCTGCCATACCACAGGTATCATAATTTTTTTCAATATACAGTTTTGTTTTTATCTCATCTAATACCGTAAATTTTTGAAATTGTACTATATGCTCCTGCAACATTTTTAAACAAAATCCATGAATCGTTCCTACATACATATTGGCAAATCCTTTTGTATTCCTTAGAACGCTTTCACCATACTTATATATTCTACTTTTTAATTCATCTGCCGCTTTTTCTGTAAATGTAAATGCTACAATATTCTCTGGTCGAACGTCTTCATTACACTTTAAAATATTTACGATTCTTCTTGTTACAACACCTGTTTTTCCTGCACCTGCACAAGCAATTATTTCCAAGTCATCATTTATTGTTTCTACTGCCTCTCTTTGTTTTTCTGACAAATCTGCAAATAAATCCATACTTTATCCCTCCGTGTTTTCTTTTCTAATCTTCTCCAAATTATTAAATTCCATAATATCTCCAATATTACATTCTAATTCTGCACATATCTTCTCCAATACCGGTAATGCAACATATTCCTCACGTGTTAGTTTTGCCATTGTGCTACTACTAATTCCTGTCCTTTTACATAATGTACTTTTATTAACTTTTCTATCAATTAATAATTTCCATAAATTATTGTATGAAACTGCCATTTTTACCTCGATCCTTTACAAATGAATTCTTCCACACCACATGTTATTATATTATCATTAAATCATTTTTAAGTAAACATTTTCTTCGACTTCTCACATTTTTATATTATGATTCTGATATGCAAAAGCCTTATTTATTATCATTTCACGTTAAATGCTTATCTTCTTTTTTTAATTTGCTAATTGCTCTTGTGTTAATCCTTTATTTATTCTAAATTGCTAAATCCTAATACCATTTTTCATCTGTACATCCTTAGGGTTCCTTATCTTTTTTCAATTTTTAATTCGATTTTTTTAATTACGTTTCTGATTTGTTTATTTTCTTATTTCGTCGAATTACCCATTCATTAAATTTATCATCGCTGCCATCATACTTTGATTTTTGAATAGCCATAGATATTTGAGCAATATCACTCCCAAAATCGTCTATCCCTGAAATTACTTTTTGTCTGCAATATTGTACTTTAAACATATCTGCTCCTGGCGATATTATCATTGGTTTTATCTTTATTGAATCATATAACTCCTGATAATCGTTTTTCATGCATGATAAAATCATTTCAAACTGCCGAATTCTACTTTCAAGATGATATATAAAAGAAGCCAATTTCTCAACGGTATAACCAACAATATCTTTAATGATTACAGGATTAACCTGAGGTACTATTTTTACAAATTCCTTAAATTCTTCAGGAATTCTTTTCACTACGACCTCATCTTCAGCAACTAACATAGATTGTGGATTATGAAAAGTCCAGTTTCTAATATTAAGAAATTCATTTAATAACGCTCTTATATCTTCATTTAATTCGTTTTTTAAATATCCACTTTTAAGTAATAATCCTCTAAGGTTCATATACGAAAACGAACTACTTTGATGATCAGCAATAAATTTCAATAATTCATGTTGTCGATGTAATATCTTATCATACACATTTTCATATTCTTTCGCTGGAATAACATCTTCTTCCGAATTAACTAGAAGTTCTATTGCTTCTTGATAATATTCTTTGTATTTTTCAAGATTAACTTCTACTGGTGCAATTAAAGAATTTAATGCTGAGCAAGCATGTTCGACATCATTAATTGAATACTTCTTATACTGTTTATTATCTTTTGACATAACCTAGCCTCCATTGTTATATATCTTGTCAATTACTTAACTAATTAGTAAAAACCACTTAATTCTATAGCATATTAAAATAGAATTTTCTCATCTACCCAATTTTCTATTTTATACACAGTGCCATTAGTGTTTTATCACGCCATACTCGTGTTATTATATTTCGCTCAACATTTATACAACTATATTCTACCATATCTATAATCAAATTGATATTTCATTATTTTATCAATTACAAAATTTCAGTTCAAATTATTTAGAATATTTGTGTCCAATTGACATCTCCTCAAAGCAGATGCACCCGCCAATACAACATTTGAGATATAGAGGTTTTAGGGGTTCTAAACTTTACTTGGGGGTAAAGTTTAGAGCCTTTATATTTTTACATAAAA
>OLVP01000028.1_pt1 | contig 118417 bp, 109 predicted proteins | sample 1673281 | NCBI WGS metagenome assembly OLVP01 (sample SAMEA3178940, study PRJEB25190) | human gut metagenome | biome: human gut; feature: human-associated habitat; material: faeces | place: Austria | collected 2013
TCTGCAAATCTCACGTTATCTGACATGTACTTTTTGGTTGCTATATCCTTTTTTCTCATATAACACCTCGCTTTCTTTTAATATTTCGAGGTGTATACTATTAGTTTTTCTTAATCTCTTTATAGTATACACTGGATATAAAAAAAATACAATAGTGAGCATTAGAATCCACTTGCAATCCTCACATCGCAGTATCTTTATTACATCTTACATTTATTATATTACATATATTTTGTTGTGTTGTCAAGTTGTTTCTGTTCACTTATATATTTTTTGTACATTTATTCAAAAAGCTGTCATTAATGCACAAAAAACACTTTCTCAAAAATGATCTCTGCATAAACCTTCCATTCCAAATTATGTACATTTAATTTATCCGTAATATGTAAATATCACACCACTGGCACTGCCTTGTTCTGACCATGCTGTATTCCAGACTGTCATTTTCCACTTTGAATCCTTTTTCTTAAGCCAAACAAAATTTCCCATACTATGGTTTATATCAACATAATATACCTTTTATTGATTACTTCAATTTTATTCTTTATTCCAAGCAATCTTGTCATAAAATATTATACAGTAGCTTTTTTATCTTTTTTCAATCTAATATATATCATATACACAACCTGAACCGGCAAAATTAACATTATCATAATAAACCAGTCTTCTGACTGACCTGCGATTGACATATCTATTTTCCATAAATATGTAAAAAAGTAATAATAATCTACATTCGTTAAAAACTTCATCACACTGCACAAATCGTATCTGTGCCAACATACAATTCCTGCCGATACTTCCAGTATTCCAAATATTGCATACAAATACTTATTATATAAATATCTAATGGAATCTTTTCTATTAATCAAATATTCACCAATACAGATTATCAGAGAAATGACAATGGCAAACATAAGGCTTGCATTGTTAACTGAATAATGTAATTCATTACTAAAATAATTACAAATGACAATTATGGTCGTTTTTAGTACCAACGCAAATAATGCATAATTTATCTTATTCCCGCATGTGAATGTTATTAATAAAGCAACAATACTTCCTATACACATTCCTACTAACATTCCGGTAACTGAAAATAGCAATTCAAATCCTACGGCACTGCCAATTCCTATTCCTAAATAAATTGTAATAATAAAATTTATCAGACTATAACCTTTTTTTAATGGTGACAAAATCATAATTGTAACACCTAAAACTACTTCTAATATATTTATATTATAAAATACAGACTCATATTGAATAATTATATCTTCTAATTCCTTCACAGTATGCTCCTATCTAAATTAATTTCTATATTCATTCGTGACAAGCATAGTTACTTTTTTATATTTCAAATAGACTTTTCACTCTTATTTATAACATTCGTATTTTTTCTCAATATATTAATAATTATTTTGATTATTAATACAATGAATAAAATAAGTATAGGTAGCCAAAATTCGTCATGACTATAATTTATATTCCACAATATAAACCATAAATCTTTTGTTGTATATGGAATTTCTAATGGATGTAATGTATTTGCAAAAACAGCTCCCACTATGAAAAATATTCCCAACCAAAAATGTTTATTTTTCTGCAAGTAGTTCCTTGTTTTTTCCTTGGTACTTATCACAATATAACTGATGACTGTTATATAGAGAGCCACCACAGCTTTAAAATACATGTTTCTGTTATCTGCATAAACATCCATAATATTAGTAGCAAAGGAAGAAAAATCAAAGTTAAACGCATATACTATTACTTCCATTATTTCATACATGGCAATGAATATTACTATTAAATTAGTAAAATCCTCTGTTTTATTATAAATAGTTAACATTACACTAACAACCAGTCCTAACACAATACCTATTATCATACTTGATATTTTGAGATTTGATACATAAGTTGTAATCATACATACCAATACTCCATAATAAGATGTTACAATAAATTCTTTAAATCTCCCTGGTATTATTTTCTGACTGATAAGTAACAATATACCCAGCATTATTCTTAATAAGGTAACTACTATTTCTCCATGCATATCTTCATATAATTCAACCATAATTTTTATTTTCCTTTCATGCAATAGCTGTACTACCAATATATACTTTTTGTTCGTCTATGACCTTCAATCCGTTACCTCTATCTGATTTCCTCTAGCATTCACATCTAAACGATATTTTATAAGAACCTTCCGGTGATTGCCCTCTTTTTACATACTTATAAATCTGTTTAAGCATCCTATTGACATTCACTTTTTACTCTAATTTTCTAAATTCATCTATTGTGATTTTTCCGTCATCGGAACATATTTCATACAATCTGAACCAATGGCACCACACATCAATGTCCGGGCCAAAATAAATACTTTCATACCGCTTTTGACTATTTGTAGCAATCATATCTCTTCCCATTTGTTCCACATAATAACCTTTTTTCTCACACATCTTTTTATAATAACCAGAATAACTTCTACCAATAAAAAAATCTGCATTATCACTTTCAGATACTGTAAATCCATCACTTACCCTCATCCAAACAGCAACTGTCTTTGGTAATTCATTTATTCCGTATCCATATTCACGTAGATAATGATAAATAATTACAGAATTTACACATATATATCCTAATAATATTGTAAAAATGACAACGATTAGTTTAATAACTTTTTTCACAAATAAATCCTCTCCCTTTGTAAAATTTAATAACTGATCTCTCCTGTCTACCTGAATCTCTAGTCTCTTTTATGTCCTATTTTTTATTTGTTTCCGACAGCTTGATTTTTATTATATAATACACTCATCTGGAAATTATCATACTCGTCATATGTATATTTTTTGTATCCTCCATCCCTATATTTTACTTTCGGTTTGGTACCATTGAAAAAATTCATTTGCCTCATCCGCATTCAAATCCTTTATCTCTTTTGAAAGTGGTGGAATTAAAACTGAATAATTAAATTTCTTGTTCAAATATATATCCTCCAACTCAGTTTTTTGTTATTTCTTCAATATATGATGTCATCTTACATTCGCACTAATTTTTTTCCTTGCTGCAATAAATATTCCAATTATTATAAAATAAATTGTTTTCATACAAATAATTCATAACAACATAAAGTATTTTCTCTTTTGCTTCTTGTCTTTCTTCAACCGTTGTTCGTTCAACAAATTTATTTATATAGTTTTCTATTATTTCCTCTCGAATCAACTCATTTGCCTTTATACATGCCAATTCTATTATTAAATCATCACTTTGACCTAGTTCCATTAAATGCACGGCATATTCAACTGCTGATTCAATATCAAAATAATCATTTCCTATTGCAAACATAATGTCTGCCCGATCTATTTGGACTAATCGCAGAGTATATGTAAAAAGTATTTTAATTGAAAGTTAATTTAAAAAACAATTGACTTTTAATATTTCGTCCTTTTTCTTTGATAACTGTAAAATTGCTTTTTTATATTATTGTACTTTAGGGATTTCTATAATATCTGCATCAAATGTCATCTCAACAACAACCTTTTCCAATCTGTTCTACCCCCATTTTTATCCAAAAAGATACCACACATGACCTCTATTCTGCCTTGAAACATGATAATGATATTCGATTACCCCACTTTTATTCTTATCAATTTCCAGTCCTGTAGTTTTTTATTAGAGTTGGCTACTCGCGCTACAACTTCCGCTTCCGCTCTCATCACTGTAAACACATTTCTTCCAGCGTAAACTTCTTTAACTGCCTGAACGTATGATAATGTGCGTCCTATATCCACATATGTACCTCTTAATGTTGTACTCCAATATTCTTTGTTAATGTAATGCTAACATCATCCACATTTATAAATCTGCCTATCTCTGTATCATAATACCTGCTTTGTAAATAATAAAATCCTGTTTCTTATAAAAAATCCCAAACAGTACCATATCGAAATGTCATTCTCCTCAGCATAGCTGGGGGATTAGACTTTTCATTTACATTTCCTCTCCAATAAGCATATTGGTATTCACAAAAAAATTTCTACAGAAGTATAAAAACAATATACTAATAATAAGAAACATTAACATTATAAATATATGTAATATTTTTTTGTCTGTACGGCTTTTAATATACGTATAAATCTTGTATGTAGAAAAAACCAAAAATACTGTTCCTGTTATAATCATTCCTATAATTGATATTATATATAATTTGTTACTAATAGAATTATAATTATATTTTATATAATCATACTTATTATTTTGTATTTTAGTCGCTAATTGAATTTTCAAGCCATCGGTAGCATATATATAGGAAAATACATTATATAGTATAATAATAATTCCCAAATATATTTTACTAATATTTTTTTTCATTACGGAATCGCCCTTCAGAGTTATATGCATTCGTAATACTCCTTTCTTGTATTCCATTACTTATAAACAAAAACCTCTTATACAAACTACGGTCTTTTGTAGTATACAAGAGGTTTCCATTTTATACAAATTAAAATTTATAAGCAATAAATATATTAATTGACTTATTTAAATGGTATGGTAATTTTATTATCAAGACTTCTATCAGACCAAATGCCTGGTATTCCCGCAACAAATCCTCCTACAGAAAGAAATATTGATATATTGAGTACCAATATATTTAGTATAAAATTTATGCTTACTGATGATACTATTCCTACCTTTTTAAAGTGCAATAAGTGTTTTTTTAGTTTTTTCCTTTATATGTTCCTTCTGCAATCTGCTGTGCGATTTCATCCGTATAAGTCATATGTATTAAATACCGTAAGAAAAATTATCATATCATCTTTTAACATTTTTAAAACCAAATACTTGGTAAAGATTTATCATAATCTGTAATATATTCTTCCAATACCTTTGCCCGTTCTTTTGCATCTTTTTCTAATACAAAATTATTAATATATTCTACAAATGCATCTCCTCTAAAGCACGGACAATACTTTTTGTTATGTTTATATATCCAATAACTATGGTTAACTGATTTGTCATGTATCCATTCATCAAATTCTTCTTGTATTTTTATCAAATCATGTACTAATTCTTTAGGGATTTCTATAATATCTGCATCAAATGTCATCTCAACAACAATCTTTTCCAATCTGTTCTACCTCCATTTTTATCACACTCATACGCAACTTTGATTCCCACTGTTGCAACACTTCTTTGTCCACAGTCCCCTTTCATTATAACTGTATAAGACCGCACTGTCATCGAAAAAGATTATTTTTTTAAATCTTTTTAAACTCTTTTCCTCACCATTTGTCTCTACTCCAGACTTTCCACCGAGAGCATCTATTATAATCATTGAAAAAGATTTTAGTTCTCCATCATTGAAATTTTTAACCTGAGAATTTTTCTCTTCAAAATCCAATAGTATCAAAAAATGTATGCTGGTAAATCAAATTTTCTATCACTATAAGTTACCTTGCCATATTCATTTTCTATTAGCGACAACATTTTTTTCACTTCATCATAATCATCATCACATTGATATGTAAGAATAATGTACTGCGAATCATCCAATAAGCTTTCGATATATTTATACTTATATTTGATTACTTTTGATTTATCAATCTTATTCTTCGGAAATAAAGTAATATCATAGTAGAAATTTCCTTTGAATTTACCAATTGAATCTATAGAAGTAGTCTCATATTTTTCTGTTCTAAGGAGTATGCATCCTAACACTAAAATGACTAACACTGTAACAAAAATAAAGAAAACCTTACTTATCCTTTTTATCATATTAAATAACTCCTAATATCCATATTAAATTATGTATTATCATCCTTGCCTTGAAAAAAATTGCTCAGTACTTTTCTCACATATTATTAAAATTTTTCGAAAATGATTTTTCTCTTGCATATATGTATTATTCCATTTTTCTAAAAAACTTACATATTCAAATAATTAAAGGGTAGTCATTTTTTTTGAGGGGATGTCTTTTTCAAGGTGCAGTTTAAGGGGTTGGCAACGCCAACCCCTCCCGAAGAATCCCCCAAAATTTGTTTTTTAAAAACTTAGTCTCATAAACGAAACCTTGCACTATACAATAAAAGAAAAACTATAAATAACTTATTGTTACGACACCAGCATTAATCCATTAATTATCATATAATCCGTCATCCAAACAATTTTCTGCATATTAGTTACTGTTATACATAATCACTTTATACATACCCTTCTTCTTCTTTAGTTCGTTGGTATTTCTCAATCACTATTAAACAGTTCTTTTTCCAACGTGTCTTTTATAGCTTCGTTAGCATATTTCTGAATTTTTATCATTACCTTAATCACACAAAGCAAAGCACATTTTATGGTAAAACCCGCACCGTTTACTTATCTGTAGGATAACCTTTCATCCACAAAACGTCTTCCTTTTTCTCCTGTTTTTCTAAAAATGCTTTAACTTCCTCTTTGCCGACATTTTTCTTATTGATGCGATATACCTGATTATCATCATCCAGTTCATCATCAGCACACATCTCATCATAATAGCATTCTCCATTGGCAAATCTTATTTTACCTATATAAGTATTTGCTGCACTACTTGAGCCTGCAAAACTTCCATCTGTTTTAATCGATTTCATTCCTCTATAACGAAATGCATAACAATATACTTTATCCTTTTCACTGTGGAAAACTAATACTATTTCATGTTTTGCCTCTAAAACTACTTCCTTGTTACCATCAAAGTCCATATCCACCTGACACCAGTTGTCCACACTTAAATTGTAGCTACTATCATCTCCACTTCCACAATATTCGTATTTGCCATCATTATTATCGACCATATAATTACCTGAACTGTAGTCCTTTAGGTAACGATAATCATTAAATTCCGTATTAAAATACTTCTTTTTATTTTCAAGAACCTTCAATATATTTTTATCCTCAATACTGAATTTTTCAGCAGTGGTTTCTGATGCCTCACCAGTCGAAACTGTTTCTACACCATTACCGTTTTCCGTTGTGACTTCATCAGAAATTCCACTTGTTTCTGACACTGTGTTTGTTTTAGTTCCGGCACAACCTACCATATTCAATGATAAAGCCAAACATAAAACAATTCCCATTTTTCTTACCTTTAAAATTTTTCTCTGATACATAGTTTTTTATTCTTTTCATCTTTCAATATTATAATATAATTTATCACATCGTATTTCTTTTAATACTTTCATTTTGCGTATTACGAGTACTTCCGAATACGATATGTTATTTTAACCTTCATAATGTTACTTTAATTTTTCTTTATGAATTTTACTTGAAGCAAATCCCTCTGTGCTCCATACCCATTTTCAAAGAAATTAATATTTCTTTCCTTTCCCCATTCTATGTTATTATAATAATTTGTCTCGACCAAATATGTATATAATTTAAATTTCGTTATGCCGTCAATATTTACTATACTGTAATAAAGTCCCTTTCCATTATCGTTTTCAATATCCTTTTGCTGATATACTAGCTGCAAATAATCATCTTTAATTTTTTCATTATTATTGTCATAATCATCAACTATATATATTTTTTCATTTTCCACATAGAAATGAGCCATACTTCTATTTTTAACATTTCCATCATTGGAATTAATTATAATATTATATATTAAACCATCCTTATATTCTCTCTCTTTGTGTATTTGTGCTGTTCCGTCTGAATCAAATAAACTTTCTTCTCCATCCATCACATATCTCATTTTTATTAAATATGTATTTCCATCTATCCAAAAATCTTTTGCATCGCTTTCCTTCATAGGTTCGCATTTTGTCCCCATTTCATCCACGCTGCTTTCCATTTCCGTTGTAGCCACAACACTTTCCTGTTCTGTAGTATTAATCTCATTTTCTTTAACACTACTCTCCTCAACTACACTCTCTGTAGCCTTTCCATTATTTGTGCCACAACCTGCAAGGCAAACTAATGCTACAATTAAAATTATTATTTTTTCACCTTTCTTCATTTAAATTTCCTCCACTTTACTATTTATCTTGTGCAAAGATAACTTTTCATCCTATTTACCTAATACTTTCATAATAAAAAGTTCTTTTTCTACAATCAACTAATCATATTCTAAACTTTCTACTAATTTGTCATTTTCCCTATAATAAAGTTTTCCATCTTTTGCATAAAAATGTTTGTTTTCTTTAGAGCACTCCACATATAATACTGGGTGGTATAATGTTATATTCCCTTTATTATCTGCTTTTGGAAAATAATCACATAATTCTGCGTTTCCAACCTCCTTAAGATTTTTCCCAATTTTCAACTTAAACACTACATTTTTTATATCATACCTGTATGTAATTTCAGATAGCCAACCCTCATTATACACATATATCTCTTCTCCATTATCAGTTATTGAATACTCCTTAGGAAATGCAATGCCAAAGCCAAATGGAACACCTCTACCATAAAATCCACCTAATTTTGTCACCTTATTTCCGTCCCATTCGTCCGGTATTACAATTTCTTTTCCTTTTTCGCTGCCATCCCACTCATAAGTCCCTGCAATTGCACAATTACCTATATCATTGCAGCACATAATTGGATTTCCTTCTTTTTCACACAAATCAAAGTTCAGGCTTAAATCTATACGCAGTACGAAAAACCAATACAAAAATAATGCAAATATAATTACAACAACTCCAATTTTGATTATTTTTTTCTTTTTATTTTTCTTACTTTTGACCATTTTCCTTTTCCTCCGTCGTTTATTCCACGTATCCTTACATAGCATGTCTTTCCCGGTGAAACTTTTATCACACTATAATTTTTCTTAACAACCTTTATCTTTGCCTTTTTAAATTTTCGATTGTATCCATACTGTATCTGATATTTTTTTGCATTTTTTACTTTCTTAAATGTTACACGAACTAATTTTTTGCTGATAAATTTAACCTTCTTAATCGAAACCCTTCCCGGCTTTTTAACCTCCTGCCTGACCGGCTTTTCATTAAGCTTCTTTAATTTTTCTAAAAACTCCTCTTCACGTTTTTTGTTTTCATCTTTTATTAGAGCATAATCACTGTCTAACAGATTTTCAACTACAGGTAACATGCTTTTCTTCTCTGTAATTTTATCAACTACAAAATCACCATCACTATTTCTAACATACGATAATCTCTTATATGTTCCATCATCAAATCTATGACATGTATATGTATAATTTCTATGTTCATCCGTGACAAGTTCCGTCAAGTCAGAATCCAGTAACGCTACAACCTTTATAGACACTCCTTTTTTCACATATTTCTCAAATAATTCCTTTGATGGTATTTCAGACACATACCATCTATCCACATATGTCATATCATCTGAGGTAAATATTAAATAATGACTTGAATCTGTCTTATAAATTCCGTAGTTTTTTCCCTTTTTGCCCTTTCTCCAATATGGTTTGACTCCCAGTCTGTTCTCGATATAGCTTTGAGTATATCTTGGTATACAACTTCCATACATAAACTCATCTATTGGCATACTATACAATTCATTTGTATTAATATTGGATATCTGTGTAACCTTCTGCTCATTATCATACAAATCCTCTGCACTAACTCCTGTTAAAAACAGTGATGCAATTGCAACTAAAATAATTAAAATCTTTCTCTTCATAGTCGCTGTCTCCTTATTTAATTAAAATTAATTTTTTGGGAATAGCAATATCTTGAATGATATTTGTATGAAAAGTCTACCGTCCTAAAATACATTTTTCACACTACCATTGTCACCATACTCATATTGCCTCCATATCCACCGTATCACTATATATATTTATAAGATACTCCAATTTTCCATATTCTGCAACTAATTTATATATCCTGTTTCCATTAAAAAGCATGGATATTATGGCAATGATTTCTATAACAGGCCGAAAAAAACTGCGCTACAACCCTGACAGACAATTGCGCAGCAATTCGATTAAATTCAATTTTGTTATTAAGTTGTTTCTAAAATCCGATGTACAACAACCGGCTTTTTCATAAATACATTTGTATATTAAAACTTTCAGTCTTTAACTTATTCTACAGTTTAATTTTTTTTGCTATTTCTTCATCATCTTCAGAAAAATATGTAACTTTAACAGTGTTATCATCTAAAAATTCAGCTGATTTTATTGCACTATTAGGTTCTGCCGTGTCACGCATATCCAATTTGACTTCCTTATAATAATTTGATTTATCAAACATATCCTGAATTATCATCTTTTTGTTTTCAAATCTAATTAATTTATTATTATACTCATCCCATGGAGTATAGTAAATTTCAGAAATCTTACTGTTTATAGTGTCAAAATATCTAACCTGATAAACAGAAGAGCCTGCCGAAACTCCAACCCTTACGACCTCATTGCCTAATTGTTCTACATTCGGTTCTCTGTATAACCCGGTTTCTTCATATACATTTTTACCTTCAGAATTAAGCAATGTATATTTATAAAGAACCTCCTCATTTTCTTTATACGTTTCCACTTCTACAAATTTATCTTCACTACCTTTTTCATAAGTTGTATCATTTTCAACTTGTTTGCTGCTACTGATATTTTTTGCTCCATAAGCAGCTATAATTACAACAACGATACATATAAAACATATTAATGCTTTTTTCACATTCTTACCTCCAATCCTAACTATTTATATTTATAAAACCTAAAATTATTAGAAGCGATCCCTTTAATTTTAATTTCTTTTAACTTACTAAAATCCCATGATGGCTCACTTCCCCTTGGATTCATCGATTTAGGACTATAATACAATAATGCCCCTTTAGTTATATCCTTCTTCTTACCCTTATAAATAGGAATAACTGCTTTTATTAATCTCTCATACCTTTTATTTTTAGGTTTCCTCTTTTTCAAATAATTCTTTGCTTTTAAATATTGCCTGTCTTTATAGAAATAACTTGAAAACTGATATGGCTGTTTAATAACTTTGGTAACTGTATTATAATTTTTAAAATCGTGCGTTTTATCTTTAACTCTATTCATAATAATATGAGCTATAGCCTTCCATGATTTTTTGCCTTCTCCTATTGCCTCTCCTGCAATTACAGCAACAAATAATTTTTGCACTTTTGTTAATTTATTTTTTTTCTTATTATTCTTATTGTTACTATCACTATCCTTTTCAATTTTTTTAATTGACTCCCATGCTTCTGCCGGCAAGTATTGCCCACTTTGTATCAAACTGGCTGTATGTCCACTCGGATCCACATAGTTAATTGGATTATTTGCACAATAAGCATATAAATTCCAACACTCTGCATTTTTTTCTGTTCCACGATATGTATCCTGACTTAAGAATACCCCTTCATCCGGATTATAATAACGTGCATTTAAATAATACAGTCCTGTTAGTTCATCATAAATACCGCCTGTATAGCAAATTTCATTTTCAAAATCCGTTGCTATACGTTCTGCTGTCTCTCCAAAATCTGTATAATCATATGACTGGACACACGCACCGGTATTATCAGTTATGTTTGTAGTACTTCCCTGAACATGCTTAGCATAAAAATATTCATTCTGGTTACCACCACTATACCTAATGCCTACAATGATATTATCCTGGTTTCCTATTACATTCTGACTTATTTTCTTTCCACTATCATCTGTTGTATATAACAACAAACTTCCCTCATAGAAATAGCATGTAGTATTAGACTTCTTATTATCACCATCAATCACAATATCAGTCTTTGATATGCGTTGCCCGTTACCGTTATATATGTTGTGCTGTTCACCAGTCTTTTTCCCATCTGTAGTAACTTCTACATCCGTTAGCTGATTTTCAACATCATATGTATACTTTGTGATCGTCTTTGACTTTCCGTCTGTTACTTCTATCTGATTTCCTCTCGCGTCATATTTGTATGAACCTGTATAAGTCTTCGTTGTTGTTCCATCTGTTATGACTTCTGTCTTTCCGGACAACTGATTCAACCTGTTGTAGGAATAGTAATTATATGTTGCCTCATCAAAAGTTTTGTCCGTTGCTACCGTATCTTTTTTGATGATTTTTTCATAAGTTCTATTTCCCACACTGTCATATGAATATGAAGACGTTATTGTTTTGTATGTCAGTTTATTATTTTTTACTGATTCTGCCAACTGATTCAATTTGTTATAAGTATAAGTCACTTCCTCATCTTTTAGATTGTTGCTGTAATTATACTTTTCATGCTTATATGTGATGTTTGAATTCTTATCATATTCATAATCATACTGTTCAAGGATAAAATCTTTATTGGTACTATCATAATACTTCATTGAAATCACTCTGTCAAATACATCATAATTATAATCACGTTCCACATAATCCGAATTCTTATCCAGGAAATTTTGAAAATCCCTGATACAAGATATTTTTCCATCACTATAATATTCATATTTTCTTATAGCTACCGCATCATCACCTGATAACAGTCCATCAATTTCTGTTATCCATTTATCCTTATTATACTTAAAAGCTATTCCCTTAAGTTTATCCCCTGTTGTATTCGGATAATATATTTTTGCTACATTATCATCTATGTTATACACATATTTGAGCTTTGCATTTTCAACTTCACTGTCAGATATGAACCGTCACTATAAGCTTCCTTTATTTTCTGTCCGTTAACGTCATATTCATATGTTGTTTCAATACTTCCACTACTAGTTTCATCCTTTATAGATAATACCTGTTCTGTACCGTTTGTTGTTGTTTTTGAAACACTTCCCAGCGCATCTGTTACCGTATCAACAACTGATTTTATATTTCCTTTTGAATCTTTTTCTATATTATCATAGCTGTATTGATTACTTGTTCCGACAGCAGTCGTCACTTTAGTAACCCTTCCCTGCTCATCATACTCATAACATGTACTGTTTCCATTAGCATCAGTCGATTTTATCAGCATTCCCGCTGCATCATATTCATTTGATGTAACAATTGAATTTTCTCCCACTTTGAATGTATCACCTGCTACCTCCGGATTAATAATTGTGTCCGTTTGATTGCCATATGCATCATAAGTATTGACAGATAATTTTCCTTCTGCAATTCCGTACACGTCTTGCTCATTTGTTCCACCTGTATAAGTAGTAAAAATCTTTCCATTATTTGCATATGTATAGTCAACATATAAACCATCACTTAATTCTCTAATCGTTCTCCCTAAATGATTCCTATAAGTTTTTTCTATAATCTCATCATTAATATTTTTGATAGTTGTTATAAAAGCATTTGTCACCACCTCAATTTTTTCCCTATAATTGAAGTTTCATTAACGGTAACCATTTTCCCACCCAACCTATTTACGTTAAAAGGCATAGACTCCGCAATGCTTTGCGTTCTATGCCTTTTTGAATTAATAAAAAAGGGAGACTATGTCATTTTGACACGGGTTTCATTTAAAAGAATAAGCTTCTTAGATGTGATTTTTTGACTGATTATAAGGACTATAATCATAACCTCGCGTCCCCCTTTTTCATCTGTTCTTCACCATACATTTGTCCCCCAAATGAAAATATAATTTGTATAAAATTTTCATCTACATTTTATTATTGGGATTTTAATATTTCAATAGGACTTGCGCAAACGTACCCGTTTTTTGCGTAAGTGTAGCTTTTTTGTGATTTTATTCGCTATTTTTTTCATAAATTTGTGTCTCTTATTGTCGTTATTTCAGTTTTTTATCAGATTTTATTACCAATCCATGCAAATAAAAAAGGCAGGTAAAAACCTACCTGACACATACCTATTATTAATTTTTAAGATTTTCCGCTGGATTTTTAACATTTTAATCTACTTTCGAAATTATTTTTTTACCTATTTACAGGATATATTCCTTTTTCTTTCCAAATATTTTCTCTTCATTTCAGCATAACGTCTGCTACTTACATAGGCTGTGGTTCCATCTGTGAATTCAGCTTCACTACTGCTAAATCTTTTCACTTTATCCATATTAACCAAGTAGCATTTGTGACTTCTAAAAAATCCTACATTTTCTAACTCTTCCTCATATTGTGATATTTTTCCACTACATTTTAATTTACCGTTAAATGTATGTACAATCAGTTTTCTTGCTTCTGTTTCTATGTAGAAAATATCACATATCCTGATATTTATGTTTCCTTTACCCAGTTCATTAAATGATAAAGTTTTATTTGTTTCAAGTCTGACATCAGCTGAAGTTAAGGCTTCCTTTAATTCAGCTTCCATATTATCTTTGTTAATATATCTAAATGCATCAACAAAATATCCCTTGTTGCTGATTTCCATATGAGTTGTAAAAATTATTGTAATAAATTCCTGTTTAATGCCTTTGTATTCTTTGATTGTTTCAAATCCATCTTTTCCCGGCATTTCAATATCCACCAGCACAAAGTCGAAATTACCTTTTCGTTCCAGAAAACTATCTCCAGATTCAAACTCTTCAATGTTTATGTCCACACCTGCATAATGATTTTGAACTAACTTGTGTGCCATATTTCTCCATAACTTTTCATCATCTATAATTGCTATGTTCATAAATCAATCTCCTCGGAAATATTCTTTAATAATATTGTTACACTAAATATGTTTCCTTTCGCATCAATATCCATTATTCCATCATATTTATCAACGCTGTCCCTTACATTTTGTAATCCCCAGCCATGCCAATCCTTATCTGCCTTACTTGTTGAAATCTGACCATTTTTAATTTCAACCTTGCCACTAAAACAATTGCTAACTTTTACAATTATATCTTCTTTGTCGTAGGAAATTTCTATATCCACTTGCTTCTTAGATTCTTTTTTAGCTGCATCAAATGCATTACTTAACAGGTTCGAAAACACCGTACACAAATCATATGCATCTATGTTACAATTATTGGGCATATGACCACTTATATTAAAATCAATGTTTAACTCTACAGCATCACTGTAAAACCTGTTAAGCACTGCATCGACTATACTATTATTAACAGATACATTACTTCTAAGTTCATCCACTTTTGACAGTATTGCATCGCAATACTCCTTATATTTTTGACTATCAGTTTCCGACAATCTCTCCAAAACACATATATGATTTTTTAAATCATGCCGAAATTTTTTCGTTTTCTCCTCACGTTTTTCTAAATACTCATAATGTGCATTTTGTTCATTAAGATATTTATGTACTATTTCTTCCTTTTGCCTATATATGTCCCTTGATACCATTAATAAAATTACTGCCCCCAATTGAATCAGTATTCCTAATGCTACTAAAGTAAAAGTTACACCATAAAGTACTTTATTTTTATATGCCATCTTATCCAGTGTAACTGTAGTCATTATCATTAATGCGAATGCATCTACAAAAGTTAAAATTGTATATAACACCAAAAATCCCAAATGAATCTTCTTTATCCCATCAATATTTTTTCATTTAAGTAAAATTGCTACAACATATATAAACACAAACACAATACCTGATTGTATTATATACGTAAGCATTCCCTCTTTATAATTTAATAACGTGCATATAATATTAATTACAACTTCTACTATTGATGATATAAGCGAAACAATTAAAAATAACCACACTGATATAAAAATAATATTAATTATTTTTTCTTTGAAACATAATGCTACAGCACATGCAATGGTTATTAATATTACTCCCCCTTCAAAAAAGACATTAGATTCTATGCATTTACACACTGAACAAACTGCCACCAATGCAGTTGCCAGTATATATTTATATGTATTATCCCTCTTATTAAGAGCTAGATAATAATCACAAATTAAAACAATACAAAAAACGAATAGCCAGTCTGTGACTATTGAAACCAGAAGTTGCATCTCTTATCCTCCACATAAATATCAATATATATAATATATCAGATATTTATACTTTGGACTATACCTTAAAACCAATAAGATACGAATCTTCTGAAATAATCGAACACCCTTCTGTCCTTTCCGTATATACTAATTGTATTGTCCGGACAAGTACTAAATTACACCCTTTTTTTCACATTTCAATAGGTCTTGCGCAACCGTACCCGTTTTTTGCGCAAGTGCAGCTTTTTGGGGGTCAAATATTTCATTTTTTGCCTGTTTTTTCTTTTCTTTAATTCTTCCTTTTTCTAATTTTTGAACTTAAAATGGCATCAAAAAAAGAACCTCCGGCAACATATTCTTGTGCCACTAAAGGTTCTTTTTCTAATTATTAATATTTTTTATGATTATTATTTATTCAGATATTTCATCCGGTTTGTCATTCAAGGTTACATCCTGGTTGTCATCCGAAGCTCCATCCGGCTCATCACACTTACGGTAAATTTCCATAAATTCCTTACCTGTGATTGTTTCCTTATTATAGAGAAATTCAGCTATCTTATCCAGCTTGTCTCTGTTATCCCTAAGAAGCTGCTTTGCCTCCTCATATTTTTCCTTAAGAAGTATCTTAACCTCTTCCTCTATTTCAGTTGCCGTCTTATCACTGCAGTTTAACTGTGCACGTCTTCCCAGATATGGGTCTTCCACACGCTCTAAACTCATCAGTCCAAATTTCTCTGACATACCGTACTGTGCAACCATGGAACGGGCAATGTTAGTTGCCTTTTCCATATCATTTGAAGCCCCTGTAGTAACTGAATCAAATACTATCTCCTCTGAAGCTCTTCCTGCTAGTAAGGTAACAAGCTCTGCATTTAATTCATCCTGTGACATAAGGTATTTTTCCTTTTCAGGTGCCTGAATAACATATCCCAACGAGCCCATAGTTCTTGGAACAATAGTAATTTTCTGTACCGGCTCTGCATCCTTTTGAATAGCTGCCACAAGAGCATGTCCTACCTCATGGTATGCAACAATCTTCTTTTCTTCCTTGCTTAAGATTCTGTCCTTCTTTTCTTTTCCGGCAATAACCACTTCCACGGCTTCCATTAAATCTGCCTGGGAAATAGCCTTTCTGCCACATTTTACTGCATTAATGGCAGCTTCATTTACCATATTGGCAAGGTCTGAACCTACAGCACCACTGGTTATATTGGCAATAGCTTCCAAATCAACTGTTTCATCCAATTTAACATCCTTTGAATGAACCTTTAATGTCTCAACCCTGCCTTTGAAATCCGGTGCGTCCACTATAACACGTCTGTCAAAACGTCCCGGTCTTAACAATGCTGGATCAAGAACTTCCGGTCTGTTAGTTGCCGCTAAAATCAATATTCCCTTTGATGTGTCAAATCCATCCATTTCCGCTAAAAGTGCGTTTAATGTCTGTTCTCTCTCGTCATTGCCTCCACCGTATCTTGAATCACGGCTCTTACCTATAGAATCAATTTCATCAATAAATACGATACATGGTGCGTTTTCTTCTGCCTGCTTAAACAAATCTCTTACTCTTGAGGCACCTACACCTACAAACATTTCCACGAAATCTGAACCTGATAATGAAAAGAATGGCACATTTGCCTCTCCTGCCACTGCCTTTGCCAGAAGGGTTTTACCTGTTCCCGGAGGGCCTACTAAAAGTGCTCCCTTAGGAAGTTTCGCACCTATTGCCGTATATTTTCCCGGATTATGAAGGAAATCAACCAATTCCACAACTGATTCCTTTGCTTCTTCCTGTCCTGCCACATCCTTAAATGTGACACCTGTTTTCTTTTGAATATATACCTTGGCATTTGACTTTCCCACACCGAACACACCGCCCGGTCCGCCTTTTCCACCAGATACCCTTCGCATAACAAACATCAGTAATGCCCAGAATAATATCAGTGGAACAACATATTCCAGTAATATAATGATAATACCATTGCTTGCACTGGTACTTTCCGCTTTGAATTCTACATCAGTATATTTATTTTTCAATTCACTTATTAAATCCGGATCATTAACTGCTGTAGTCCAGAAAGTTTTCTTTATGAGTCCATTTTGCAGATTTTTGGTTTCAATGTAAATCTTTCCGGATTCAAAAAGAACGCTTTCAACCTTGTCATTATCCAACAATTTAACAAACTGGCTATAGGTTATTTCTTCCTTTGATGCCGAACTTAAAACTGATGAAAACAACGATGTTAAAAGCAATGCACCTATTACTGCAACCACAACGCTGATAATCATACTTTTTTTCTGATTGTTATCATCGTTCCTGTTTGGATTATTTCTGTTAGTATTTCTATTTTGATTATTATCCATTGTTTTTCCTTTCATTTAGATTCCTTATAGTAAAATACTATATCACATTGTCAAAAAATAATGTGAAATTTTATTGAATATTTCATTAAAATTTTAGAATATTGATATTTTTTTTAATTTTTTCTAGAAATAAAATATTTATTGTAGTACACTAGTAAGGTGTTTTTAAAATATGTTTAGTATACTCAGGGAGGAAAATCACATGGCAGTGAAATATGTATTCGTAACAGGCGGTGTTGTTTCCGGTCTTGGAAAAGGTATTACAGCCGCTTCATTGGGAAGACTTCTGAAAGCTCGTGGCTATAAGGTTACAATGCAGAAGTTTGACCCATATATTAACATTGATCCCGGTACCATGAATCCGATACAGCACGGCGAGGTTTTTGTAACAGACGATGGTGCTGAAACAGATTTGGACCTTGGACATTATGAAAGATTTATTGATGAAAGTTTAACAAAAAATTCTAACGTAACTACCGGTAAAGTTTATTGGTCAGTTCTCGAAAAAGAGAGACGTGGTGACTTTGGCGGAGGAACAGTTCAGGTTATCCCCCACATTACCAATGAAATTAAAAGTCGTTTCCACAGAAGTCTCAGCGAAGAAACTGAAATAGCTATTATTGAAGTAGGCGGAACCGTAGGCGATATTGAGTCTCAGCCATATATTGAGGCTATCAGACAGTTCCAGCATGATGTAGGACATGAGAATTGTATCCTTATTCATGTTGCTCTTATGGTTTATCTTCCTGCTTCTGAAGAAATGAAGACCAAACCTATTCAGATGAGCGTTAAGGAATTACAGAGACTTGGTATTCAGCCTGACATAGTTGTATGCCGTACTGAATATGAAATTGATGATAATTTAAAGGATAAAATCAGTTTGTTCTGTAACGTTCCTGCCAGCCATGTTGTTCAAAACCTTACACTGGATTTGCTTTATGAAGCACCTCTTGCCATGGAAAAAGAACATTTGGCAGAAATCGTTTGTCAGAGTCTTAACTTAGATTGCCCTGAACCTGACCTTGAAGATTGGAAGGCAATGGTTGAGGCTGCTAAAAATCCTACACAGGAAGTTACTGTTGCTCTTGTTGGAAAATATATTGCTTTGCATGATGCCTATATCAGCGTAGTTGAATCTTTAAAGCATGCAGGCTACAACAGCAGAACTACCGTAAATATCAAATGGGTGGATTCTGAAGAGGTTACTAATGAAAATGCCCCTGAAATCTTTAGTGATGTTTCAGGTATTCTTGTTCCCGGTGGTTTTGGCAGTCGTGGAATTGATGGTAAAATCGCAGCTATTAAGTATGCAAGGGAAAACAATATTCCATTCCTTGGTCTTTGTCTTGGAATGCAGTTATCTATAGTTGAATTTGCCCGTGATGTAGTTGGTTTCCGTGATGCCCATAGTATTGAGCTTGACCCATCCACTACTCATCCTGTTATTAGCCTTATGCCTGACCAGGAAGGGGTTACAGATATTGGTGGTACATTAAGACTTGGTTCTTATCCTTGTGTCCTTGACAAAGAAAGTAAAGCTTATGAACTTTATGGCACTGAGTTAATTAATGAACGTCATCGTCACCGTTATGAAGTAAATAATGATTACAGAAGAAATCTTACTGAAAACGGCATGAAACTTTCAGGTATCTCACCTGACGGCAGAATTATAGAGATGATTGAAATTCCTTCACATCCGTTCTTCATTGCCACTCAGGCACATCCTGAATTAAAGAGTCGTCCTAACAGACCACATCCTTTGTTTGTTGGATTTGTTGACGCAGCCATTAAAGCTAAGAAATAAAAAATTCATATATTTTAATACTACAAAAGCGGGTATCAAAACCCGCTTTTTTCTAACTAAAATATTTCATTTTCCGTTGTTGTTTCCTCTGCCGCATCATCGTCACTATAATTGTATAATTCATCATCAAGGATATCTTCACTATCATCTAATAAATCATTCCCCTTCGCCTGAGCGTTCATTGCCGTAATTAACAATGTAGTTATATCTGCTGCATTTTTCGGAATCATATCATCCACAGATGTTTTTCCTTCCTTGATTTTCATATCAACACTTACGTTAATATCTTCATTATCAATTTTCATATCACCTGTTGAAACATTAAATATTCCACTTCTGCTTCCGGCTTTTCCTGTAACTCTTGCCTTTGCTACCAAATTGGCATTTGACTTCTTTATGGTGTCAACAAAATCTGATTTGTTTTCTTTAATTTTATCTGCCATATCTGATGTGGAACCCACACTATCCTGTAACTCCTTGTATGAAGATGCAACTTTGCTGTCCTCACCATACACCTTTGTTACCAAATCAGTACATGTTTTCAATGTATCCTGTAAATCGTTTTTCACAAAATTAATTAACATATCCACCGCTTTATCTGCGTTGTCACCATTTACCGTCAGTGTGTAATTATCACCATCTTTTCCCTGAAGGTCTTTAAAATTATTTTCTATTTTAGTCCATACAGACTGTATTTCCTTAAGGGAATCCTTATCTAATGTTTTAGTATCCGGTAATTCCTGACCTGATGCCTCTGCTAACTGCTTATAATCCAATGAAATGCTTTGTGTAACTCCTATCTGTGACAAAACTGATTCCAGACTTGTAGCTGTTTCTTCGTTAATTGTCTTTATAAACTCTAAAAGTGGTGCTGTTTCTAAATATAACTTTGTTCCATCTACGGCAAAAGTTGTAAGCTTCTGATAATCAGTATCTTTTCCTGCCTTAACATCAAATCTTACTGCCATTTTATCTTTAGCTTCAGCCTTTACATACATCTTAAGTGCCATGGAAAACTTACCATTATCATCTAAAACCCTGTCTAAATCTTCGGTATCTTCTAATTTTCCTGTGGCTTTAATTTCCACCGTAGCCTCGCCTTTTGTAATCTGTGAGATTTCCTTTACTTCCTTAAAAAATGTGCTGTCATCCTTTCCACATCCCGTTAATAATGACATAACCATAACTAATGACAGCACAACTGATAATAATTTTTTACTCATAATCCTCTCCTATTTTTCATCATTTTATTATGTTTTTTGTTACTTATAAGATAATAATATAGCCGTGCAACAAAATTGCACGGCTATATTATTTACTCATCGGTGCGACAGGATTCGAACCTGCGACCTCTGCGTCCCGAACGCAGCGCTCTACCAAGCTGAGCCACGCACCGCTTCGTATATAATATCATACTTTTTAGAAAATGTCACAACTTTTTAAAAATTTATGGATTACCAAAATTATGGATTACAGACTTTTTAAGAAATTATGAATTGCAGACTCTATTGCAAACTCTGCCGAAAATGCAATACATCCCAGATACATCTCTTATTCCTGCTTGTCTTCTCCACTCCAAAAGTCCACCGGTTCATAATCTCTTAAAGCAACCAGATATCCCTGTTTTTGAAGTTCCTCCTGAATTTCATCAAGAGTTTCCTTTGAATCAGCGGTAACCGTATGATAATGATACTCAGAGGTTATCTGCTCTAAAGGTACAGACACGCCTCCTTTTATTTCTTCTACATATTTTTTTGCGTCCCTTCTTGATTTAATGTGCATTTCTACTTTTACCACACCGTAAACCTTATGATACACAAAAACATCTTCAACTTTTCCACCACAATCCACTATAAGATTAAGTTCATCCAGTATCTTGTCTGCACTGTGCTTTACCTTAAAAACCCTTTGCTTCCGACCTTTTTCCTCCTGTAAAACATAACCCTTGTGAGTAGAAATAATATTATATTTTTTTGCCCTTAAAAGTGCTATATCCTGAACCACCACCTGACGGCTTACCTGAAACTTTTCAGCCAGTTTGGTGCCTGATACCGGTTTGTCACTGTCCTGCAATATTCTTAAAATATTTTCCCTTCTCTTTTCTCCTTCCATTTTTCCTCCCAAAAAACTATATACGATGTAGATTTTTAAGTGAAATATCCATAATTGGTGCTGAGTGCGTTAATGCTCCACTGGAAATATAGTCAACCCCTAAGTCAGTAAGTTTTGCAATATTTTCTCTTGTAACATTTCCTGAAACTTCTATTTCAGCCTTTCCATCAATAATATCTATAGCCTCTTTCATTACATCGTGACTCATATTATCAAGCATAATAATATCTGCTCCTGCTTCAACGGCTTCCTTCACCATATCAATATTTTCCACTTCAACTTCAATTTTTCTTACAAATGGTGCGTATTCCTTTGCCATATTTATAGCCTTTGTAACACTTCCTGCTGCACCAATATGATTATCCTTTAAAAGAACTCCGTCTGTTAAATTATATCTGTGATTATTTCCTCCGCCAACACGAACTGCGTATTTTTCAAAAATTCTATTGTTTGGTGAAGTTTTTCTTGTATCAAGAAGTTTGGTTTTGCTTCCCTCAAGAAGTTTCGCAATGGATTTAGTGTATGTGGCAATACCGCTCATTCTCTGAAGATAATTAAGACCTGTTCTCTCTCCTACAAGTAAAACCCTTATATCTCCTGTTACTTTTCCCATAAGCTGACCTGCTTTAACTTCATCGCCATCTTCCACAAATAATTCAACCTTGGTGCTTTCATCTAAAAGCTGGAAAGCTCTGGCAAAAACCTGTAATCCGCAAATAATGCCATCTTCCTTGCAAATCAAATCCACTTCACCTAATGTTCCCTTAGGCATAACTGAATTGGTAGTTACATCTTCACTTGTTACATCTTCCTTTAATGCACTTAATATTAATGGGTCTACTGACAATTTTAAAGTTACCTGATCAAACATTTTATTCTCCTTTATCTATCGCTTCTAATAAAATTTCCTTGTTTTCTTTATTCCACTTTTTCAAATCACTATAAGGTGATAAATCCATATTTTCAGTGTTCCTGTACTCTGTAGAATCAAATTCCGCTGTCATTTCTCCGGCTGCACGCTTTGCAAAAACCATACTTTCAAGAAGGGAATTACTTGCAAGACGGTTTTTTCCATGTACACCGTTACACGCTGTTTCCCCTACCGCATAAAGCTGGTTCATGGATGTTTTACTTTGAAGATTTACCTTAATTCCACCCATAAAGTAATGCTGTGCCGGAACAACCGGTATCATTTCTTCCGGAACATTATATCCATGCTCCTTGCAGTGTCCGATTATATTGGGAAAATGATGCTCTAACTGCTCTTTTTCAATAGGACGCATTGACAACCAAACGTGTTTTGTTCCGTCTTTTTTCATTTGAGCCTTTATATTCTCCGTAACAATATCTCTTGGAAGTAATTCATTGGTAAATCTCTTGTAATTTTTATCATAGAGAAGGGCACCCTCCCCTCTCACTGACTCAGAAATCAAAAAGCTTCTGTCCTCTTCTCTTTCGGAATAAAAAGTTGTTGGATGTATCTGAACATAATCCACATGTTCAACTTTTACGCCGTGTCTTATGGCAACGGCAACTCCATCACCTGTTAAATGTCTGTAGTTAGTGGAATGTCTGTAAATTCCTCCGATTCCACCGCTTGCTAAAACTGTATAATTAGCATTTATTACCGTAAGGTTTTCATCATCCTTTTTAACTACAGCTCCATAACATTTATCCTCTTGACATATTATGTCAACCATAGTCCAATGTTCCTTTATAGTTATATTATCACGTTTTTTTGCTTCTTCATATAGGTGACTTGTTATTTCTTTTCCCGTAATATCCTCATGGAATAAAATTCTGTTTTGAGAATGGGCTCCCTCTCTCGTAAACAAAAGATTTCCCTCTTCATCTTTAGCAAAATCCACACCAAATCCAATTAAATCCTTAACTAAGTCCTGTGAAGAATTAATCATTGTTGCTACGGCATCAGGGTTATTCTCATAATGACCTGCTTTCATGGTGTCATTAAAATAACTTTCAAAGTCACTTTCATCTTTGAGCATACACATACCGCCCTGTGCCAGGTACGAATCGCTATGCTCCACAATGTCCTTTGTGATAATTAATATGTTCTTATCCTTTGGAAGATTCAGTGCACAGTAAAGACCTGCACATCCACTTCCCACTATTAAAATGTCTACTTTCATATTTCTCTCATTTCTAAACTTTATGTAATGGTTTATTAATAACATCGCCCGATAAACAGCTTTGACATTATTGTATGGCATTATAACACATCATTTTACATCTGACAAGACAGTTGTAAATACAACTATTAACTTTTACTCATATAAAAAGGAACTCACACGAGTTCCTTTTTGTACATAAACCGCTTCATTATATTTGACAATGAATTAATTTACCTCAATATACACTTTTCAATTTCACTATTTTTCAAACAATCCATGCAAATATTCTACAAGTTCACCGTCGCTTTTAACCTTAATATCAGCCCCAAATGCTGAAATATCTCCGTCTATTTTGCTTTTTTTATTAGTTTTATCTACATAATAAACCTTGAAAAAATCCGTTGATGATATCATTATGCTGTACACATCCTCTTCACTGCTTACTACAGAATCATCATATGTAATACCCTTATAACTTAAATGCGCTTTCAACATTTCTGCCATTTTATCTGCATCATCATTTTCTAATTGGATTTCTTTTCCTGTGGAATACTGCTTTATGGATATCTCTGATTTCTGCGGAATGTCAAGTGCTTTGGTGTAATCTCTGTGTGATGAAACTCCCACAAACACCCCAACTAACACAACTATACAAAGTGCTACAACACATATAATTATTTTTCTTTTTTTCATATTTTGTCCTTTCCATATGTACTCTGCCCATTAGTATACCTGTTTGTAGTGGTTTTTTCAACCTTGTGCCCTAATCAATATTGGTATTTTGCTATATTTTTTCATTTTCATTAAATCACATTATTCCAATACCTACCCCAAAAGGTATGTCTTGATTTTTCTTCCTGAAAGAGGCGATTTTCCCCCTCTCCACAAATACCATGTAAAATCAATAGCGTTCATATCCTTCTTACTATAAAATGCCTTTCTTGCCATTTTATCTGCATAATCCATATATGATTTTCCGCTAAATTCCTTACCCTCTAAGAAAATAGTATCAAAGTCGCCCTTTTCGTCCAAAGGAATACATCCGTGATATAAAAGATTGTTATTAAATACCTTGTAAAGACTTCCTTTAGCATAAAGAAAATCAATATGCTCCCTTAACACCCTGCTTTCCACAAAAGCCTTTCGCAAATCCTTAACAAGACTTTTTTCCCCGGAGCTTAATTCATAATATGCACAAATGCCTCATACTCACCGTGAATATCACTCATAAAATGCTCCGTGCCCTTTGGCAGATTAAGTATTGCATTAAGATTAATTATCTCCGTACATACCGACTGGGTAGTAGGATATTTTTCAGATAACAATTCTAAGTATTTTTTATAATATATCAAAACTCTCTCTATTTTAACATTTCCAGTATTTTTACCAGCAACTCCCATGTTCTCTTTGTTGAAGAAATGCTTAATTTCTCATCTGTTGTGTGAATATCCTTCATATCCGGTCCAAAGGATATGGCATCCAAATCATCTATTTTGGAGGCAAAAAGTCCACACTCAAGACCTGCGTGAATTCCCTCTACCACCGGCTCTTTTCCACCATAAACTTCCCTGTACGCCTTTACAGCTGTGTCCCTTAGCACGGAATCAGCCCTGTACTCCCAACCGGGATAAACACCTTCACACTGAAGACTTCCGCCAAATATTTCTGTAAGGCTTTTAAGTTTCTGTATAAGATAATTTTTCTCACTATCCTTAGAACTTCTTACGGAATAGGACATTCTTACTTCTTCATCCGTAGTTCTTAAAATTCCAAGATTAAGGGAAGTCTGAACCATATCCTTAATTTCAGGATTCATTCTTTCAACTCCGTTTGGAAGGTTTGCCAAAAGAATAACTGTTGCCAATGTGGATGGCCCTGACATTGCCTCCACTAACTGACTATCCATAACATTAAGGGTAATTTTCATAGCCGGGTCAGTTACCTTGTATTCATCTTTTACTTCATCAAATACCTTATTAATAATTTCCTTAGCCCTGTCTACACATTCCGGTAAAACTGCAATTGCCGCCTCGCTTAAATTGGCAATGGCGTTATCCTTTTCGCCACCGTCTACTCCAATAATACGCATATCAATATTTTCAAATACATTTAAAAGAATCCTTCCTAAAACACAGTTGGAATTGGCTCTTTCCTTGTGTATCTCGGCTCCTGAATGTCCTCCCGTAAAGCCATCTAATCTCATTTCTATAATTTTGGCATTTATCATATCCTTATTATACGGGAGAATACATGTAGCAGTAGCTCCACCTGCACAACTTACTGTAAATATTCCTTCATCCTCCGAATCCACATTTAAAAGAAGTTTTCCCTTTAAATCAGAAACGTCAATAGCTGCCGCACCTAACATTCCCACCTCTTCATCTACCGTAAATACAGCTTCAATAGGGGGATGTGCTATTTCACTACTATCTAAAATAGCAAGGGCATAGGCTACGGCAATGCCATCATCTCCTCCAAGGGAGGTTTTATCTGCCGTTATCCAGTCACCTTCAATTTTAAGGTCCAGACCCTCTTTTTCCATGTCCTTATTACTGTCAGCAGTTTTTACCGCCACCATATCCATATGTCCCTGAATTATTACAGGCTTAGAGTTTTCATATCCCTTTGATGCCTCCTTCCACACAATAATGTTGTGCATATCATCCTGTCTGTATTTCAAATCATGGCTTTTGGCAAAGTCTGCAATGTAATTGCCTATTGCCTCTACATTTCCCGAACCATGGGGAATCCTTGTAATATCCTCAAAATATTCAAATACCTTCTTTGGCTCTAAATTCTCTAAAACTCTCATTTGTCTTCCTCCATAAATACTATAAATTTCTTCTTTTCCAGTATATTAAAAAACATGCTTAACCTTTCATATAACATTTCTCCGGCTTTGCTATGTTCTTTCTTTAACCTTGCGCCAATTTCATATATATTTCTTTTTCCGTCTATTTGTCGCCACACATAACTTCCATAGGAATCTAATTGAACGTAACTAAATCTGGGCTTTTTTAACAGCCTCCGGGCTACTACATTGTAAAATCCCTTATTTTCCACAATTATCTCCACTAGATTATCCTTTGTTATCTTCCATTGTATATTTATTCCGGGTATAAAATCAACATAATTTAATTTTTGTTTTTTCACCATTTATATTCTCCCCCTGTGAAAATTCTATTTTTCCTTTATTCCGTCTTATCCCTGCCTTTCACACAAAAGCCTATAATTGAAATAATAAAAAATGTAAAAACAATCAATGCCACACATTTTCCCACAGAATAAAATCCTCCACCATAAATACCTGATAAATCAATTGCTTTATCTATTCCAAAAACCGCTAAAACTGCCAGAAATATTCCTACAAGTCCTTCTCCTGCAATCATTCCCGCAGAATATAACACTCCCTTATCCACGGAATCCTTCTGCTGCTTTTCACTATTATATTTAAATTTATTCTCCACAATCCATCTGGTAATTCCACCTATCATAATGGGAGTGCTAAGATAAATAGGCAGATACAGACCTATGGCAAATGCCAGCACCGGTATATTAAGGATTTCAGCCACCACTGCAATAAAAACCCCTACGAAAATAAGAGTCCAGGGAAGGGTTCCCCCCATAACTCCCTCAATAACCATTTTCATTAAAGATGCCTGTGGCGCTGCTAACTGCTCTGAACCGAACCCACCCCAGGAATTACTTAAAAGATACATTACTCCTCCAATTGACAATGCAGAAACCAGAGTTCCTATCATTTCACCGATTTGCTGTTTTTTAGGAGTTGCCCCTACTATATATCCTGTTTTCAAATCCTGAGAAGTATCTCCTGCCATTGCCGCCACAATACATATTACCGTTCCTATGGATATGGCTGCTATCATCCCCTTTGTTCCTGTAGTTCCTGTGGATTTAAGCACAAAGGTTGTAATAATAAGGGTTGCAATAGCCATTCCCGATACAGGATTATTGCTGCTTCCTACCAATCCTACCATTCTGGAAGATACAGTGGCAAAGAAAAATCCAAATATAATAATTAATATGGCACCTAGAGGATTTATGGTAATTCCCGGAATAAAGCACATGGCAACTGCTATAACGAAAATCCCCGTTAAAATAAACCACATTGGTAAATCTCTTGCTGTTCTATCTCCCCCTGATACATTTTTGCCAAAACCTTTTATGGCATGCCTGAAGGTTTTTACCATGGTGGGAAATGTTTTAATCAGACTTATAATGCCTCCTGCTGCCACTGCTCCGGCTCCTATATACCTTACATAGCCTCCCCAGATATTTCCCACAATGTCTGAGGCATTTGCCCCGGTAACCACACTGTCTCCTCCGAAAAATGCAATGGCAGGAATAAGCACCAGATATGACAGCACTCCTCCTGCAAACATATATCTGGCAATTTTTATACCACATATATATCCTACACCTGCCAATGCCGGTAACACATCAACACCTATTCCACAGGTATAGTTTTTACTAAAAGAATACTCCACCTGACTGGGAAAAAGCCTGAGTCCGTCTGCCACAAATTTGTATATGGCAGAAATGCCCAGTCCTGAAAAAACCACCTTTGACTTACTTCCTCCTTCTTCTCCTGCCAACAGCACCTCAGAACATGCCATTCCTTCAGGATATGGCAATCTTTCGTGTTCTTCCACTATTAAAGCAGTTCTAAGAGGAACCATAAAAAATACCCCCAACAAACCTCCACAAAGGGCAATTACTGCAATAAGCCAGAAGGAAGGCTTTTCACACAAACCCTCGTTTGCCCACATAAAAATTGCCGGCATGGTAAAAATAGCCCCCGCGGCTAATGATTCACCTGCCGACCCAATTGTCTGCACCATATTATTTTCTAAAATGGAATCTTTTTTAAGAATTACACGGAGAACTCCCATGGATATTACTGCTGCCGGAATAGAGGCAGAAACAGTCATTCCCACACGAAGTCCTAAATAAGCATTTGCAGCGCCAAAAATAACCGCCATAAGAATGCCTAAAACTACTGATGCCACAGTAAATTCAGGCATAACCTTATTTGCGGGAATAAATGGCTTAAACTCTTTTTTACTCATGTCTTTCACCTCATTGAATACGTCCTGTTTATTTTTTATCCCTTAAACTATTTATCTCCATTTTGATTTTATTTCTTCTAAACAAAACAGCCTTTATCAATCTGTGTACCCAGCAAAACGGCAACAGCCATCCATGTTTCTTAAGAGACGGATATATATTTTCCATCCTTTCCCTTTCCATAAACATTCTTCGGAAAAACAAGCCTTTTTTAGTTTTTATGCCTTGTTTTCTATACTGTTCAAAACGCCACTTCTGGTATTGCTCAAAGGTACCAAAGGCACCACTGTTTATTATGTACTCAGCTGACTGTTCTAATTCATCATTTAATAAACCATCTTCAAACCATGCCTTTGCAAGATTTCTACACATAGCCTCAAATTCAACATAATTCATTTTAACAAGAAGCTTATTAATGTAATCAAAATCCATGGTAGCACCATAATTTTTCATTAGGTAATACTGGTCTATAATGGATCTTATACCGCTTCCACCCATGGAATAATGCTTCTCAAAATGAAGAAGATGAAACAAATAAAAATCCTCCGGTGTCATATGCATAAGATGGGGATTATCTTCATCTTTTACAAGCCTGTCCCATATATCATCAGTATGCCAGTGATTTTCCTCAGTAGTTGGAAGAAGTCTTCTGTGAACCTCCACCTCCATATAAGGTGGCTTAATATACACGTCGTGGCTGGCTTCAAGGCCTACCCCTTCACCATCTTCATATCCTAATTCATGTAACAGTTTTCCCATTTCCTTCATGGTGCTTTCATCAGATAAAACCAGATAATCCAAATCACCCATCTGCCTAAATTCCGGATTTGGATATATGTTTTTAAGCACAGACCCCTTAAGAGGTAAAATATCTATCCCCCTTGCAGATGCCTCATTTATAATGGTTTCTCCTTCTCCTGTCTGTACCATATTTACAATCTGATTTTTTTCATGCTGCTTTTCCCACTTTAAAGCCTCCCTGCCTTCAGGCTTTCCCGTAAGTTTTGATATGGCATGAAAAGCCATTTCATCCACCTTGTGAAACAGGGCGAGACTGTATATGTCATCCCAGTCTACACCCTCTGGTTTCTCTTTAGGTGAATCTTCATTTATTACAGACCTTAATAATTCAATTAAATAATCACTTGTTTTTTTATTAAATCTCATTCTATTTTCCTAAATAATTATTCTCCTGCATTATCCTGATTATCGTCAGGTGCCGCTGTAACAGGCTCTGTAGGTGCCTCCGTAACAGGTTCTGCCTTAGTAGGAGCTTCTGTAGGTTGTACCGCCGGCTTAGTTGGTCTTGGTTTCTTAGTTACCACAGGTGGCTCTGTTGCAGGTTCTGTTTCCGGCTCTGTTTCCGGCTCTGTTTCATTCTGCTGTGGCTCCTGAGTTGCCTCTGCTGTTTCTTCCGTAACTGATTCCTCTACAGTTGTAGCTGTTTCCTTAGCACTTGTAGTTTCCTTTTTATCGTTGTTTTTGCCACCTAATGTAAGGGAAAGTGCAACAGCTACAATTACTATTACCAGTATAATTGACGCTGAAACAGCAATGGCTATAATATTCATCTTTTTATTTTTGTTGGCAATTGCCTCATTTTCTTTAGCAACATCTCCGTAATAGCCGTCCTCATCATCCTCATATTCTAACTCCCCATCATCTTCATCATCTTCGGCAAACTCAAATTCATCATCACCTAAATCTTCCGGAAAATCAAATTGGTCATCTTCCACATATTCAACTTCCTTTGGAATATCCTCTGATATATCATCAAGGCTTTTTCCCTGACTGTTTAATTCATCCTGAATATTTGGAATAACTTTCGTTTCATCTGTATTACTTGCAAAATCAGCTTTTTCAACCTCTGCTCCACAGTAAGGGCAGAAATTTTCATTAGGCTGAACATATTTTCCACATTTCTTACAAAACATATTTTCTCCTCCACACATAATATGTATTACCCCTTGGGGCTTTTCTATAGTTGGTATTATAATTCATCTACAATATTCTTGGCAAGCAAAATCGAGTAAGATTACTCCTACTCGATTCTAATGTAAATTATTCACTTATAATATGCTTACGCCACATCAATGTGTTCTCTTATGTATTCCTCTACCTGATTTCTGTCTATACCAAGGGCAATTGAAAACTCATCATGAAGATTTCTCTTTGCTTCCTTTAAGTATCGGTCATCTACATAGGTTATACGCTTTCCCTGTGCCATTCTCTTGGAATTTCTGGCATGTAATGTTTTTATTATACAAATAAGCTTCTCACAGTCACAGGAACTGATTGCCTCTTTGTATTTTTCCTCACGCTGCCTGTCATTTTCAATCCACATAGGCTCAATGTCTTTTATCTCGGAAACAATATTCTCTGCCTCCTGTCTGGTTAATACCGGGCGCATAACTATTTTATTTCCATCCACAGGATAAAAAATTCTGCTATCTTCTGACTTCATTGGAATTAAAGTATAATATAGCTGGTTTTTATCTGCTCCGGAAATATCAATATGGGTAATATCAACCACCTTGCACACTCCGTTTCTTCCGTGAACAACATAGTCACCAATTTTAAACACTCTAAACACCTCTTTTACTTATCTCTTAGTTTTATTTATACCCAATCTAACATTTTCTAATCAATTTTTTTCCTAATATAAGTATACTACTTTTTATAGTTAAATGTCATAGGCAGAATAAACAAGAATATTTTGGTGTTTATTGTTGAAACCGTCAATTTTATGTGACATATCCTTAGAAGTCTTCTTCCTCCTGCTCTTCCTCGCCACTGTCACGCTTTTCCTTTTCTACTAAATGTCTGATGTAAGCATCTTCTGCAGCCTTTTCATGGTCTTCCATTATGCCGTTTTTGTTAGCATCAAACTTTTTATCATATGGACCATGCTTCTCTCCTGCGGCAATAAACAAAACTCCCAATGTTCCCGGTCCGCAGTGGCTGGATATTACACCTCCTGCATTAGTAACATATATATTTTTGAAATGATGAAGGTCTTTTAAATACTTCTTTACAATGTTTACAACTTCATCATCACATCCTGAATGGGTAATAAATACCCTGTCCTTTTTGGCATGAAGTAAGGCATTTCCCAAATCCTTTACATACTGAACAATTACCTTATCAATTTTTCCACGGTATTTTTTGTCAGCTAACATTTTTCCGTTTTCAACTACAATTCTTGGCTTTAACTTAAGAACTCCTCCAACTAAAGCTGCTGTAGAAGAACAACGTCCTCCTCTGTGAAGATATTTAAGCGTATCTACCACAAAGCTTGCCCTTACATAAGGCTTATAGGCTTCAATTATTTCCACAATATCCTGAGGACTTTTGTCTTTTTGTGCCATAACTGCTGCCTCAATAACTAAAAGACCAATTCCCGTGGAAAGGCTTTCTGAATTAATAACATACACATGATCACTGTAATCTAAATTATCTGCCGCCATTCTCATAACATTAGCTGATGTTGACATATCTTCTGATATGGCAAACATAATAATGTCATCACCCTGCTTCTGATATTTTTCAATTATATTCATGGCATCCTCAATAGAAGGTGCCGCTGTCTTTGGTGTAGTGTGGTTTTCATCAGACCATCTGTATATCTCCTGAGGAGTTATTTCAAGCTTGTCCTTATATTCCTTATCTCCCATGTGAATATACAATGGAAGAATATCTATATCATATTTTTTTATTAATTCATCTGATAAATCGCAGGTGCTGTCTGCTATAATTTTAATCATAATATTTCTCCCTATTCGTTTTCTACATCATTAATATCATACGGCGTAGTCTGGTATACGTAGTAGTTAATCCAGTTAGTCCACAACAACTGACCTGCTGAGCGCCAGTTTACCACCGGTTCCTTCGTAGGATCATCATCCGGAAAGTAATTTACCGGAAGCTGAGGGTTCATGCCTTTTTCAGTATCTCTCTCATATTCAAGCTTAAGAGTGTCTGCATCATATTCCGTATGACATAAAACATAAAACTGTCTGCTGTCTTTTGATTTGACTATTGCCACCCCTGCCTCATCTGACTCTGCCATTAATTCCAGTGCCGGCTCCGCCAAAATCTGCTCTCTTGTAACTTCTGTTGCCCTGGAATGAGGTGCATAAAACTCATCGTCAAAGCCTCTGAACAAAGGAGATTTCTTCTTTAAAATTTTATGTTTATAAATTCCTGAAAGCTTTGGTACACGGTCTCTTTTTCTTATGCCATAGTGATAATAAAGTCCTGCAAAAGCACCCCAGCATAAATAGAAAGTACAATGTACATGCTTTTTGGACCACTCCATAATTTCACATATTTCATCCCAGTATTCCACATCCTCATAATCCACAAAATCAAGAGGTGCTCCTGTTATTATTAATCCGTCAAAATACTTGTTTGAAACCTCGTCAAAGGTCTTATAAAATTCATCTAAATGGCTTTTGTCTGTATGCTTTGAACGGTATGTTGCCGTCTGTAGAAATTCTACCTCTATCTGAAGAGGTGTATTAGATAATTTTCTTAAAATCTGTGTCTCAGTAACGATTTTGGTAGGCATCAGATTTAAAACAAGAACTTTAAGAGGTCTGATATCCTGGGTCATGGCTCTTGTTTCCGTCATTACAAATATATTCTCTTTCTCTAAAATATCCCTTGCCGGGAGACTCTGTTTTACTTTAATTGGCATATCTTAATCCCACCTTCCATTAATCATCGTAAAGAAAATTTTAACACATAACCTTTATTTCTTCAATTCATTTATCAGCACATCCATTACATGCTCCACACTCATATCCCTGACTATATTTCGTCCCCTGTCAGGAAATACTACCGTTTCCGTCCAAAGTCTTCCCTCCATAAAATACCCAAAGCATACCGTACCTACAGGCTTTTCCTTTGTCCCCCCTGTAGGACCTGCTATTCCGGATATTCCTACGGCAACCTGTGCTTCATTTGCCTTAGCTGTGCCCTTAGCCATTTCTCCTGCGGTTTCTTCACTTACTGCACCGTATTTTTCAAGGGTTTGCGGCAAAACCCCGGCATATTTTATTTTCGCCTCATTTGCATAGGTTACAAAACTTGCATTTAAAACTTTTGACGCATCAGCCACATCCACGATTGCTGCTGCCATTTTTCCACCTGTACAGCTTTCCGCAAAAGATATTGTATATTTTTTATTAATTAACAACTTTACCAGTTCTTCTTTTTTGTCCATAATTCCTCCTTATAATTGTAGTGCCCCCTCCCTTCGGTCGGCGGCATTTCGTCGGAAACATCCTTAGAAAATGAACTTCGTTCATTTTGTTTCCTCCTCTATTGTAGTGCCCCCTCCCTTCGGTCGGCGGCATTTCGTCGGAAACATCTTTAGAAAATGAACTTCGTTCATTTTGTTTCCTCCTCTTTTGTAGTGCCCCCTCCCTTCGGTCGGCGGCATTTCGTCAGAAACATCTTTAGAAAATGAACTTCGTTCATTTTGTTTCCTCCTCTAATTATAACGCACTTTTTATGATTAAAACATCTTTTTCTACACAATATATATAACGTATATTTTGCAAAGTAGGGAGCTTATATGTTTTACGATATAAACAACAATTTAGAAATTTCTGAAATACTAACAGACAATTTTATGGCAGTTATTCCATTAGATTTGGCAACTCATTATGATATTATTAATAATTATGTTCCAAGAATACCCATGATTTTTTCCGATTTTCATTTTTCAAAAATTGAAATATTCTCAGATTTTTTATACGGATATATCAACATTCCTGATATTTTAATGGCTCCTCCCTGCCTTATACGGTTTATTTATACCCCAAGCTATATTATTTTCATTGACAAAAATAATTATCTTAAGGATATGGTTGATGATATTATAGCTGCAAACCGTGAAAAAATGATATCTCCGGGGGCCTGTCTTTTTTATGTTCTTGATTTTGTTATGTCAAAGGATTTAGAAAAAATCAATTCCCTGCAACAAAATCTTATTCAGTTAGAGCTTAGCATTTTTAATGATAAAATGAACACCTTAATAAGAGATATTACAACCTATCGTAGTAAAACCTTGCGGTTACACCACTATTACGTTCAAATTGAAGGTATATGCGGGTGCTTGGCTGATGATACAAAGGGACTGATTGATGAAGATTCCAAACAGCTTTTTTCTGTGTTAGAAAAAAAAGTGTCCCTGTTTAGTCACGAATCCGAACAAATCTGGGAATACACTTCCCAAATCCGGGATGTTTACCAGCAACAGCTTGATGTTCACCAGAATCTTATTATGAAGTTTCTCACTGTTGTAACTACTATTTTTATGCCTCTTACCCTTATTACAGGATGGTACGGCATGAATTTTGAGGCAATGCCTGAGCTTAAGTGGGCATACGGCTACCCGGGACTTTTTGCCTTTAGTACCTTGCTTGTTATAGTTCTCTGTGTTGTTTTTAAGAAAAAAAAATGGTGGTAGATTATGCTCTGCCACCAATTTTACTTCCATATTTAACTATTACTTCCCTGTCATTTTCAGTTTCCTCAAAATACTTTTCAGGTATGGATACCGTATCCTTTTCAAATAAAAGCACTATAGTGGAACCGCCGTACAGAAACATTCCCTTTTCCGTTCCCTTAATTACACTGCCTGACTTTGAGTGATTCTTAATTTTGCCTATCATCAGGGCTCCAACTTCAATTTGAGCTACCCTTCCAAAATTTTTAGTTTTTATTATGGTATACTCCCTGCTGTTTTGCACAAAAACCGGATATCTGTTTACCGCTATAGGTCTTACGGTGTGAAGCTTTCCCCTGATATATTTGTTTTCAAGAATAACTCCGTCATCTATATTTCCATATCTGTGGTAATCATCCACACATAATCTTAGTATAAGACATATTCCGCCATTATAGTCCGTTGCTGCCTTGCTACCCTGCAATAAGTCCTGAATACTGTATCTGCTTTTCTTAATATAAAACCGGGAATCACTGTCTATGTGATATGCCGAAAGTCTTCCGTCACATGGTGAAATAAGGGCATCCTCATCCTTACACACCGGTCTCTTCTCCGGCAATATCTTTCTTGTAAAAAATTCATTAAAGGATTTATACTTCGCCTTCTCATACTGGCTCATATCTATATGATTATTCTTTATAAATCCCTTAATGTGTATGGTGGATAATTTTGAATCCATATAAGCCCCGCCAATTTTTGAAATGGTGGGGCTTGTAATTACTTTAAGCACTGCTCTTCCCGGAACAGTATTATATAAAAATTTTAAAATTCCTGAACTTTCTTTTATATTATCCATAACTATCTATTTGCAAAAAACTTTAATAAAATAACTGCAATAAATTCAACAGCACCAATACCTACTAAAAAGTATATCATCATTGTTCCCGGTTTCTTTAATTTAAACTTAAGAACAAAAAGCACTGCAACTATAAGCAACAATATATAATAAACAAATGAAATGTTTACATGATTAAGATAAAGAATATGTCTTGCCAGTAAAAATGTAGGGAAAATAAGTGCTGTGGATGTAACAGGCAAGCCATAGTAATGCTTCTTATCTCCTAATCCCTCTCCCTGGGTTTCCTCAACTGTTATGTTAAAATATGCCAGTCTTACCAGTGCTGCTAAAACAAATATAGCACTTACTGCAATAATAACCGCAAGGGGAACACATGCAAGTACACTTTTGTGATGGCTGAAAGCTTCTATATCAAACATATCTCTTTTATAGAGTGCCATTCCCACACAAACAGGTAACACACCAAATGCTACCAAATCTGATAATGAATCAATCTGTATTCCAAATTCCTTTTCCTTAGCTGTTCTGTTCTTCTTTGATCTTGCAACCCTGCCGTCAAATGTATCGCAAAGTCCGCAAAGTAATAAAAACATAACTCCTATATACGGATGTCCTGCCCCTGACAAAGATACAAGAATACCTGTAGTGGCAGATAATAGTGAACAATATGTAAGAACAACTGTATAATCCCAATAACCTAACATTTTTTCTTTTGCTTCATTCCTTTCAAACTATGTAGCACTGATGCCGCAAATGTAATTAATCCGCAGACAACTAAGCAGCAGTAAAATGAAATTCCCCTGCTGAGTAATTCAATGCTGACACTATCGTTTATTATTTTACCAAATCCATCAATAAAAAGATAGTCCGCAGCTCCAACTGCTCCCGGAATAGGAACGCTGTTTGAGCCTAAAACTACAAATCCCTGAGCGATAAATGCATTGTAGATATTATGAGCACTTCCCCCTACAGCGATAAACACACACACAGATACCATTATAAGTGACAGTCTCTGCATGAAATTATATATAAGTGCAATCAAAATATTTTTTAATTTACCTTTTATGGCTGCTGCACATTCTTTGTACTGCATTTCCACCTCTATGAGATGCTCCTGCTTTTTCTCAATGTTGTGCATAAGATGTAATTTACTTAAAAGTCTCATAAAGAAATTTGCAGTTCTCATTATTATTTTCTCTTTGTAAACAAGTAAAATAAACACTGCAATAAGTACAAACTGAAACACAAATCCAAATACAATCATACACTTAGACACAAAGCTAAAATGCATAAACATATAAGGTCTTGTGATGAAGCACACCATACCTATAAGAATAATTGATGTTGTATATAAAGTCAAGTTTACAAGCAATACTATGGTAGTTACCGCACCGGGAATTTTATCATTCATCATAAAATAGGCTGATGCAGGCTGACCTCCTGTAGCAGAAGGTGTTATAGCCGAAAAATAAATATCTGATGTGGAATACACAAGAGCCTTTCTAAACTTTCTTTTGTAACCAAAAGCCTTACTTAACTCCCTAACTGCCAATGCTTCAAATACAATAAATCCCAGCATACACCCAAATGCAGCCACTATCCACTGTTTTTTAGCCTTAGACACATATTGAATAAATCCCTCAAGAGTAAGGGAATCGTTGCTTTTTACAATAACATATAGCGTAACACCTATTAATGCCAGTAAAACTACCGACCAGAGAATTTTTTTCTTTGTCTCCTTCATGCCACTCCTTTATTCACTATAGCTTTTATCAAGCTTCTTATATATATTTAACCTCTTTGCTAATGCCAATCCTATCTCTACAACTAAAATGGCACCTATTATGTCTACAAACACATGCTGTTTTACCATCACTGTTGATGCAAAAACAAGAAGTGCCAAAATAAGCATAATTACCTTGTAGCCTTTTCCCACCTTTTTACATCTCATTGCCCCTCTAAAGCACACCCAGCTTTCAAGACAATGTATTGACGGAAAAAGATTATCGGGACTGTCTAAAGTATATATTAAGTTAGTCATCCATTCACTTAAGGTATTTACGTCAAATTCCGGTCTGATAAGTGTTGTAGGGAAAGCCACAAAAATCACTAAGCACATAAGCTTTGCAATCTGCTCTCCAAAAAGCACTTCATAACATACTTTTTTGTTTTCTCTTCCTATTACAATAAATCCCACTACCCATATAACATAGCTTAACACGTATATCCATATCATAAATGTTGTAAAGGGGATCATGTCGTCAATAAAGCAGTTAATATTATAATGATGTAATTTAGTAGTAAAAATTCTTGTACCAAAGTACGTAATCATATTCACTACAAGAGACATTATAATGGGTATTACTGCATATGATGGTATTATTTTTTTTAATGTTTTCAAATCTTCACCTTTTAATTTCTTTTATATTTTTTGTTGCCGAAGGCAATTATAATTCATAAATCTTAAGAAACTATTAACATTCTTAATTTTTTTCCACCTTATGATATACTAATATAAAAAATAAATTTCTTCAATATATATTTTTTTGTTGAAAATCCCTAAGAAATCGTTTATTCTATTTATATCTTCCATGTGACTGGCGGATTAGTGGATTTACCACAGGGAGCATGGATTTAGTTTCGTCGACCGCCTGGGCAGCCTTCTGGTTTCCCAGACGGTTTTTATTTTATTTTTTATTTATGGAGGAAGAAAATAAATGGAAATGTTATCACTTGAAAAAGAATTAAAGGAAAATTCTTATCCGGGACGTGGAATCGTTATTGGAAAAACTCCTAATGGAAAGTTCGCAGTTACTGCATATTTCATTATGGGAAGAAGCGAAAACAGCAGAAACAGAGTTTTTGTAACAGATGGAGAAGGTATCAGAACTGAAGCTTTTGACCCTTCAAAATTAGTTGACCCAAGTCTTATTATCTACGCTCCTGTTCGTGTTCTTGGAAACAAGACTATTGTTACTAACGGAGACCAGACTGATACTATCTACGAACTTATGGACAAGCAGCAGACTTTTGAGCAGTCTCTTAGAACCCGTGAGTTTGAACCGGACGGCCCTAACTATACACCTAGAATTTCAGGTATTATGCATGTTGAAAACGGAACATATAACTACGCAATGTCCATATTAAAAAGCAACAACGGAAATCCTGATGCCTGCAACAGATATACATTTGCATACTCTAATCCTGTAAACGGCGAAGGTCATTTTATTCACACATATAAATGTGACGGAAATCCTCTTCCTTCTTTTGAGGGAGAACCTAAGTTAGTTCCTATGATGGATGATATGGATCAGTTTATTGAAATGTTATGGAACAGCTTAAATGAGGATAACAAGGTTTCATTGTTTGTAAGATATATCAATATTGAAGATGGAACTTATGAAACAAAGATTATTAACAAAAACAAATAAATTTATGTAACTCATTAACATTTTTTACTTTTTAAATAACAATTACAAAGAACAGAAAGGATTATTATGAAAGAATTAGAATTAAAATATGGATGTAACCCGAATCAGAAGCCTTCTAGAATTTTTATGGAAGAAGGCGAACTTCCTATTAAGGTTTTAAACGGGAAACCGGGATATATTAATTTCCTTGATGCCTTTAACGGATGGCAGTTAGTTAAGGAGCTTAAAAAGGCTACAGGTCTTCCTGCTGCTACTTCTTTTAAGCATGTTTCTCCTGCCGGTGCTGCAGTTGGTCTTCCTCTTAGTGATGTTGAAGCTAAGATTTACTGGGTAGACGACCTGGGTGACTTATCTCCCCTTGCTGCTGCATATGCAAGAGCAAGAGGTGCTGACAGAATGTCTTCATACGGCGATTTTATTGCCCTTTCAGATGTATGTGATGTTTCTACTGCCGCTCTTATAAAAAGAGAATTTTCAGACGGAATTATTGCTCCGGGATATGAACCTGAAGCTTTAGAATTATTAAAAGGCAAAAAACGTGGTGCCTATGCCATTATTGAAATTGACCCTGATTATGTTCCTAACCCAATTGAAAGAAAACAGGTATTTGGAATTACTTTTGAGCAGGGACGTAATGAATTAAACATTGATGATGATTTCTTTAGCAATGTTGTAACTGAAAATAAGGATATTCCTGAAAGTGCTAAAATTGACATGGCTATTTCAATGATTACTCTTAAATATACCCAGTCAAATTCAGTATGTTTCGTTAAAAACGGACAGGCTATTGGTGTAGGTGCAGGACAGCAGTCAAGAATCCACTGTGTAAGACTTGCAGGACAGAAGGCAGATAACTGGCTTCTCCGTCAGTGTCCAAAGGTTCTTAATCTTCCTTTTAAAGAGGATATGAAGCGTGCCGACAGAGATAATGCCATCGACCTTTACATTGGTGATGAATACATGGATATTTTAGCTGATGGTGAATGGCAGAGAGTGTTTACTGAAAAGCCCGATGTATTTACAAAAGAAGAGAAACAGGAATGGTTATCACAGGCTGAAGGAATTACATTAGGTTCCGATGCTTTCTTCCCATTTAGCGATAACATTGAAAGAGCTGCTAAAAGTGGTGTTAAATATGTAGCACAGCCTGGCGGTTCTATCCGTGACCAGGATGTTATTGATGCCTGCAATAAACATGGAATGGCTATGGCATTTACAGGAATTAGATTATTCCATCACTAAAATAAACATGTTAACTTTTTGTGTCCTCTATGGCTTTACTCATATTTTTCTGATAAAATGTTTGAGTATGAGTTTTTAATTCGGAGGATATAATATATGAATATTTTATTTTTCCTTACTCCAAAGGAGAATGTTTCACATGTTGAAGAAGATGATACATTCAGACAGGCTCTTGAAAAAATGGAGCATCACGGATACACAGCCATTCCCCTTTTAGGTAAGGACGGAAAATACATAGGAACTATTACAGAAGGCGATTTGCTTTGGTGTTTAAAAAGCAATGACTTTCCTTCCCTTAAGCAAATGGAGGGAATCCCCATTACATCCATAAACCGACGAAGGGATAACAAAGCCATCCACATTTCAGTTTCTATGGAAGAATTATTTGATAAAATAACCAATCAGAACTTTGTGCCTGTGGTAGATGATAATAATGTGTTTATTGGAATTATAACCCGAAAAGATGTTATCCTCTATCTGGCAAATAAGTTAGATGAAAAAATTAATTAACGTTAAAAAACGTATATTCCTTTTCCAGGGATATACGTTTTTTATAAGTATTTAATTTTGATTTTAGCCTAATGCCACATCTAATGTCATCATAATTGTAAATCCCAAAGAAAACATTAAAGTTCCAATATTAGAATGTTTTCCTTCTGACATTTCAGGAATCAATTCTTCAACTACCACATATAACATAGCTCCTGCTGCAAAGCTTAGCAAATACGGCAACACAGGAACAATTATCCCTGCTGCCAGAATAGTTAAAATCGCAGCTATTGGTTCCACCGCCCCTGAAAGTACTCCATATATAAATGCCTTTGTCTTACTTTCGCCTTCTGCCTTTAACGGCATGGATATAATGGCACCTTCCGGGAAATTCTGTATTGCAATTCCAATTGCTAAAGCCAATGCCCCCATGAAAGATATTTCACTATTAGGCATAAGCATTGCCGCAAAAACTACTCCTACAGCCATCCCCTCCGGAATATTATGAAGTGTAACAGCAAGGACAAGCATTGTAGTTTTTTTTAGTTTCACATGAGGTCCTTCTGCTTCGTTACTGTTCATATGCAAGTGGGGAATCGTTTTATCTAATAAGAGTAAAAACAATATCCCTACCCAAAATCCAATTACAGCAGGGACAAAGGAAAGCTTTCCCATGCTTTGCGACTGTTCTATAGCCGGGATAAGCAAACTCCATATTGATGCTGCCACCATTACTCCTGCCGCAAATCCTGTAAGTGCCTTCTGCACCTTTATATTTAAATCCCTTTTCATAAACAGTACACATGCTGCTCCAAGAGATGTTCCTGCAAAGGGAATTAAAATTCCTCTAATTACCTCTAATTCCATTACGTCTCCTTTTTCATTTTAATTTTTCAAAATTATTCCATACATTTTTCTATCTTATTTTAACATACTATTAAAGTCAATAATTTATGTAAAAAAAGGAGGAAACATGGATATTTCAGAAAAAGAACTGTCAGTTGTTCAGGATTTATTAAATGAAGAGGAACTTTTAGTTAAAAAGTTTCAGATGCTTGCAAATCACAGTAAGGATGAGACTATAAAACAGCAAATGTTAAGTATCGCCGACAAGCATCAGGGACATTTTAATGAAATTTATTCTTATTTGAAATAATTGGGGGATTTTAAAATGAACGAAATTTATACAGAAAAGGAAATTTTAGGGGATGCCCTTAATACTGAAAAAAATGCCACTAACCTTTATAATTTAGGTGCTAACGAATGCGTCCATGACAATCTTCGTGAAACTATGCTTAACCTTTTAAGCAAGGAACACGAAATTCAGGTAGATGTATTTAATCAGATGCACACTATGGGATTTTATCCTACACCTGCCGCAGAAAGCAAGAAAGTTCAGGAAGCAAAAACCAAATTTGAATGTGGATATAAAGCCATCTAATTTTTATTAAAAAAAGCTATTGTCCTAGGGTACGTTTCCAAAGTCATACTTTGGCAAATCCCCTTAGGATGCAATAGCCTTTTTCTAATTAAGTTTAAAACTCATATTTTCTAATTTCACAGTTTTTAATGCCAAATGCTGCAAACTCTTCATTTGTCATATCGTAAAAATACGAATTTACCACTCTTGATATTCCATTATGAGCAACCAACAGGTATACCTTATCTGGCTGTTGCTTGATTTCATCTAACAAATTATATATTCTTTGTGCCAGGTGTAACATTGTTTCACCGCCATCAAAACTACATATAAAATTTGTTTTTGCCACTTTAAATTCTTCACCATTTCTGGCTGTTGATTCATATTTTCCAAAATTCTGTTCCGTCAGTCTCTTTTCTTCCCTCATAGGTATTCCCGTAATCCGGGCAATATGCTTTGCCGTATCTGCGGCACGGGATAATGGGGAATATAATATTTCATCAATATGTATTCCCTGTTGTAATATTTTTTCGCCCAACTCCTTAGCCTGACTGTGTCCTAACTCTGTCAGACCTATATCCGTTGCTCCACAAATTTTGTTTTCAACATTCCAAAAGGTCTGTCCATGTCTTGTAAAATATAAATGTGCCATACTTTCACCCAAAAGATATTAAATCTTCTTCCCTTCATTTTAATTTTACGGACTTTATCCTATGAACTTTATTTGCTAATTTTAATTCTGTAGACCCTACTTAGTCACTTTAACCTTTTTAGCTTTTGTCCAATTGCTTACATAAGTCTTTTTACTAACTACTTTATACGCTCTTGCTCTAAGATACAAGGTCTTTTTGTTTTTAATTTTAGATGATTTAAGTACAAATTTGTATTTCTTTACTTTTTTAGATACTAAAACCTTCTTAAATTTCTTGTTTGTAGCAATCTGTATCTGATATCCCGTTACGGATTTTGCTTTCTTAAGACTTATTTTTATTTTGTAAGAAGCACGCTTTTTAGATGCACTTTTAACCTTAGTTACATTAACCTTTACAATCGGTTTAACCGTTGGCTTTACCGTAGGTTTTGTTGTTGGATTTTCACTTCCGCCATTTGTAGGTTTCTTTGTGCTAAATGTTCCTGCCTTAGGGTATGAAGGAATTGTATATTCCTTACTGCTTACATTAACATAATTTTTAATATTGTTGGTATTAACCGTACCATAGATATGTGAATATATTGGCCATCCGGCTGCATTACTATAGGCACTCTTTGCAATTTCTATATTGTTAAATATAACATTTTGTGCTGTATCTAAATACAATGCAGCTCCTTTTCTGGAAGTGTTTCCATCAGCACCTGACTTGTATATCTTAGTATTGTTGAAAATAATATTGCTACAGTCCTGCCCTACACGTATGCCATCATGCTGTGCTTCATAAATTTTTGTATTGTTAAATGTAACGTTCTTAACACCACCTGTTATATCAATGGCTGCCATTGTTCCATTCCATGAGTCCTTTGAGCAACCGGATTTGATTATTATGTTATTGTCAAATTTTATTCCGTCTTTATTATTATTAAACTTATGACCTGGAAAAACAGTATTTAAATGTATACCACAGGACATAGTTGTATCACAAATATAGTTGTTATAAATCTTATGTCCGTTTCCACCATACACAGCAATTCCACCGGCTCTCCAGTTAAATTCTATGGTATTGTATGCGAATACATTTTTTTCTTCATCCTTTGAATAATAATCGTTATTCCACATTGCAAGACCGTCATCACCATTGTTTCTTACGGAGCAATTATATACTGCAGCATTACTTGTTCCCTGACAGAAGTTAACACCATCAGCTAAATTGTTTCTTATTCTGCTATTTACGATTTTTAAACCATCTGAATAGTTTGTGTCTCTGTCATAATCACCAAGCCAGAAACCACACTCAAAATGTTCTTCCCAAATGTCATGAATAACTGAACCGCCTTCAAAAACATCTGCGAAACATTTGTAGTTAGCGCTTTCACTGTAACGTGAACGTAAATTTGAATTTAAGTACATATTACTTATTTCAACATTTTTGCATTTTCCCGTTACACCACCGCCACCTTGCTGGTCACTTGTAAACTGTATATTTGTATACCACATACCAGCACCGGTTACTTTAATATTTTCCCCTAAAATTTTCATTTTTTTACTCATTTTGTATGTTCCCGCTGGAAAATATACATCTTTTTTTGAATTTTTAGCAGCATATAAGCAATTATTTATGGCTGTTGCATCATCTGTATCATCATTTGGCTTTGCTCCATAATCCACTACGCTTAAGGAATTTGCCGGTTGTTTAATTTCACCTTGTACCTGTTCTACCTCAATGAAATCAACACCATATTCCATATTTCCTGCACCACTGTTTTGTATTTTTATCTTATCACCTTTTTTCAGTGATTTGTTTAATTTAAAATGAACTTCGTCGAAGGCAAATAATGGATATCCACTATTCTTTGTATCACTTGGATGTCCTTTTCCCGCAGCAAAATACTGCCACATATAATAAGATGTTAAGCTAACTGTCTTTGTCAATTTTCCATTTACATATACATCAAGAGAACCTGTTTTTCCCTTTCCGTCACTTGAATCCGGCATTGTGAATCTCATTGTAACGCCATCTCCTGATGTTTCCATTGTCCATTCTACCGACGCACCACGTTTTGGTAGTCTTGCGTAGGACTGATTTGATGCCTGTGTTGCAATGCTTGAATTAGAATAACTATCTGATTTTGCAATTACAGCACCTCCTGCCAGACTGGCTTTTTCAGTATCATATCTTGTATATGGCATAGTTGCCCCTATTACACCATTTGCATTGGCAGACGGTAAATAAAAACTATCAGCCTTAGTGCTTTCTGCACCATATACCTTTTTATTATCATTTCCCATATATCCCGGTTGGATAGTCAACATAACTGCCATTCCCATAACGATTATTTGTTTTACTATCTTTCTCAAATTCATATCTCCTTCTTGCTTAGTAAAAACTTTTTTACGATAGAAAAATAACCTATAGCGGTTTCCCCCACCATAGGTTATTTTCTTTTCATAGTCTAAATTAATATTTTAAAATTATTTTGTAATTTTTACTTTCTTAACTTTTGACCACTTCTTAGAAAGAACTTTCTTCTTTCCGTTAAGCTTGTAAGCTTTTGCTCTAACGTAAAGTTTCTTTTTATTCTTAATCTTTTTGCTCTTAAGTGTAAATGATACTTTCTTTACATATTTCTTTACAAGAACTTTCTTGAACTTCTTAGAAGTTGAAATCTGTACATAATATCCTTTTGCTTTCTTAACTTTCTTAAGGCTAATCTTAACCTTTGTTGAAGCTTTCTTCTTTGTAGCTTTCTTAACTGAAGCTGTACCAGGTCTTGATACCTTAACTGTAGGTTTCTTTGTAGGTGCAACTGTTGTTTCGATTGGTGTAGGTACACCACCATATAATACTGCATCTTTAATTGTTACATCAAATGCTGCATCCTTTGTTGAGTTTGCATGCATATGGAAACCGTTGTTGAACTTGCTCATATCTACGCCTGAAGCTTCAAGATCAATTACAACTGTTGTATTGTTACCAACTAACTGGATTGGGCTTCCATCAGCTGTTACAAAGTGAACATCCTGTTCTGCATCGAACCAGAAAGGTCCCTGCTTATTTCCTTTTTTATCTTCAAACTGTAATCTAAAGTTTGTAATATCTCCTGTGTATGTAAACTTAAGATACTTAAAATCTTTGTTTGCTAAATCTTTAAATGTAACCCATCCCTGATATGCATAAAATACTTCATCTTTTGAATTCTTAGCCAATTTGTCAATATGCATCTTCTTATTCATTCCACTTAATTCATCATCAAGCTTAATTCCTGTTGATGGATCTGCTGCTGTTGTTGGCTGTGGTGTTGTTGTTTCTTCTGTTGGTGCTTCTGTTGTTTCTACAGGTGTTTCTGTCTTTGTAATCTCTGGAGTTGTCTGAAGTTTAACATCCGAGAAATTAACTGTACCTACAAGAGTATTTCCTGCATGCACATGTAAACCTTCAAATCCTTTTGATACATCTACTCCTGATGCCTCTAAGTCAACTACTACCGTCTGAGGCTCAGCTGTTGGAACTGGCACATCTGCTCCATCAACTGTCTTAAATTTACTTGCCTGCCATGTAGCAAACCATACCTCAGGTAACGTTTTTCCAGACGCATCCGCAAATACAAATCTTGTTTCATTAAACGCATCCCCTGTTCCTGTGTATGTGAACTGAAGATACTTGTACTCTGGTGTAGCCTTTGTAGCTGCTGCATACCATCCTTTATATGTATCTGTCTGTCCCTGTGTAACTTCAATTGTTTTTAATCCAGGAATTGCAATCGTTGATGCTTCATCAGGCGTATCTGCTGTTGTTTCACCTGCATCACCTGATCCCGGTTTTTCCTTTAAGAATTTAAAACTTGTAATATTAACTGTTCCTGTAAGAGAATTTCCTGCATGAATATGTAATCCCTCAAATCCTTTTGATACATCTACCCCTGATGCCTCTAAATCAATTACTACTGTCTGTTCTGTTTCTGTTGCAACCGGCACGTCTGTTCCGTCTACTGTTACAAACTTGCTTGCCTGCCATGTAGCAAACCATACCTCAGGTAATGTCTTTCCTGATGCGTCTGCAAATACAAATCTTGTTTCATTGAAAGCTTCACCTGTTCCTGTGTATGTCATTTCAGCATACTTGTAATCAGATGTAGTGATTTTTGTTTCAGCTGCATACCATCCCTTGTATGTATCTGTCTGTCCCTCTGTAACAGAAAATTCACCTATAGGAACACTTATTCCATCGGCGGCTGAAACCTGTTCTGGTCTTGCTATGTTCATACCTGCGAAGCTACTAAACACCATAGTAACAGCACAAATGTATGATACAATTTTTTTGGTAAATAAACCTTTTCTCATATAATTACCCCTGTCCTTTCATAAATTTGTAAATTAATTATTGTTATATTTTATATCAGGTGTCAAAGGGCCGTCCCTGACACCTGAATAAATTCATAAATATTAAATTAGTTTTCTTTAAACTTCTTTGATCTTGAAACTACGAAAGCTGCTGCTGCAACTACGATTCCACCTACACCTGCTGTGATTGGCCACATAGGTGAACCTGTTGAAGGTGCGTTTGTTGAGCTTTGTGTTGGTGTAACATTTCCGTTTGCATCTGTTACCTGTTCATCTGTCTTACTCTTGCTGTCTCCAGGTTTGGTTGCTGTCTTTGGACCAGTTGTAGCTGGTGCAACTGATGACAATACACAATCCTTAAGTGTTACATCAAATGCTGCATCTGTTGTTGAGTTAGCATGCATATGAATACCATTGTTGTACTTGCTCATATCAACACCTGATTTTTCAAGGTCAATAACGATTGTTGTGTTTTTACCAACCAAAGGAATATCACTTCCGTCTGCTGTTACAAAGTGTGTATCCTGCTCAGCATCAAACCAGAACGGTCCCTGATTTGTATTTGAAGTTTTTTCATTAAATTCAAATCTTAAAGTTGTAATATCACCTGTGTATGTAATCTTAAGATACTTAAAACTCTTATCAGCAAGATCCTTAAATGTTACAAATCCCTGATATGCATACATCAAATCATCTTTTGAACCCTTTGCTGCTTTGTCAATGTGTAATGTCTTATTCATTCCACTTGCTGCATCGTCAAGCTGGATCTCTGTTTCTGCTGCTGCTACAGGTGTAGCCTTTGTAATGCCTGCGAATCCACAGAACATCATAGTTGCTGCACAAACATATGCTACGATTTTCTTACTAATTAATCCTTTTCTCATATTGTTATCCCTATCCTTTCTTATATAATTGTTAACATTGTTTTATCTTATAACAGATGATTTTCTTTCATCTGAATAAAATCATTTAATTATTTCTTTTTTGATTTTGTAATACCAAATGCTACAACTGCTACTACAACACCACCTACGCCTGCTGCGATTGGCCATACAGGAATACCGGATGCACCCGGTTTAACTGAACCAACTGTACCTGTTGATGTATTTTTAGCATTGTCTGTTACAATTTCAACATTCTTGTTTTCATCTTCTTTTTTTGTTTCTTCACCATTGCTATCACCTGAGCCTGCTTCTCCTTCAGGGCTTGTCATAAGACGGGCATCAATAATCTTAAATGAGCCTTTGCCCGGTGTATCATGAATATGGAAAGCTCTGATACCGGTCTTTAAATCAACTCCTGACTTTTCAAGGTCAATAACCGCTGTCTGTTCCTTGTCTGATGGAGCCGGAACTTCTTTGCCATCTGTTGTAACAAGAGTTCCTTCATCATTTTCTCTAAACCACTTTGGAGTAAGCTTGATTTCTTCTGCAGGGTCTGAATTAATTACAAACTCTAAACGAAGTTCATCAAATGCTGTCTTTTCACCGGTATATGTAATCTTTAAATACTTATATTCCGGACCAACTTCAAAACAATACGCATAACCCAGATAAATATAATCTCCTTTATCTCCCGGGTCAAATGTCTTAATGAATGGACTTCCTGAGTCCTCCAAAACAATATCCTCTGCCGCACTTACAAATGAACTCATGCTCAATGTCATTGCAACGGCACTAGCTAATGCTATAACTTTTTTCAATATTTTCTTCATTGTTAATGCCTCCACATTATTACATCATTTTATTTCGTTTAACGTTAAACTAATCTTATCATTATAGGTATTGTTTGTCAATGAATTTGAAAGGTTGAAATTGACCAAAAAACTTGTGTGTTTTTGTTAGTTTTTTACAAAAAAACCTTTCAAGTGTTTCATTTTTTAGTATTATATGCTAGGTTTTTGTGTATTTTTTTTGCATTTTCACGTTGCAAAACACCTTTCATATGTCTATAATCATTTTAGGAGGAAAACATGACTAATAAGAAGAAAAGAATAATACGACGTTCGCTTGTTATTTTTTCCATTCTTTTGTTTGTGGGATGCGCTGCATTTCTTATATATTATCTTATTTTACAGCCTGCATACTCACGAAAGGTTACCGACAAATACCGAAGGATGTATTATGCTGCGGCTAATGATTCAAACAATTATGAGCAGACAACTGATAAGAAAGGTAAAAAGAAAGAAAAGTTAGATATTTCTCTGGACAAATCTCAAAAAGGTCTGAAAGATTCAAATGGTATATTATTGAAATTTTCAAAACTTTTAGAGTACAATAGTGATATTAAAGGATGGCTTACCATTCCCGGAACCAACATTGACTATCCTGTTATGCAGGCTTTCAGTGGTTCTGACTTTTATTTGACACGTGACTTTGAAGGTCATAAGGATAAAAACGGTTCCCTTTATGTTGACGGTCATTGTAATGTAAAGAAACCATCCAAGTCCATTCTTATTCACGGACATAATATGGATTCCACCGGGATGATGTTTCACCAGCTACTTAAGTATAAAGATATTAATTTTTATAAGGAACATCCGGTTATCACTTTTGACAGTTTATATAAAGAAGCCAAATGGAAAATTATCGCATATGTAAGATTGTCCGGTGACATGAAGGTTAATCAGGGATTTACATATTTAAAGGGTAATTTCAAGAATAAACATGAGTTTATGGATTTTGTCTATCAGTTAGAAATGCGCTCTTTATATCAGTGTCCTGTTAAGGTTAATGAAAATGACCACCTGCTACTTCTTTCTACCTGTTCCTATGAAATAGGAGATTACCGAACGGTAGTTGTTGCAAGGCGTGTCCGTAAAGGAGAATCAGCCAAAGTAGATACATCAACTGCGGTTATGCGTTCTGATGTTTTGTATCCGTCTGACTGGTATAACAAATATGAAGGGGAAGAACCTACGGTTATTTCTTTTGAAGATGAAATGTCTTTTGAAAAGCCGTCATGGTACGATGGCGAATATACCACTCCTTCAGCTATTGGAACCACATTTACCGAAAAAGGTAACATATATAAAGTATTGTCCAGAGATGAAGTTGAATTTGTCGGATGCGAGAACGGAAATGTAGAGGAATTAATTGTTCCTTCAGAAATTACAAATGAAAAGCGAACATACAAGGTTGTATCAATGGCAGAAAGCTGCCTTGCTAATGCTTACAAATTAAAGACTGTACGAATTGGTGATAACATTACGGAAATTCCAGCCAGAACATTTACCAATTGTTCAAAGCTTGAATGGATTGTATTTGGAAAATCACTGAAAAAGATAGGCACAAAAGCATTTTACAAGTGCGAAAAGCTTCAAATTGTAAGATTTAAAGGCACACATTTGAAAGAGATTGGGGAGAAAGCATTTAAGGGCATTCACAGAAGAGCGGTCTTTAGAATACCTAAACAGATTTATAACAGATATATGCGCTTTATTAAGCAATCAATTCTTTCGGATGACAACAAAATCAAATTTAAAGATTATGAAGTTAAGGAAGAAGAAACTTTCAATTAATATTGATGCTACATTGGCGGTTGGTTTATTACCAGCCGCTTTTTGTATGTTTGAAATGCTTATTTTTATCCATAAAAAAACGCCCATACCACCTGAACGAATGAGAGAAATTCAAATGGTATGAGCATTTTTATGTGGCAAGTATTAACTTTAATACCAGTTAATCATTAGAATAGATTTCGAACTCTGCGAGCTGTCCACCCTTTGCACCTGTGTTCTTTGTAATTGTTACACGAACATACTGTGCCTTAACTTCATCAAACGGAATTGTTACTTCGTTTCCTGACTTAGGATTAAATTCATATTCCTTTGATGCAACTATTTCCTTATAGTCTTTTCCATCTTCACTTACACTAATTGAAAGTGTCTGCTTTCTTGCACCCCAGATTGTAGCCGGGTTAACTGCAAGTCTTACTGTATGAACATTGTAGGCTTTCTTTAAATCAATTGTGATTTCGTCATCACCTTTTCCTGCACCTTCCCAATATGATGTTGTATCTCTATCACCATCATTTGCGTAAACAGGTGTGTAAACATCTGTGTATCCGTTTGCACTTGCTTTACCCTTTAAAGCAACGTTTTCACCTTTGACTTCTGTTTGTATATATTCAGGAACTGTGAACTGTTCATTTTCCTGTGCTTCCTTCTGATCCGGTGCTGTAACTACAGTTAGATTCTTTTTGTCCATTTTTGTAGAAGAATCAGCTGATTTAACTGCTATAGCCAATCCGACAAATACTACTAAAAGCACTGCCATTAATATTATTCCTTTTTTCTTCATGTGGCACCTCCTACTTTTCTATCTTGATATTTGATGTTGTATTAGCATCAATGCTTACACATTTTGACTCATTTGTAATGCTTTCGCCCTTAATGTTCAATCCCTTAATCGTTACATCTGAAATGTTGTGTTCAGCATCATAACCTTTGAACTTAACCATTAAAGTCTTAGCACCATCTAATACCTTAAATCCATCAATAGTTACATTAGAAATTGTTCCTCTTCCTTCTGTTGAAGACCAGTTATCATTCTTAACAATTGAGAAATCGATAAGATCTGTTGTTCCGTCTCCTCTTCCCATTTCTGCATCTTCTACTACAATATTCTTATATTTAATATCTGATACAGCTGCATCATCGGCATTGTGAATTGATAATGCCGGCTTATGGAAGTTATGTAAAATTGTTATGTCTTCAAATGAAACATTTGTAATTGTTGATTTTTCTTTCTGACCTTTGTTTGTTTCGTATCCAATTTCCATTGACTGTGCAAGGTCTGTCCAAACCTGAATGTTCTTGAAGCTGATGTTTGCTGAGTTTTCATCATAATTCTTTACAACTAAAGCATCATCCCATGCACGAACAAATGAGTTTGTGATTTTTGCACTCTTTGTTGACTGGATTGACATTCCGTCGCCATTTGGTCTTGCTGTAAGTATCTTAACATTGTTAATGTCAGCACCGATTGTGTTGTAAACCTGAAGGCACCATGCATTTGAGTTTAATGAAATGATACCATCAATTGTTACATCCTGGCAGTTATCAAACTTAAGTGGAACGCTGGCTGATCTGCCTTTCCATCCTTCAAGGTTTGAATTATCAATAATACCACGTCCGCAAACTGTAACATTCTTTGCAAAGTTTGCATTTGCAATACCATGAACTACGGCACCACCTGAAATGTATAATGTCTGGTTATCTGATAATACCATGTTTTCAATATTCCATTCACCAGGTCCGATGTAGAATACATCATCATCCTTTGCATCAGGAATATCTTCAGGATTTTCTAACTCATTAGCAAAAATATGTACTGCTCTCTGAGTGCTGTTGTTAAATTCTACAGTATATGTATCCGGTGTGTTTACACGGAATGTTACTGTATGATCCTTAGTATTGATTTCAGGCTTAATATCATATTTAAGTGGTCTTACTGTTACTGACTTAATATCAATATTTTCAGCCTTTACGGTAATTTCAACTGTACCTTCAAAATCAAAATATGTTATTGGAGTTCTTGATAATTTCGGCATATATGATCCAACCCATGCATGTGTGTTGTTTACGTTTGTATCATATACATAACAGTCATTTCCGTTTACAGTTACCTTAGTATCTGTACAATGCTTTAAAGACATATCTCTTTCTGCTTCTGATACAACCGACAAATCTTCTGCTGTTGCATCTTTTAATGACTTAGGTCCATCATAAAGAACTACTTTGCTGTTCTTTATTTCACTTTTTTGTGACATTTTATCAATTGCACCCGGAAGGCTTACACAGCCCCACACAATGCCAAGTGCTAACCAGTAAATTATCACGCAGCCTATTATAAATCCGGCTTTTCCACCAATAGGCTTGTCTGTTTTTGTTTCCGTGCTATTGTTTTCTTTTAGCATAATATTTCCTCCCAATTATCTACTGTTGCCAGTGTTCTTGAATGAAAGTCTGCTCCAAGTTCATCATGGAAAGGTCCTACACCAAGAGATTTCATGCCTCCTGCTTTTGCAGCATCAATTCCTGCTTTTGCATCTTCAACTACAAGGCAATTTTCCGGTGTAAGTTCCAACTTAGATGCAGCTACTAAAAATACTTCAGGATCAGGTTTTGACTTCGTTACATCAAGTCCGCAGCTTATTTTGTCAATAAGTGGTAATAAACCTGTCTTTTCAAGTATTAATGGTGCGTTTTTACTTGCAGAACCAACAGCTGTAAGTATACCTCTATCTCTAAGCATTTTCAATGTGTCAAACGCTCCAGGCAATACTGCGCTGTCATCTAATGACTGTAACATTTCCTTGTAATAGTCATTCTTTCTTTCTGCCATCTCAACTTTCTCTTCTTCGGAATATTCTTTGTCACCCTTTTCAAGTACAACCTCAAGAGATGCCATTCTGCTTACTCCTCTTTGTCTTACATTGTCCTCTCTGTTGAAATCTGTGATTCCAAGTTCATCTGCAAGTTTTTTCCATGCCTGATAATGTAATTCATCTGTAGAAACAAGCACTCCGTCTAAATCAAATATTACTCCCTGCATTTTTTCCTCCTTTTTATATCATTTTTTGGTTATAACTATAAAAAAAATGTATACTAAATTATAAATTTTTACTATTTTAAAATCCTCCTATTAATGCTAGAATTTACTTATGGTTTTACGTTAAACGTAAAATATCGTTATTTTATAGAAAGGACTTAGATAAACTATGGTTACAATAAAAGATATTGCCCAGGTTGTAGGGGTAAGCCCAACAACCGTATCAAATGTTATTAATGGCAAATCCGGTCGCGTTTCAGCCGACACTGTTGCCAGAATTAACACAGCTATTGAAGAACTTGGGTATGTCCCAAATATGTCTGCCCGTTCTCTTGTTTCAAGATCCTCAAAAGTTATCGGTTTCGTAAACCATATAGTAACTGATAAAGGCTCTAATTTTATGGAAGACCCATTCCTCTCAAAGTTTATTGGAATATTAGAACATGTTCTCCGTGAAAACGGATATTATCTCATGCTTCGCACCGTTGAAACTGCCGAACAGCTTCAGGCTTTTCTCCACACATGGGATATTGATGGTCTCTTCCTTGCAGGTATTTTTAAGGATGAATTCTTTGATGAAATCAGCACTTTAAAAATACCAATCGTTTTAGTTGATAGTTATGTACATCACAAAGAAATCTGTAATGTAGGTCTTGATGACTTTGGTGGAAGTAATTCATCCACTAAGTATCTCATTCAAAACGGTCATAAAAAGATTGCCTTTGCTTCACTTCACATAAAAGACGGTGGTGTTCTTATGGAACGTTTCCTTGGTTATAAGGCAGCCCTTACCGAAGCCGGTATTCCATTTGATGAATCACTGGTATTCGAGTGTGGCATGGACTTAAAAGGAACCCGTGCAATTGCAAAAACCTTGGCATCTCATCCTGAGATAACAGGTGTTGTTACAACTGCCGATACCCTTGCCGGTAGCATTATTGCTAACCTCCATAAGCTTAAAATCAAAATTCCTGAACAGGTATCCGTCGTTGGTTTCGATGATTTAAGCATTTGCAACATCATCGAGCCACCACTTACATCCATCCATCAGGACATGGACCTTAAAGGTCGTATAGCAGTGGACTTCATGCTACAGCTTCTTGAACATAAGAAACCAAAACAATATGAAGTTTTACTTCACACATCTATCACGGAACGTAACAGTGTTAGGACTATCTCCTAATCGTTCAATAGCATTAGAGATTATAAAACCTCTAATGCTTTTTTATTAACTTAATTCTTTTTTTGTGACTCCTGCTTCGTTAATATCAATCTCATATAATCTATTATTGTAATTAACTCTGAAGCATAATCTGTTCCAGCTTTCCGGAAGATTTGGTTTTACAATGATTTCATCTCCATCAAAGCTTAAGCCTCCAAATCCCTGAAGTGCTACCATATAAGCACCTCCTGCGGCTGCCGGATGTGTTCCACCGATATAAACCAAACCGGCCCATTCTTTACCACCCTGCTTTATATCTGCTGAAGCTGACTTCATAAAGAAGTCATATGCCTTATCAGGTCTGTTGCACTTGCATGCTAACAATGCATACATACATGCGCTAAGAGAAGAACCATGTTCAGTTCTTGTCTCATAATATTCCAAATTCTTTAACATTGTATCTAAGTCAAATTCCTTTGAGAACATATTAAGCCATGTAACAACATCTGCCTGTTTGATTACCTGGGTATGGCTGGCTACACCATATGCACCGCCCCAATATTCTTTAGGGTCTAATAATCTTCTTCTTACTTCATCAATGCTTGCATCTTCTAAATCAAAATATCCGTCAAACTGTGGTATAACACCATTTTCGTTTGGCTGAGGGATAAATAAATTCTCTGCAGCATCAGTAAATTTATTTTTCAGGTCATCTAAATCATACTGACTTAAGATTTCCTGCTCTTCTTCTGATAATTCATCCTTTAAATTAATAACGTTTACAGCTTCTTCAAAGGTATATTTTGCCATTCTGTTTGTGTAACCATTATTATTTACTCTCTCATGATATTCATCAGGTCCGATTACATCATGTATCTCATAGTAGTCCCTGACAGCTCTCTTAAGTAAAAGGCTGTAGTAGAACAATGCACATTCAATAATTGTATGAGCACCACCTTCTGATAAAATAGATGTATCTCCTGTTGTCTTTAAGTATTTTCCAATACCGTAAACAACTGCTGATGAAATATGCACCTGCTTATCTTTGAAAAATGTTCTCATAGGACGCTTTGTAAATACATCTACAACATTGTAATCAGAACATGCGTCAAATCCGCCTTCCTGACTTTCCCATGCATAAAAGGCACCATCTAAGCCATAGCTCTTTGCCTTTTCCTTTGCACCGCTAAGAGAATCTATTCTGTATTTCATAAGGCTCTTTGCAACCTTAGGCTCTGTCATAAGGAAGAAATCCAAAATAAACATTTCCGTATCCCAGAAAACAGCTCCCTTATATGTCTGTCCTGAAAGTCCTCTTGCAGCTATCGAAAGGCTGTCAGTGTGTCTTGGAGCTATACAATGTAAATGATAAAGTGAATAATTAAGAGCTTCCATTGCCTTATCATCACCTTCTACAATTACCTGTGAGTTTTCCCAAAGACTGTTCCATTTATCCTTGTGCTTCTCTATGGCATCTTCATAACCGTTTCTTAAAGCTACAGTCACTTCTTTTGATGCTTCCTCAACACAATTTTCGCAATCCTTACTTGTATATACTCCAAAGAAACGCTCTATAACATATTCTTTGTTAATATCTGTTACGAAATTAATGCTCTTAAGAACCTTCTTATCATGAACATTAATCTTCTTTTCGCAAGGGAAACTTGTCTTATCTCCACCACATACAGCTACTTTATATCCTTTTTCGTGAGTTGTTCCAATAATGCCGATAACATCATTTTCGATATATTCAAGTTTGTCATAATGTGGTCCGTTGATATCCCACACATCACCGTCTATACCATACACAACTTCTACATCAGCATGAAAATCAGCAGTAACCTTAAACTTCATTCCACCTAAATGTACATCACTCATGCTGACAAATCTTTCGCTGTCAAAGGTGATTTTTCCTCTTGCCGTATCCCATTCTGAATGTCTGGTGAAAATACCATTTCTGTAATCAAGTTCTGTGTAATGAACTTCCGGATTAACATCAGGTAATTTTAAAACTTCACCGTCAACAACGAGATATGTATAAAAACCATTTGGAGCGTTAAGAGGCTCCCTCCAGCCATCTCCCACCTTATCATAAATACCGGCAAGGTTGATGGCTGCGAGATTTTCCTTACCATATTCAGAAAGGGTTCCTCTTACTCCCATATATCCGTTACCTGTTAAAAACTTATTTCCCAGGTACGATATTTTTTCTTTGTCAAATCCTTCTTCTCTTAATTTCCAATCAATCATTTTATTCTACTTCACACTTATAGCCTTCGCTATTTATTTCAACATCTTTGCCATATACACTAAGCTCAACAACGCCGTCGCCCTTTGTCTTAATGTATACATTTTCCTTGTCTACCTTAATTTCAATTACAACACCCTTGTAGCTGATGTTAAATGAATATCCGCCCCAGTTCTTTGGAATTGATGGTGCAACGCTTAACTTTTCGCCGTCACTTCTAAGTCCACCGAAACCGTATACAATATTCATCCATGCTGCCGCAATACTTGTTGTATGGATTCCCTGATTTGTGTTTCTGTTGTAGTTGTCTAAATCTAATCTTGTTGCAAATCCAAAGAAATCATATGCCTCATCATCCTTCTTAAGCTGTGATGCCAAAATTGAGTGTACTGAAGGTGATAATGAGCTTTCATGTATACAACATGGTTCATAATACTCATAGTTTGCCTTTAACTGCTCCTGTGAGAACTTTGAAATAAACAACAACATAAACATTAATACGTCAGGCTGTTTAATCATATCATTTCTGTAAATTCTATCATATGACCAGTTGTCATATAATGGGAAGTCACTAATTGGAATTGAATCAACATCTAAGTGTGGTAATTTAAAGAAACCATCATGCTGTTCAAACAATTTTGTTTTATCATCATAAAGCAAAATCATGTTATCCTTAATGTTCTTCCATGTATCCATTTCGCTTTCATCAAAAGCTACCTTCTCAGCAACCTTCTTGTAAGCATCCGGATCTTCTGACTTGATTTCATTTATTTTGTCAAGAGTGTATTCCAATGTGAATTTTGCCATATAGTTTGTGTATGAGTTGTTATGTACCATCATTTGGAATTCATCAGGTCCCATTACACAATAGTAACCATATTTCCCTTCTCTGTTGAAATCACCTCTTGTAGCAAGCATTCTTGAGATTTCTATGAGCATTTCAAGACCGTATTTCTTAAGGAAATCCTTGTCATCAAACATCTTTTCGTAGAACCATACACCGTAAGCTACTGCTGTAGATGCCTGAAGCTGTAAGCTTGCATGCTGCCATAAATTACAGCACTCTCTACCACTAATAGTAGCGATTGGATAGAATGCTCCCTTACAATCAAGAACTTCTGCTCTCTTTCTTGCTTCATCCAAAGTTTTATAACGGAAATAAAGTAAGTTTCTTGCTGCTTCCTGATTGTTGAATATAAAGAATGGCAAACAATATGTTTCTGTATCCCAGAAAGCATTACCATTATAAGCTTCACCTGTTAAGCCTTTTGCTCCAATATTAGTACCTTCCACTGCACCATGATATGTCTGATACATCTGGAAAATACAGAAACGGATACCCTGCTGATTTTCAAGGTCATTTGCTATAGTTATATCTGAACTATCCCATACCTTTTTCCACCAGTCAATATTTTCTTTTTCTAACTTGTCATACAATGTGCATGCAGTTTCTGTTTCAGATTTTACAGCCTCAACTTCTTTATCATATACAGCCAAATCTCCGTCATCTCTTAATGTGACATTATTTGTAACCTTAGTAAGAACATAATCCTTACCATCCTCAAGATTAGCTTTTAACTTAACTGCGACAATTTTCTCTTCGTTAACTTCTTCAAGGCTTTCATATTCTGCATTAACTTTGCAGCTTGAATATACCTTTAATTTGGTATTGATAGTAGTTCCGTCAATACCCATAAAAATATCTTCGCCCTTTTCTATTGTTCCAGGCTTGCAATCCCATAAATTTTTTCTTTCATTTTTATGTATCTGTGAGAAATCAAGACCTGATGTTATATATATTTTTCCACTAAATCCAATTGGTTTAATAGTAATTTTCTGTGTTGTTCTCTTAACCTGAGTCATTGAAACAAATCTTTCAAATTTAACTGCAAGTCTCTTTCCTGATTTTGTTTTCCAAACAAAGCTTCTTGTAAGAATGCCTGTCTTCATATCAATTTCCCTAACAAAATCTTCAAATTCTGATGTGGCTAAATCTAACTGTTCCCCATCAATTTCAATTCTTGTATATAACCAGTCTACTGAGTTTACCATAAATTCAGTAAAATCTGCTATTCCCTTATAATGGCCATATTCAGGTTTTGTCATTTCATATATTCCGTTGAAATAACTTCCAATAAGTTTGCTTCCTGAATATCCTTCATCAAAATATCCTCTTGCTCCTAAGTATTCATTTCCAAGAGAAAATATAGATTCTGAAACTTCTCCGTAATCCGGATTGAATCCTTCTTCAATTACTTTCCATTCGTCTGCTTTAAAATATTTATCTGCTACTTTTGCCATAATTCCACTCCATTTTTTCTTTAAATACAGTTATAGTCTACTAGTCGGCATAAAGGAGGAAATGCCGACAGCACACTATATCTATTCTAACCTTTGACAGCACCGCCAGCGGCACCATCTGTAATTTGCTTCTGGAACAACAAGAAGATAATTGTCGGAGGAATAATTGAGAAGAATATTGCTCTGATCATATCTATCTGTGTTGTATGAGCTGCTGAGTAAGCGTAAAGCTTAACCATAACCGTTTCATTTCCTGAACCGTTAAGTACTAAATATGGTAACAGGAAGTCTGACCATGCAGCTGTTACTGAGAAGATTATTATAACCATAATAATCGGTTTTGATAAAGGTAACACAATCTTATAGAAAATCTGGAATATATTACATCCGTCAATCTTTGCTGCCTCTATCAGTTCTTTTGGCAGTCCTTCAAAGAATTCCTTGAAAAGAACTACCCAAAAGGCATTTGCGCCATATGAAAGCCAAAGTGGAATAAATGTTCCTGTAAGGCCTAATCTGTTAATGTTTACGAATAAAGCTACGATACTTGTTGTTGTAGGAATAAGAAGACTCCACATTACAAGTCCGTTAATAACTTTATGTCCCTTTGGTTTAAGGATAGCAAGTGCATATGCTAACAATCCGTTAAAGAAGATTGCGCATAAAACACATCCAACTACCATGATAAGTGAGTTTTTGTAGTATACTGCAAAGTTTAACTTATCCCATGTATACTTAAATCCGCTAAAATCAAAAACTTTAGGGAACAGTGTTGCCTCTGTAGTAAATTCTTTAATATCCTTAAAACCCGAAACCATTACCCAGAACGCCGGATAAATAGCTATTACTGAGAATATTAAACATACTAAAACTATAAGAAGGCAAATAATCTTAACTCTTTTTGACTTAACATCGAAGCCTCTGATAGCTCCGTCTGTTTTGTCCATATATTTCTTAAAAAACATTACCGCACCTCCTACTCATCTTTTGATTTTGTAAGTTTCATATATAATCCACTTAACAAAATAAGAACTACACAAATAATAACTGAAAGTGCTGCTGCCTTTGGATAATCGTACTTAGTAAATGCATACTTATATACTAAAAGCATAATGGACAAACTTGCATTGTTTGGTCCGCCGTTGGTCAATACTAACGGCTCGTACAATATCTGGAACACTGATATTACCTGAAGAATCAACATTGTTCTTCCAAGATTTAATATGCAAGGAACTGTAATATGGAAAATTCTTCTCCAAATTCCTGCTCCGTCAATTGCTGCTGCTTCATAATATTCAGGATTGATTCCACTAATACCCGCCATGTAAATAAGTGCTGTAGAACCTGCTCCCTTCCATGTTAATGCAATTACGATAAGTGGAATAGTTAATGCCGCGTTGTTCAACCACACACTTGGTGCTATACCACACTTTCCTAACAATATATTCAGAACACCAGTAGGACCCGGTTTGAAGAAATAAACCCAAAGAAGTGACACAGCCATACCTGGAACCATGTTCGGGAAGTATACTGCAAATCTGAAAAAGCTCTTTCCTCTTATTGTCTCACTGATGAATATAGCCAAAATAATTGGTACTACAAATCCGATGACTAATGACCATCCGATGTATTTGAATGTATTAGCAAATGCAGCATTAAAACTTACATCATTAAATACATCAATATAGTTTTGTAACCCTACAAATTCCTGTATTTCTACTCCTCTCGCTGAATGTAGCGATAATCTTATACTTTCAATTAATGGTTCCCATACAAAGAATGTGAAAAGGACAAGTGTTGGAATCATAATGAGCCAACCCATTATATCTGATTTTCCAAATTTCTTTTTCGGAACCGAATAACCCTTATTACTTCTCTTTTTGCTCAATGAAAAACCCCTCCTAAAATAAGTTTATTACACTACGGGACGGGGTACGCCCTTCGTTTATTTTTAGTAAAGGCAGGTGAACAGTGTTGTTCACCTGCCCGTTAGTTTTTAAATAACACTATTAGTTTCTATATAACTTAGACAATTAGTTCTTCTTGAATTCGCTGTCTAATGTCTTCTGGTAGTTTGAATTAGCTGTGTCCATAAGTTTCTGGATGTCAGCATCTTTGTTTGTAATAACTGCCTGAAGAACGTTTGTAAGCTGTGCATACATTTCCTGTGCATCACCAGGTTCTTCTGTATGGAGGTTACCTTCTTTGTTAACTGCATCGAAGAACTGCTGGAACATTGCTGCATCAACGTTTGAGTATTCTTCTACAACTTTGTTGTTTGCATCAACATATTCCTTGTTTGTCCAGCATGGGAATGTCTGGATTACAGGAACACCATTCTGTTTACGGTTAGCTGCATCAGCTTCCATACCCTTAATTGTTGTGTCGTTAGCTTCTGGAGCTTTACCCATAACTTCAAGGAAGTCAAATGCTGCACTAATCTGTTCTGGTGTAGCATCTTTAGAGAACATGTAAGGTGTACCACCTGTTAATGAATACTGATCTCCGTTTGGTCCTGCCGGCATAGCGCCTAATGCTAATTTTTTAACGTCAAGTCCGTTTGTCTGTGTTGGCTGAGCTACAGCATCGTTAGCTGCGATATACATAGCTGCTCCGCCTGTTCCTAACTGCTGGAAACCTGTTCCCCAATCTTCTGCTGTCGGGTCAGCTGTTAATACATCATATTTCCACTTAAGATCACTTACATACTGCATAGCCGCAACTGCTTCTTTTGAGTTAAGGTTTGATGTATATGTTCCATCACCGTTATCTGTTACTAACTTAGCACCAAAGTTCCAAGCGATGTTTGAGAAATGCCATCCACCTGAGTTATCCTTTGCAAGTAAGCAAAGTCCTGCAGCGCCTGTCTTTTCCTTGATTTTCTTAGCTGTTTCTGCTAATTCATCAAATGTCTTAGGGAATTTTGGAACTCCGTTTTCATCTACTAAACCTGCTTTTTTAAAAAGTTCTACGTTGCACATAAGTCCTAAGCCGTAAGCATCTCTAGGAACACCGTAAACTTTTCCGTCTGAATCTGATAAAAGTCCCTTGATGTTATCGTTCATATCATCAAGCCATCCACGTTTCTTTAACTCATCTGTTACATCTGCGATAAGTCCCTGCTTAATTAACTTCTGTGGCTCTGTGAACCATGATTCGAAGATTGTTGGGCAGTTGCCTGACTGTGCCAATGATACGAATGTATCTGTAGCATATGTATAAGGTGCTGGGTCACAAGTTACGTTTGGATGTAACTTCTGCATTGTCTTCTGGTATCCTTCAAATGTAGGAATGTTTTCTGCCAAATCCTCACCTGGCCAAATACCTAATGTGATTTTAACCTTATCTGAACCATCTTTGTTAGTTTCAGATTCTGTTGATTTCTTTCCGCCACAGCCAGCTAACATTGTAACTGAAAGAGCTGCAACGAGTGCTAAACTTAATAATCTCTTTTTTCTCATTTCTGATCCTCCCATCTGATTAATTTAATTAGTTTAGTTTATCGTTCAACTACACATTTGCCTTGTGTAAGGCATCCTCTTAACAATTCTTCCTTTAGAACATTTTCTAACGAAATCGTTATATTAGTTTATGCGTTTAACGTTAAACTAATGATAACATTTATGGATTTATATGTCAATATTACCATTAGAAATAAAATACACAAATAAATGTGTTCTAAATTGCATAAAAACGTTTACAAAATTGTGCATTTTGTCTAAAAATCCTTTTTTATCTCTTTTCAACTATTTTTTATATTTTATGAGTATATACAAAATACACAATTTCTTATGTTAAAAAGGTACAAAAAAGGAAGAAAACACCTTAGATTATGAGATTTAACCCACTGTTTTCTTCCTTTTGTACACTTTTATCCCTCAAATGCCACCATAACTCCACCATATTCTGCATAATAGCTGCACAAACCACCTGCACTTATTTTTTCTATCGAGGCATTCCGATATATATTTTCTATTTTACTTCTTATATAATCTGATTTTTCATTGTTAAAACAATGACTTATTATAACTTTTCCACTGTTATATCCTTTATTTCCCATTTCCTTTATGAGATTATCATAAGCACTTAGCTTTCCCCTACATTTTTTTAAGACATCTATAGTGCCATGGTCACTGGCTCCGCACAGTATCTTTATTCCTAAAATTCCTGCCATGCTTCCCTGTATTCTGCTTACCCTGCCGTTTTTCATAAGATTATCAAGAGTTTCCAATACAAATAAAAGCTTTGTTTTATCCCTGTAGACTTCTATCATTTCCACTGCTTTGTCAAATTCCACGTCACTGTCTAATATTTCCTTTAGCTTAATGGCAATCATTGCCAGACCCGGGCCTGCCGATTTTGAATCTATTACATGAATTTTCTTGTGAGGGTACTTTTCATTCGCCATCTTTTTGGCTACCATGGCACTGTTATAGCTTCCTGACAATTCACTTGTAAGGGCAATGGCAAAAATCTCATCTGCCATCATAAATCCATCGTACCATTCCTGAGGTGCCGGTGCAGCACTACTGGTTTTTCCGTGATATCCTTTCATATCCTTCATAAACTCTTCAATATCCAAATTTTCATCATCTATATATTCTTTCTCTCCTACTCTTAGGGTAAGAGGTATTCTCTTATAGTAAATATCCGATTCAGTGGAATTATCCAATACTCTTAAATCACACCCTGAATCAACAATTATGCCATACTTCATTTCTTATCTCCTTTGCTACATATGTAGTTTTTATTACTACTTGTTATTGTATAACTATTTATCATGTGATACAATTTACAAAAGCACATTAAGTGTAAACTTATTTTGATATGGAGATATTTATGAAGTATTTACCTTTTAGTAATTTTACAAAAAGAAATCTTTTTACAAGACAATGTATAGGTCAGGCAATAACGGAATTACTTAAATCAGGAGATTTTGAACATATTACAGTATCTGATATTGTAAAAAAAGCCGGAGTTTCCAGAATGACCTTTTATAAATATTATCATACCAAAAATGATGTTATAAAAGATTATATGCAGGAAATAATTGCCGGTTATCTTGAAACCACGGGTAATCATTTTACCATGAGTGAATTTCAGGACAAATCCCATATTAAAGATGCCATTTTGTTTTTTGATAAATATGCCGATTTTCTCCTTACTATGTCTGATGCAAGACAATATTATATAATAGTGGAAGCCTTAAATGATTTTATGCTTAAATATGTTTATCCTGAATACAACGGTTCCGTTTACGAACTATATTTTTATGCCGGTGCCCTTTTAAATACCTTTCTTAAATGGGAAGAATTAGGGAAATCCGAATCGGTGGATGAAATAGTAGACATTGTTATCTCACTTATCAAACGTAATAATCTATCTTTAACATAAAACTTTAAAGTCCCGGACAGTTTATTTATCTGCCCGGGATTTTTTTATTCCACTAATCTTCTTACGAATTTAAAATTTTTCATTTTCTTAACTAAAAGTGTCAGCCATCTAAACATTGATTCTGACGCAAAGGAGAACATGATAAACAGTAATATACAGCTGGCAGACATTCCACTTAACGCAAATAAGTCATTAAAGAATATTCCACATATCAGTAATGCAATAAGGTTTCCTACAAGAACAATAGCTCTGTATTTGTTCATTGGTTCACTTATCTTAAATAATACCATAAAGCCAATCATGCATAACAGCATTGTTGCCGCTGTTGCCACTTCTGCCGAAGACAGACCGAATACCTTTCCGCACCACACTATGGCACCTACAGCTATTAAATCCGTAAGTCCTGCCGGCAATGCTCTTAGGAAGACATTAATAATAAACTTTCCTTTGATTCGGCTTGTGTTAGGCTCCATGGCAAGGAAAAATGCCGGAATACCTATTGTAAATCCGCTGATTAATGATATCTGAGACGGTTCTAGAGGATAAGTCATCATAAATACCGCCGAGAATATTGACATAAGGAAGGAAAATATGTTTTTTACCAAAAACAGACTGGCTGAACGCTGTATGTTATTTACAACACGCCTTCCTTCTAAAACTACTGATGGCATACAGGAAAAATCCGACTCTAGTAATACCACCTGAGATGCCTGAGCTGCTGCCTCGCTACCTGACGCCATTGCCACACTGCAATCTGCATCCTTCATTGCCAAAATATCATTTACGCCATCTCCAGTCATTGCCACGGTGTGTCCCTGACCTTGCAGTGCCTTAACTATTTTCTGTTTTTGCTTTGGTGTTACACGTCCAAATACAGTGTATTTTTGTACTGCCTTTTCTATATCCTCATCTGTTGCAAGAGATGTGGCATCCACATAATTTTCTGCTCCTGAAATTTTTGCCTGTCTTGCCACTTCAGAAACTGTAGCCGGATTATCTCCTGAAATAACCTTAACATTAACCCCCTGCTTTTCAAAATACCTGAATGTGTCAGGTGCCTTTTCACGGACTGCATTGGATAATGTTATAAAACCATAAGGAACAACCTTTTCAGAAAGAGGATTTCCGTCAGCCTTTCCTAAATATTTTCCAAAGGCAAGAACTCTGTATCCTTTATTGGTATATTCCCCTATGCTGTCAGCATAAAATTCATAGTCATCCCTAAGAACCATTTCCGGGGCACCTAATACATAACATTCATCAGAATAAGTCACACTACAATACTTAACCTTTGATGAAAATGATGTTTTGCTTACTGCGCTTCTTCCGCTAACATCCTTAAAACGTTCCTTTATAGCTTCCATTGTTATATTATCAGAAGTCATGTTAGAGGCAAAATCACTAATTATGGTTTCAAGATTATCTGCCACTTCCTTAGGTATTTCCTCTGAATAAACAAGGTCATTAACTGTCATTTTATTTTCTGTAATGGTTCCTGTTTTATCAACACATAACACATCTACTCTTGCCAATGTTTCTATACTTTTCATGTCATGAAGAAGTACCCTTTGCTTGGCAAGTCGTATGGTGCTTACTGCCAGTGCCACAGTGGTTAAAAGATATAATCCCTCAGGAATCATACCTATAACAGCTGCTACCATAGACACTATGCTTTGGCTGAAGCCTTCCTTATTAAACACAAATCCCTGAGCAAACAAAATGATTCCCACAGGAATAATTATAATGCCAACCCATTTTACCAGTTTGTTAATATCCCTAATCATTTCTGACTGCTCGCCACTACCCATTTTTTTAGCTTCAAGGGTAAGCTTTGAAATATAGGATTCTTCCCCTACTTTTTCCAGTCTTGCGTAGCACTCCCCTGACACAATAAAACTTCCCGACAGTAAATGCATTCCCGGTGTTTTGGTAAGTTCATCTGATTCTCCTGTAAGTAGGGATTCATTTACGGAAACTTCACCCTTTACCACAATGGCATCTGCCGGTATCTGTTCACCTCCATGGAAAACAACTATGTCATCTAAAACCAGCTCCTGAGAGCCAACCTCCATTTCCACTCCGTCTCTTATTACTGTAGTGGATGGGGCATTTAAAATATTCATTTTTTCAAGAACGTTTCTTGCCCTTATTTCCTGAAATATTCCAATTAACGTGTTTCCTATAACAACCGGCAAAAAGGTTAAGCTTCTAAATGAACCGGCTATACATACTAACACTGCCAAAAACACAAAAATCATATTAAAATATGTGAATGTATTTTCAATGATAATTTCTCTTGTGGTTTTTTCAACGGAATCAACAGCTGTATTTACAAGTCCACGGTTAATTCTTTCCTGAACCTGACTTTTGGTTAATCCCTTTTCACAATTTGTTTCATACATATTCATATTTGTCCTCGTTTACTTTTCTAAATCCCGTATTTTACAATTCAACGTTACCTATATTTTACAGTATAACCTGTAAATGTAAAATCTTTTTTAGTATTATGATTTTATTTGTAAACTTTTTATGAAATGTTACTGTTTTTTCTTAATTCCATGATGCAAATTTTAAAAGCATAAATTGCCTTTGTATTTGCACAAAAGCAATTTATACTTATTGGGTACTCACCCCTTGTTTATTGCCCTGTAGTAAGTTCCTGCGGTAATTGTGTACACAATTCCATATACTATGAAAAATACAAGAGTAACCATTACCGTGCATACAATGTACAGCGGGGTGTTATTAAAGTTTAAACTTACCAGCATTTTTCTGATTATGTCAAAGGCAAAGCATATATGGATAACTGCCATAAATATAGGTAGAAAGAACACCATAAGTATCTGAGTTTTAATTACGGATTTAATTTCCTTATCGTCCATTCCCACTTTTTTCATTATTTCAAAACGCCTTCTGTCCTGATAGCCTTCTGACAACTGCTTATAGTATATTATCATTACCGTGGTAATTAAAAACATGGTTCCAATAAATATACCTATAAAGAAAAGGCTTCCGTACAAGCCGAAGAAATTTTGTCTGCTTGTATATATGCTTCCCACTTCGTCTGTGTGAGCTATCCCTGTATGGTTTATTACATCCCTTAACCCCTGACAGTATTCTTCCTTATCCTTAAAATCTCCTGCTAAATTAAACTCATAGTTATATTTTATGTTACATACAAAATCATCCTTTGTGTTTTCATTAATAACATCCCTGATTTCTTTCATTGCATCCATATCTTTAACTACAATGTAGAGAGTGTCATATAACTGTAACTCCTTTTCATCTACAGGAAGTTTTTCTAATTTTTTCTTTATTGTGTATTCCTTGTTGTATATGCTTATTTTTTGAGAACTAATTCTGCCTTTATCAGATGAATATACTATAGCCTCATTTGCATTTAAGGTGATATTTTCACTGTTTGCCCTATTATAATCCTCTAATAATTTCACCTTAAAGTTCACCATATTATTGGTACTTATATTTTCCATTGAATATCTGCCATTTTGAAGTGCTCCTATATCATCTATGGAATAATATTTATCCTCATCCTGTATTTTCACGTTATATTCATCGGCACGACTTTGGCATGCATCCTGAACCTTTTGGTAATCATAATGATTTTCCTTCTGTTCTTCAGGGCTGTCACTGTCTTCTAAATACAAATAATTAGTAATAACATCCTTTGGAAAACGTCCCCTTAAAACATCTTCCATTCCCACATACAGAGAAACTGTTGTGGATAAAACCACCAGCACGCAGGTACTTAATATACATATAGTTGCCAGACCTGCGGCATTTTGTTTCATACGGTACATCATACCTGATACTGTAATAAAATGCTTCTTATCATAATAGAATTTTTTATTCTTTTTTAATATTTTAAGAAAGGCAATGCTTACGCTCATAAACAGCAAATAGGTTCCTATAATTACACAAAGAGCTGCCATAAAGAACCTTCCCATGGCATCCATTGGGCTTTTAGCTGTAAGAGCAAGGTAATAGCCTAATGCCAGGGTTACCAGCCCTAATATAGCTAAAAACCATTTTGCCTTAGGTTCCCTTTCCCCGGCATTTTCATTTCTAATAAGCTCTACAGGCTTTAATCTATGAACTCTTACGCTGTTTAAAAATATAACTACGGCAAATATTAACTCAAAAACTATTATGGTAAACAGTACAGGCTTAGGATATACCCCAAAGGAAAAATCCGTTTTTAAATTTAATATTTTCAGTAAAACCATAAACATTAATTTGGATAATGCAATGCCTGCTAATATTCCTGCGGTAATACATCCTAATGCCACAATAACTATTTCCCAGAAAACTATTTTAGTAATATGCTTTTTTTCCATTCCCAATACACTATATAGTCCAAATTCCCTGCTTCTTCTTTTCATTAAAAATCCGTTAGTATAAATAAGAACAAACACTGAAAATATTCCGCAAATCGACACACCTAAATTTAATATAATTCTCATTTGCTCTGCACCTGAAAACATATTTTCATTTACCTGCTCATATATGCTGTATAGCATATAGAACATGGCAATAATGGCTGAGGTTGAAATTGAAAAAGGTAGAAATGTGCTTTTGTTGTTTTTTACATTTCTAAGGGCAAGCCTAAAATACAATTTTTTATTCATGTAAATCACCACCTGCCAGTAACACTGTTAAAGTGTCGGAAATCTTTTTGTACATTTCATCCTTTGTCATGGCTCCACGATATATCTGATGGAATATTTCTCCATCTTTTATAAACAAAACCCTTCCGGCATTTGATGCAGCCCTTACGCTGTGAGTTACCATTAATATTGTCTGTCCGTCGGAATTTAACTTATCAAATACATCTAATAAATCTCCTGTGGATTTTGAATCCAGTGCTCCTGTAGGTTCATCTGCCAAAAGGATGTCCGGTTTTGTAATAATTGCCCTTGCCACCGCCGTTCTCTGTTTTTGTCCTCCTGAAACTTCGTAAGGGTATTTGTGAAGTATATGACTTATTCCCAACTTTCCTGCAATTACATCCAGCTCCTGTTTCATATCCTTATATTCTTTTCCTGCAAGTACCAGTGGCAGGTAAATATTATCTTCAATAGAAAAAGTATCTAAAAGATTAAAATCCTGAAATACAAATCCTAAATGTTCTCTCCTGAATTTTGCCAGCATATCATCTTTGATTACTGTGGTGTTTTTGCCATTAAGAAATATATCTCCTGATGTAGGTCTGTCTACTGCTGCAAGAATGTTAAGCAATGTAGTTTTTCCGGAGCCTGATTCTCCCATTATTGCAACGTATTCTCCCTGTTCCACTGAAAAGTTTATATCATGCAAAGCCTCTACCTTGTTTCCTCCAAATCTTGTTGTATAGATTTTTTTTAAATTATTTACTTCTAATACCTCCATGGTACTAACCTCCTCTAAATTGTAACGCCCCCTCCCTTCGGTCAGCGGCAAGTCGTCGGAAACATCCCTAAAAATGAACTTCGTTCATTTGTTTCCTCCTATTTTTAAAAATCTGCAAATCTTTATGTTACAAGTATACAATAAGTAATTGGGATTTTCCTTAATTTCACCTTACAATCCTGCCTTTAACCTTACATTTTTGTAATATACAAAAGGTGGAGCCTAATATTTGTCATATTAAAGCTCCACCCGAAATAAAAGAAGTATTATATTGTGATGTAACCGGGGAAATTGGGTAGTAATAAAGCAATTTGGTTACATCATGTTATGAAGTCACTATTTCACAAGAATGTTTTTATAATTAAATGGTTTTTCTGTATATGAAGAATCTGTTACCTTTAAAATATTGTTATAAAGGTAAGAATGTGCTGCCTCATTTGGCATTAACTCCTTCTGATACAAAGAATCTGCTATGTCATATACCTTCAAGGATTCTACCTCTCCGTATACATATTCTCCATTCTTTAACTGTGCATATGGTCGTACCATTATGCCTGCCTGATAAAATTCCTTTGTCTTAACAAATTCCATTGTCATGGCATAAAGTGATGTGTCACCACTTTTAGAAAGTAATCCCGCATTGGTTGCTGCATAGTCGTAAACTGCCTGATTTCCACTTCCCACAACCATTTCATTTTCTGTTGCCTTATCTGAAAGTCCATATATAAGACCTGCTTTTACCACTTCATTGTCACTGTCCGATACATTATATAAAACCCTGTATCCTTCAACTGTAGTGCTTATCTGGTAGCCCTTAACTGATGTCTGAACCTTTGTGTCCGGCTTTGTTGTAGGAGCCTGTGTTGGTGCTTCCGTAGGCTTTTCTGTCGGTGTCTGTGTTGGTACCTCTGTAGGCTTTTCTGTTGGTGCCTCTGTTTCAGGTTCAGTTGGAATTTCTGACGAACCTCCGTTTTTGTCAGTAAGATATGCTCTGTTAAGTCTGGTTATTTCATTATTTACCTCACTTAACATGGAATATCCGTTTACCTTAAAATTCTTAACTCCTGAAAAGCAACATTTTAACATACCTGTAAACTCTACAGACTCTCCCGGTGAAAGTGCACTGGTGGATGTAAGGGTTACCGTTGTAAAGTCACCTTTATCTTCCGTGGTAGCCGTTGCCCCCCATGCACTGGTAAATTTACTGGATTTCGGTAAATCAAAACTTAAAGTATAACCTGCCGGAAATGCCACAGATTCATTATTTGTAAGTTTTATTGTGTATGTGTAGTTTGGATGATCGTATTTTCCACCAAAATCCACACTGAACTTTAATGTATCATTAGTATAATCCACATCTGATGATACCTTTGATGCCCCCTTTGCCTTAAACTGGTCATGGAACATGGATGTAAGAGTATCACCTATTACATATTTCTGCTGCTGTTCGTCATAATCATAATCTCCGTGCATAACCCATATGAGAACACCGCCTAAATTGTTGTTGTTTACATAATTTATTCTTTCCTGTACTGATTCTGTGTCTTCAAATGTAAGGAATGTGTTATTTTGTGCATTCCAGATATGAGGAACCTTTCCTACGTCATCCCAGTAACGCTTATAGTTTGAATTGGATTTCATAATATTCATTACATGCCAGAGGGGATTAGCACCTGCTGCCACTTCTTTTCCACTTTCATCTAAATCACACCATAAGTTAAGATTATCAACGCTGTTAGTAAGAGGTGTACCTGACGAACCGTGTAATCCGTTGGTTCCTCCGGAAACATTTGTCCAACCTCTTGTATAATAAGGAACACCCATTAAAATCTTTTCAGACTGAACTTTTCCTCTGTAAAACCGGTAAGCCCAGTCAAATCCCAATGTTTTAACGTCCACCTGGGCTGTTTCCGTATCTGCCGGATCAGCGTAAAGATTTGCCTGATTTTCTACATAATTGTTCCATCCACCATGGAAGTCATAGGACATAACTGATACAAAATCCAAGTAATCCAGGAAAGCTGAGTTTGTCTGTCCTCCAAGAACCCATGATGATGCTGACACTGCAGATGTAAGCCAGTAATATGTTCCGTCTTCCTTTGATGCCTTAGCTAAATCTTCACTAAGTATTTTTATAAACTGTGCATATCTGTCTGCAATTCCTGATCTTATGGATTCTGTAAATTCCGTATAATTTCCTGACTGTGGGGTTTCTGACGGGAACTCAAAGTCAATATCAATGCCGTCAAAACCGTACTTTCTAATAAATGAAACTGCCGAAGCACTGAATTTTCTCATGGACGCTTCATTTTGTGTGGCATACCAAAGACCTTCTGATGCTCCCCAGCCACCTGTTGAAATAAGAACGGTTACATCAGGATGCATTTTCTTTAATGTGTGCATTATGTTAAATTGTCCGTAGTATCCAAGGGAGTCATCCATCTTAATTACCTGTCCGTCATGTTTAAAGGTTGTACCTTCAAACTTACTTTCAATGTCATGTTCCGGATCTCCTACCTCCAGCTCACATGTATCTTTATTAACAATACCGAAAGCATACTGAATATGAGTAAGCTTATCCCACTGTAAATCTGCTATATTGAAATATTCATGTGCCTGGGATGTAATTGCGTAGCTTGGAAAATAACCCACAACCTTTTTGTTATAATAATTAGATGGAAGTGTAACCCCATTTACGTTTGTTCCAATTTGTGGGTCTAATGTGACTGTTGCTTTTCCCGGTTTAAGACTTCCTAAATCACCTGTATCTCCCCCTGATGTTGACCCGGAAACCAGCTCCCAAGGACCTCCGTTTGAAGGTGTGTCCCCCTTAGTCCACCATTTACATTTGTAAATTGCTCCGTTGTATTCCACTTCATCTCCCCCTGTGTAAATTGTTTCGCTGTTCCATGCAGCCGCTCCATAAACCACGCTAGACTGCATACTGCTAAATCCACCTGTAAATGACAGCACAGTCACTGCCATTACAAGGGCCATAAATTTAGCAAGCATTCTCTTTGCTTTCCTTGTCATTATGACCTTTCCCTCCTTTAAAATTTACCTTTTCGTCCATTCTAGCAAGGGTTTTAGCCATATGTCAAATCTATTTAAAAAGTAGCCAATTATGTTAAATATTACCAATTATATACAATTTTTTGTTCTAAAATTTTATGAAAACCCGGGTCCCAACACCTATTTGAGAATCAATTTCTATCTTATGATTCAGCCGGTCAAGAATCTGTTTTGTAAGATACAAACCAAGACCTGTAGCCTTTTTGTCCTTTCTTCCGTTGTAACCTGTATATCCCCTGTCAAAAATTCTTGGCAAATCCTCTTTTGCAATGCCAATGCCTGAGTCCTTAATTAAAAGTTCATCATTATCAAAGGATATACATATTTCCCCTTTTGAAGTATACTTAAGGGCATTTGATATAAGCTGTTTAAGGACAAATACCATCCACTTTTCATCTGTTACAACCTTCCTGCTTTCATCCACCTGTATTTTCACTGAAATTCCTTTAGAAATAAAGATTCTGGCAAAGTATTTCACTGCCTGATTAACCATATCTTTTACACTATAATCTGCCAGAACATAGTCACTTCCGCCGCCTTCAAGTCGCAGATATTGAAGCATCATATCCTGATATTGTTCAATTTCAAACAACCGGTTAAGAATTTCAATCCGGATTTCTTCATCAGTGTCGTTAGCTAATAACTGCAATGCGGTAATGGGAGTTTTTATCTGATGTGACCACAATGTAACATATTCCATTGTTTCTTTTTTTGAATTTAAAATATTATTTATTTCTTCGTTTTTTTCATTAGTCAGTAATTTAAGAAGCTCTGTGTACATTTCCTCAATCTGATTTGAGGTTTTAGGCAAATTATCCAATGTTACATCAATACTTTTTTCTGCCATAATAAGAGTTTGGCATTTTTTGTAATAACGAATAAAATCACCCACAAGAAAAATGCAAAAAACAAGACACCCTAAGAGGGTTGGATACCATATATATTTAAACTCTATTCCACATAAGGCAAACACACCGGAAAATATGGCAACCCAGACTAAAATAGCAATAAATATTAACTTTCTGTCCTTTAAATATTTTATCAACATACCATATAACCTAACCCTTTTTTCGTCTTTATAAAATCATCTAATCCTATATCCTTTAGTTTTTTTCTGATTCTGTTTATATTCACTGTTAATGTATTATCATCTATAAAATTTTCACTGTCCCACAAATGCATCATAATGGTGTCACGACTTACAACACTTCCTGAATTTTCCATAAGAAGTGCCAATATTTGAAATTCATTTTTTGAAAGTTCAGTTTTTTCTCCATTATAAAGACAGGTTCCGTCCATAAGATTAAGTATTACTCCATTATTTTCTATGGTGTTAAGCTGACCTGCATAAGAGTAACTTCTTCTGATAAGAGCTGATATTTTGGCAGTAAGTACCGTAAGGTCAAAGGGTTTTGATATAAAATCATCTCCGCCCATATTCATTGCCATAACTATATTCATACTGTCATCAGCAGAAGAAATAAAAATAATGGGAATTTTGAACATTTTCCGTATTTCCCCGCACCAGTAAAATCCATTAAAATATGGCAGGGTTATGTCTAACAAAATTAAATCCGGCTGAAAATCAGATACTTCTTTTAATACATTTCCAAAATCCTTCGCTATGTAAACATTATATGCCCATTTTTCCAAATGACTTTTTATTTTTTCTGCTATGGTATTGTCATCTTCCACTATCATTATATTGTATTTATTTTCCGTCATATAACTGCTCTCCATTAAAATCATACTTATTATAATACCCCCGGCAAAGCTGTATTCCACCGGGGGTATTTTCTAATCAAGTTTACTTGTACAACGTAGGCATTAACTTCCCACCACTCAGAGGTTGCCAGAAAATAAACCGTTGTGGATTCTGCTCCTTTAGCCGTGCTTATGTTTTCCGTACATATTATTGACATAAACATGCAAACCGACATAATACATGCCATTATCTTTTTTATCATCATATATACCAATCCCACCATAATTTTTATATGGCAAAAAAAAATTAAAAAGGTTGAAAGAATGATTTGCTTTTTCCCTTCCTTTTCATATTTCTTTCAACCTTTATTAAATCGTCTATATTGATATCTTTAGTTTATCATTTTTAAGTTTGCACTTATACTCTCCGTTTTTTATAAAACTCCAATTTTTTTATTTTTTTAACTTTACTGTTTTGACTTTACTCCATTTTCCCGGATAAAGCTTTTTATTAACAACCTTTATTGCTCTTGCCTTTATGTAATACTTCTTATTCTTCTTTAATCCTTTAATCACCTTCTTTACGGACTTTATCACAACTTTCTTAGTTGTCTTCTTTGTAAATCTCTTTGAGGTTGAAACTTTAATCTCGTATTTTGACGCTCCTTTTATTTTCTTTAATTTAAGACTTATCTTTTTGTTGTTTTTACTTCTTAAGGCTCTTACCACCTTTGTCTTTCCGGGCTTTGTTACTTTATATGATGTATTTTTAGTTGTAGTCACTGTCTGCTGATTTTTTGTAGTAACTTCCGTAATATTTTCTTTAGTTTCCTCCTGCTGATTTTTTGTAGTAACTTCCGTAATATTTTCTTTAGTTTCCTCCTGCTGTTTTTTAGTAGTTTCAGTAGGTTTCACTGTTGGAGCCACAGTTGGCTTCTCCGTAGTTGTCTGACTGTTTACATAGTCCGGATCAGGTATTGTTGCTGTTGTAATAAAAGACACATTTTCAACTTTCACCTTAAGGGAACTTCCTGCATCAATAACATCACCGTCATTGGCAATTCCCATACCAAATTTAAGACTTACTGTTCCATCAAAATCCTTAGGAATATTAACATCTGTTTCATAATAATATGGTTCATTTGCTTTTAAGGTAATGTAGCCTCCTGCTAAAGCATCCTCTGCATCATCTGCCACCTTTACAAATATTCTTTTATCTTTATCCGAGGTAATTGTACACTTATATTTATATGTATTTCCCGGATAATATTTAAGATTCATTAATTTTCCCTGTATTCCCCATATGCTGTCCTTATCACCGGTTCTTCCCACTGATGTGGCATTAATTGTAAATCCATCAGCTATTGTTCCGTTAGATGTAAGAGTTCCTGATGCACCTGTCCAGTTGTTTCCAAAAAAGTCTGACCATGAGCCGGTATATTTTGCTACAGAATCTTCCGTAACTGTAACATATGGGCCATCGTATTCCGTGGTAGGTGCCTCTTCCTTTTGCCATACCTTTACCCAATCCACATACATCACTGCTGTTTTGTAATCCTCAGGTGGTGTCTGCTTTCCTGTATACAGTGTATCTGTTCCACCAATAGCAAGGTTTAAAAGAAAATACTGATACTGCTGAAAACAATAGCTGTTACTACTGTTGAATTTTTCAGTATGATAGCTTACCCCATCCACAGTCCATTCAATATGTTTTTCGTCCCAGATAATACCGTAAGTATGCCAGTTAGTAATACCATTATTTACATTGTCACTAAAATAGTAATCCCCTCCCTGATATCTGTGGTCATAGTTTCCGCCAAATCCGTTGGGATTCCAGTGAATACATCCCCCAACATAATTTCTGTCATTGGCATGTTCCATAATGTCAAGTTCCCCATTATCAGGCCATTTACCTTTTTCACCCATCATCCAAAATGCCGGCCATACTCCTGACTGGTTCCCATTTTCCACCTTTATTCTTGCTTCCATCTTTCCATATTTAAAATTCTTTTTTCCCCTTGAAATAATACGTCCTGATGTGTATTTAAAATTCTTATAATTTTCCTTCTTTGCAGTTATCTTCAAATAACCATCTGACACGGAAATATTCTCCGGTCTGTCTGTGTAATATTCCGCTTCTCCATTTCCCCATCCCCAGTTTCCGTTTCCTATTTCATATGTCCATGTATTTGTATCAAGACTTGTTCCGTTAAATTCATCACTCCATACTTCTTTCCAGTCTCCTACCGCAGCCTTGACTTCTGATTGGTCATTATTATAGAAAGTAATTCCTGACAATAGCAGACTTGTAGCTAATATATAAGCTGTAATCTTTTTTGTTATCCTCATAATTTTCGTTCCTTTCGTACATTAGTAAGTGGCAATATTTGCCTTTAACATTTGCATAATTTATATGCTTTAATATAAACAAATAAAATCATTTTTATCAAGTTATTTGTACAAATTTCATAAAATTTATTTGTATTTTCTTTTTTATTCCAATAATTCTAATAAAAAAATCCTTTTTTTACTTTCGTTGTTTCCAATAGCATTTTTTAGATATAATTAGTATATACAAATTATTTTTCTTTTAGTGTATACTAGCTTGTGACGTATAAGCAGTTTATACTTTAAATATTATTAAGTTAATTGAAAGGATTAGAAGAATGAATTACGAAAGTCTGGGGGGTAAAATTAAAGAACTAAGAATCAGCATGGATTTAACACAGGCTCAGGTAGCTGAGGCTTTAAACGTGACTCCCGGTTACATTAGCAATGTTGAGAACAACAGAACAGCAATGTCACTTAGAATACTTATTTACTATGCTAAGTTAATGAACATTACTCTTGATTCACTGGTTGGTCGTGTAGAACCTGAATACGAAAATACCGCTCTTGACAACGAACTTATAGGACTTATTAAACATATGAGCGATGAAAACAAACTTAAACTTATTAACACTATAAAGATTTGGAAGTAATATTAACAGTTACTACTTACTGTTTTATGGTACTAAAAAGCTGTAGCATGTGGAGTTATTATCCACACACTACAGCTTTTTAATTACCGTGTTTATTCAAATTTCTATTTCCCCGGTTTTACAACTATGTCATTCCAATTGTAGTCTACTTCTTTATAATTAGAATTTACAACTTTCAATATCTTGTCATACAAATAACTGTGACCTGAGAAAGTATTCATCTTTCTTCCCTGATACAATGTATCTGCAATAGAGTAAATTGTGTATGTCTTTACATCACTATACACATATTTACCATTCTTAAGCTGTGCATAAGCTCTTACTATCATTTTATCACTGAAGTATTTTGCTGTATTTACAAACTGCATTGTCATTGTATAGCTCTGTCCACCTTCAAAAGTACTGTATGAAATCGGACATTTACCTGCTTCTGTTGACTGATATGACTTAACTGAACTATTGCTACTGTTTACTACCATATCTGCTGCTGTTGCGTAATCTGACAAACCATATACCAAACCTGAGCTTACAACTTCGTCATTAGGGTCTGCCACTGAATATACTACTCTGTGACCTTCTACAGTTGTACTAATCTGATATCCGTTAATTTCAATTGTAAAATCATCTTCCGGAGCCTGTGTCGGTGCTTCCGTTAGTTTCTCAGTAGGTGCCTCTGTCGGCTTTTCCGTAACAGGTACTGTTGTTTCTTCTACCTTTTTGCTTACTGTTAAATCAGCCACATTACATGCTCCACTGTCTGCAACTATTGACAACTTATAGGTTCCCTTAGCAGGAAATGTAATATCAGCTGTGTGATTTACAAATGTTGTCCATGAGCTGCTTGCTGTAATAGGAACTGTTGCCACTACTGTATCATTTAACTTAACAATAATGTTCTTTGCATTATACTGTGCATCCCCTGCTGCTAACGGAAGATTAATAGTATATGTTCCCTTCTGTGCTGCCTTAATATAGTAATCTAAGTATGAATTATTAACAAGATTTCCGGCATACTTAACATTTCCTTCTGTGTTAATTGTAATTCCTGATGTTTTATCACCATAGGAATCAATGCTGATGGTTCCCGGAATATCTGTAACTGTTGCTGTTGTTCCGCCTTTTCCAACTACTGCCGTGGCTGAATTATAAATAGCATTCATAAGGCTTAAGTTTGAGTTAGTTGTATCCTGACTGATTTCCCAAATCATAATACCGCCGGCATTTTCTGCTGCGAATTTTGCCTTCTGGGACATTGTATTAACACCGTTATAATAAACTGTTGTTCCATTAATAACAGCTGAATCATTGTATGCATTAGCTGAGTTGGCATTAACTATATCTGCATATGAGGCCCAGTTAGGTCTCTCATAGAAAGGTACACCAAGAACTACCTTTGATGCATCCATTCCCCTTGTTCCATGCCAGTAATTGTATGAATTTACAATAAGACTGTATGGTGAATGTCCTGAGCCTGCATCTCCATCGTATGCCATAACGTTTATCCAGTCTACCATCTGAAGAACTTCATCGGTCTGGTATGTGCCACCTGTAGCCTGAACTGCTGATGTAAGAACTTTACCTCTTGATGTAAGTCCTGTTCTTAAATATCTCATAAATGATGTAAACTGACTTGCTGAACTTGCTGTAGGATATTCCCAGTCAATATCAACACCGTCAAATCCGTACTGGTCAACAATTGCAAGAATTGCATTGGCAAGGGACTGACGTTTTGCATCTGTATTTGTTGCATTTTCAAATACCCTTGCACACTCTCTTCCGTCTGAATATGACCATCCGCCTACTGCCACATTTACCTTAACATCATTAGCATGAGCTACAGATATAAGGCTGTTAATAACACTGGCAGAACCGGATACTGAATCAATGGTTCCATTATCATTTGGCAACGCAAATGAATAGTTTACGTGGGTAAGTTTATCCCACTGTACTTTTGATGTAAAATCACCATACCAGTTAGGATAATAAGCTACTGCCTTAAAGTTCTTACCATATTTTCCACTTGTAGTAGGAATATCTACGCTTGCTTCTTCCTCTGTTGGTGTCTCTGTAGGCTTCTGTGTCGGTGCCTGTGTAGGTGCTTCTGTTGAAGGCTGTGTAGTTTCCTGCTGTCCACCATTTACCTTAGGAAGGGCTGCTGAATTTTTTGCTTCAAATGTCAGCTTTTCCCATGTTCCCACAGATGTACCTATAGCATGTAATATTCCTGCATTTGTATCATTAATATCTGCCTGAACATAATAATTATTTACATATGTTCTAAGGGAATATGTTCCATCATTGTTTTGTTCTACATAGAATTTTTCCCATGTTCCAATGTTGTTGCTTCTTGGAAGAATAGGATTTTCAGTATCTGTATCATCAAACACGGCACATAAATATTTATTATTTGCCCTTGACTGGAATGATACTGTTCCATCTGAGTTATATACTACTCTGAACTGCTCCCACTCTCCCGCAGATGTTCTGTCTGATATAAGTGCTGTCGTACCGTAATTTTCAGCACATACATATTTTCCGTTAATATTTGTCTTAATTGAAAAATAACTGTCATCTGTAAGAGCTGTATCTGCCATGACTACTGTTCCAGGCAATGCAACCTTCATTACATTGTATACTAAACCGTTAGAGCCTTTATCACCTGTTCCTAAGGATGCTGCTCCCCACTTGGTTCTAATGGTTGCTTCTGAGTCATTCCAAATATCTACCCTATCTGTAGTCTTTTCTTTGTAAATGCCCCATGAACCTGAATTGGTGGTTTTGTATGACCAGGATGTATAATGCCATCCTTCTTTATTAAACTTGTCAAGTTCGTATGTCCATCCATCCTGTAAATCAAAACATGTAAACTCACCTATATATGTAGGTACCCCGTAGTTTGCATTATTTACGCTGTTTACAAGATTATCAACTGCATTTTTCTGTCCTGATAAATCACTTTGATAATCCCATGGATAATGATGGTATTCGTACATTACGTTAGTCCATCCATATGTACTTGGATTTGGGAGATTTGATGTTCCCCAACATGATTCCATAATAATTATATGATCCGGGTCAACGGAGCGTATTGCATTGTACATCTGATTGTAAAATGCCCAATGCTTTGAATTAGTTGTGCCTGCTTTTTCACCAGGCTCATTTAATGTGTCGTATGCAGCAACAGCCGGATTGCCTGCATATCTTGCAGCTACTACCTTCCAAAGTTCCAATGTCTGATTTTTCAATGTGTCATTTGAGAAAAATGTAACATCAGATACATTATCAATCACTTCCCCTGAGTGATCCTGTCCGTTCTGTGAACCAAAAGCACCATGTAAATCAAGTATTACATAAATGCCTCTCTTTGATGCCTGCTCTACAAACCAGTCAAGTCTGCTAAAGGCATTGTCTTTAAGTACCCAGGAATTTCCGCTTTGTCTGTAGAGATTCATATAAGTAAATGGTACTCTTATAACGCTCATCCCAAGGTTTTTACAATTATCAAAATCTGCTTCTGTCCAATAGTTTGACTCGTATAAATCCAACAGATTATACATTGTACTTTCTCCGAATCTGTTCTTTAACGTAGCCATTGTAGTTTTGTAATCCCCTGCGTTAGTTGCATTCATCCAGCTTTCCTGAACGAAAACTCCTCCTGCGTTAGTTCCCCTTAAATAAACGTTACTTCCTTTGCCGTAATTATTTTTGATGTAAGTACCGTTACATTTAAGAAAATCATTCTTTGTAAAACCTGTATCGGCAGCCTTAACTTCCTTTACAGTATTTCCTACAAATGAAATACCGCAAATAAGTCCAAGACTTAGGCACACAGCCATTGTCATTGCCAATACTCTCCTCCCCATCTTCTTAAAATATGTCATGTTTCCCTCCATTTTTTTATTTACATGAAATAAAATTTGTATACTAAAATTATATAGACTATCCTGTCAAATTTCTATAAGATAAAAATGTTTTTACGTCTTCTCCGTCATTTTCGTAAATTTAGTTTTATTTTCACATTTTAATTTGTCTACTTTGTACAAAAAAGTTGTATCTATTTGTTTTCATCAACCAATCAAATACAAAAAAAGGACAAAAACATACAAAAATGTTTTTGTCCCGTAATAATAATTAACAAACTATCTGTCTGACATTAATTTTTTTATTGCTCTTTTCAGTCCGTCAACGGACAGAGGGTACATATCCACTATTTCTTTTATCATATTTTCCGACTTCATCCAGTACATTTTTGACAAATCTCCGTGAAAGGACGGATTAAGCCATACACAGTGAGGATATTTCTTTTTAAACAGCTGCATCCACTCATGACCTGACAATCCGTTATTAGGCCCGCTGTAGTTGCCGTTTTTGTCTAAATATTCCTCCTCAGCCATTCCTGCGTCTCCTACTATTATGACTTTGTATTCCTTGTCATAATTTTTAAATGCCCAGGTTGTATCTATCCAGTCTCCTGAAACACACTCAGGAGTTTTGTACAACTTTGCATAAATGCAGTTATGGAAATAAAAGGTTTTAACATCCTTAAAATGATTAGCCTTGTGAACTGCCTGAAAAAGCTCATTGCACATTTCGCTGTAAGGATACATGGAACCACCGCTGTCAAAAAGCAGCATCAGCTTAACAGTATTCTTCCTTGGCTGCTCAAACTCCAACTTTAAATATCCACCTCTGTTACAGGTAGAATCAATGGTGCCATCTATATCCAGCTCTGTCTTTGGCAAATCAAGCTTACGTGAATACTGCCTAAGTTCCCTAAGTGCCACCTGAAACTGCCTCATGGTAAGTTTCTTGTCACGTCTGAAATCCTTGTAACGGCGTTCACCCATAACGGCAAATGCCGTTTTCATTCCTGCCTTGTCTCCTAGCTGAATACCTCCGGAATTTCTTCCGTTCTTTCCGAAAAAGGAACCACCGCCGGTACCAATCCAATACTTTCCTCCGTTATGTTCCGTATGCTGTTCTGCCAGTCTTTCACGAAACATTCTGTGAACCTCTTTAGCTTCCTTTTTGGTTCTTGTATCCTGAAACAATTCCGGATTAGTCATTTTAGCCTCTAAGTCACTGCCATTATGAAGCCACTGGTTAATTTTATCCATATTAATTTTGTCTTCTTTTATATTTTTAAAATATTCCAGAAAAGCAGCATCTAGCTTATCATAATCCCCTTCGTTTTTAACAAAAATAGTTCTACAAAGATAATAAAAATCCGTAAAACTGGAATTTGCCAGACCCTTATCAAGGGCTTCCATCAGGGTAAGCCATTCCGTGGTTGATATATCAAGGCCATTACTTTTCATTGTATAGAAAAAAGAAGTAAACATAAATTCTCCTTTAAATGCTTAGTCTTTTAACAGTTTCTAAATCCTCATCTTTTTTAACAAGTACACCTAAAAACGGAAGTTTTTTGTCTATATTCTCAGGATTTACACCGCCGATTGTAAGGGCTCTTAACCAGTCAATAAATTCAGATGTACTAGGTTTCTTCCTTATATCCCTGATATCCCTTATACGATAAAATGTATCCAATGCCTGCTGAAGAAGGTTTTCTTCAAGGTTTTCAAAATGGGCATCAACTATCTGTTTCATGAGCTTTTTATCAGGAAAGCTAATGTAATGGAATATACAACGTCTTAAAAATGCGTCAGGTAGTTCCTTTTCTGCATTTGAAGTAATAATAACTATAGGTCTTATTTTTGCCTTTACGGTTTCCTTTGTTTCGTTAATGTAAAATTCCATTTTGTCTAATTCCCAAAGCAAATCGTTAGGAAATTCCAAATCAGCCTTGTCTATTTCGTCAATAAGCAAAACCACCTGCCTGTCTTTCTTAAATGCCTCTCCTAATTTTCCAAGCTTAATGTATCTTCCTATATCATCTACACCTTCTACCCCAAACTGACTGTCGTACAATCTCTGGATGGTATCATAAATATAAAGACCATCCTGTGCCTTGGTTGTAGATTTAATATTCCATATAAGAAGCTCTTTGTCCAAAGATTTTGCCATGGCTTCTGCTAACATGGTTTTACCTGTTCCCGGCTCTCCTTTTATGAGAAGAGGTTTCTGAAGCTGCATTGCCACTTCAACAGATGCCATCAAATCATCTGATGCCACATAAGTATCTGTTCCCGTAAATTTTGTTTCTTTTGACATATTATTTTCCTTTCAGTTTTTAATGTGGTTTACATAATTTTAACATTCACATTATTATTAATTTTTACTAAATTCCATAAATTCAAGCCCCTCATTTCTGTCTAAAGCCATTTTTATTGACCACTCATTAGTAAACAAAATAAGAGGATTGCCCTTCATGTCTTTTACTTTCTTTGTATCACTAGGACACTTTAAACTGTTAAGGTCAGTGCTTTGATCCTTAACCCATCTAATATAATTATAAGGAAGTGAATCCAATCTTACGTCACAGCCGTACTCATTTTCCATTCTGTATTTCAGCACGTCAAACTGAAGAACACCTACAACTCCTACAATTATTTCTGACATTTCCAAATTGTAGTCCTGGAAAATCTGAATTGCACCTTCCTGGGCTATCTGGGTTACACCCTTCATAAACTGCTTACGTTTCATGGAATCTAATGCCACTAATCTGCAAAAATGCTCCGGTGCAAATGTAGGGATGCCTTCATATGCGAACTTTCTTCCCGGTGAACAAATGGTATCTCCAATGGAGAAAATTCCCGGGTCGAAAACACCCATAACATCACCTGCATAGGCTTCATCTATTACTTTTCTGTCCTGGGCCATAATTTGCTGCGGACGGGATAATCTCATTTTTTTGCCACTTTGCACATGATATACATCCTTTGTGGCATCAAACTTTCCTGAACACACTCTCATAAAGGCAATTCTGTCATGATGTGCCTTGTTCATATTTGCCTGAATTTTGAAAACAAATCCTGAAAAAGGTTCTTCCACCGGGTCAATTAATCCTTCATTTGACATTCTAGGCAATGGAGATTCCGTCATTTTGAGAAAATGCTCTAAGAATGTTTCCACACCGAAAGTTGTAAGGGCTGAACCGAAAAATACCGGTGACAATTCTCCCTTATCTACAAGTTCCTGATCAAAAGGTTCGCTGGCTCCGTCAAGAAGCTCCGTATCCTCCATTAACTGGTCATACAAATCATCCCCTATTTCCGCCTTTAATGCCTCATCCTCTACGCTGTATGTAGTTTCTGCGGCACTTTTTGAGCCACCAACTGAAACTGCCTGAAACATTGACACATTCTTGGTGTTTCTGTCGTAAACTCCCTTAAATCTCTTACCTGAACCAATAGGCCAGTTAATAGGGCATGTTTTAATTCCCAACACATTTTCAATTTCTTCTAATAATTCATAAGGGTCTCTTGCCTCTAAATCCATTTTATTTATAAATGTAAAAATAGGAATGTGGCGCATTACACATACTTTAAAAAGCTTGATGGTCTGTGCCTCAACACCCTTTGACGCATCAATTACCATTACTGCTGAATCTGCTGCCATTAATGTACGATATGTGTCTTCTGAAAAATCCTGATGTCCCGGTGTGTCTAATATGTTAATGCAGTATCCCTCATAATCAAATTGAAGGGCTGATGATGTTACAGAGATACCTCTTTCCTTTTCTATATCCATCCAGTCTGAAACCGCATACTTTGAATTTGCCTTTCCCTTAACGGAGCCTGCTGTATTTATGGCTCCTCCGTATAAAAGAAATTTCTCTGTAAGAGTTGTTTTTCCTGCATCCGGATGGGATATTATGGCAAAGGTTCTTCTGTTTTCTATCTGTTGCTTTATGTTTATATCCATTGTTAATCTCCATTCTTAGATTAATTTTTCCCTAATTAGGTGCCCTTTTCTGAACTCCGCTGTTTTTATGGAAAAAGCACCTCTAAAAGTATAACGTATATTTTATTTTCTGCCAACACTTATGTTAATATTTATGATACTATAAAATAAACAGATATTTCTATAATTAAAAACAATGAAAGGGATTATTATATGAAAAAATATTTAATTCAGGTACCTATATTTGTAGGATTATGTATCCTTGTTCTTTTTGCTTTTAACCATTTAAAACATGAGCCTGTAACTGAGGTTGACCAGAAAGCTGACAATAGGATAACTGAAAAAGTGACCACTACTAATACTACTGTTTCTGAAACTACATCTTTAGAAGAAACCACATCTCCTGACACAACTATTACCCTTAGCTTTATTGGAGACTGTCTTTGTGCCACAGATGAAAATGCTTATTACGAAAATACTTTTAACGATGTGGCTGACGTAAAACCTGCTTCTTATTTTTTTGAAAAAGTAAGCTCTTATTTTCTTTCAGACGATTTCACCATTGGAGACTGCGAAAACGTGTTTTCTGACTCAAAGAATTTAAAGGTTAGCGACAAAGGTCAATATGCCGACCCAAAAGTTGAAGCTTATTGGTTTAAAAGTAAGGCAAAAAATGCCAATATTTTAAGGGAAGGTGGAATTGATTTTGTTTCTATTTCCAATAATCACATAAATGACTATGGTGCAAAGGGACATGAAGATACTCGCAATGCCCTTGATGCTGCTAATGTTAAATGGGGTGAAGAAGGGAAAATTGTCTACTATAAAAAAGATGGTTTTAAAATCGGAATAATATGTGCCAGCATGTATGGAACTTATGCTATTCCTTCCATTAAAGAGACAGTGGATAAAGCATCTAAAAAAAGTGATTACCAGATTTTGTATTTTCATGGTGGAACAGAAGCCATCCATAAACCGGAGCAATGGAAAATCGATGCCTGCCGCGAACTTATGGATTATGGTGTTGATTTGATTATGGGAGACCATCCTCATGTACTTCAGCCTATGGAGAAATATAACAACAAAACCATTATTTATTCCCTTGGGAACTTTATTTTTGGTGGCAACCGCCACCCTGAAAACCGCACAATAATATATCAGCATACTTTAACTGTCAGAGGTGGAAAGCTGACTAATGAAGCCGGTAAAATAATTCCATGTTACGTGTATACCGGAGATACCAACAATTGGCAGCCTGATATAATAAAGAATAAAACCGAAAAAAGAAAAGTTTTGCAGTTTATGAGTGGCAAAAGGGAGCTACCTTATTAGCCCGGTTTTTCCCCCGGCAATAAAAATCCCAATATTAAAGCGAGAATCAAAAATAAAAATATCGAAGAATTTATTGATGATAACACTGAGGATATAAAAAATACCACCTTTGTACAATACATAACGGAATGTCTGAATAATTGCTAAATTATGCCTCCGGCAAAAAAATGGAAGGTGTCATTGCATACCAGGTTCCAACTGACTGGAAGGAAATAGAAATAAATGTTTCACCAAGTTTCTGGTCTTCAAAGGATATCCGGTTTATTGCTACTAATAAATAGGATATGGTAAATAAATAATGTAAAAAAACAACATCTGCCCCGGGGTGGATGTTGTTTTTGATTGTCTAACCTAATCTGCCTTTATTATCCTAAACAGCCTTCCGGCTGCCCTTTCTAAGTAAACCTGTGCATTTTTCATAGCATCTGATATGTCAATTACATCACATACACATGCCTGCATGCCGGTAACCCCCATGTCATATAGTTCTTCCAAATCACCGCTGAGACTACCTGACAGCACATACAGCGGTGTTTTATTTTCCTTGCATCTTTTGGCAATTCCTGATACAACCTTTCCACCGACTGACTGTTCATCAGTTCTTCCTTCTCCGGTAATTACCATATCTGCATCCTTAATCAAATTGTCAAAATCATTTAAGTCCAGTAAAACCCGTATTCCCGACTCCATTTTTGAATCGGTAAAGGCGTACAATGCAGCTCCCATTCCACCGGCTGCTCCCATTCCCGGAAGACTGGAAATATCTCTGCCTAAAAATTTACTTAAAACTTTGCTATAATTAAGCATTCCCCTTTCAAGCCTGTTTGCAATTTCATCATCAGCACCCTTTTGCGGGCCAAAAACATATGTTGCACCCTTTTCTCCCGTAAGAGGATTTGTTACATCACACATAACAGTAAACTTAGCCTTTTTAAGTTCAGGCATAACCGACTTATCATCAATCGCCACAACCTTCTCCAAATCCCCACCGGTTCCTTTTAGTTCGTTGCCATTTTGGTCTAAAAACCTATATCCTAACATAGTCATGGCTCCCATTCCACCGTCATTTGTGGCACTTCCACCTATTCCTATGTATATGTTCACTGCTCCATTTTTCAGTGCATCAGCAATTAACTGCCCCGTTCCCTTTGATGTAGTATTTAAAGGATTCCTCAGTTTTGATGGTACCAAAGTAAGACCTGAAGCCTCAGCCATTTCTATAACTGCAACATCCTTTTTCATAATATATGATGCTGTAATAACATTGCCTAAAGGGTCAGAAACTTTAACCTCTACCTTCCGGTAATCTTTGTCTGTTTCTAAAACCGCTGCCAGAGTTCCTTCCCCTCCATCGGCCATTTGTACTTTCTTAATATCACATTTTCCAAACACCTTTTGTGCCTGCTGTGCAACTATATTATTAACCTGTGTGGAACTAAGACTCCCCTTGTAGGAATCTGATGCCAAAACAATCTTCATAGGTTACTCCCTTTAACAAACTAATCTTTTTATGCTGACAACTGCTGCTGGTTTGCTTCCATTGTCATTATGTTATTGTTTATTGATATACATAATGGATATGATGTATCACCTGTTTTATATATATCAACTTTATCATGACTAACCCTTATTTCAAGCCTACAACCTTTATACATTACCACAAACTCCATTTTTTTCCATTCCTTTGGAAGATGAGGGGTTATGTACAATGCACTATCATCAGCGGATACCCCTGCAAATCCCTGTATAAGGCAATTATAAATTCCTCCCATGGCTGCTGCATGAAGTCCGTCTGTAGAATCATATGGATTATCTACTAAATCCACCTCAAGTGCTTTTTTGAAGAAATTTTCTGCCATGTCCAACTCTCCAATATTAGCGCATGCCTGAGCGTGCGCACAGTAACTTAGGGATGAATCATGCAAAGTTCTTTTTTCATAGAACAAAACATTTTTCTTCACAATATCCGGGCTGTATAATTGTGGGAATAAATTCAACAGCATTACCACATCTGCCTGTTTTATTGCCTGCGTATCCACTACCTGATCCCTTGTGTAATCCAGTAACACCGACTGCTTTACCTGGGAATTTTTATATTTGTCAATATCAGGCAGCTCCTTCTTTGACAAAAATGTATCATCCTGAGGAATAATTCCATCTTTATTAACCTGAGGAATATATATATTTCGTACAAACTCTTCTAAACCTAAAATATTATCCTCATATTTTGTTTTATCACTTAACTTTTTATAAAAGTTATTATCATTTTCTTTTAATTTCTTTAATTCTATTAACGTCTGTCCCACACAATACTTAGCCATATAGTTAGTAAATGTATTATTATCAATATGTTCATCGTATTCATCCGGACCTATTATATCCAATATTTCTAAACGACCATTTTTTTCTACACTTCTGCTCTCCCAGAATTTAGATATTTCAATTAACATTTCATATCCATATTTGTGCATAAATTCTTCGTCTTTAGTCATATGGTAATAGTTTATTATGGCATAGGCAATATCGGCACTAACATGATGCTCCTTCCTGCCTGACCATACCGGATTAGCTTTTCCTGTATCTATGTTAAGTGCTGCAAACAAAGGAGTTTCTTCCTTTCCTTCAAAGGCACTTTCCCATGGATACATCGCTCCTTTATAGCCGTATTCTTTTGCCTTTTTAAATGCTCCTGAAAGACCATTATATCTGTATATAAGTAATCTTTTTGCCATTTCAGGACTGGTATAACAGAAAAACGGCAACATATATATTTCAGAATCCCAAAATACATGCCCCTTATATCCTTCACCTGAAAGACCTTTTGCTGCAATACTCACTCTATCCGTATCTTTTGGTATCATTCCAAACAACTGTAACTGTGAGTACTTTATTGCCGCCTCGTCCTCTACTGATATGCCATCTATTTTTATTTCTGCATTTTTCCAAAACTTATAGACTTCCTGTAAATGCTCATCAAAAAGCTTTGCAAATCCTTTTTTTCTGTTTTCAATTATTCTGCTTATTTTATCTGTTTTTGTAATATCCTGTTCTTCCACATTGGTAAATACCATTGCATATTTTGTTAGTGTAACCGGTTTATTTTTTACTAATTTTATTTTTCTTTTTTCGTATATGCTTCTTCTTTCAAGACCGTAATTTTTAGCGTCATCTGTTCCTTCATAATCTAGTGCCATCATTATATCAATTTCTGAATCATCTGTATTCCCAATATACTCCATAACAGTATTATTGTGTACCCTGCACTCAGTTTTTCTGATATGTGCCACACCGCTGTTTGTCATCTGTCCGTTTATGCCTACCTTTACAGCCATATCTAAATCATTTCCATCAGCTAATGTTATTACCAACTGTTGGCAAAACAGATGTAAATCACTGTAAGAAACAAATCGTCTTGATTTTATATTTATTATATTATTTTCTAAGAAAAAATCACACTGAAAAACCAGCTCTCCCGTTTCCACATTAAACTTTCTGTTGTAATTTTCTATTTTACAGGTATCTAAGCTTATGACCTTTCCCTTTGTGGTAATATAAACCTCTGACAAATTAGGACAATTAATCAACTCAACAACTTCATCCTTTGTTGCCTTTGAAAAAAAGCCTCTCACAAACATTCCCTTACATTCCGCAATTGTGGGAAAATCCTGTGTTCCTCTTATTCCCATGTACCCATTTTCTGTTGTAAATACGGATTCCGATTTTTTTGTATATTTCTGCCTATATTTATTTTCTTCTATCCACAATCCGGTGGAATCTCTCTTCGTATCATAATAGTACATATTTTTCACCTGTGCCTTTCTATAGAAAAACAGGCTCCTTCTTCTCTGCCGACTTATATAATGCTTCAATTATCATCTGAATGTATGCACCTTCCCCGGCTTTCACTAAAACTTCTTCTTTACCTTCTATTGCATCAATGAAGTTTTCTAAAGCTTTGTTGTGCAAATCTCCATCACTAATATAAGGATAATTTACAGCCTGATAATTTCTATTGGATCCACTATAAATTTCCAGTGGAAATAAGGATGCACCTAACTCATCTCCATAAACCTTCACAGCCCTCACATCCTTTTCTTTCATATTAAGGGCAAATGTAGTTTCTATTCCTATACCGGTTCCGTCTTCAAATACAATGTTTCCAAAAAGTCCGTCTTCAACAGTGTATTTTTCCGGATTCCACGAACCCATAAGTCCGTTACTTTGTTTGGTTCCTATTAAATTTGAGCTTATTGCCGATACATAGGAAACCTTTTTATAGTCAAGGAGATATAATGCTATGTCTAACATATGGGCACCTATATCTATAAGGGGACCTCCCCCCTGCATATCTTTACTTATGAAATTACCCCAACCCGGAACGCCTGCCTTTCTAAGCCACTGTACCTTGGTATAGTATATTTGTCCCATTTTTCCGTTTTCTATTAAATCCTTCAAAATAGCCACATTTGTTCCATGTCTGAAATGAAAATCATATGTCAGTATTAATCCTTTAGATTTAGCTTTATCAGCCATCTCCTTAGCCTGACTATAAGAAATTGCAGGTGGCTTTTCGCACATTACGTGACATCCTCTGTCTAATGCATCCATTACAATTGGATAATGAAATTTGTTTGGTACGCAAACACTTACTGCATCAGGATTACATTTTTCCAATAATTCTAAGTGAGAACTACAACTAAAGGGAATGTCAAAATCCTTTGCCACTTTACCTGCCACATTTTCATATGTATCGCTTACTCCCACAATTTCCACATTTTCCATGGATTTAAATGCCGGAATGTGTGTTGTCTGTGCAATTTGTCCTGCACCTATTATAGCCACCTTTATCTTTCTCATATATTTACCTCGCAAATCTGTTATACGTGGGAGATTTTATCTCCCACATGAAATTTCCTTATTATTTAAGGCATTCCTTAACAAAAGCACTTGACTCCTTACATACTTCCACAGGGTCGCCTCTTAATCTTCCTTCAAAAATAATTGGTCCATCGTAACCTATTTCTTTTAATGTATCAAAATGCTTTTTGAAATCTATTGAACCTGAACCCGGCTGATATCTCTGATTGTCAGCTATATGAACATGTCCAATATAATCCTTTGACTCTCTAAGCGCCTGAGATATATTATCCTCCTCACGGTTCATATGATAAAAATCACAGGTTGTCTTAACATTTGTGAATTTTCCATTATCAATAATTTCTCTTGCCTGACTTTGAAGGTTAAGCATATGATCCTGATACTGATTAAGCGGCTCTAAATAAATGTATACGCCATACTGTCTTGCCACGGGATCTAATTCCTTTAATGAATCCATTATTGCCTTAATATCACCTTCATGACTTCTTGGTGGTACATGTGGCGGCAATCTGAAAGTAAACATTCCCCATGCTGCCGGAATAACAACTCCTGTTCCACCAACTTCTGCTATACATCTTAATATTTCCTTTAAATCGGTAACTCCATTAAGCCTTCTTTCTTCTATGAAATCACCAATCCATCCTCTATATCCATTACATGCTGTTGTAACGGGAACTTTTGTCTTCTCAACTGCATCCTTTATTTCCGCAGTTTTTTCAACTAATTCCTTACCATCCACCTCATAGCAGTCATATCCTAATTCTTTAATATAATTAAGTCTGTCCACAAAATTTCTTGGAAAGAAATCTCTATCCTGTGTTCCATATAACATTTTAAGCACCTAACCTTTCATTATTGTTTGTCAAAAGTAACACCCATTTTGATACTTAATTCAGGATCCTGATCAACATATTTCATAAATCCTTCTGCTGATTCTTCAAATGGTACTATAGGATCAATAATATCCTCGCAATTCAAATAACCGCTCATAAGCATGTTCCATACAACGTCTTCAATACGTTTTCTTGTCCATCTCGGATATTCCGGAAGAGGTTCTGAGCATGCTCTTGAGAAAACAATTTTTCCCTGATTGAAATGACCTTCCTGTCCAAGCCATAAGCCCGCCGGGAATGGTTTTGCAAAGGCAACATATGCTATTGTTCCATTGTATGCAAGTCCTTTAATAGATGCCTGAAGAGCATGTACATTTCCTGATGTCTCAATAATGGCATCAGCACCCATCTTATCTGTAAGTCTCTTTATTTCCAAACCTGCATCACAGGCTGTGCTGTCTAATACATAATCTGCTCCAAGCTTTAATGCTACATTTCTTCTCTTTTCAATAGGATCAACACCAATAACAACTGCTGCTCCTAATTTTACACACATCTGAAGTGCAATCATGCCAATTGCTCCAAGACCAACTACAACAACGTTATCTCCCGGTCTTACATTAGCATCTCTTACACCTGCTAAAGCAAACTGTGCCGGATCATAACATACGGCGTTTTTTGCTGATGCATCCTTGCTCATTTTTCTAAGCTTATAATTGTCAACTGCGTTCACTATCTGTGTTTCCTTTATTGGTCCGTATGAACAAACTCTGTCACCTACCGCATATTCCGTAACGTCTGCTCCTATTTCAGTGATAGTTCCCACAAACATATTTCCTAATGGTAAATCACCAAATTCAATTCCTCTTGGTTCATCTGCTGCTCTTTCCTTAAAGACTCTCCATTCTTCGTCAAATTTTCCGTCCTTAAATGGAGTTACATCTCTGAAATCTGCCAATTCAGTACCGTGCTTTGGTGCTGCAAATTCAACCTTAACCTTTGCTTCATTTGCCTTAATAGGTCTGTCTTCATAATCCTTTAATTCTGCTACTCTAGGTGCAGTTGCAACTAACTTCTTCATTTTAATACCTTCTCTCCTTTATTTAACCTTTAACTCCGCCTGCTGTTCTTCCACTCTTTATTAATGTCTGGCTTATACCATACATAATAACGATAGGTAATGAGGACATAATTGATGCTGCCATCATTCTTCCCCAAATATAATCAGGTGTGTTAAACAGTGAATTCAATCCTATTGTAATTGTCATTTTATCCGGTGAATCTAAGAAGATTGATGCGAATAAAACGTCGTTCCATGCAATCATAAATGCATAAACGAAAACTGAAATTAATCCTGAAATTGAAAGTGGAACCACGATTCTGAATATTACTCCAAATCTTGATAATCCATCCACTCTTCCTGCTTCCTCAAGTTCATCAGGAATTGTTTCAAAAAAGCTTCTTGTCATATAAATTGCAGTTGGAAGTGTCTGTATTATCATACAGATAATTACCGCTTCATGACTGTTTCTCAATCCAATTGACGAAAGCAATTTATATAAAGGAACTATAAGTAATATTCCCGAAAACATATATACAAAGAAAAATACTTCGGTTATTACTGATTTTCCTTTAAATTTCAATTTAGCTAATGCATATCCTCCAAGTATTCCTAAGAATACAACTATTGCTGAGGTAGTAAGAGAAATATACATACTGTTCTTAAAATATTTTAAAAATGGGAATATTCCCGGATTAAAAATATCTTCCATATGTTTAAAGGTAAATGACTTTGGTATAATTGTCGGTGGAAAACCTATTGTTTCTGCCGTGGACTTAAAAGCCACACTTACCATCATAATAAATGGAAATAATATTATTAAAAGTATGATAATTAAAGCAGTGTAAAATAATATATTGTTCCTGACTTTTCTTTTAGTCCTCGTCATTTTTGAACACCACCTTTCTTATCAGCATAACCATTGCAAAAATAAATACAAACAGTACAAGGGAAATAGCTGCTGCCTTTCCGAAATTATGTGTTGAGAATGCCATATCATACAGATATACACCTAAAACATCTACCTGACTTGTAAGTAACTTAACTTCTGCGTAAATGTAGAACGCCCAAATCATTCTAAGGCTTACAACTGTTACCATTGTAGGCTTTATTGCCGGATATGTTACCGCTTTGAATTTCTGCCATTTTGAAGCACCATCTATATCTGCTGCTTCATACAAACTTTTGTCTATAGAAGTCATTATTGCCACAAATGACATATACGCATATGGGAAGAATCTCCAAACATTAAACAAGGCTACTAATACAAATGCACTCACCGGACTGTCAAACCACAATGGTGCTTTATCTACCATATGTAATACATCAACCAGAAAATAGTTTATTATTCCATATATATTGTTAAACATATATCTCCAGCAGAAAATCAAACATACCGAAGGTACTACATATGACAAAATAACTAAAGCATTTACCAGTTTTTTGCCAACAAATTCTCTGTTTAAAAAGCATGCCATGGCTAATCCTAAAATGGTACTTAATACAACTACAACAAATGTAAATGCTATGGTAATAAGTACACTTGAATAAAACTCCTTATCTGCAAGTACCTCTTTAAAATTATCAAGTCCCACAAAAACGGATTCAAGTTTTGGATTAAGTGGTACTTTCTGTACGCTTATCATTATGTTGTAAATCATCGGATATCCGATTAATGCAACCAGTAAAATAATACTTGGAGCTAACAATGTATATGCAAAAGCGTTCTGACTTTTTCTTATTTTCTTTAACATATAAGACTCCTTCTTTTAAAAGAGGGCCTTTTATTCAGCCCTCTTTTCTAAACTAAACTATTTTGCAAGTTTTTCTGCCTCAGACTGAGCATTCTTAAGTTCTTTTGAGATATCAGCTTTCTGTACTAAGATATTATTAAGTGCTTTGCTTAATACACCTGAGTTTGTGATATCGCCCATAGCCATAAAGTTCTTGCCGTTTACACTTCCGAATAACTGAAGATTATCAAAAGCTGTTCCAACATTATCAAGAAGGTGTGCGTATGGCTTAATTAATTCATTATCTGCATATGCCGGATCATCTGCAACTGCTGATAATACAGGCTGAACTCCGCCAGGTGCCATCTCTAACCATGCTTCATTGTTTTCTTTTTCCATTAAGAAGCTTACAAACTTCTTAGCTGCTTCTGTTTCTGCGTCACTGATAGTATTTGAAATTGATAAAACTTCAATACAACCATATGCTGCTGATGTAGTCTTTGTAGGTACTGCTAACTGAACATCCTCAAGGAATCCTGCGTCTTTACATCCTCCAAGAATATACGTTGAATACATACACATTGGTGTATTCTTTCCAACGAAAGCATCCTTAACATCTGCAACCTCTGTTGAACCGGGCATTGAATACTGTGATAATTCCTTGTAGAACTCAGCTGCTTCTTTCATCTTATCTGTGTCAATTGTTATATTTCCGTTTTCATCAAAAGCATTTGCACCGTTTGATAAAGCGAACTGTGAAAATACCTGCTCTGTAAATGCTGAATCAGATGTTGGAAGAGCTATACCATACTGCTTCTTTGACGGATTGTAAAATGCCTTGGCAATTTTAATTACGTCGTCCCAATTCTGTGGTAAATCAAATCCTTTTTCCTTTAACATTTTTGTGTTACACCAGATACCCTGAACCCATCCTGATACAGGAACACCAACATAATCTTTTCCGTCTTCTGTCTTTATTACTTTAAGAGCTCCATCAAAATAAGCATCTTCTCCTACTGAAGCTATAACGTCATCTGCTGCCTGTGTGTTTATGAACTGATTCTTTACGCTTGTTTTTGCCTGATCCTGACTAAATTCAATAACAGCCGGAAGTTCTCCGTTACCACCTAATGTAGTAATCTTGCTATCGTAATCATCTTCTCCTACAGGCATCTGTTCAACCTTGATGTTTGGGTTTTCCTTTTCAAATTTCTTAATAACTTCTGAAAGAACATCCTGTCTTTCCTGTTCTACCTGCATGTGCATAAACTGGATTTTTACTGTTTCATCCTTTGCACTGCTTTCCTTCTTTTCACTGCTGCTTCCGCAACCTGCAAACAATGTTGCAACCATAGCTAATGATAATGCTGTTGCTAATACCTTTCTCTTCATCATAATAATCCTCCTTTGTTTTAATTATCTTCCAGTATCCACATACTCTGTAAAGGTTTAAGGGTTATGGTTCCATTAACCTTTTCTGCGCTTAAAAGGTCTGTTCCCTTAAATTCAAGAGCTGTTACGATTTCCTCTGAAGATACATTAATTACTGCTAATATTTTCTTCCCACCGTCCATATATCTTTCCAGTGCGAAAATATGTGAGTCCACATTTAAAATTCTCTGATGTGCCTTCGGCGAAAACTGTTCGTGCACTTTTCTAATATTCAGTCTTCTTATCATTTCATTAAAAATAGTGGCTCTGTTTGTATTACATAAAAGCTGTTCTTCTAATTTTTCCAAATCCAATTTCTGTCTGTTTATTCTTCTTGGAATATTAGAAGTTTCCCTTCCATAGTAATCATTCCTTGAACCCAGCAAACTATGAATGTATATGCCGGGCAGTCCCTGCATTGACATAAGTATTGTTTCTGCTGCCATAAACCTGCCAATTCTTACTTCATCACTGTCTTCCGGTGATGCCAATGCATCCTGATAATTAATGTTTAGCTCATAGGGACTTTTAGTTCCGTCCCCATTGTCTTTATAAGATACAACCCCACCATTAGTTAAAGTTGCATCAATTAAAACCTGTCTCTCTTCATCATTTAATATTCCCTCTACCGGTCTTACACCTATTCCGTCATGAGAACTTAAGAAATTAAAGAATGTTGTATTCTCTCCCGGTTCCTCAAGACCTTTTGCCCACCGGGTAAGTTTTGTAGCATCTCCTGTAATAAGTGAATACATTGTAAGAGGTGGAAGCGGAAACTGATAAACTAAATGTGCCTCGTCCCCGTTTCCGAAATAACTTATATTTTGCTCATGTGGTATGTTTGTCTCTGTTATGAAATACACACCCGGTGCATATTCCTCTAAAATTCTTCTATACGACTTCACTACCATATGAGTTTCTTCTAAGTTAAGACATGTTGTTCCCGGTTCTTTCCAAAGAAATGCTATGGCATCCAATCTTATGAATTTTGCCCCATTCTTTGCATAAAACATTAAAACGTCCAATATCTCACTGTAAACATCTATACATTTATAATTTAAATCTATCTGGTCTTCACTAAAGGTTGTCCATATGTACCTGCTACCTCTGTTAGTTTCAAACTTTGTAAGTAGCGGTAAAGCCCTAGGTCTGGTTACCTTTGAATAATCGACATCCGGATCACATTCAATGAAATAATTCCTATAAGGATCCTCTCCTGCCAAATACTTCTTAAACCAATCACTTTTAGCTGATATATGGTTTATAACCCCATCAAACATTAACTTATAATCATCAGAAAGACTGTTTACATCCTCCCAATTTCCAAGGGAGGGATTTATTTCCTTATAATCTAATACCGAAAATCCATCATCTGATGTGTATGGATACATAGGCAATATATGTATTGATGAAATTGCATCCTTCACATGTTTTTTCATAAACTTATGAAGTGTCTTAATCCCTGTCTCATTTTTATCTGTAATTGAATCTCCGTATGTAATAAGCATGGAATCTGCTTCGTCTAACCATGTTTTCTTTGTATCCAGATATCCGTATTTATTTAAAACCCTGTCTATGCGGTCATACAGATTTTCAATAGTTTTCCCATCTTTATATATTATTTTGTAATATTCATATAAATCTTTTCTTAATAAATCATTCATTTTGTACTTCCTAAATCAGGTAGATTCCCTTTCAATAACAGATGGTAAAAATACCGATGTTTTTCTGTTTCCAAGGTCCTCTCCATCTATTAATTTTGTGAGAAGTTCAACACATTCCCTTGCCATGGATTCAAAATCCTGGTCAACTGTGGATATTCTCGGATGAAGGTAATTTCCCATAGGGATATTATCTACTCCTAAAACTGCTATATCCTTTGGAATGGAGTAACCTGCTTCCTGGATTGCCCGATATACTCCTATTGCCCTTTCATCACCTGACACAAAGAATGCATCCGGCTTTTCTTCTTCAAGAACTCCCTTTGCAATTCTGTATGCCTTATCTACTGTATTTGCTCCATATCTTATGTTAAATATGCCATCAGACTTACCTGTGGCATCCTGAAATCCTTTTACTCTTAATTTGTTAGAGTCAAATCTTTCTTCGCCAACAAGAAATTCTATATATTTATAACCTCTGCCTATAAGGTAACTTCCTCCCTTGTAGCCTACATAATAGTTGTCCAAGCTTACGGAGCATACATCGTCGTCCTCAACCTGTCCAAATATTACAAAAGGAATACCCCGTTCTTTTAAGAACTTTACCCTAAGGTCGTCATATACATGCTCCAGTAAAATCACCCCATCAGCCAGTCCGTTTTCCAAAAGATAATATCCGTCTGTTTCATCTGAAATAAAGCTGTTACTATTACTTGGTGTCATAATTACTTTCAGATTTTTCATCCTTGCATATGAGAACAGATACTTAAGCATAACCACATGCCATGAACTTAAATGTTCCTCCTCATGCCTGTCTGTAAAAACCATTATTACGTTAGTTTTTGCTCCTTTTAAGCCTTTAGCCAAAATGCTTGTCTGATATCCCAGTTCCTTTATTGTGGTGTTTACAATATCTCTGGTTTTCTTAGAGACGCTTTCCGAATCATTTACAACTCTGGAAACTGTCTTAATTGAAACTCCACAGGCATCGGCTATATCCTTAATAGTGACCTTACCTTTTCTTGTATTCATATGTATTTCCTCATTTCATTTTATTGATCAATAGCTTGAAATCCTGTAAGAACGTGTCTTGTTTTGTCTTACGTTGTCATATTAATATTTTTATGCATTATTGTCAATAAGGCTATTGTTTTTTCTTTATTTTTGTATATTTTGTATATTTTCGTGGGGTTTTTATATTGATTTTAACGTGGTGAAATGTCCGTTTTTGTCCTTGTTTTTTCTTTAAAAACCTTTTTTGTCTCATGTCAGGACATTTTGTTGTCATATGAGATATTTTTCATTTTCTATTGACAAAACTTCTGATTAAAATTACCATACCTATTATAACCTATTTAATATGAAGAATAAGGAGGAATTTCTAATGAAATTATGGAAAAAGGCTGTAAGCCTTGCAATGGTTTCTGTATTGGCATTATCAATGAGTGCCTGCGGAGGCTCAGAAAACAAGAGTACAGGTTCAACTGATACATTTAAGATTGGTGGTATCGGACCTACAACAGGTGATGCTGCAATTTACGGAAAGGCTGTTAAAAACGGTGCACAGCTTGCCGTTGATGAAATTAACAAAAACGGTGGAATCAACGGAAAGAAGATTGAATATAAATTTGAAGATGACCAGAGTGATGCAGAAAAGTCTGTTAATGCTTACAACAGTTTAAAGGACTGGGGCATGCAGATGTTAGTCGGTACAGTTACATCTAACCCATGTACTGCAGTAGTTGAGAACACACACAACGATAATATGTTCCAGCTTACACCATCAGCTACAGCTGTTGAATCTATTCAGTATGATAACGCATTCCGTATGTGTTTCTCAGATCCTAACCAGGGTTCTGCTTCTGCTGATTACATAGCTGATAACAAGCTTGCTTCTAAGGTAGCTGTTATTTATAACAGTTCAGACCCTTACTCATCAGGTATTTATCAGAAGTTTGCTGAAGAAGCAAAGGCTAAAGGACTTGATGTTGTAGCAGCTGAAGCTTTCACAGCTGACAGCAAGACAGATTTCTCTGTTCAGATTCAGAAAGCTCAGAGCTCAGGAGCAGAATTAGTATTTCTTCCTATTTATTATCAGGAAACTTCATTAATTCTTGCTCAGGCAAAGAAAGCCGGCTTTACACCTAAGTATTTCGGATGCGATGGTATGGACGGAATCCTTGCTCTTGACGGATTTGACAAGAGCCTTGCAGAAGGACTTATGTTCCTTACACCGTTTACAGCTGATGCCGAAGACGAAAAGACTCAGACATTCGTAAAAGCATACAAGGATGCTTTTGGTGATACACCTATTCAGTTTGCTGCTGATGCTTACGACTGTGTATACACAATTAAAGCAGCTATCGAAAAATCAGGTGTTACTCCTGATAAGAGCGTATCGGATATATGCGATGCCTTAAAGACAGCTATGACACAGATTAAAATGGATTGCCTTACAGGTAAAGAGATTACCTGGTCTGCCGACGGAGAACCTACAAAGCAGCCAACAGTTGTCGTTGTTGAAAAGGGCGCATACAAAGTTAAATAAAGTAATTTAAAATAGGTTAATATTGATTTTTGCAAGATGGCCTGTATGAGCTTTTTTCACTCGTACAGGCTCTCTTTGCTTATAAATGGTATAATAATAAAAAACAGGAGGAAAAACATGAGCTTTGTGTCGTATCTTATTAACGGATTAAGCTTAGGAAGCGTTTATGCATTAATTGCCCTTGGTTACACCATGGTATACGGTATTGCAAAAATGCTTAACTTCGCTCATGGGGATGTCATTATGATAGGTGGCTATGTTGCCTTACTTTCCATGACAAATGCCGGATTATCCCCGCTTTTGGCAACACTCATTTCTATAGTTATCTGTACAGTTTTAGGTATTGTTATAGAAAGAGTTGCATACAGACCTCTTAGAAATGCTACATCTTCTTTGGTTGTACTTATTACCGCCATCGGTGTCAGTTATCTGTTGCAAAACGTTGCACTTTTACTTTTCGGTGCTAACGCACAGACCTTCCCATCAGTTATTTCATGGAAGGGATTGTCTCTTGCAGGAGGAAAGTTAAATATTTCCGGCGAAACTTTAGTAACTATTTTGGTTTGTATTGCAATTATGGTATGTTTAATGCTGTTTGTTCAAAAGACCAAACCGGGTCAGGCAATGCGTGCTGTTTCAGAAGACCGTGGAGCTGCCCTTTTAATGGGTATTAACGTAAACGGTACTATAGCCCTTACCTTTGCCATTGGTTCAGGTCTTGCAGCTATTGCCGGAGTGCTTTTATGCTCCGCATACCCTAGCCTTACACCTTATACAGGTGCCATGTCTGGTATTAAAGCCTTTGTTGCTGCTGTATTCGGTGGAATCGGTTCTATTCCGGGAGCATTTATTGGAGGACTTCTTCTTGGGGTTATTGAAATATTTGGTAAAGCATATATTTCTTCCCAGATGGCAGATGCCATTGTATTTGCAGTATTAATTATTGTCCTTTTAGTAAAGCCAACAGGACTTTTAGGCAAAAAAATACAAGAGAAAGTGTAGGTGAATATTATGTTAAAGAAATTATCAAAACAAAAAAAGAACGACTTAATCACCTACGGTATTGTTATAGTAGCATTTATAGCAATGCAGATACTTATTGGTTCAGGACAGATTTCATCTCTTTTTCAGGGATTAATGGTTCCTCTTTGTACTTATATAATACTTGCAATTTCACTAAACTTAGTAGTAGGTATTCTTGGTGAATTAAGCTTAGGTCATGCGGGATTTATGTGTGTTGGTGCCTTTTCCAGTGCATTTTTCTCAAAAACCATGTCCGATACCATTACCAATTCCTCTCTTCGTTTCTTTATTGCTTTATTAATTGGAATTGTGGTTGCAGCCATTTTCGGTATTATAATCGGAATCCCTGTACTTCGTCTTAAGGGTGACTACCTTGCAATCGTAACTCTTGCCTTTGGAGAAATTATTAAAAACCTTGTAAATGTACTTTACATTGGAAAAGATTCAAAAGGTTTTCATTTTTCCACAAAAGATGTTATGTCCCTTAACATGGATCCTGACGGAAAGGTTTTAGTTAATGGTCCTCAGGGTATTACCGGTGCACCTAAGGATGCAACATTTTTTATTGGATTTATTTTAGTCCTTATTACATTGTTCATAGTTTTAAATCTAATTCATTCAAGAGACGGACGTGCAATTATGGCTATTCGTGATAATCGTATTGCTGCTGAATCTATCGGAATTAACATTACAAAGTATAAACTTATGACCTTTACCATTTCTGCCGGTATGGCAGGTGCAGCAGGTGTTCTTTACGGACACAACCTTTCAAACCTTACGGCAAATACTAATAACTTCGGTTACAATATGTCCATAAACATTCTTGTATTTGTTGTTCTTGGTGGAATTGGAAATATCAGAGGTTCAATTATATCTGCGGTTATTCTTACACTTTTACCGGAATTGCTTCGAGGATTGTCAGATTACCGTATGTTAATTTACGCTATTGTTTTAATTATTATGATGCTCTTTAACTGGGCTCCTAAGGCAATTGAATGGCGTGAAAAATATCTTTCCTTTGGGAAGAAGAAAAAGGAGGCTTCAAAATAATGGATGATTTATTAAGTGTAAAAAATCTGGGAATTTCATTTGGCGGTCTCCGGGCAGTAAATGAATTTAGTATTAATATCAAAAAAGAGCAGCTTTATGGCCTTATCGGGCCTAACGGTGCCGGAAAAACTACTATTTTTAACCTTCTTACAGGGGTTTACAAACCTGACAGTGGTAAAATTCTTCTTGATAATGTGGATATTACAGGAAAATCTACTATTGATATAAGTAAAGCAGGGATTGCAAGAACATTTCAGAATATTCGTCTTTTCTCTCAATTGACGGTTCTTGATAATGTTAAGGCAGGGCTTCACAATAAGCATCATTACTCTACATTAGACAGTATTCTCCGTCTTCCACGTTTCCACAAAACGGAAAAGGAAATGGATAAGATTGCCATGGAGCTTCTTGATGTATTCGGACTGGCAGATTATGCAAATGTTGAAGCCCAGAACCTTCCTTACGGTCAGCAGAGAAAATTGGAAATTGCAAGAGCTCTTGCAACGGAACCAAAGCTTCTTTTATTAGATGAGCCTGCTGCCGGCATGAATCCAAATGAAACAGAAGAGCTTATGGATATGATTCGTTTTGTAAGAGATCATTTCCATATGACAATACTTTTAATTGAACATGATATGAAACTTGTCAGCGGAATCTGCGAACAGTTGACTGTTCTTAACTTTGGTGAAGTTTTAGCCCAGGGTGATACATCGACTGTATTAAATGATCCACAAGTTATCAAGGCTTATATTGGAGAATAGGAGGAAACCGTTATGGCAATGCTTGAAGTAAAAGATTTAGAAGTATATTATGGTATGATACAGGCAATTAAGGGTATCTCTTTTGAAGTAAACAAAGGTGAGGTTATTGCCTTAATCGGCGCTAACGGTGCCGGCAAAACCACTACTCTTCATACAATTACCGGTTTGCTTTCTCCTAAAGAAGGTAAAGTCCTCTTTGAGGGAAAGGATATTACAAAGATTCCGGCTCACAAAATTGTATCTATGGGAATGGCACATGTTCCTGAGGGAAGACGTGTTTTTGCGGAATTAAGCGTATATGAGAACCTTAAGCTTGGTGCTTATACCAGAAAAGATAAAAATAATATTGAGGCTGATTTAAAGAGTGTTTATGAACGTTTTCCACGACTGGCTGAAAGAAAGAATCAGGCTGCCGGAACTCTAAGTGGTGGTGAGCAGCAGATGTTAGCCATGGGTCGTGCTTTGATGTCAAAACCGTCTATTATTTTGATGGATGAGCCATCAATGGGACTTTCACCAATTCTTGTTAATGAAATTTTTGATATTATTCAGTCTATCAGCAAAAGCGGTACTACTGTTCTCTTAGTTGAACAGAATGCCAAAAAGGCATTATCCATTGCTGACAGAGCATATGTTTTAGAAACAGGTAAGATTGTTTTAGAGGGTAAAGCCAGTGACCTGCTTGAAAATGACTCTATCAAGAAGGCATACCTTGGTGAATAATGGGATATATATGTCATTTTTCCTTAGAATATGGCATTACATGTAAAGAAGGAGGGAAGTAAAATGGAGAATGTTGTTATTACAATTTCCCGTCAATACGGAAGTGGCGGAAAGACAATTGCTGCCATGCTGGCTCAGAAACTAGGTGTCAACTTTTACAGCCGTGATATTTTAAAAATGGCTTCTGAGGATAGTGGAATTAATGAAGAACTTTTTGGTATGTCTGACGAGAAAATCCGTCGTGCCGGATGGCTTCGTACTTTAAGTCACCCTTATGAAGGTAAACTCCTTCCACCGGAAGATAAGGAATTCGTTTCTGATGATAACCTTTTCAATTATCAGGCAAAGGTAATTAAGGATTTGGCTCAGAAGGAGTCCTGCGTTATTGTTGGAAGATGTTCTAACTTCATATTAAGGGATGAACCTAATGTATTAAGTGTTTACATTCATGCTGACAAGGATTTCTGCCTTGCCCGTGCCATGGAAAGAAATAGCATGAGCGAAAAGGAAATGCAGCGTAAAATCGAACGTACCAACAAATACCGTTCTGATTTCTACTACTATCACACAGGTCATAGATGGACGGATGCCAGAGACTATGATTTGTGCTTAGACAGTGGCAAGCTTGGTTTTGAAAAGTGTGTGGAAGAAATTGAAGCCTATGCTAAAATCAGATTTGGTAAGTAAACAAGAGATAGATATTTAAATGCTACCCGGAAATGAAGCAATGATATTTCCGGGTAGTTTTTTTATATTTAGGGATAGTGATGGGCAATGATATTTTTATGAGACTTTTCGACGTATTGTGGGCTTTCTGGTGCACTTGGAGGCTTTTGGACGTATTTGGGGCTTTCTGGTGCACTTGGAGGCTTTTTATCGCTTATAGCCGGCAAAGGTCACAGTGTTTTGGTGATTTTTACCGGGACTTTTCTATGAAATCTTTGTTTTCCCGGTCGGTTTCGGTGGTTTTAGCCGGCGAAGAGGCAATTCGTACCGGGAATCTTTCATCAAATCTTTGTTTTCCTGGTTCTTTTCTTTGATTTAAGCCGACGAAGGGGCAATTCGTACCGGGATTTGACTATAAAATCCTTATTTTCCCGGTTTGTTTCGGTGGTTTCAGCTGGCGAAGAGGCGATTCGTACCGGGATTTGACTATGAAATTCTTCTTTTCCCGGTTTGTTTCGGTGGTTTCACACTTTTACCTTTATCATATTTTATAAGTTGATGTTTTATCATATCCTTCATAAATTAATTGACGCTTTTTAATAAATGTGCTACTATGAATATACTCTTTGCACTGCATATAATCTACAGTACAAACTGATCAGACCATTAACTTTGGTTAAGGAGTCGGGCCGTAACATGGCAGTGGAATTTATTCATCCACGGGACAGTAGTTGCTTATACTGATTCGTGGGTGTTTTTTTATACTTTTTTATAAGCATATTAAAAATCTCACATATATCTGGTGCCATAGAACTATCTTATATTATGGAGGTAACTAATATGGAAAAAGACAAAGTTATGACCGAAGGCAGCCATTCTGATACCCTTGATTTTCAGAAGGTTGCAAACAAAGTATCCTTTATTACAATTATTGAAAACGTGCTATTATCACTTTTCAAACTTTTTGCCGGAGTTGTGGCACATTCCAGTGCTATGATAAGTGATGCCATTCATTCGGCATCTGATGTTTTTAGCACAATTGTGGTAATAATAGGAATTAAGCTGGCTTCAAAAGAGTCCGACAGGGAACACCCATACGGACACGAGCGAATGGAATGTGTGGCAGCCATTGTTTTGTCAATGGTTCTCTTTATTACCGGTCTTGCCATTGGTGTAGATGCGGCGGAAAACATTATAAATGGTAATTATGAAACAATGGAAGTTCCCGGAGTCCTTGCCCTTGTGGCAGCAATCGTCTCCATTGCCACTAAAGAAATTATGTACTGGTACACCCGCCATTATGCTAAGAAGTTAGATTCCAGTGCTTTAATGGCTGATGCATGGCACCACCGTTCAGATGCCTTTTCATCCATTGGTGCCTTAATCGGCGTAGGTGGAGCTATTTTAGGATTCCCTATTATGGATTCTATCGCCAGTCTTGTTATTTTTGTTTTCATTGCCAAGGCTGCATATAGTATTTTCAAAGATGCCATGGACAAAATGGTAGACCATTGTTGCGACGAAAAAACAGAGAAAGAAATTTATGATTATATAATCAGCCATGACGATGTTTTAGGCATTGACCTGCTGCAAACAAGAATCTTTGGAAATAAAATCTATATTGATTTGGAAATCGAGGTTGACGCAAGTTATTCTTTAGAAAAGGCTCACGCTGTAGCGGAGGATGTTCACAAAAATATCGAACAACGCTTCCCAAAGGTTAAACATATTATGATACATGTTAATCCCTATGAAGGGAAAGAGGGTAAATGTTAATAAGTTGGTAATTAATATCTCTTAGCAAATAAGAAATAACCAGTTATTAAGCTTTTTCGTGCTCTGTAACGCTTTACAGACTCTACCCCTGACAAATAATAATTAGTACACAAAAAGACTGTATGTTCAAGTTGTTGAACTACAGTCTTTTATTAAACTATAATTATATTTTTAAAAATATAGCTTTTGAAACACATCAGGTGTTTCAAAAGCGTAGTTGACCAGCTCCGATGGAGCGTGCTCTGCGGAGCAGAGTTATGAAACGGTAATCCTATACCGTTTCATAAGTTATAGGCTTTACCACATCCCTGATACCGGTATTTATTTTTAAATCTGTACTTTCCTTTTTCCGTGACCGGACACCGATTCAATAATATCCGCCTGTACCAGATTAGAAATCAGTTTTGATACGCCTGATTTTTTCAGTTCAAGAAGTTCCATAACTGCACCTCTTCCAAATACTTCATCAAATCCAAATTTCTCAAAAAGTCTATGAATATGAACTTTCGTTTTTACAGTAAAATCGCTTTCTTTTTCGGAAAGTACCCTTTCAATGTCCACTTATTTGCCCCCAATGTCCACTTTTGTTCCCTTAATGTCCACTTTTTCGTCCCCAATGTCCACTTTTGTTCCCTTAATGTCCAATTTTTCATTCAAAAGTCCACTTATATAAAGATTTCGACTGTGTATTTACATTTTACTCTATCAACTGATTTTTAAGCATGACCCTCAAGTCGCACTTTATCTTTTTTGTTTTAGACTCCAATTCCACCATTCTGTCGTCTATTACTCGTGCATTACACTCTCCAAGTTTCTTGTGAACAACCTTTCCGGTTCTCTTTATTTCTTCAAGCTTTTCTTTATACCGGGCATCGCTTATATCAATGGTTTTAGTTTTTTCCACTAAGCCATTTTTTACACTAATTGTATTTCCTGACCTTGATGGTTTTCTACCTGCCTTTTCAAGCCCCAGCAATTCATCTGAAAAAGTTGATGCGTTAACAAAAGTAAACAAAACCAGCTCATCTTTTGCCCTTGTAACGGCAACATAGTAAAGCCTTCTCTCCTCTTCATACTCCTTTAGGCTCTCTGTATCCGCTTTTTCAGGTCTGGCAATAACCTTAGATGGAAATATCCCGTCTTTTCCATCCATTATAAATACCCTGTCATATTCAAGACCTTTGCTTGAATGAATAGTAGACAGCACAAAATTACTGTTTTTGTTAAATTTCTTAGTGCTGATTATTTTCGCCAGTTCATCTAACCTTTCTACCACTCTCATAGCCGACGGTTCTATGAAAGCAATAGCTTTAATAATGTCTATTTTGTCAGTTTTAATTTTATACCGCTGCAAATAGTCGTTATAACCCATAGTACCGGCTATTCTGCCTATTGCCTGTCCTCCATTATCCTTTAACAGATTTTCAAACTGTCTGATTATTTTTCCAACACTTTGCTTAGTTCCTGAAGAAATTTCAGGTATTTTAAGAGTTGCCTGCAATATGGGAATATCTTCTTTTTTGCTTAACCTATATATTCTATCTAAATAATCCCTGCCTATATAAGTGGAGACTTTAAAATAAATCCGGGTAAACAATTCAGTATTCTTTGTGTCATGGGCAAATAAAATTATATCCCTAATATCCTTTACCACCTTGTTTGAAAAAAATGTCAGGTCATTATTTTTCACATAATATGGGATATTCATTCGCTCTAATCTGTCTATAACCGGCAAAATGCACTCATTTTCCGGATACAGCACTGCCGTTACTTTCTGTCCCATTGTTTTTTTTTCAAACCCGGATTCTACCCCATTTATCCGGCTCTGCTCTGTCTGATACTTTTTCATCCTGCTCTGCTCTATCTCATATTTTTCCATCTGACATTGTCTTGCAGCCTCTATTAAATGGGAATACTGGTCTTTTCTATCATTTACCTTTATTGTCTTAATATCCACTCCCATGTCTCTTGTGGTTTTCATATGTTTTTCATGCCTCATTGTATTTTTACTGACAAACCTATCTGCCGCCTTAACTATTTTCCCGGCAGACCTGAAATTTTCCTCCATTAAAAGAACATTTGCCCCGGGATAATTTTCCTCAAAAGAAATAAGTGCCTCCGGATATGCTGCCCTAAATCCATATATGCTTTGGTCTTCATCCCCCACCATAAACAGTTTCCGGTACTTTCCCGCTAACATATTTATTAACTCATGCTGTATTTTTGAAGTATCCTGTGCCTCATCCACACAAATATATTTGTATGTTTCCTGAAAATCTCTAAGCAAATCCTTACATAGTTTTAACAGATTTATGGCATAAATCATCTGGTCATCATAATCCATCAAAAAGCCGTCTCTAAGTTTCTTATTGTATATGTCAAAGATTTTATGTATGGGAATATCTTCCTTTTCCCCCAAAACTGCTATTTCATCCTTTGAAAGCATCATATTTTTAATATAAGTTATTCTAGTGGACAGATTCATCAAATCGCTTTCCGTAGGTCGGCTGTTTACCGCCTCTGTATAGGCTTCCGCCAAAAGACGATACCTGTCACTTTCCTTATCTAACAGATTATAAACCTCCTTGTGAGATTTTTCCGAAAAATAGTTAATAATCTTTGCTGCAATACCGTTAATTGTCCTAAAATCAAGTTTTCCTGCCATCTCCTGTCCAAACATCTCTGCAAACCGTGTTTTCATTTCCATGGTGGCAGGCACTGTGTATGTCAGGGTTAGAATACTTTCAGGCTCTATACCAAGGCAGTAAATCATGTAGCCAAGTCTTGTTATAAGAACTCTGGTTTTTCCACTTCCAGGCACCGCCAGAATAAGAGTTGGCTTTTCCACAGATTTCACTGCCGCTAACTGCTGCTCATTTAATTGTATATTGTACTTATTTATAAATTCCCCGAATGTCATGTAAATCCTCTTAAAACTCTTTTTAAACACATTTATAATAGCATAATCGGACTTTTTTTCCCATACAAAACATTCCGGTAACTTATTGATTCTTTTAAAAAGTGAATCTATAATTGTGTTAATACTGAAAAATACTAAAAAGAGGTGTGCAAAATGAACAAAGAAGATGAAATAATAAAACAGGACTACAATCGTGCCGTTAATATGTGGAACGAAACTTACTCCCACTGCAAAATCGTTGATTTAAAAGGAAAATCTCTTTCCGTGGAGCCTATGTTTGATATTTGCTTAGATATTTTTGCCAGCAAATGTAAAAATATTTTGGATTTTGGCTGTGGCACCGGAGATGTGCTTTTTCAATGCTATGAATTTGGAAATATGAATTTTGGTCTGGGAGTTGATTTGTCAGAAACAGGCATCCAATATGCCCGCAAAATGACTTCCGTAAATAATTATAAAAGCCTTAACTTCGATATAGGAGACATATCTTACTTTGACAGCTACGAGGAAGGCTCCTTTGACGGAATAATACTGTCAAATGTTTTAGACGTAATGCCTAAAGATGTAGCTGTAAAAACCTTTAATCGCCTTACTGATCTTTTATCCCCGAAAGGTCTAATGTTTGTAAAATTAAATCCTTATTACGACAAAGCCGATATGGCTGAATGGGGGATGACCCAAATTAAGGACAATCTTTTTGAGGAGGACGGGGTTTTAAGATACCGTGAACTTGACACGGCATCCTGGAAACAAAGCTTTGAAAAGTCCTACAACATTTTACGATATTTAGAGTTTCCATACCCATGGCAGGAAGGCATGAACCGTCTGTTTTTGTTAGAAAAAAGGTAATTATTTATTCATGCCCTTAACAATGCCGGAAGCAATGGTTTTTAATGCCTTGTCTGAATGATTGCTGCTCTTGTCTCCTACCTCTAAATCCACCGATGGAATGGTAGAGTAGGAGGTTTGAGTTAAATCAATTGCCATTTCCCCCTTTCCATATATTTTAACTCCTGCATTTTCCATTCCCCATACGAGATTTTTCCCTAATTTATTGTGTTTTTTCCAATTTTTAGAAACCGGATACATATTTCTATATGACTTATTTTCAGGTACGCTAATATAAAATGCCCCTTTATCAGATGATGAAGAATCGTAATGCAGGGCAATGTGATAATCAGCACAGTTATTGGCAAACACTGTTCTTCCAATATTGTCTATCTGGGAATCTTCGCCTTCCCTTACCATTAAAACATTATAACCTGCTTTTAAAAGCTTCTTTTTCACTACCATTGCCAGTTTCAGTGTAGCCTGCGCCTCTGTGGTTCCGTCATTTAAAACAGTTCCACTATTAATTGACGTAGCTCTTATGGCACCTGCTGCCGTACTTCCTCCCGTTACTTTTCCACTGCCATCAGGATGGCATAAAGTCATAACACTTTCGCCTCCTTTAGTTCCATGACCTGCATTTATACACACTGTTTTTTTCTTAGTTTTAGGTGCACTTGAAAAATATAAGGTAGCTGAATCTGTATGTATTTTTGAATAACCTGCAAACTCCCATTTACCATTCCATGGAATTATTTTGGCACAGGTACTCCAATGTGAATAATATTTCTTTTTTCCTTTCCTGACATAACCCCTTAGTCTTACATAATAGCTCTTTGTATTCTTTAGTTTAGATAGCTTTGCAGATTTTTTGTTTTGTCCCTTTACTGTTTTAACCCCTGCTTTTTTAAAGCTTTGCTTTGTGGAATACTGTACCTGATACCCATTAGCCTTACTGTTTTTGCGCCAGGAAACATGAGTATTTCCTGCTTTTTTGGTTAATATATCAATGCTGCTTCCCTTAAGAAAACAGCTTTTAACTCCCGGAGAAATCACGCTTTTATATGTTTTTCCATTAATTGTTTTATACGCCATAATGCTAAATCCATATAAAGTACCGTTTTTGTTTGCTCCTTTGTCTGTATATTTAGTTGTCTCCTTTTTCACCTGACAGATTTTCTTTCCGTCCCTGTAAATATAATAGCCTGTAGCCCCCTCTATTTTATTCCATGTTATGGCAATGCCATTCCTGTTATTAACAATAGAAGCTATTACCGGTCTTTCTTTTTCAAAATCCGTAACCGTTGTAGAAGTCTCCTCCGCCTCTATTACAGAATTAACCGTAGCTCTACCCGGCATTTTAAATCCCGTATTATTAATTCCCGCCAAAATAGTCACCGCTATTACAATAATTCCTGATGCAATTATCATTTTCATTGTCTTTTTATTCATAGGCTACCACCTTTTATATTTATTAACTTTAGTTTAACACTTATCCCCTTCAGTTCAACTGTAAAATACACTATTTCCATTCATTATTTTACCGGAAGTTGAATTTCCGTAAGACATTCTTCCTCTATGGATGTTTCATAATCATCTATGTGGCAAAATTCTATGGGATCACCTGTTATTTTCAGATGATGTTCTTTAGCGTAAGCTATTAGCTTGTCCACTCCCTGTTTGGTTCTTGTAGATGAACCTTTATAGAAAATAGACAGGTACTTTCCGGCAGGAAGGGAATAATTACTATTATATAAAAGTGTGTCAGAATAGAAAAACACCCCCTTTGTAATATAGGAATTGTCCTCGTCATTTACTTTGCTTGTGTCTAACACATAACAGTCACAGGCTCCTATTGTGTCTACTTTGTTTTTGTGGGACTGCATATATTTAACAAGATAATAATCCACGTCATCATCATCTAAATTGGATTCGCTTATCATTACACAGTGTCTCTCTTCAAAATTTTTAAGCCTGATGTTTTCTAAATCAGTGTGATTCATATTTTCTTCTAAGGACTTAATTCTTGCCTCAATACTTATTCTTTTTTCAAACAGCTCAACTATGTTTTGATTAACAATATTAAGCTCCTCCGTAAGTAATGTTTTAGTGGTTTCCACATTTTGATTTTTATCAAATTCCTTTATCCGCTCGGTGGAAAAGTCCAGTCCCAGCAACTCTCTTATCATGGTAAGCTGACGTATATCTGATAAGGTATAAACCCTGTAATTGTTCTCCTGATTTCGCAATGGGTTAAGTATTCCAATCTTTTCATAGTAACGTATGGAATCCGTGCTTACATTAAATAATCTTGATAATTCTCCTATATTAAAAGTCTTTTTTCGCTTCATTTTCGTTTCTTTCCTTGTATTATACTAATGTTTGTTTGCCAATTATAATAGATATAATAAGTATTTTTAGGTATTATATCTATATTTAGGCATATTGACATTAGTATTATACCAGACTTTATTATATTGTAGAACAAAAAAGGCAATAAAATTTATTGTTCTTTGGAAAGGATTTTTTTTATTCATTATGAAAGATGAGAAATACAAAATAGAAAACAAAATATTAAAGCTTTCACTGGGAGGCACCATAGCATTTACTTTATTAGAAATTATAGCTTCATTTTTGTTGGGTTCTAAAACCGTAATGACTGACGGAATATTCGATTTATTTGATTTACTTCTTTTGCTTCCAATGTTTGCATTGGTTCCATTTCTGTATAAACCTGTTTCTGAAAAGAAACCTTATGGCTGTTCACAAATTGAATCATTATTGGTATTAATTAAATATGTTGTTCTTTTGATTGTGGTTATTAATATGATTGCTTCAAATGTAGTTGTATTATTACACGGTGGACACACAGTTAATGCATTAAACGTGTTAATTTATGAAGCTTCCCTTTGTGGTGGCTGCATTGTTATGTTGCTGATGTTGAAGCATTTAAGCCGTAAATATTCTTCCATGATTATAAAATCGGAATTATATTTATGGAAGGTTGATATTGTAAGCACTCTTGGAATTTCCGTGGCTTTTTTATTCCAGCTGTTTTTGGCAAATACAAAGCTTAACTTTGTAATACCTTACATTGACTCATCTGTAGCCATTGTTGTGGCTTTGTTCCTGGTTAAGGAACCGGTTTTACAGATTATAAAAAATCTTAAGGAGTTAGTTCTTTTCTCCCCTGAACAGGATGTTATGGATGAAATCAGAAAGGTTGTTAATGAGGATATTCAAAATTATGACTACAGCCTTGATTTTCTTGATGTAACCCAGACCGGACGTAAAACATGGATTGAGGTTTATGTTAAAAGCAAAAATGATATTGTAAAAATTAAGGATTTTAAGAGGATACAGGAACATATCACAAAGGACTTAGAAAATAAATTTGATCAGATATCTGTGGAAATTGTTCCGGCAATATAGCATTGCAGGATTTGAATAATAGTGTATTTTCACAACAGGCTAAACAGTATTTTTTCTAACTGTTTAACCTGTTTTTTTATTGCCGCTTGCAAAGTTGTTAATTGTATGTATAATATTATATATCTTCTATTTCTTTTAGTTATCGAACACATCTAATTGCACTGAAGGAATATTAAGGAGAATTTTATAGTATGAAGTATAATAGAAACCACAAAGACCGGGTATTTTGTATGGTATTTGGCTATGAAAAGTATAAGGGCAATTTGCTTAGTCTTTATAACGCATTAAATGATACTTGTTACACTAATTTAGATGATTTGGAAATCACTACCATGGATAATGCCCTGTATATGAGCATGAAAAATGACGTGTCCTGTATTATATCAAATAATCTGGCATTGTTTGAGCAGCAAAGCACCTGGAATCCCAATATGCCACTGCGGGGATTTATGTATTTTGCGGATTTATACAACAAATATATTTCAACAGGAAGTTTGGGAATTTATAGAGATAAATTGGTAAAGCTTCCCACACCGCAATATTACGTTTTTTATAACGGTGACAGGGATATGCCCGATAAACAATTATTAAAATTATCAGATGCTTTTATTGAGCCTTCAAGGGAGGGGTGTTTTGAATGGACTGCTACAATATTAAATATTAACTACGGACATAACAAAAAATTACTGTCTAACTGTAAAACATTATCAGATTATGGTATACTAATAAAAACGATAAATGATTATAAGCAGAAATATAATGATATAAATGCCGCTATTGAAAATGCCATAGACTACTGTATAGAGCATGATGTTTTAAAAGATTTTCTGCTGGAAAGGAAGACTGAGGCTATGCACACACTTCTTACGGAATATGACGAAAAGAAAACAATGGAATATCTAAGACAGGATGCTTATGATGATGGATTTGTAAAGGGCGAATCAACAGGTTTTACAAAAGGCGAAAATCAACTTATGGTTTCTTTAATTTGTAAAAAATTATCCAAAGGAAAATCCGTTAATCAGATTGCTGATGACTTAGAAGAGGATGTTTCCAAAATTAAAGAAATATATGACGTAGCTAAAGACTTTGCTCCTGAATACGATGTTAAGAAAATTTTAGAGAAATTAGGATAATTTTATAAAAAGACTGCAGGCAGGTAAATGAAAATACCCTCACTGCAGTCTTTAATTTCTTTATAATTTTATCTACAACTATGGTCGCTGTCCCAATGCACCTTCTAATGTAATAGTTTCACCACTCATATATTTAAAATCCGGTGATGCCAGCTGTACACAAGGGCGTCCAATGTCTTTTTCAACATCTCCGAAACGTCCCATAGGCGGTACCTTTACATTGGCTTTATATGCCTCAGGATATGCCTTTTCAAAGTTTTCAAGCTGTGCTGTCCAGGCTAAAGGACATACCACGTTTACATTGATTCCATCTGCTGCCCACTCTGTTGCCGCAACTCTTGTAAGACCTCTTATGCCTTCTTTTGCAGCTGCATAAGCACACTGTCCAAAGTTTCCAAACAATCCTGCTCCTGAAGCGAAATTAATAACCGAGCCTTTTGTTTCCTTTAAGTATGGATAGCATTCTTTCATGTAATAAAACGTTGCATAAACTCCTGAATACATTGCCAAATCAAACTGTTGTGTAGTGTGGTCTGCAATGGTTACTCCTGAAGCTGATGCCTGAGCATTATTAATTAACACATCAATACGCCCAAATTCATCTATTGTCTTTTTAACAACCTCTTTTACAGTTGCCTCATTATCTGAACCTGCGCTAATATCTGCATGTACCGGTAAGACCTTTATTCCGTACTTGCTCTCCAGTTCCTCTTTAGCATCAGTTAGCTTTTTAACATTTCTTCCTGTAAGAACAAGATTTGCACCTTCTTTAGCGTAAGCAGTAGCAATACCATATCCTATGGAGCCACAACTTCCATCCTGTAAAACTGCTCTTCCACCGCCGGTGATAATTGCAGTTTTCCCTTTCAAAAATCCCATAAAAACACCTCCAGACATAATTGTCACTAGCTTACTTTTGATTGTCATAAGCCCGATAACTAGATATTAACACTTTAAATTTGCCGGGTCAACGTTATATGTTCTTTTATTTGTCTTTACCTGCCATAATATAAAGCATAATAATGCCATAACTGAAACTATTATTCCTGCCTTAAATCCCGGTGTGTGGTATTCCATAACAATGTGATTTTTTCCCTTATCAACATTTATAACAGTAAATATTCCCTGAGCAACTTTAACCTCTGCTTTTTTGCCATTGCATTTAATGCTCCAGCCTTTATCATAAGGAATTGTAAGAAGAAGCTGTCCCTTTTTTCCGGCATTATAGTCTCCTTCAACATAGCCATCCTTCATTATGTCAGGAAAAAAATTATTTTTCTTAAGAAGTTTTATTACACGCCTAAATTCCTCCATATCCAAATAATAAAACACCCCTCTTAAGCGCGGTGAGATAAGAAAACAAGCAAAAACCCTTATATCATCGCGTTTTAAGGACAGCGGGCAAACAGGTTACAAGTGAATAACCAAGCAAAAGGGACGTTATCGAAAGATAGCGTCCCTTTCTGCATACTACGCCGCAGCTTCAAAGAAGTTGTGGCGTTTTTTTATGCCCGCAGGAAAGGAGGCGCAGCCGGAATGTATTTCACAGAGGGCAAGCAGCGGGCGTTTGAACTGCTCATGCAGCAGAAGCCGGGATTTGACCGCTATCAATCCGGTTGTGCCAGAGGTAATGAAGATTGCGGCACTTGCCGTTTCTACCGCCCACAATGGAAATATGAGTTTTGCGTTTTCAAAGAGTGTCCCTATTGCCACGGCAAAAGGACGCGGAAAACGACTACCAGCATGGACAAATAGACGGGCAAAAGCCCTTGTGCCATGCGGCTTTGCAGACG
>OLVP01000029.1_pt1 | contig 116537 bp, 85 predicted proteins | sample 1673281 | NCBI WGS metagenome assembly OLVP01 (sample SAMEA3178940, study PRJEB25190) | human gut metagenome | biome: human gut; feature: human-associated habitat; material: faeces | place: Austria | collected 2013
CAAAGCACTCTTTTTAAGTTTATCCTTTGTTTCATCCCAGATTGCTGCCTGCTTAAGTGTTTTCTCCACAATCTCATCTAACTTAGCTTTAGAGTGAATACCGTGGGTTCTAGGCCCGTAAGCAATATTGTCATATATGCTCATTGGGAACAAATTAGGTTTCTGGAAAACCATTCCTACTCTCTTTCTAAGAATATTTACATCCATGTTTTTATAAATATCTTCACCGTCTAATGTTATAAGACCCTCAATTTTACAATCCGGCACTAAATCATTCATTCTGTTAAGCGATTTTAAAACTGTTGATTTACCACATCCTGAAGGTCCGATAAATGCCGTTATTTCATTTGGCGGTATATTAAGATTTACATTTTTTATTGCATGAAAATCCCCGTAGTGAAGTTCCATATTTTGTATGTCAAATTTTCCCATTTTTTATTCCTTCCCAACTTTCTTTGCTGCCAGACCTGACAGTCCGTTAATAATTAATACAATTACAAGAAGTATTACTGCCGTAGCATATGCCTGATTAGTGTACAATCCTTCATTTAACAGCGAATACATATGTACCGCCAGGGTTCTGGTAGATGAAAACAGACTCTTTGGCACTTCTGCCACTGTTCCTGCTGTAAATATAAGAGCTGCACTTTCTCCTACAATTCGTCCAATGGCAAGAATTACTCCCGATAATATTCCGGGGATTGCTGCCGGAAGAACAATAACGAATATTGTTCTAAGCTTTCCTGCCCCAAGTCCATAGCTTCCTTCTCTAAACATATCAGGAACTGCCAAAAGAGATTCCTCGGTAGTTCTTACTATTGTTGGTAAAACCATCATGGTAAGGGTAAGTACACCTGCTAACAGTGAGTTTCCCCACTTAAGTAATAATACAAATACAATAAATCCAAAAAGACCAAATACAATAGAAGGAATACCTGCTAATGTTTCCGTTGTAAGTCTTATTACCTTAACTAATTTTGAGTTTCTCTTTGAGTATTCTACCAGATATATTGCTGCTGCAATTCCAATAGGTACTGCTAATAACAGTGTTAAAAATACCATTATAATTGTGTTTATAATTGCCGGCGTCATTGATACATTTTCTGTATTATACTTCCATGCAAATAAATCCGGTGTTATATATGGGATTCCATTTACAAGTATGTATATAACCAGATAAATCATTGATGCCACCGTAATTGTAACGGCTAATAATATTAAAATGAGCATAATTAACGAGCCCGGCTTTCTCAAATATTCTTTTACTTTATTCATAACCATTCTCCTTAACTCTCACTTCTTCTATTTAAAATCGAGAAACATACGTTTATCATTAAAATAAATACAAATAATACGACCGCCGTGGCAATAAGTGCCTTTCTGTGTAACCCTGTGGAATAAGCCATTTCCAACACAATGTTAGTTGTAAGGGTTCTTGTTCCGCTAAGAATGCTGTCCGGAAAAATCGGCTGATTTCCTGCTATCATAACCACCGCCATTGTTTCACCAATTGCTCTTCCCATTCCAAGAATTATTCCTGACATAACTCCTGACTTAGCAGCGGGTATCACTGTTTTAAATATGCTTCTTTCCTTTGTCGCTCCCAGCGCCAGTGCCCCTTCAAAATAACTGATTGGCACTGCTCTTATAGATGATTCCGCAGTGTTAATTATGGTAGGGAGAATCATCATCCCAAGGAGGATAGATGCTGCAAGAATCCCTTTTCCGCTGGTACCAAATATATCCTGAATAGCCGGAACTATCGCTACTAAACCAAAGAAACCATATATAATAGAAGGTATTCCGGCCATCAGGTTAATGATAGTTTTTATTACTATATATAATGTAGAGGGACAGTATTTTGCGAGGAATACTGCAGTAAGAAGACCTATCGGTACACCTATTATCATTGCACCGGCAGTAACATAAATACTGCCAATAATCATTGGACCTATACCGAATATTCCCTGACCCGGCTTCCATTCCGTTCCAAAAAGAAATTTGATAGGCCCTATTTCCTGTATTGCCGGCATACCATTAGCGAACATAAATATACAAATAAGTGCAACTGCCGCAATTGATATACATGCACATACAAGAAATACTATTTTCATTAAGAATTCTAATCCTTTATTCAAAATAATTACTCCTTAACTGACTATGCAAGAAGCACCGCCCATTAAAATGGTACGGTGCAATCCTGAAAAATCATTCACTATTTAACGTCTTCCCACTTTGTTGTCTCGCCTGTATAAATTCCCTTAATCTGGTCACTTGTAATATCTGTTAATGGGTTAGCGTTGTTTACGACAACTGCGATACCATCCATTGCAATCTGTTTTGATGTAAGACCTGCTGATAATTCTTCATCCTTTAATTCTCTAGATGACATACCAATCTGTGCTGCACCTTCTGTAGCTGCCTGGATACCTGCTGAAGAACCTGATTCCTGAATTTCAATTGTTACATCGGGGTTAATTGCTGTGTAAGCATCTTTGATTTTGTCCATAAGCGGTGAAACTGATGTTGAACCTGCTAATGTAATCTTACCCTTCTGCTTGCTGCCTGTATATTTTCCTTCCGGAGTAAGTCCAATATATCCTTCATCATTTACAATCTTCTGTCCTTCTTCGCTCATTACGTAAGAAATGAAGTCTTTATCTAAATCTGAAAGCTTATCCTCCTTGTAGCAAATGTTAAATGGTCTTGATACTTTATATGAACCTGCCTTAACATTTTCTGCTGTTGCCTCAGCTCCGTCAACCTTAAGTGCCTTAACATCTGTTGATAAAGAACCAAGAGACACATAACCGATTGACTTTTCATTCTGACTTACTGTCTTAAGCATTACTGATGTACTGTTTGTGATTTCTGCTGTCTGGGTTGTAATGTCGTTATCCTGATCATCAACTATTCCCATAAGTTCTACGAAAGCTCCTCTTGTACCTGAGCCATCCTCTCTTGAGATAACTGAAATGTCTCCGCTCAGTGCTGTTGATGCATTTGTTCCTGCATCTGTTGTCTTATCATTTGATGAACTTCCACATCCTGTAAATGCCATTGTTGTAATAACTGCTGCAGTCATAACTGCTAAAAATTTCTTTCTCATTTTGTTTTCTCCTTTAAAAAATCAATTATTTGTTTCCTTTCACGATGTATAATATTAGACTTATGTAAAAAGCAATGTCACGTTAATGTTAAATCTATTTAAAATGTAGTGGGATTTTTGTTTTTTGCTTTTCAATGGTACCACACGGCTGGTATCTTATTATGATAAAACTTAATTAAGATTGATAATAGTAAAGGGTCTGGCGCTGCCAGACCCTTTAACTTCATTTTCAATCCTAATATTCTTCAATTGTATATTTTCCGGTAGGTGGATTGTCTTTAAAGAACTGCTCCACCTGTGAGTCTTTCTTACAGTGAATCGTCAAACCTTCTAAGCCTTCCTCTGTGTCAAATATTCCTTTTTGCATATTTTCCACAGTTTCCGGGAAATATATATCCTTTATTTCACTGTCACCAAAAGCCCATGTTTCTATTTCATTTACGCCTTCTTCAATTACTACCGTATCAATTTTAGAAAAAGAAAATGCTCCGCTTTCTATCTTTTTAACATTAGAAGGAATTGTAACTTTTTTCGTATTTAATCCTCTTTGATAGTCAGCGGACATGGCATTTTCGGCTATTGTATTTACTTCCTTCGGAATAGTAATTTCTGCTGCATTTCCAACATATGCTAAAAGATTTCCCTCTCCGTCAATTGCGAAACCATTATCGTCAACCATTCCTGATTTTTCATAATACCTGTTGGTTGAAAGATTAGCTTCTAACTGGTCTGCCGCACTATCCTCCCGGAAGAAATAATCAATCCTGTCATTGTCCTTATCTTCCGTGTAAAAATACTTCCGAAGCTCATATTCCGATACGTTATCTTTATCTATTACATCCTTAAACTGCTCTTTTTCATCAAAATAATTCATATAAATAGCCTTATTTCCCAGTTTAAGCTTATGATTTTCTATGGTATAAGAACCTGAATCCATCTTATTTCCAGACAAATCCTTTTCTTCATATTTACCACCCTCAGTAAAAGAGACAACGGTTATTTCATCCAAATCAACCTTGTACCACTTGCCTGCAATACTTAGTTTGTCATAATCAACTACGTACTCATAATTGCTATTTTTAATATATCTAATAATCCCAAACATGCCAAAAATAACAAGAATTATTACAACATCAATTATAAGAAGTCTTCCGGTGGTGATTTTTCTGCCACCTTTTGCAGCGGATGTTTTTGGCTTATCAGCAAGATTTGCTCCCCTAGCTGAACTCATCCTTTTAACGGGATTTAATCTTCTAATGCCAGACCTCTTCTTCACTCTTCCTCTAAAATGTATCTTAGTATGATTCTTTATCTTCCTAGTTGTCCGGATAGTTTTATTATTTATGAGTTTTATATTCTTTTTAATAACAATTTTACTTTTGCTCATTATATCTAAAACTTCTTTCTTAACCTTATTTATTATTTTGCATTAACTATTTTCCGGTTTTAACCTTTTTAGTTGCTGACCAGCTACCGGTTATTTTGTAGCCAAACTGATACCCCACTGCTCTTACTCTGATATAATACCTTGTATTTTTCTTTAGGCCCTTTATGGTATATCTGTTGGTTTTTACGGTCTTGGTTTTAGCCTTCTTAAATTTGTTGTTAGTAGAATACTGCACCTGGTACTTTGTGGCATTATCCACTTTTCTGTATCTTATTGAAACCTTATATTTTTTAGACTTCTTTGATAATTTTTTAGCTTTGCTTACAGAAGATATCTTTGCTTTAGCAATTTTAAGCGCCGGCTTAGGTGTGGATTTCTTTCCATCTTTATTTAAATAAGATGCATATGCTAAATACTTTCCTTCTTTAAAATCAACCCCTAAATAAACCGTAGACTTAGAATACTTAAGGGCAATGGTGCCCTGAGACTTTAAGCCGTTGTTTTCCTCACGGGTGGTGGAATTTTCCTCTATTGTACGAGGTGCACTGACACTTGCTATATGAACAAGGGACGCTCCGGTAGCTTTTTTATTAATATTTCCAATATTTAAATTAGAATTATACTTCTGCTGGTCATATGCCCAGTGGGAATGTCCGCTAAACATGGTAACATTTGGATACTTATTTAAAAGTTTTCTAAACCTTACCTCATCAGAATTTCCAAAGATATATGTCAAGTCATAAGTGTATCCCCCCGGATTTTTAAGGTTTCCCACAGCCTTTGTTGCATCTCCCTTTTCATCTGCAAAATATGTGTGGAAAAACAGGTAAACATTTTTATTGGCATATGTATTTAGATTTTTCTCCAGCCAGTTAAGCTGCTGCTCGCTTACAATGGAAATATTTTTTCTGTAAAATCCCCTTGTCTGACTGAAAAATATAAATATATCACCATTTTTTTCGTAAACAAAATCAACACCGTTAGAACTTATTGTACGGATATTTTTGTCAGAAGTTCTTTTAGTATTAACCTGCTTTGCAAAAGACTTAACATGTGCTTCCTGACTTCCGGTCCAGGAAACATCATGGTTTCCCATACATGTATAAACCGTCATGCCGGGATATTTATTTATGGCATTATTAAATTTTTTGTAGGAATCATCCTCACCCTGATTACTTAAGTCTCCTGTCATTCCTACAAAATCAATATTCCTGTCGTTTATAAATTTAAGGGCATTATTAAAAGCCGGTACTGAATCATCCTGCGAATAGTCATTATATCTGTTAAAGTGAACATCACTCATAAGACCAAAACTATAGGAAACCTTTCCCTCATTAAACTGTTTGCTTTCCGGTATGTCACACTTGTAAGGAGTTTTGGTTTCTTCTTTATAAACAAGAACTTCTTTTGCTCCCTCAGGTATAACTAAATATGGAGAGGTAATCCGATAACTGCCCTGATATTCACTGTTACTATTTACCTCGTCTGTAGTGATTGTGCCAAATTCCGTAAACTCAATGTTATCATATTTTAATTTGTTACCTTCTCCGTCGCCCCAGTATAAGTCGTATGAAGCTTTCTCATTGGTAACCAGCTTCACGGTGCCATATGCCGATGCTGCATTAAAGTTGGCAAAATTATATGTTACTCCCAAATCTATAGGAGCCGCACCGGTAACTGTGGCTAACGCTCCTAAAGGATATTTGGAAGAAAGCCCTAATACAAGTACTATAATAAGCACTAATGATACAAAACGTGCTTTAAATGCTCTATTATTTGTCATCTGTTCATATTCCTCCCGCTAAATGTATTACTGGCAAAGCTTTGCCACTATCTGGTTTATAACTTTTCCGTCGGCTCTTCCTTTAAATGCCGGCATTACAGTTTTCATAATCTGACCTTTGTTCTTTGTAGCAATAACATCAGCGAATTTTTCAGTAAGTTCAGCTTCTACCTCTTCTGCACTCATAAGCTTTGGTGCATACTCATTAAACACATCGTATCTTGCCTGATACTCTTCAATTAAATCTGTTCTGTCGGCAGGGCAGCTGTCAATCTGTTCCTTAACTGTCTTTAATTCCTTTAAAATAACTTTATTTACCATTTCTTCAGGAATATCCTCCCTGCATCCTGCGTCAATCCCTGCTTTCTTTACCGCCTGAATCAATGCTGAAATTGATTCCTTTCTAGCTTTATCTCTAGCCTTCATGGCTGCAATCATATCTTTTTGTAATACTTTAATATCCATTACTTAATACCTCTCTTTCTCTATCTATTCTACATTTCAAAAATTCTATGGTCAACCCTGTATATGTCTTTTTTTAACACATATTCACAGAGACTTTTTATTTTCTTTTTCCTTTTTTTACGGCAGCTCTTTCCTTCTTTATCTGACGGGGTTTTATAAGGCATTTTTTATCAAAACCAATTAAATCTTCCCTGCCTGCAATATGAAGTGCTTCCTTTACCAGCTTGTAATTTTCAGGCTTACGATACTGCATCAATGCCCTTTGCATAGCCTTTTCGTGAGGATTTTTAGGCACATACACCGGCTCCATGGTTCTTGGATCAACTCCGGTGTAATACATTACCGTAGACATGGTAGATGGTGTCGGGTAAAAATCCTGAACCTGCTGGGGATTATAGCCTATATCCCTTAAATACTCAGCTAACTTTACTGCCTCCTTCATATCAGAACCCGGATGGGAACTCATAAGATAAGGCACAACAAACTGTTTTTTCCCTTCTTTTTCATTCATTTTATAATACTTGTCTATAAACTTCTCATAAACACAATGAGGCGGCTTTCCCATATAAGATAAAACCTTATCGGAAATATGCTCCGGTGCCACCTTAAGCTGCCCGCTTATATGGTATCTTACAAGGTCGTTGAAAAACCTGTCGTTCTTATCCTCCATAATATAATCAAACCTGATACCTGAACGGACAAAAACCTTCTTAATTTTGGGAAGTTCCCGAAGTTTTCTAAGTAATTTTAAATATTCACTGTGGTCGGTATCTAAATTTTTACACGGAGTCGGCCACAAACACTGCCTGTTTTTACAAACACCTGAAGTAAGCTGTTTCTTACATGATGGATGGTAAAAGTTGGCTGTAGGACCTCCCACATCATGAATATACCCTTTAAAATCAGGCATTTCCGTTATTTTCTTTGCTTCATTTATAATAGACTCATGACTTCTTGTCTGAATAATTCTTCCCTGATGAAATGTTAATGCGCAAAAACTACATGCCCCAAAACATCCCCTACAACTTGTAATGGAAAATTTGATTTCCGAAATAGCAGGTATGCCTCCATCCTTTTCATATATAGGATGATATGTTCTCTCATATGGCAAATCATAAACATCATCCATTTCTATTTGGGTAAGTGGCTCCTGAGGTGGATTTTGCACCACATACACTCCGTTAGGGTATGGTTCCACTAATGTTTTTCCATTATAAGGGTCTGTATTTTCACTTTGTATCTTAAAGCTTTTGGCATAATTTAACTTATCCTCCTTCATCTCATCAAAAGAAGGAAGGATAATCGGGTCATATGCTAAAGACAAATCTCTTGTTTTAAAAGCCGTTCCCGGTATATAGGTAATATCCTTAACATCCATTCCGCTATCCAATGCATCTGCAATTTGAACTATGGATTTTTCACCCATTCCATAACAAATAAGATTAGCCTGGGAATCTAACAAAATAGAATGTTTAAAGCTGTTACTCCAGTAATCATAATGTGCCATTCTTCTAAGGCTTGCCTCTATTCCTCCTATAATAACAGGCTTATTCTTATAAGTTCTGCGAATGAGATTTGAATATACAACTACTGCATGGTCAGGTCTTTTTCCTATAACTCCTCCCGGAGTGTAGGCATCTGTTTCCCTTCGTTTTTTTGAAACATAATAATGATTTACCATGGAATCCATATTCCCACTCATTATTAAAAAACCAAGCCTTGGTTCTCCCAGAATATTTATGCTGTTGTCGTCCTTCCAGTCCGGCTGTGAAATAATCCCCACAGTGTATCCATGTGCCTGAAGAACCCTGCTGATTATGGCATGACCAAAGGATGGGTGATCCACGTAAGCGTCACCTATAATATATACAAAATCCAGCTGTTTAATTCCCTGCTTTTTCATATCTTTTTTTGAAATCGGTAAAAATGCCATAATCTTCTCCACTCCATAAATCTCTTATTTGTTACCTGACATCCTTATATCATAGTATATAAAATGATTGCTTTCAACGGATACTTTAATTAATTAAGGTATTTATTTAAGACTTGCTTCTGCTTCCTCTAAGCTTTTGTAACCCTGCATCTTAGCAGTGTTTTCAATAGTCATTTCTGCTAAGTTTTTATTGTTTTTATATAAATCCACAATAAAATCTGCATACATAAGCAGAAGCCTGTCTGAGTATGTCAAAAGCTCTCCCTTTAAGTAGGTTTCATAGCTGGCATTATACTCATAGTCAGCATCACTGGTAATATCCCTTGCATTAGCTGCAAGCTTCGGATAGCTTTTGGCAAAATCCTTCATCCATTCCACCTGAATTTGTGCAATCTGATTTACGATTTCCTTTGCTTTTTCAGATTTTGGTGGGAAATTATCCTTAATTTCCTCATATTCCTCAGGTATCGTACTTTCCATCATTCTGCCATACTTTTCAGTAATCATATTTATGCCTTTTTCCTTATTATCAAGCCACAAATCCCTAATTGTAATAAGCATGTCATCTGTCCATGTAAGGTACTGGCTTTTTCTCATTACATAAAACACCGGCCAGTTATCCTGACATTGTGCCCTGCCCCCTTTATTATTTACCTTGTCAAAAGCGTCAAATTCCAAATGAATAATATCGTTAATTACCTTTTCCCTGTCAAACTCTGCCTTGCTTACAATTTCCGGCACATAATCATTTAGAAAATCAGAATTAATATTATTAACAATTCTCTGATTCTTAAGCTCCTTTATTATCATTCTGGCAACTTCTTCTATAATAACTGCCGCCTTATCTTCTTTATTATATGAGGTATTATCATAAGCATAATTATCCCATACCGCTTTCTGGCTGTTTAATACCGACAATTCTTCTAATAAATTCATAACCTGCGGCATAAGTTTATACTTCTTAATTCCTGCTGCCATCCACTTGTAATACGGAGAATACATGCCATTTAAAATATATATGCAGTGCATGGTACTTTTAATAAACTCCGATATACATATATTGGCACTAACATAATCTTTCCTTGCCATTGAACGGCCATAATTACTTTGACCTGTCTGTGCCATTTTTGACACTTCTCTGGCTAACTTAATGATTCTTGCTTTCTCCGGCTGACTTCTGAAGTGATTTCGTATATCTGTAAAAATACCCTCATTATCTCTAAAAACCTCTCCGTTAGTCACTGTTGCTAACTTGTCATCATCAATATCTATCCACTGGGAAACCTTTTCGGGACTTTGTCTGTAGCCTGTGTATTTTTCGTAAAAGTCTCCAATAAGGCATACTCCCAATCTGCCTTTAGCCATTTCAGAGTCCATTCGTCTGACACCCATATATTCTTTAGGCAACTTCTCATATTCTGCCTGAAGTTTTTCCCCTATAAGGTCGTAAGTGGACTTAGTTACCCACATGGAAAATCCCGGCCCGAAATCATGGTCTCTTGAATAAATATCATCAAATCCAAACCGTTCTGAACCTTCTCCCACAAATCCCACGGCAATTTTATCTTCATATTCTTTAAATTTTTCAGCAATCATAGGTGCTCCATATTCTTCATAAAAGCCCTTGGCAAGCTGCAACCCCGATATGTTTTTTTCCGTATTCCTGTTTAAATTTCCTTCCATGTTTTTAAGCTTATTTTCTACCTTTTCCAAATTATCTTTGGTAATTTTATAAGCTGTTCCTTTTCCCATGTTAACTTCTATTTCCCCTAAAGCTTCCCTGTATAAATTTTCTGCTTCATAGTACCGGTGCTTTTTACACATTGCCCCTGCCATGGCACATAATGCCCCGCTATAATGGAAGTTCTTAACTTCATCCCTGCGGTATATTTTCAAAGCCTTATTTAAATATTCAACGGCTTCATCCACTTTATCTAATTCCACTAAAGATGCCCCTAAATTAGAATAAGTGGTGGCAACCTCTATTTCTGCCCCCTGTATATTTTTAATAATAGAAAGAGCTTTTTTCAAATGTGCCACTGCTGTTTCATAATCTCCTATTTCCTGATATAAAAGGGCAATGTTGTTATGTAAACTTGCAAATCTGTAATCATTACTATCAATGTTTCTTTCGTATATTCTAAAAGCCTCCATATAATACTGAAGTGCTTCTTTTAGCAATCCTGCTGCTCTGTGGGCATTGGCAATATTTTGAAGGGAAGTTGCATAATGGACACTTCCCTGTATTCCCATTTTCTGCATAACGTCAATGCATTGATGACATGCCTTAATGGATTTCTCATACTCACTAATATCCCTGAAAAATCCCATCATTTCATTTAGAATGGTAAACTGAGCAGAAAGGTCATTTTCCCTTACAGCCTCATTGTAATTTTCCTCCAAAAAAGCCGGAACTTCATTTATTTTTTTCTTTTCAAATAAATTATCTAAACTATTTAAAAACTTCTCAACATCCATAACTGCCTCCAAATCCTATATAACCTAACTATACACGTTTCTTTACGGCGGAAACTACTCCAAAAATAATAAACACAGCTAAATTTACCACCACTACGCTAGCTCCTGCCGGTATTGAAAATACATATGAACATATGAGTCCTATGGTAAAGTTTATAACTGCTAAAATTGCCGAACAGATAGTTACACTGATAAATGACTTAAATATTCTCATTGATGTAAGCGCCGGGAATATAATAAGACTTGATATTAACATGGCACCCATCATTTTTATTCCGATTACCACGGTAATTGCCGTGAAAATTGATATAAGGGTATTGTAGTTTCCCACTTTAACTCCCGTAGCCTTTGAAAAGTTCTCATCAAAGGTTACCGCAAAAATTTTGTGATAACAGAATATAAACATTACAATAACCACTGCTGATAAGCACACGCTAATTACCACATCATCCTTTGACATGGCAAGTATACTTCCAAACATATAACTATATACATCTGTGCTAAGACCTGTTGTAAGTGAGGTTACAATTACGCCTATGGCAAGTGCCGATGCCGATACCATGGCAATTGCCGCATCACTTCGCATTTTGCCGTTTTCCGCTAATCTAAGGAGCAAAAATGCTGCCACAATAACTACAGGAATGGCAAATTTAATAGGGGCGAATCCACAGGCTACCGCAATGGATAATGCTCCAAAGGATACATGAGATAACCCGTCACCTATCATGGAATATCTCTTTAAGACAAGGCTTACTCCTAAAAGTGCCGCACAAAGGGAAACTAATACACCCCCAATGAAAGCCCTCTGTATAAATTCATATGAAAACATCTGACTAAGCATTTTCGCCACCTCCTAAAAACATGTTTGACACATTGGATTTCTTATATTCTTCCACTGTTCCGAAGAAGTCATTTTCCTGCTCTAAATGAAGAATATGGGTAGCATATGTCAGTGCGTTTTTTATGTCGTGGGTTACCATTACAATGGTAACTCCCTCCTTGTTTAATTCCTTGATTGTATCATAAAATTCCAATGCTGCCGCCGGGTCTAAACCGGTTACCGGCTCGTCTAAAATAAGGGCGCTGTCTGTGGCACATAATGCCCTTGCCAATAATACCCTTTGCTGCTGACCACCTGAAAGTTCCCTGTAGCAGTGCTTTTTTAAGTGTGCAATTCCTAATTTTTCCAAATTAACCATTGCCTCTTTTTTGTCCTCTTTGCTGTAGAAAGGACTTTTATGCCTTGTGTTTAGCACTCCTGACAACACAACCTCCCACACACTTGCCGGAAAGTCCCTTTGTGCCTGGGTTTGCTGTGGAAGATATCCTATACCTTTTTTGCTTTTTTCCGCGTTAATACTTATCTTTCCCTGCAAAGGACTAATAAGCCCTAACAAAGTCTTAATAAGGGTACTTTTTCCTGTTCCGTTCTCTCCTACTATGCAAAGATAATCTCCCTGATTTATACTAAAATTTACATTTTTTGCAACTATTCTGTTTTCATATCCTAATGTTACATTTTTACATTCTATATTCATTTTTAACTCCCTGTGTCTACTTAACATTTAGTGCCTTTTTAAGAACATTGGCATTTTCCTTCATAAGGTTTACATAAGTTATGCCTTCCTTAAACTGTTTTTCCGTTATATTATGGCAGGAATTAAACTGATATTTTTTTACTCCTGTATCATCACATATAACGTCTGCCATTGCCTGACTGCTTAATTCCAAATAAAAAATTCCATGAACATCCTTTGCCTTAACCTTGTCTATTAAAAAAGCTACTGTTTTGGCACTAGGCTCCATTTCTCCGCTACAGCCATCAAATGCCGCATAATATTTAAGTCCATATTCCAGGGCAAAATATTTAAGAGGGAATTTATCAGCAAAAATAATTTCTTTCTTATGTGCTTTATTTGTAATACTTCTGACTTCCTTATCAACATTTTTTATCTCATTAATGTAGTCTTTAGAATTCTTATTAAATACATCCTTATATTCAGGCATTTTTTCCGACAGATTATGGCATATATTTTCCACCAGTTTTTGTGCCATAACAGGTGATGTCCATATATGCTCATCGATTTCGTGATGATGTTCATCCTCATGCTCCGGATTTTCATCACCGTGGTCATGGTCATCTACTGCAAAAACCTTCTCCCGCTCTTCTTTCTCTGCTGCCACCTCTATTTCCGGTTTCACGCAATCTATCATTTTTATTACTGTCTGGCTTTTATTGTCAAGGGATTCTAATACAGTACTGACCCATGTTTCCAACCCTCCGCCATTGTAAATAAAAACATCTGCATTGTTTATTTTCACCACATCAGCAGGTGTAGGTTCAAAGGAATGGTCATCCTGTCCCGGTGATACTAAAAGCTCCACCTCTATATTATCAATTCCCTTTGTAACTGCCCTTGCAAAATCATAATAAGGAAACAGCGTTGTCATAATCTTTATTTTATTTTCTTTTTCATTATGAGGGATTTTATTACCGCATCCTACCGTTAAAACAGCCATTGCCATAACAATCATCCACACAGTTATTTTCTTAATCTTCATTTCATTCTCCCTTATTTTGAACATTTACTGCATTTTCCATAAAAAACCGTTCTTTTAGGATTAATACTGAAATGATGATCCACACTTACATGATTGTATAGCTCTGCTAAATGATGGCACTCCATCTTTTCTACCTGTCCACATTCCTCGCATTCAATGTAGAATCCGTCCTCAGCCTCGTTTGCAATGTATCTGTAACATGCTCCCGTCTGCTTTTCCACATTAATTCGTGCCACAATTCCATCCTGTTCCATTTTCTCTAAATGGCGGTAAATAGTTGTAAGACCTACAGAATAGTTATTATTTTTAAGATATTTTTCAATTTCACTAACAGTAACATAACTGTCTTTATTTAATTCAAGGCATTCCCTTATAGCTGCCTGTTGCTTTGTTTTATATTTTCTTGCCACAATAGTACCTCTTTTTAAATTTGAAAATCATTTTCATTTTCACCCATTGTACTATTGCAGACAGGAATTGTCAAATAAACTTTATTCACTTAACAAATATTTTTCAATTGCTTCACCACAGCCGTTATGGTCGCAGTCCCTTACCGTAACATCACATATTTTCTTAACATTATCATTAGCATTTCCCATGGCTACCGCAAGTCCTGCCTTGCTTAACACATCTAAGTCATTATCTGCATCTCCTACAGATATAACCTCACTTAAATCTATGCCTAAATAGTCACATAACTTAGCTAAACCGGTTCCCTTGGTAGTTCCTGCAGCTGAAATTTCAAGAGATGTTTTTTCCGCATTTACCATAACAAAGTTTTCTTTTTCCAGTTTTTTTCTTGTTTTTTCACGATCTTCCTGAAATGCATGATATAAATTAAGCTTTAATACATCTACCTTATTTTTTATGGAATACTCTGCAATATTATCTACAGGTGTTGCTACCTTTTCAAATAAAGACTTGTACGCCCCCATTCCATAATATTCCATATTCTCCATCTGACCTTTTTGAACTAATGATTTTTCTGATAAGATATGTGGCAAAACATCCACTCCTTCTATGGCATCAAATATTATATCCACCTGATTTTCAGGTATTTTGTTTATATAAATCTCTTTTTTCTCTTTTAAATCATATACTAAAGCTCCACTTATGCCGATAATATATCTCAGGTCTTTTATCTGTTCAATATATTCCTGTAATTCCGGTATGCATCTTCCTGTACATAAAACCACTTCCTTACCGGCATTAAATGCTTTGTTTATTGCCTCTAAAGTTGCCTTTGAAATTTTCTTTTGTGAATTTAACAAAGTTCCATCCATATCCAATGCAATCATTTTGTACATATTTTATTTCTCCTTTTGTCTTATTTCTTCTTATTATTTCTTATTGTAACAATTATTTTACAATATAAACACTAAATTTTCACGTTTTATGGTTATTATTTAACATGTAAATAACTTATAGGGAATTTATAGGGAATTATTAGGGAAGTTATTTACTCATTGTTTTTAATTTTTTTATTTTTTTTATGAGACTATTTTTAGTCTCCTCTCCTTTTATTATGTATATTGTGAGAGAGGAATGTTAAGTTTTTTAGTTTTTCTCGCTTATCATTCCATTCCCCATTTTTAGGGAATTGAACGTATTGGTCGTGTTAATACGTTCAGACATATGGCAGGTCCCTCCTGTCATATGTTTTCATTAATGGTAACTTGGGTAGGCGCCACGCCTACCCATTTATCATTTTACGGAACTCTAAAAAATAAAAAGAGTGCAATGCAGGACTATCCCCCGCATTGCACCCTTTTTATTATATATTACTTTATTTTACCTTTTCATAAATACTGTCGGTAAGCTGCTTTATAACATTATCAACTTCCTGCTCAATTTCATTCATTGGTACCTTCTTCTGAATACTCTTATCTCTTGTAGATAATTCCACAACACTTTCCTTCAAGTTTCTTGGACTTACAACTACACGTACAGGAACACCTAAAAGGTCTGCATCTGCAAACATTGCTCCCGGTCTTGCCTTTCTGTCATCATAAATAACTTCAATTCCCTTATTCTGTAATGTATTGTATAAATTATCAGCAAATTCCTTACACTCAGCATCATCTGAACGTAAGCAGCAAAGATGTACCTGCCATGGAGCAATTGTAATAGGCCAGATTGGACCATAATCATCATGACGTACTTCACATATGGAAGCTGCCATACGTCCCACACCAATGCCGTAACATCCCATAATAGGGTACTGCTCTTCACCGTTTTCATCAGTATACTTAAATCCCATAGCCTTTGAATATTTAGTTCCCAGCTGGAATATATTTCCTACTTCAATACCTCTTGAAATTGTAATATGAGGCTTTCCGCACTGAGGACAAATGCCACCTTCCACAATCTTTGCAAGGTCAAAATATTTAGCATCAGGACAATCTCTTTCAACATTAAATCCTGTGTAATGGGTATCTACCTTGTTTGCTCCTGTTACAAGATAATCTATATCCTTAAGAGAATTATCAAAAAGAACCGTTACCTTTTCGTTAATACCTACAGGTCCGATAAATCCTGCTGTAAGGACGCTGTCGTCTTCAATAACTGCCGGATGAATTTCACATCCAAGAGCATTAGTCAGCTTTGTTTCATTAATATCTAAATCACCACGGATAAATGCTACAACATAGCTGTCATCGGCATTTCTCTGATATACAACTGCTTTTGCCGTATTCTCTGCAGGAATATGTAAGAACTCACAAAGTTCTTCTATTGTTCCTGTTCCCGGTGTTGCCACCTCTTTTAATTCCTCTTTAGCTATTGTATTTTCATTTTTAACAATGCTTGGAGCAGCCTCAACGTTGGCACTGTAGCCACACTCAGGACAAATAGCTATTGAATCCTCTCCTGCTGCTGTAAGAAGCATATACTCATGAGAAATGCTTCCACCCATCATACCTGAATCAGACTTAACTACTGCTACCTCAGGTATTCCACATCTTGCAAAGATACGATTGTATGCATCATAGCATCTCTGATAATACTGCTCTAAATCCTCCTGAGATGTATGGAATGAATAAGCATCCTTCATGGTAAACTCACGTACACGGATAAGCCCTGCACGAGGTCTTGCCTCATCACGGAATTTAGTCTGAATCTGGTAAATCATAAATGGATATTTAGCATAACTGTTAGCATATTCACGAACTAACTGAACTGATGCCTCCTCGTGAGTCATTCCCAATACCATCTTGCTTCCTGTTCTGTCTGTAAATCTTAATAATTCAGAACCAACACTTTCGTATCTGCCTGACTCTTCCCAAAGACTTCCCGGAAGTGTTACAGGGAACAATACTTCCTGCCCGTCAATTTTATCCATTTCATCCCTGATAATATTCTCTATTTTCTGTGAAATTCTCTTCATTGGGGGGAACTGTGAGTAAATACCATTTGCTACATTCTTGATATATCCTCCTCTTACCATTAATGCATGGCTGTCAATAAGACAGTTTGCCGGTCTTTCTTTAAATCTGTCCCCAACAAGTTTTGATAATTTCATCTTTCTTTCTCCTATGATATTTATTTTTAGTATAACAACACTAACTAAATTATTTTAATACAGTTTATAAAAAAAATCTATACTCTTTCGGAACTTTCTTTTCGTTATGCCCTATATTTTTCAGCCTCCTTCATAGCAAAGATAAATTAACCTATAGTTCTGCTTAACACTTTTCACCACGTAAACCTCCATATGTCCCCTTATTGCTATTCCCTGATTATCCTCTCCATTTTCAAATACCTTTACCGTATTGAAAAAATCCTGACTCTTTATTATGTTCTTTTTCTTCAAATTCCACCAATCTATCTCTTCTACAACCGCATCATAAATGCTATAACTGCTGTTTTTCGAATTTTGAATGAGTTTATCTGTTTTTGCAAAATCAGTATCACTTAACTGTATTTTTGCAAATATTCTGCATCCTTTATAACTCTTTCCACTAAACTCATATTTTTCTTCACAAGTCTTATAATTTATAACTTTTGCATTTAAGGACAGTTTTAAATTGTATTTTGAATTAATAAGATTTATGGCATCTATGCTGTCAGAATTTAATGTTACTTTTTTTATATTACTCCACTTTCCTTTCGTTTTTCCCTTTATTCCTCTTACCCTGAAATAATAATTTCTGTTATTTTTTAATTTATATATTTTACAATTTCTACGTTTTTTTACTGTTTTAATTATTGATTTTTTCATGTTCTTATTTGTAGAATATTGTATTTGATATTTATTAGTTTTAGCTATTTTTTTCCATCCTAACTTAATTGTATTCTTATTTACAATATTTACATACTGTATCTTTCCTTTTGATACTTTATCTTTTGTTTTTTGTGTTGCATAAACGGATTTTCCATTAAGTCCCGTTACCAGCATTGTCATTACAAGAAGCCATATGGATACCTTTCTTAATGCTTTTCTGTTTACTCCGTGTTTCATATATTTTTTCCTCCCATTTAATTATTTTCATTTTATAAAATAAACGCACCAAACCTCTATTCTGACTTCAGAAGTTTGATGCGCTATGTTCTCTAATCATGTATTTTTCATCCGCCCTACATTTGATTTTAGTATATTATGTTATAAACTTTTTTTCAACATATTTTTCCATAATGTCATGTTCTTGTAATAATAAGAAAGCTGTTATATACATTTATTTCTCCATACCCCCATATAGGGCTTGGATATTCCACATCCCGCTCTCTTTTTGCACCTCTTATAAGATAATTTTTAATATAATTAGTTCTCATATAAGGCTCATTTCCCTGAACATATCCCCACTGAAGCATTTGGGCGCAGCATCCTGCCGTAAGTGCTGCCCCAATGGATGTACCTGATTTTCTGGTAAAGCCTCCTGTGGTATTTGGTGCATATACACTAACAGCCGGTGCCACTATATCCGGCTTAATCCGGTTATCCCTTGTAAATCCCCGTCCTGAAGGAGGATATATTGAATTACTTTGATTATCAAAACCACCTACGGTAATTATATTCTGGGCACTTGAAGGCACTGTCAGGGTTCCTTCCGGTTCCGGCTTTAAGAAAAATATATTCTCCGTAAATTGATTGAGATTTCCCCAGATATTGTAAGCTCCGTCTAATATGTTATTTCCGTATACCCTTATAACCCATATGCCTTCCGAGGGATTGATAAACCTTAAAAAAACAAGTTCCTCTCCTGTCCCGGACTCCACTAATCTGTAATCTACTTCTACGGTAGTTCCGTCAAGAAGGAAATTAACAGTCTGACCATAATTTTTTCTTGCAGGTATTCTTGGAATGCTTTCTCCTAAAGGTGATATTAAAGATACGGAAAACACGTCAGGAGTATTTCCCCATAGTTCAAGAGCAAAGCCTTTGGTATCTGCACCTACCCTAAACTCCACATCCTCCGACATTCCATCTCCTAATCTTCCCTGATAATGAAGTCTTGCATTTGCCTCATTTCCACTACATACCACAATACAGTTTCCTATTATCTGCCCCATTTTCCCTAAAAGCTGGGCTAAAGGTGAACCTCCCGTTCTGCTTCCGTTTCCCGTTCCAACTCCCAAAACAATTACCAGAGGTCTGTTATACCTCATTCGTAAATCCATTAAATATAAAACTGCCAGCATAATATCGTTTTCCTGATAGGCATCCACCCCATCCTTTATAAAAAAATAGTCCCGTAAATATTGTTTTGCAGGTTTTAATTTCACCACGGCTATGGATGCGTCAGGTGCGCTTCCCACAAAATCCCTTTGTCTGTCATAGCCACCGCATGCCACTCCTGCCATTATTGTGCCATGACCATTTTCATCCCTGTGAGGTACTACACTATATGGGTTAGTGTCCCCTAAGGCCCTGTTTATATCTACTGCCGTATACAGGCTTCCATAATCAAAACCATCCGGAATATTTCCTGAACTGTCACTTTGATCCCATATTTCCAGTATCCTGGTTTGTCCTGTGGAATTTTTGAAAATACTGTTGGTGTAATCTATACCTGTGTCAATAAAACCAACAATTACATCTCTTCCTGTAAGTTCAAACCCTGTCTGGTTTTGAAGCCTTATGGCTCCTGTGGCTGCTACTGCCGTGGTATCCATTAATCCGAATAATTTTGGAATGGAACTGTAAGAATAATTTCTAAGACCGATTTCCCTTATTCTGTCTAAACGCTCATAGGCACATACATACCGGTAATATATCAGCTGCGGACAATACTCACTGTACTTCTGACGGATGATTTCCGGATTTTCTGCAATTTCCCAGATAAAATCCCCATACTCCTCTGATGTAATTATATCCTGACATTCAGGCATGGTTTCACCTGCTTTTTTTAACAGCCTATGTTAAAAAATTCAATATTATGATATAAGCATAAAAATTATAAATTGTCACTGTTTTTTCCACAAATAAGCAATTTATACTTTTTAACTGCCTGTGGAACATCCTGTAACCGCCGTTGCTGCAAGAGCCATGGCTACTAAAAATGCTAATGCTTTCTTTCTCATATCAATCATCTCACTTTCTTTTTAATTTAAAATAAGTATAGATGACTAACCTTAATTAAACTTAAAATTATTTGATATAAATTTAAATATATTTTAAGGGCAAATCTGTTTTATAACAAATCTGCCCTTAGTTTATATAGTATTCAATTTTGGTTTACATAATTTATTCTATGCAATTCTGCCCTCTCATTCCTATAATTGGACCACCTGTTCCGTTAATGTATTCCTTAGTAATTTTTACAGTTCCAATGTGGTCATCCTTTGGAATCTCATACATAATATCTAACATAAATTCCTCAATAATTGCACGAAGGGCTCTTGCTCCGGTTTTCTTTTCAATGGCTTTTCCGGCAATTGTTTTAAGAGCATCCTCAGTAAATTCCAGTTTTACCTCGTCTAACTCTAAAAGCTTCTGATACTGTTTAATTATGGCATTTTTAGGATCAGTGAGTATTTTCACCAACATATCCTCTGTTAAACCGTCTAATGTAAATACAATAGGAAGTCTTCCTAAAAATTCCGGTATCATTCCAAACTTTCTTAAGTCATCTCCCGTAACATTTTTTATAATGTTTTTGTCATTATCGTATTTGTCTGTCAAATCACCCATAAAGCCAATTGCAGCCTGCTTATTTAATCTTTCCTTAATTATGTCCTCTAATCCCGGGAAAGCTCCGCCACATATAAAGAGAATATTCTTGGTATTAATTGTGGCTAAAGGAACCATTGCATTTTTGCTTGTTGCTCCCACAGGAACCTCAACTTCACTTCCTTCTAAAAGCTTAAGCATTCCCTGCTGAACTGATTCACCGCTTACATCTCTGCTTCTTGAGGTGTCTTTTTTTGCAATTTTATCTATTTCGTCAATAAATACAATGCCTGTCTCAGCTTTTTCAACATCATTATCTGCTGCTGCAAGTAATTTTGAAATTACACTTTCAATGTCATCTCCTATATAACCTGCTTCAGTTAAGGATGTAGCGTCTGTTATGGCAAGAGGAACATCCAATAATTTTGCCAGTGTTTTTACAAGGTATGTTTTACCACAGCCTGTAGGCCCAATCATCAGCATATTAGACTTTTCAATTTCTATTTCATCCATTGTATTTGTTGCCACACGCTTGTAATGATTATATACAGCCACTGACATTACCTTTTTGGCATATTCCTGTCCAATTACATAATCATCTAATTTTTCCTTTATAATATGTGGTGCCGGAATTTTATTTATATCAATAACCGGTTCTGTCTTTTCACCATCAGCTTTTTTCTTTTTAATCTTCTGCTTATGAGGTACATTTCGTATAAAATCCTCCGGATTCATCATATGTACCCCCGGCATGTTTAAAAGATTCTTTAATTCCTCTTCGCTGATATTTACATTCATACCAACGTTTTGAAAGTTGTTAAAGCTCTTTTGCAGACAATCTGTACACACGCATATCCCACCGGGCATATCTATCATTTTTCCTGCCTTACTTTCAGGTCTTCTGCATACGTAACAGATTTTTTCGTAATCATCTTCTTTATTATCTTTAGATGTTTCATTTGAATTAACATCTTTTAACTCTTCTTTTTCTAATTCGTCCTTGTTGTCACTCATACCTGCCTCCTGTTCTCTGATTTCTTTTGTCACAGTGGTAAGTTTATCACATATCACAAAAAACGTAAATAATCGGGTAAGACTGAACTTACCCGATTATAAGGAAATTTATTAATTAATGCAGAAATATTATAATCTATTTCTCATGATGGGGGCTAATTTTGTGTATTAGAAGCACCTACGTCACTGGCACTGGCAAGGGTTACTGTTACTGTTTTTTCCTTGTACTCTCTTCCGTCTGCATAGGCAATCTTCACTTTAACCTTTTCTCCTGATTTATAATATGCCATTATACTCTTTAATGTATCATAAGATGTAATCTGCTGGTCATCAAAGGCTGTTATAATGTCTCCTGCCTGAATGCCTGCCTTGTCTGCCGGACCATTCTTTACAGTTTCATAAACATATACACCGGTTGGCATTCCATATGCTTCCGAAACATCTGATGTTACATCATACTTGCTGCTGATTCCTAACCAGCCCCGTTCATCTTCACTTACCTTTGTTCTGGTCTGCTTAGTCTCTAAGTTGTTGATAATATCCTTAACTGATGTAATAGGAATTGCAAATCCCATTCCTTCAACACTACTTGAAGTGCTAGAACCGTTAGAAGAATATTTAGCAACATTAATACCGATTACTTCACCTTTTGAGTTAAGTAATGCACCACCACTGTTACCACCATTTATGGCTGCATCTGTCTGAAGAAGTTTCATTTTCTTTTCTTCTATTGTAACTTCTCTGTCTTTTGCACTAATAATACCTGTTGTAACTGACTGTCCATATCCTAATGCATTACCAATGGCAATTACACCTTCACCTACTGTAACTGAATCTGAATCACCTAATGTAGCTTTCCTTATTGTATCTAATGTTTTGCTTGGAATATCTTTTAATTTAACTGCAACAACAGCCACATCTGCATTGGCATCTGTTCCTTTTGTATATCCGTCTACTGCTTCACTTGCTTCCATTCCGTCAAACTGAATTTTTAAGCTGTCAGCACCTTCAACTACATGGTTGTTAGTAACTATTAATAACTCTGTATCTGTCTGGTCAACAATAATCCCTGAACCGGCAGCTTCCTGCTCGTATGTCTGTTTTCTATTGTTACCGCCACCAAAATAATAATCATATATTGAATCATAACTGTTTGACTCAATTAATGTTTTGCTGGTAATGGCTACTACTGATGGCATTGTGTTATCTACAACTCCTGAAACATCTGTTACTGTAACTGCTCCTGATGAACTTGAGCCTGATGTGTTTGTGTTAGTAGAACCAATATCATTGTATGTCTCACCTTCTTTGGTTTCACCCTGTGATAATATACTGTCAATGGCAGATTTTCCATTTTTACTGTTACTGTTTGCTACTGCAAATATTCCCATTATACAGGAAACACCTACAAGAACTGTAACAGCCGCCACTGCAATTACAACCGGCAGCTTATTTTTTTTCTTTTTGTTACCATTGTTTCCATTATTCTGATAATTTCCATTGTAGTTACCATTGTTATAATTACTGTTATAGTTGTTACTGTAATTGTTATTATAATTGTTGTAACTGTTCTGAGAATTGTCTCCCTGAGAATAATAGGATTTGTCTCCCTGGGAATAATAGGTATTCTCATATTCTTTGTTTTCTGAGTTTTCTGTGTTACCTGTGTCATTTACCTGCTGTTCATTTTGTGTCTGATTCTCCTCCGGATTTGTGTCAAATCCATTTGTATTTTCATTGTCTAACATGATTCCTACTCCTTTCGACAAATTCTTTTTGATTTATTTTATAACTAGAGTTTACCGTTTAGTTGTGATTATTCTGTGTTTTAACTGTTAAAAACCTAAGAATTAAAATGCCGGCACACCTTTTAAGTATGTCGGCACTTTATCCTATTTAATAGAAATCACTTTGTCCTTTGTCATCGTAATCATAATCTGTATTATCAACTGTTGCCGTGGTTTCTTCATTAGAGGTAGTCTTTCCTGATTCAATTGGATTGTAACCATCTGAACCGGATGTAACTCCTGTATAACCTGCTACATAATTTTCAACTGCCACTACATTATCGGTAGGCTGATAGTTTTCTTCACCATATAAGAACTTGTGAAGTTCCGATACATTGTTCGACAAACCTCTTGCAACTACATAGCTTGTACCATCATAGGTTCCTGTAGTAAGCTGTGACGGAAATCCCTGACTTCCATTTAATTTAAAATCAAATATAACAGGTATCAGATTTACTATCTCATCAAAGGTAAAACTGGTTGAAATTATTCTGTCTCCTGCCTTATCGTCATTCATTACTGTCTGCACCATAGACTGGAGTTCCGTAATTCCTGCACTTTTTGCCTTTTCAACTAATTTCATCATAACTGAACGTTGTCTTGCAGCACGTCCAAAATCATCTGACACTCTATCCCCTGTATCCGGATCATAAAATGTCGCTTTTCTTATTCTGCAGTATGTTGTAGCCTGTAATCCGTTAAGCTTTATATTTTTGCCGCTTTTCTTTACCGGGGTAGCATATTTACCCATGGCATTTGCTGTTCCCAGTAAATGGAAATTAAGCTGTGACAACTCATCATCTGTTAAATTGACTGTTATTCCGCCTAACTTGTCTATGATTTCTGCAACTCCTGCGAAATTAACCGTAACGTAATCCTGAATGTCCAAGTCTAAATTCTTATTTAAAGTATTTATTGCTGCTTCAGGTCCTCCTGCTGCATATGCTGAATTAACCTTAAAATACTTGTTCAGGTTTCCATCTGCATCATATATTCCCAACATGGTGTCTCTGTAAATTGATACCATTTTCACTTCACCTGTTGTGTTATGAATATTTACTACCAAAATGGAATCACTGTTAGAAGCCTCCACTTCACCCTCTCTTGAATCTACACCAAATAAAACGAAGGTGGTGTATTCCTGAGAATAGTTGTACTTAAGTTCATTGGTCTTTAACTTAGTATTATCAAAGTTTGAGTCAAAAACACTGTGTACATATGCTTCACTTCCAAACCAGGAAATAATTTTCTGACCTATAGGTGTTGTTGCCATTCCCTTTATAATTTCAGCCTTCACATTAGGTACAAATAGAATTACCATTGCCGCAATAAGTATTATTCCAAAAATCACCTCAAAAGTTGTAACAATTCTCTTCCATATTTTAATTGTTTTCAACTGTTTTTCCGGTGTTTTATTTTTATTAGAACTCATGGTCATCTCCCATCATATTTTACTTATTTGTATCCATTAGGATTTTTCTGCTGCCAGTTCCATGAATCTTCACACATTTCCTTAATTCCGTTTTTAGCAACCCATCCTAATTCTTCTTTTGCCAATGTAGGATCAGCATAACATTCAGCAATATCTCCTGCTCTTCTGTCTGTAATTACATATGGAATTTCTTTTCCAACAGCTTTACTTACATTATTAATAACATCAAGTACGCTGTATCCGATTCCTGTGCCAAGGTTGTAAACCTTTACTCCCGGATTTTCTTCTACCTTCTTTATTGCCTTAACATGACCTTCTGCTAAGTCTACAACGTGAATGTAATCTCTTACACCTGTTCCATCCGGCGTCGGATAATCGTTACCAAATACATTTACATGTGGAAGCTGTCCAATGGCAACCTTCATAACATATGGCATAAGGTTGTTTGGAATACCATTAGGATCTTCCCCCATTAATCCGCTCTTATGAGCTCCAATCGGATTAAAGTAACGAAGTAAAATAACATTCCATTCTTTATCTGCAAACTGAATGTCTGTTAAAATCTGCTCTAACATTGACTTTGTCCATCCATAAGGGTTAGTACACTGTCCCTTAGGGAACTTTTCAGTAATTGGAACTGATTCAGGATCTCCATATACTGTAGCTGAAGAACTGAAAATAATGTTTTTAACATTGTGCTGTCTCATTACATCGCACATTTCCAATGTTCCTGATATATTGTTTTTATAATATTCTAAAGGTTTCTGAACTGATTCTCCAACAGCCTTAAGTCCTGCAAAGTGAATTACTGAAAAAATATCATTTTCTTCAAACACCTTTGCCATAGCTTCTCTGTCAGCTATATCATTTTCATAAAACTTTACTTTCTTTCCTGTTATCTGTTCAACCCTGTTCAATGCTTCTTTTGATGAATTGCTAAGGTTATCTACAACTACTACGTCATAGCCTGAATTTAATAACTCAACACATGTATGACTTCCAATATAACCTGCTCCACCTGTTACTAAAATAGTGCTCATTTTTTTCCTCCTGCATAATACTTAATGTCTTATGACATTATTTCTTTTTGGAAATTTTCACCCTGACCCTTACATCATTAACTAATGTAGCGCCATCAGGCAAGGTAACTGAAACATTTACGGTTTCTGTTCCTTCTTTATAATTATTTAAATTAATACTTGCGCCAATGTCATTTAAAGTGATTTTCTTAATAACATCATCTTTTCCCTGAAGTTCAACGTTAATGTTTTTACTTACAAATGCCATTTCATAGGAATTGTTTAATCCGTCTATGGCTATTTTGTCTGTATTAATGGTAAACTTCTTAGACACAAGTTTATTAATTTTAATAACAACGCTTATTACATCCGTTTCTCCCTGACCTATATCTGTGCCTTCCGGAAGATATTTTCTTATATTTATCTTCTCCACAGTGTCAGTAGTCTTCCCTGATATATTAATAGTATCACTTATAATCAGTTTTTCAACTGTGTCTAAAACCTCTTTTTTCCCTATCAGGGTAATATTTTCCGGTGATACCGTTACTTTTCCTACATGATATCCTGTCTCAGGAGTTCCAACTGAAGGTGTTTCTATTGGAACCTGCTTTTCATTAAGAATGGTAACTGAAACACTTACTCTCTTAGATGAAAGCTTTATTTTATCAGACTTTAATATATTATCATGCTTGTCATATACATATAATCTGCTTTTTGTTGTAAAGTCCTCATTTTCTCCGTCAATATCACATCTTGCTACAACACGGTCAATCTTGTCCAGTAATGACTCCGGTGCCTTCACAGTAACCATATTCTTTGAAAGATTATAGCCACCTGCAACATATCCTTCTTCAGGACTTCCATTGTACTCAACATATACACTGTAGTTCTGCTTTTTAACCTGCTCTATGCTGACTTCCAACGTCTGTTTTGACTGCTTCTCAATTGTAATTTTTCTTCCTATATAGTTTTGAACTGCTGATACCTGAACCGGTATGGCATTAACCTTTGATAACTCCTTAAGGGAAGCTGTTGCCGTAAAGTCTTCTGCTGATAACTTACTTACAACTGAACGTTTTCCGGATACTGTAATGTTTACGGTAGCATTCTTGTCGGAATCGTATACCATATTCATATCAGTAATTACTTCCTCATGAGTTACGTTAATAGGAATGTTATATATTATCACTGTCTTTTCAGGATCACTTATGTTTACAATCATAAGCCAGATTAATGCAGCAATAACAACCGCAATAACCTTTATACCTACGTTGTTTGTAAGGGATGCCTTAATTTTCATCATGGCTTTTTTCATTGCGGTTCCTTCCTTTCCATATTTTTTTCTTTGTTTTAACTTCATCCTTCGCCTGGGCTTTTGTAAGTTCATTCTTCAAAATAGCCGCATCTGCATATCGGATAAGTTTCCCGTCTTTTGCTATGGAAATACTTCCCGTTTCCTCTGATACAATTATTATAATACTGTCCGTAAGCTCACTTAAACCAAGACCTGCTCTATGTCTTGTGCCTAATTCCTTACTAAGAGATGTACTGTCTGACAACGGTATATAACATGTTGCCGCAACAATTTCATCTCCTTCTATTATAACTGCACCGTCATGAAGAGGAGTATTTTTTTCAAATATATTAATAAGAAGCTGACTGGTAATTTTGGCATCAAGCCTGATTCCCGTTTCAATGTACTGTCCTAAGTCATGTTCCTGGGTAATTACCATTAATGCTCCTGTCTTCGCCTTTGCCATTTCAAGGGTAGCCCTTGTTATTTCTTCCACTGACTTATCGCTAAAACGTTCATTTTCCAAAGTATTTCCAAATTTAAATACATTAAACAAAACGTTCTTTTTTCCTAATTCCTCAAGAGCTCTTCTAAGCTCAGGCTGGAAAATAATAACCAAAGCGATAATTCCGGCACTTAACGTCTTATCTATAATCCATAAAAGAGTAGTCAGGTGAAAAACCGATGCTACAACCATGAATAATACAAGCACAAGTATTCCTCTAAGTAAAATCCATGCTCTGCTTTTTTTGAACCATAATATAATGTAGTAAATCAAAACTGCAATAACAATTATTTCCACAATATCGCTGGCATAAATGTCAGGTATTGTCAAATATTTGTCTATAAAATTCTGAATATAACTTAATACTGCACTCATCACCCTGTACTCCTTTCTCTATATTTCAATAATCAACTGTTATCTTCTCTTTGGCTGAACCTTTCTCTTTCTTTGCGCGTTAATACGCTTAACATTCATCTCCGGAGCTGTTACGTTTATTTTTGGAACAGCTTTTACATAATAATAATACTCATCATCCTCAAACTGGGTATGTTCTGTCCTTGAATAATCCACTGAAAACAGGAAGAACTGCAATATAAATGCAAGGAGTATGGATATTATCGTCCCTATAATAATCCAAAATATTGAACTTTTTGTGTTCAACATAATACTTCCCACCAAAGTAATTACAAAATCTGCTATGGCTCCTGTAATAATTGCCACCGCCCAGGCATTGTTAATTGTTGCTCTTCTTATTATATACACCACCATTATGGTAATGGCTGATGCAATAACTGCCAACATCATTGCTTTATTATTACTCATCATATTAATAATGGCATTTATGCTGGCTGATCCTATAGTACCATCTGATGAATTAGTTATAACTGTAGCATTATTGCTGATTACATCTATCATATAGTATAATACCGTTCCAAATGCTACCGATACAATAGATACCGGAGAACATATAAGTCCCACTGCTATAGGAACCACAAATGGTATTTTAAGGAAATATGCTAAAGGTATTAACACCAGTAATGCTCCCTGTTTTGGGGTAAATCTGAAAAAGAACAGGAACATTATAAGCATTACAATAAACACCAAAGCTCCCAATTCCAAAGACATGGAAAATATATTTACCGCAATATCTGCTGCCAGTACCAGCACCAGCATACCCCATGTTAAAAATGCTGAAACTACGGATATTATAATTATAACCGGCCACATGTTAATAATATTCATATAACCTATGTTGCTTTTTATAACCATCAATGAAACAAGAACTGCCAGGAATTTTACAATTGGTCTCATAACAACTTCATGTTCTGCATAAAAGTTCTTTAATTTTTCCTTTAATTCAATTAAACCTGTCATTATTCTTCCTCATCTCCTTCTTCTTCCAATTCATCTATAATGGCATCATATTCTAATTCCTGTATTCTATGTAAGGTCTTTAAATCACCATTATATTCTTTAAGGTTCTTTCTGATTTTCCTGAATTTATGTGAAAAAAATGCATAACTAAAAATCATATATATAACTACGGTAATTATATAAAGCAAAACAATAACCACCACAAATACCGTAAAACTTCCTGTTGTAGTCATACTGGCAAAAACCCTGTCAGATTTATACATAAACCACAAAATCAGACAAAGCAGATATCCTACTGTAGCGCAAATAAAAGAACTTAACATTTTTAAAAGCATATAATCACTTTTGAAATACTTGCCTGTGCTGATTTCTTTTTTTTGATTTTTCTGCTCATATAATGACAGTTTTGTCATTAGTATAATCTTTTCATTATTAAGCATATAAATCTCCTAATCATCTAAAAAAGATAGTGGGCATAGAACCCCATAATTATTATGTATTTTATCATAACCTATACATACGTGCAAGCACGGACTCCATTTTCCTCATTTATACTTTTTCCTGTGACTTCACAGAAAAACTCCCAAAAAACATTTCAGTCTGCTTTTTTAGTAAACCAAAATATTTTTTAAATGATTCCCATTTCCATCATATGTTTCAGTTAATCCGGTTATTTCAGCAATTTCTTTTCCTGAATACCCCAACACATATTTTAAGGTAAGCAGAGATGAAAATTTATATGGAAGCTGCTCTATGGCATTTTTTACATCATTAATAAGATTTTCACTGTTGTGCTTTTTTATGTTGGTTAAATCCACATCAAAATCTTCATCTCTTTTTTCTTTTTATCGTATATTTTCATGGCTTCACGTTTTGTTATAATTGCTACAAAGTTTTTTCTTCCTGTGTGTCTATTAGTGATAAATATAGCGCTACCTTCTTATCCTCCGAAGCATCTTTAGATTTGTATGGAGTTTAATATTTCTTTGTTAAGAGTCAAAAATACCCGGATATGAATTATAAATCCATTTTCCGGGTATTTCGCCGAATAGCTATTCCCATCTAACAATAATATTTCAACGTAAATCATTACAACAAATATTTCCATATAAAATAAATCACTACAACAAATGTTTCCACATAATTTACATCATAAAAAGTGTCCCCATATATTACATCATAAACTCTTCCTATGCTTTTCTCCTGTCTAACTTCTTAGACAAAAGCATTCCTACCCACTGCATTATTTGTACCAGCAATACAAGTATAACAATTGTTACAAGCATTATGTCTGTCTGGTATCTGTAGTATCCGTATCTTATGGCAATGTCACCTAAGCCACCGCCTCCTACTACACCTGCCATTGCGGAATATCCCAGAATTGTGCCAAGGGCTATGGTGACTCCCACCAAAAGGGATGTTCTCGCCTCTGCCAAAAGAACTTTCCATATTATAGTGAAAGTTCCGGCACCCATACTCTGGGCTGCTTCAATCACTCCACCGTTTACTTCCTTGAGAGAAGATTCCACCATTCTGGCAATAAAAGGTGCTGCTGCTATTACCAAAGGTACAACAGTAGCTGTGGAGCCATATGTTTTTCCCACAATGGCTCTTGTTATAGGAATAACTAAAATTAATAAAATAAGAAAAGGAATACTTCTTAATATATTCACAATTATATCTAATATCTTATATATAAAAGCATTTGGCTTTATGCCGTCTTTGTCAGTAACTGCTAATATGACACCTAAAGGAAGTCCTAATACATATCCAAAAAAAGTGGATGCCAGTGTCATATATAAAGTATCTCTCACGCCTTCTAAAAGCATTGTTATTGTTGCATTATCCCACATATTCATCCAACTCCTTCTGACTTAAATTAACACCTCCACCAATTAACACAAGTTTTTTTGCTATATTGGTTTTAGGATTTTCAAATAATTCCTTTACAGTTTCAATTTCCACTGCTTCTCCATTTTCCATTACTGCAACGTTGTTGCAAATATCCTTTACCACACTCATGGAATGAGTAATTATAACTATGGTAATGTTTCTTTCCCTGTTGATTTTCTTTAATAAATCCAAAATAGATTTTGTAGTCTGAGGGTCTAAGGCACTTGTTGCCTCGTCGCAAAGAAGTATTTCCGGGTTGTTAGAAAGCACTCTTGCTATGGCAACTCTCTGCTGCTGTCCACCTGACAACTGTGCAGGATATGCCTTTGCCTTATCCTCCAATCCCACTGTTTTCAGCAGTTCGTACGCCCTTTTTCTTGCCTCACTTTTCTTAACTCCGGCTATTTCCATTGGAAAACAGACATTGTCTAAAACATTTCTCTGCATAAGTAAATTAAAATGCTGAAAAATCATGCCGATATTTTGTCTTGCCTTTCTCAACTCCTTGTTAGGAAGTTTTGTCAAATCTTTTCCATCTACGAGAACTCTTCCTGAAGTTGGTCTTTCAAGGAGATTCAGGCATCTTACTAATGTACTTTTTCCTGCTCCGGATAATCCGATTATTCCAAAGATATCTCCCTTTTCCACTTCAAAGCTTACATTTTTTACAGCCTCAACATTTCCGCTTTTTGCATTAAATGTCTTATTTAAATTTTCTACCTTTATTATTGGTGTCATAATTTTCTCCTAATTTAAGCACCTAAAGGGAGCCTTGGCTCCCTTGGTTAATATTGTATTTTTTATTTAAAAGGAACAACGGCTCCGTTAAATTTTTCATTAATAAACTTCTTTATTTCATCTGATTTAAGAACTGAAATAAGTGCCTTAATTCCTTCATTATTTTCATTGCCTTCCTTTACCGCAATTACATTTACATATGTTTTTGCAGCTTCTGAATCAGACTTCTCATATGCAATTGAATCTTTTTCAACTGAATATCCTGCTTCAAGGGCATAATTTCCATTTAATACTACAAATGCCACTTCATCTTTTACTCTTGATACCTGAGCAGCCTCTAATTCCTGAATTTTAATGTTCTTGGGATTTTCTGCAATATCCTTAACTGTTGCCTCTAATCCGGCACCATCTTTTAACTTAATAATTCCATTATCCTGTAATAGCAATAATGCTCTTGCCTCATTTGTTGTATCATTTGGAACTGCTATTGTGTCCCCTTCCTTTAATTCGTCAAGCTTCTTTTCTGTTCCCGGATAAATTCCAAATGGTTCGTAGTGGATTCCTCCGGCATTAACAAGATGTGTTCCTTTTTCTTTGTTAAAGTTTTCTAAGTAAGGTATGTGCTGGAAATAGTTTGCATCAAATTCACCACTTTCAACAACGTTGTTTGGCTGAACATAATCATCAAATACCTTAATTTCCAAATCCCAGCCCTGCTTCTTAAGCAATGTTTTTGCTTCTTCTAAAATAATTGCATGAGGTGTAGCTGATGCTGCCACTTTTATGGTTTTGCCCGCTGCTTCCTTTGTTTCTGACTCCTTATCAGATGAACCGCAGGCTGTTAATGTCCCAATTGCTAATACTAATGCTAATAATAAATATGTTACTTTTTTCATAATGAATACCTCTTTCTTTCTTAAAATTAATCTATGTAAAATAGTACCTGTGTACTAATTGCTTTCCATGTAACTTTCCCCAATTGTTATTCCGGCATTTTTAAACTCCTTAAACATGAAAAATGGGAAGCACTCACCGAATGCTTCCCAGATATTACTCATATATTTATTTGCTTAAGGTCTAAAAATCCGACGCACACAAACAAGGCATGACGTAATATCTGCGAAAGCAGCACATCATACAGCACATGTATGTATCTTTTACAAGTCTTACTATTGTATGCATCTTTTTTTCTCCTTATATTTATCGTAATTCCTATATATTTAATAGGCTTTGTTTCATGTGTGGTATCTTATCATCTATTTCCTACGGTGTCAATAGAAAATTTATATTTTTTGAAATTAAATATAATACATCTGGTCATCAGTAGCATTATATTCTAAATAATCCTTTTCTAAATCAGCCAACGTAATATTAAGAAGTACATTGTCTAGCTGATCATTGATTATGTCAATAACTGACTCCTGAATTATTCTGTCAGCAACCCTTTCCTCTTCTTCATTTCCTGTAACATCATCCTCAATTCTATATGTTCCATCTAATGCCTCAATAATTTCTCCCACTGCTATTTTTTCGGCAGGCTTGTTTAACAGATAACCTCCCTGAGCCCCCTTAATACTTTTTACTATTCCGTATCTTCTAAGTCCGGCAAATACCTGCTCTAAATACTGTGGTGATATATCATTACGCTCAGCAATACTGCTTAAAGACACGTGACCGCTTTTTGAATTAATTGACAGGTCTATTAATGCAGTAATACCATATCTGCTTTTTTTTGATAGTTTCATAATTTAGTTCCTCTTTTTATACAATTCCTATATGTTTAATAGGTTATAAACATTTTATTACTGATTCATATTTTTGTCAACTAATTTATTAAAAGAAAAAGTTATCCCAACCCTTAGGTCGAAATAACTTTTTACTGTCCTATTGCTATTTATTACTTACATTCCTGTCAAATCTTTTATGACTTCGCCTGCTATTATTAGCCCCACTACAGATGGAACAAAAGCATTACTTCCCGGCACCTGTCTTCTCTGGGTGCACTTTCCGGCAGTTTCCGGAGGGCATATGCAATTGCTTTTACAGCTTATTGCCATATCCTCTATAGGTGTCATGGCTTTTTCCTTTGAATACACCACTTTTAACTTTTTAATGCCACGTTTTTTTAATTCTCTTCTCATCACCTTGGCTAAAGGGCATACTGATGTTTTGTAAATATCTGCCACCTCAAAGGCTGTAGGGTCCATTTTGTTTCCTGCACCCATGGAGCTTATTATAGGCACATTGCAGGTATTTGCTTGCATTACAAGCTGTATTTTTCCTGTTACCGTATCTATGGCATCCACCACATAATCATAAGATGAAAAATCAAATTGTTCTGCTGTATCCGGCATATAAAATGTCTTATATATATTTACCTTTGCATCAGGATTTATGTCCAATATTCTATCCCTTGCAACATCTACCTTATACTTACCTACAGTGCTTCTTGTAGCAATTATCTGTCTGTTGATATTAGTAAGACACACCTTATCATCATCAATTAAATCAAGTGTTCCCACTCCGCTTCTGGCTAATGCCTCAACTGTATATCCGCCTACACCACCTATTCCAAACACTGCTACTCTGGCATTCTTAAGGTACTCCATTTTCTCTTTTCCTAATAATAATTCTGTCCTTGAAAACTGGTTTAACATTTATTCCTCCATGGCCTTAATTATATCCTGCTCACATGAACGCACGGTAAGTTCATATCCGTGGCATACCACTTCATTATACCCTCAACTGTAAGTGCATGCTAAATGTGAAATGGTTCCTTATTGTATTTTTTCAACAACTCCAATGCATCTTTCCTTGAAATATGTTCTCTCATTTCAGTTCTCCCTATCCTATTTGACTAATAGGATTTTACTCCTATGTGTCATCAATTGTCAACAGAAACTATTTTAGCCTGCAATAATCCTGCAATAATCGAAAATAACAAATTTAACCACCTTTTCAAAGCTTGACTACATTCATCTTAATAAGCTTTCGTCGCACAAAAAAGAGACTGTTTCCACCGTTTATTACGGTTTTAACAGTCTCCATATTTGGATCATTTAAATATTTTATTTTTATAAATTACCACTTCAAATCAATAACAAGGGCATCTGCGTTGTCATACTGAAGTAATGTACTTTGATCATTTACATCGTCGTAACAGAAACCATATGCCAATCCTACTACTGAATTTTCATGGAAGAATCCTGCATAATAGTTATTTATTGAATTCTTGTAATATTTATTTGGCTTATACCAATTAGAAGGCTCTGTTGCCACACCTCTGTTAAAGGCTGCACAAAGCTGTGCTTCAATGGCTAATTCTACTGAATTACCCCTGGCAAATGCACCTTTTCCTTCTAACACATCCTGAGTTGATGGCTTATCTACCACATAAACAGTACTGTCACCATCTCTTCTAAACTGAATCTGATTTCCTACAACACGTCCTCTAAAGGAACCTGCCTCGCTACTAAATACTAAATCTTCATTTGTGTACTTAGCCCAGAATTCATTAATATATCCGTCGAAGTAATTAGCATATGGCTGACCTGAATTTAATGCTGCCTTACATGGTGCCATAATACGTTTGTCATTTACACAATACTTATATGCTTCCGGTGCATTCTGTAAGAACTTAGCAAATATTCCATCTCTTGTACCAATATCACCAACTACCTTATCATATGTTTCATACTGTGTATGACCAATAAGTCTTGTAATCATTGGGAAGCTGAAATAATCAACTCTTGTTGTATTACCCCAATAATACTTACCATCAATTGTAAATTCAGCAAATTCAAATAATGTATTAGCATTAGGATCTGATGCATTATTTAAATCCGGACCTGCAAAACCAATAGTTCCATCAGAAGCCTGATTGAAAGTGATGTAAATAGGCTTTTCATAGCTTAAATACATTCTTCCTGACTTAATAGATGGTACATATACATGGTCTGCTTCTTCTAATGTATAGCATACATCTGCAACCATTCTGTCCCCTACCTTAACGTTGTTCATTCCCATATTAGCAGGGATAAGATTTCCGTTTTTATCCATATAACAAAGCTGATGTGCAGCATTATATCCTAATAAACACCAATATACCTGACTGTTTGAATACTTGCCATTAGTCTTATTGTTAAGCTGCATTAAAATTTTATCATCCCTAAATGATAAATCACTTCTAAGCTGTGGTTTTAATTCCGGTGGACATGTTTCCGGCTCGGTCTCCTTTTCACCAATTCCCTTAACTGCAATTGTCATTTCAAGTCTCTTAGATTCTCTTGTTCCTACTACTGTAGTAATTGCTACCGTATGGGTTCCTTCAAAATAAACCGGCATTGTTATTGACTGTGCCTTAACACCTGTACGCCTGCGTTCACCATCAACATAAACATTGTAGCAGTTTACGGTTCCCTGTCCCCAAACCACATTAACAGCACCATCGTATGGAGAACTTACTACCATTCCAAATGGCATTGCTATTGAATCATCTGTTGTAAAATCTATTGAAGATGTTTCCTGCTGAGTAGGCGCCTGAGTCGGTGCTACTGTCGGAGCCTGAGTCGGTACTACTGTCGGAGCCTGAGTTGGTGCTGCCGTAACAGGTTCTGAACTACCACCAACTGTAACAGTTGCTGTCACTCTTTCAGATTCACTGCTTCCTACTACTGTGGCTACTGCTACTGTATATGTACCCTGCGCGTATCCCTGATAATCATATGATGCACACGATACTTCTTTTGAAACTAATACTCCATTAATATATACATTATATAAATCTATGTCACCACGTCCCCAAACTATACTTATGGTTCCGTTAGAAGGTGAAGCTGCCACTAATCCAAATGGCATTGCTATTGACTTATCAGTTGTATAATCACCTGTAGACGGCTTAGCTGTCGTTGCTTCAGTAGCCTTAACTGTAGTTTCCTCTGCTGTACCCGGTTTAACTATAGTTGAAGAGCCTTTGAAATCCTTCTTAACATATGAAGAATCTACAAATGACAAAATATTGTTATACAGATAGTCATGCTTTGCTGCATTTCCCATTAACTGATTCTGATATAAAACATCAGCTATCTGATAAACGGATTTTGATACAATCTCTCCATATGCATAAGTTCCATCTTTTAACTTTGCATATGGTCTTACGCTAATCTGATTTTTAAAGAAATCAACATTCTTAACAAATTTCATTGTCATTACATATGTTTGTGCACTTTTCATTTCACTATAGCATATGTTATTCTTTCCTTCTGCTGTAGCTGAATGCGAGTATACTGTGTTATTTGTGCTTCCTACCACCATATCACTTTCACTCACATATTTTGTAAGTCCGTACACAAGACCTACCTCTTCCACTTTGTCTGAAGGGTCAGAAACAGAATACAATGTTCTAAACGCCTCCATGGATGTGTTAATCTGGTAGCCGTTAATTTCCAAACCAACACTGTCATCTGCTTTTACATTGGCAGAAAACCCCACAACCTGCCCAATCATAAAAACAAACATGATTGCCGACAAAACATACTTTCCCATTTTTGAAAATAGTTGCTTTTTCATAAAACTTCTCCTTTATAAATTATTGTATAATCCCTCCTATAATTTCGGATAAATTATAACGCTCATGTAAAGAAACAATTCTTTACATCTTACATTCAGTTTCTCTAATTGAATTGTTTTTATCAAGGTATAATATTTACAAAAACGGGTTCATTTTTTACTTATAGCTAATATTTTTTATATTTTATCACTTTTTTTGTGCATTATTTACAATTACATAATATAAATTCTATTTTTTCAAATAAATCTTTTCCTTGGGTAAAAAGCTTACTGCGGTCTCCGCCATTTCTTCAGGAGTTTCCTGCATACCCTTTTGTACCCAATTATCCAAAACTGATATACAACCAAAAATAATATAGTACCTGTAATATTCAAATTGTTTTAACGATTTATCCTGAAATTCGTCTTTCCATCTCAGCATATATTTTTCATGTAAGTTATTTCCTATTTTTTCCTGACCACTAATGTTGTTTATGGGAAAACTTAGCAATTTGCCCTTTTGTGGGTTATTATAAAAATAATTAAACAGTCTGTTGAAAAAACCGTAGGCATCTCCTCCTTCTGTTTCTAAAACAATTTCTTCCACATCATAGGTGATTTCATTTTGAAGAGTTTCTAACATTTCCACAGGACTTTTATAATACTGATAAAATGTTGCTCTTGTAATATCCGCCTTTTTTGCCAATTCACTGACCGTTATATTTTCAACACTTTTTTCCTTCAGAATAGAAATAAGAGCATCTACAATTAACTTTTTAGTTCTTATAATTCGTCTGTCTTTTTTTTCTTCCATAAACTACCTCACAACAACTTATGTTATAAAAAATTTTTCCCCCTTTGTCAACTTTACCATCTTAAAACAACTCATCAATTACATTTTTTACAGTGCTAATATCCTTCTGAATGTATGCTTTCGCCCCACAAAATAAAAGTGCATTTTCAATATCACCCTTTGCTGCTGCGATAAGTCTCTCAGTAATACAATAATCAATTTCTTTAGGATTACAATTTTTCAAGCATCTAAGACATTTTGATGGTGGAAATTTTTCACCCTTTATAACTTTCTCCATAAATGAATTAATTATCGCCCTTCCCGGCATTCCCACAGGACTTTTGACTATAGTAATATCTTCCTTATTTGAACTGACATATGCGTTTTTATAACGTATATCCCCATCACATTCTACCGTAGTAACAAATTTTGAAGCTACTTGTATTCCGTCCATTTCTAAATCAAAAGCATGTTGTACATCATCTTTGCTCTCAATCCCCCCAGCTAAAATTAATGGTATATGTTCTCCATATAAATTTTCATATTCCATGACTACTCTTTTAATTTTTTTAACCTCATCGTCAAAATTTAAGTTGCTATTGTATTTTATAATTTCATCTTTTGAAAATCCCAGATGTCCTCCCGCCTTTGGTCCTTCTATGACAATAAAGTCAGCCGTTCTTCCATAATATTTGTGCCAATATTTTAAAATAACTTTTACTGCCTTTTCTCCCGACACAATCGGGGCAATTTTCACATTACTTTCCCCTATATATTCCGGTAATTTAACCGGCAGTCCGGCTCCCGAAATAATGACATCGGCTCCCGCCTTTACCGCTTCCATGACCTGCTCCTTATAATGGTTAAGTGCCACCATTATATTAAATCCTATTATTCCACCATGAGCTATTTCTCTTGCTTTTTTCATTTCGCTGTTTATTGCCCTTAAATTTGCCTGCAAAGTATTACTATAAAAATCCGGTTCTCTGTATCCTATCTGTGCTGTGGAAATAACACCTATTCCACCACATTTTGCCACTGTTCCTGCCAGAGACGAAAGAGATATTCCCACCCCCATTCCTCCCTGTATTAATGGAATCCTTGCTGTTAAATCTCCTATTTTTAATGTTTTTACTTTCATTGTTACTCCTACATTCTTCTAAATCTGTCATATCTTTTTTCCACAAGTTCTAAGGCATTTAATGACTCATATCTGCTAAGGAATCCCTGTATTTCTTCATCTATATTTTTTATGGTTTCTTCCATATTTTCAACAGAATAGTGCTCCGGTTCGTCAATTATTTTTTCTATTATATTTAATTGTAATAAATCAAAAGACGTAAGTTTCATTAGTCCTGCAACTTCTTCCGGCTTCTTCGTTCCCCTAAACAATATACTTGCGTATCCCTCAGGAGATAAAATAGAATATACCGAATTTTTCAGCATCCACACCTCATCTGCCACAGCCAGCGCCAATGCACCTCCACTTCCCCCTTCTCCAATTACAATGGACAAAACAGGCACCTTTAAGTCTGACATTTCAAAAAGATTATTAGCTATTGCCTCACCCTGCCCCCGCATTTCCGCTTCCACACCACAAAAAGCCCCTGCCGTGTCCACAAAGCAAATTATTGGTCTTTTAAATTTTTCTGCCTGTTTCATAAGTCGTATGGATTTTCTATATCCTTCCGGATTTGCCATTCCAAAGTTATGCTTTAAACTATCCTTTGTATTATGCCCCTTTGTATTGGCAATTACTGTTACCGGCTTTCCATGAAAATATCCTATTCCACCTACAATTGCCCTGTCATCTCCAAAATATCTGTCACCGTGAAATTCCATAAAATCATCAATTAACCCATTTATATAATCTAAACCTGTAGGTCTCATCTTATCCCTTGCCTTAACAACTCTTTCCCATGGAGTAAGCTTGTCCCTGACTACATTATCTGTTTTTGTTTGGCTTACATAATTTGCATTTTTGTCACTTTCATAATGCATCTTTATAATAGAAGAAAGGGTATTTTTTAACTTATCTCTCTCAACAATTGCGTCAATAAATCCATGTTCTAATAAAAACTCTGAGCTTTGAAAACCTTTTGGAAGTTTCTGACCGATAGTCTGCTCTATTACTCTTTGGCCTGCAAATCCAATAAGAGCGTTAGGTTCTGCTAAAATAATATCTCCCAGCATGGCAAAGCTTGCAGTAACACCTCCTGTTGTAGGATCTGTCAGTAAAGAAATATACAGATTTCCACTGTTTCTATATTTTTTTAATGCTGCCGAGGTCTTTGCCATTTGCATAAGAGAAACTATTCCCTCCTGCATTCTGGCACCACCTGAACAGGCAACTATTATTAGGGGAAGATTTTCCCTTTGGGCTTTTTCTATTGTTTTCGTAATTTTTTCCCCTACTATGCTTCCCATACTTGCCATCATAAAACGTCCGTCCATAATTGCTATGGCTGCCGGACTCCCCTTTACCGAAATTCTCCCTGTTATAACAGCCTCGTCAGTTTTAGTTTTTTCCCTTGTGTCAGTCCATTTTTTCATATAGGCTGCATCTTTTAAAGGATTTACAAAATCACTATTGCAAAACCATTCTTCAAAAGACTTTTTATCGGCTATAATTTTCAATCGGTTTCTCGCATTTAATCTGAAATATCCGCCACACTTAGGGCATACATAACTATTTCTTTTTACATCATCAGCCAATACCGGTGATTTACAGCTTTTACATTTTACATATAATCCCTTTGGCACATCCGCCTTACTTTCTCTTATTTTTATGTCCGATTTTTTTATAAGATTTTTTATTATCATTTTTGTTTCCTATTTCTACCTATATAATATCAGGGCAAATTTCTTTGCCCCCTTCATCAACCTTTATTCCAATTAAAATGTTCAAGAAAATTTATATCAAAATTTCCTGAAATATAATCTTTGTTATTAATAATGTCATATGCATAGTCAATATTAGTGTGAACCCCCTCAATTACCACTTCCCCTAATGCACTTTTCATTTTCTTTATTGCCTCATTCCTGTCTTTTCCATGCACAATAAGTTTTGCCAACATTGAGTCATAGTATGGCGGAACTGTATATCCTGAAAATGCTGCTGAATCTGTTCTTATTCCGTTTCCTCCCGGAAAATGAAGAGCAACTATGGTGCCGGGACTTGGCATAAAATTCTTTTCAGGAATTTCTGCATTTATTCTGCATTCTATGGCATGTCCCGTTAATTTTATATCATTTTGTTTTAACTTAAGTTTCTCTCCCTGGGCAATCAATATTTGTTCCTTTACTATATCAATTCCGGTAATGCTTTCAGTTATTGGATGTTCTACCTGAATCCTTGTATTCATTTCCATAAAATAATATTTTCCTGTTTTATCCAACAAAAATTCTACTGTTCCTGCATTTTTATATCCCGCTGCCTTAGCTGCCCTTACTGCCATTTTTCCCATTTCTTTTCTTTGATTTTCACTTAAAACAACAGATGGTGCTTCCTCAAGTATCTTTTGATGGTGACGTTGTATGGAACAGTCTCTTTCCCCTAAATGAATGACATTGCCATAATTATCTGCAAGAATCTGAAACTCTATATGTCTTGGATTTTCTATAAACTTTTCCATATACATGGTATCATCCCCAAAGGATGCCATGCTTTCCTTACAGGCAGCCAAGAATCCCGATTTTAATTCATCCTTATTATAAGCAACTCTTATGCCTTTTCCTCCCCCTCCTGATGCCGCTTTTACTATTACAGGATAACCTGTTTTTTCTGCTTCCTGTAATGCATGATTTAAATCCTTTATCTCATTATTAGTCCCCGGTACTACAGGAATTTTAGCATTAATCATAGTTTGCCTTGCAGCAACCTTATTTCCCATTTTTTCAATTACAGTGTAATCAGGGCCAATATATGTTATATTGCATTGTTTACATAACTTTGCGAACTGGGGATTTTCAGATAAAAATCCAAATCCCGGATGTATGGCATCTGCCCCATGAGTAACCGCAGCACTAATAATACTTTCCATATTAAGATAACTGTCTTCAGAGGAAGCTCCGCCAATGCACACTGCTTCATCTGCCAACTGTGTATGTAGTGCTTCTTTATCTGCAACTGAGTAAACAGCCACCGTTTCTATTTCCATTTCACGACAGACTCTTATGATTCTTACTGCTATTTCTCCCCTATTAGCAATCAGCATTTTTTTAATCAATTTAAATCACCTCTAAAATCTACCCAACCATAAAGGTTAGTTCTCCTTTTGCCACTATTTCTCCGTCAACTGTTGCCACGGCACTTCCAATTCCTATGGGACCCTTAGAAGATATTATTTTAGTTTCTAATCTAAGCTTATCTCCCGGTTTTACCATTTTCTTAAATCGGAATTTATTTATCCCACCAAAAAACGCCGTTTTCCCCTTAAATTCCTTTTTACTTAAAATTGCCACTGCCCCTACCTGGGCTAATGCTTCAACTATAAGAACTCCCGGCATAACCGGCTGATTAGGGAAATGTCCCTTAAAGAAATCTTCTCTAAAGGTCACACACTTATATCCTACTGCAAATTCTCCCAGCTTAAAGTCCTCAATATAATCTATCAGTAAGAAAGGGTGCCTATGGGGGATTATTTCTTCAATTTCCTTTATTCCTAACATATTTTCACTCCTCTATAATAAACAATGACTGGGCGTACTCCACTGCCTCACCGTTTTTTACACAGATTTTCTTAAGTGTTCCGCTACAATCAGCCTCAATTTCATTCATTAATTTCATTGCCTCAACTATAGCCACTATCTGTCCTTTTTCTATCTTGTCCCCCACACTTACAAAGGGTTCCTCATTTTCCCCCGGTGCTAAATATACAGTTCCTACCAGTGGGGAAATTATCTCTTTTTCATTTATATTTTCTTCTTTATTATCCATGTTAATATCTGCTATGTCAGTTTTTGTAATATTCTTTTCAGTAGAAATATTTTCTGAAACATTATTTCCACCGGAGTTTTTTGATATGTAAACTCTTGTATTATTTTCCTCATATTCAAATGTATCAATGTCTGCCTGCGACACTTCTCTTATAAGATTTTTAATATCATCTATTCCCATTTTCTAATCCTCAATAAATTTTTTAATAATTAAACTGGCATTGTGTCCTCCAAAGCCAAGGGAGTTAGTCATTGCCACATTTACCTCTGTGTACTCACCCTTTCCTGCCATATAATTCAAATCACACTCTTCATCAGGATTTTTAAGTCCCACTGTCTGATGAATGTAATTATCCTCTATGCTTTTAACGCAGGTAATAAATTCAACACCTCCTGCCGCCCCCAGCAAATGACCTATCATAGACTTGGTAGAATTGATTTTCACATTATATGCAGCATCCTTTAATGCTAATTTAATTGCCCTTGTTTCAAATAAATCGTTATGATGAGTGCTTGTTCCATGTGCATTTATATAATCAATCTCTTCAGGCTTTACTCCTGCCTCTTTCATTGCAAAAATCATTGCCATTGCAGCGCCACTTCCATCTTCTGCCGGAGATGTAACATGATATGCATCACAGGTTGCACCATATCCCACTATTTCACAAAGGATTTTGGCTCCTCTTTCTTTTGCATGTTGTAATTCCTCTACAACCACCACTCCTGCTCCCTCTCCCATAACAAAACCACTTCTGTTTTTATCAAATGGAATGGATGCCTTTGTTTTGTCTGTTTCTTTGGTAAGAGCCGTAAGTTTATTAAAACCTGCTAATCCAAGAGGTGTAATGGAACTTTCAGTACCACCGGCTATCATTACATCTGTCTCACCACATTGAATGCTTCGGTATGCCTCCCCAATCGAGTGGGTTCCTGTGGCACAAGCCGTTACAACATTAATACACTTTCCCTTTGCTCCTAAATCAATTGCAACATTTCCTGCTGCCATGTTAGATATCATCATTGGCACAAGCATAGGTTTTACCCTGTCATTTCCCTTAGTCATAAGTTTTTGGGCTTCTTCTTCCATATCACCTAGTCCTCCGATTCCGGAACCGATACTTACCCCTACTCTATAAGGGTCTTCTTCCGACATATTTAATTGTGCCTGATTTACAGCCTGATTTGCTGCACAAACAGCATATTGAGAAAAGGCAGACATTCTTTTTGCCTTTTTAAAGTCCATATGCTCTTTTGCCACAAAATTCTTAACTTCCCCTGCTAATTTAACCTCATATCGGGATGTATCAAATTTAGTAATATTGTCAATTCCAATTATGCCTTCTTTAATATTCTCCCAAAATTCCTCTACTGTATTTCCTATGGGGGTAATTGCCCCTAATCCTGTTACAACAACTCTTCTCATTTCTGCCTCCCATATTACATAATCATTCCACCGTCAAGATTTATAACCTGACCTGTTATATAACTACTTTTATCTGATGCTAAAAAAGCTGCCAATTCTGCCACATCCTGTGGCGTTCCAAATCTTTTAAGGGGAATTTGGGATAAAATATTTTCCTTTACCTTATCTCTTAATACATCTGTCATTTCTGTCATAATAAATCCCGGTGCAATGGCATTAACATTTATGTTTCTTTTGGCAAGTTCCTTTGCAACTGATTTGGTAAGTCCTATAATCCCCGCCTTTGAAGCTGCATAATTAGCCTGTCCCGGATTTCCTGCCACTCCTGATATGGAAGATATATTTATAATTTTTCCATATCTGTTTTTAATCATTGATTTAGACACAAATTTAATACAGTTGAAAGTTCCTTTAAGATTAGTATTAATTACACTGTCAAAATCCTCTTCACTCATGGAAAGTATGAGACCATCTTTATTTATTCCGGCATTATTTACAAGAATATCTATTTTTCCAAACCTTTCTACGATATCTCCAATAAATTTCTCACATTCCTTAAAGGATGCCACATTGCATTTTACAGCCTCAGCATTTCCACCTTTGTCCTTTATCTCCCTTACCACCTGTGCGGCCTTTTCCTCTGAGCCATTGTAATTTACAATTACATAAGCTTCTTCTGCCAGTTTCACAGCTATTTCTTTTCCTATTCCTCTTGATCCACCGGTTACAACAGCTATTTTTTTATTATCCATTTCTTCTTTTCCTTTTGATATTCCTATCTTAAATCATCTAATTTTTTTAAATCTTCAACTGTGGAAATATTAATGTGTCTGACTGTTTTATCTATCTTTCTAATAAAACCTCCAATTGTCCTTCCGGGACCAATTTCCACAAAAGTATCCACACCATTTTCAATCATACATCTTACACTTTGTTCCCACTTAACCGGGGAATATACCTGCTGTTTTAATAATTCCTTAGTGTATTTTATATCGTCCACATATTCTCCGGTTACATTGGAAACATATGGAATGCTAAGGTTGTTAAAAGTTACCTTTTCCAAGTCCCTGCCTAATTTTTCTCCTGCTTCTTTCAAATATGGAGAGTGAAATGGCCCTCTTACCTTTAACTTTACGCATCTTGCTCCTAATTTTTTTAAATCCGGAACAGAACTTTCTATGGCTTCCACACTTCCTGTTATTACAATTTGTCCCGGGCAGTTATAATTAGCCACTGATACGCCATCCTTTTCTCTTAAGACATTATCAATATCTTCTTTATTAAGTCCAAGAACTGCTGTCATGCCTCCAAAGCCCTCCGGCACGGCATTATTCATATATATGCCTCTTTTCCTTACCAGACTTATTGCCTCTTTCTCATTCATTCCCCCTGCTACACATATAGCCCCATACTCTCCAAGACTTAACCCTGCAGTAACATCCGGGAAAATTTCCCTTTTAATAACTTCTCCTGTTATTGCCAGATAGGTTGTAACTAATGCTGCCTGAGTATACTCTGTATTGTTTATTAAATCATTTTCCTCAAAGCATACCTTTTTTATGTCAAAATCAAGAATACTTTCTGCCTCATTGTATATTTGTTCAGCTTCTTTGCTTTCCTTATAAAAATCAGCTCCCATGCCGGGGTTCTGCACTCCCTGTCCCGGGTAAACAAACGCCATTTTACTCATAATTTTCTCCTAACATTTCTAGCAATTTACAGCCCTTTTCCACAGTGTCCTTTATGATATCTTCACAGCTTTTTTTCTCTTTAACAAGACCTGCTATCTGACCTGCCATTAAGCTTCCCTTTACTGCATCTCCTTCTACCACAGCCCTTCTAAGGCCCCCAAGGGTTAGCATTTCCAGTTCATTAAATTCGGCACCTTCTGCCTCTTTTTTTATATATTCATTTGACATTTGATTTCTTAAGACCCTTACAGGATGTCCCGTAGTTCTTCCTGTTACCTTTGAATCAATATCTTTTGCCCTAATTATTTTGTTCTTATAATTTTCATGAACATTGGCTTCAATGGATGCCACAAAAACCGTTCCCATTTGAACGCCTTTAGCTCCAAGGATTATGGCTGCCATAAATCCTCTTTCATCTGCTATGCCTCCTGCTGCTATTACAGGTATGTTGACAGCATCTGCCACCTGTGGTACAAGACACATGGTTGTTATTTCCCCTATGTGTCCTCCTGCTTCACAGCCTTCGGCTACAACTGCATCAGCACCACATCTTTCCATCATTTTAGCCATTGCCACGCTGGCAACTACAGGAATTACCTTAATTCCACTGCTTTTCCACTGTTCCATGTACTTAGCCGGATTTCCTGCACCGGTAGTAACTACAGGCACCTTTTCCTCAATAATCACTTTTGCTATTTCATCTGCCTCAGGGTTCATTAACATAATATTTACACCAAAGGGCTTATCTGTTCGTTTTTTAACTTCTCTTATTTGCTCTCTGACCCAAACAGCCGGTGCACCGCCGGAACCTATAATTCCAAGCCCTCCGGCATTTGAAACGGCGGCAGCCAAATTAAAATCTGCCACCCATGCCATTCCACCCTGAATAATAGGATATTTAATTCCAAGTAATTTTGTAATTTCAGTAGTCATTTTCCACTCTTCCTTACTTGTTTTCATTAATGTAATTTACAATATCTTCTACTGTCTTAATTTTTTCCAGATTTTCTACAGGGATCTTTATGTCAAATTCATCCTCAAGTGCCATAACCATTTCAAATAAATCAAGGGAATCTGCATTTAAATCCTTTTCAAATGATGCATTAGGGGTTACTACTTCCTCATCCACTCCTAACTGCTCAACAATTATTTCTCTGATTCTTTCAAACATTTCTTTTCTCCTAACAAAAAATTTATTTACAATCCGGATTTACCGGTAATTGCCTCTTTTAAAATTCTAAATAAGTTGCCCCATAAGATAAGCCGGCGCCAAATCCTGCCATTATAATTTTGTCTCCTGCCTTTATTTCGTCTAAACCATTTAACTTATCTAGAAGCATTGGTATACAGGCTGAGGAAACATTGCCGTAATCCTCAATATTTAAAGGAATTTTTTTCAACGGAATTTTTGACCTTTTTGCTATGCCTTCTATTATTCTGCTATTTGCCTGATGCAAAAGATACTTATCAATTTCATCTTTATCCATATGGATTTTTTCAAGAAGCGCCTCTATACATTCCGGAACTTTTTTTACGGCGAACTTAAATATTTCACCGCCATCCATGTTTATGTATGTTTTTTGAATATCCTGAAAGGATATATCAAATTGCCCTTGATGATTTTTTCCCAAATTAGTTTTCCTTAATGCAAAGGGATTTTCCATTGTAAGGGCATCTCCATTTTTTCCATTAGAAAACATTACTGTTTCAAACATGGCATTTTCATCCTTTTTTATCACTGTAGCTCCTGCTCCATCACCAAATAATATGCATGTTTTCCTGTCACTCCAGTCTGTAATTTTTGACAAGTTCTCCGCTCCGATTACCAAAGCGGTGTTTATTAATCCTGTATTTATAAATGTCTGGGAAATATTATATGCCGTTATAAATCCCGTACATGCAACATTTATGTCAAAGCAAAATGCATTTTTTGCATTTATCGCTTTTTGAACAAAACATGCCGTTGAAGGCAAAACAAGATTTGAAGAAACAGAGGATACAATAATCAAATCAATTTCATCAGGTAAAAGTCCGCCGTTTTCCAATGCTTTTTCTGCAGCCTTAACTGCCATATCGGCTGTGGTTTCTTTATCACCTGATATATGTCTTGATTTCACACCTGTTCTTTCCCTTATCCATGTGTCATCAGTGTCAAGATATTGTGCCAAATCCTTATTAGTTACTATTTCCTTTGGTACATAAGACCCGGTTCCAATTATTTTTCCAAACATTTTCTTCTCCTTGTCACAAATTAGTTGCTAGTATATCCGCACAAACCATCATCGTCAATACTTTAAAATGATGATTTACAAAGGGAAAAAATGTTGTTTAATATCATACATTTTCAAGGATTTTTGTATAATAATCCGGTAATTTATATTTTTTAAGGCGGACTTTTTGAGGATGGAGTTATCTGATATTTTGCTTATCAAACCGGAACACCCCTTAATCTGTATCATCAAAAACTTTGATTACACAAAAAAAATCCATCTAAAGCACGTAGATTTTATCTATATGCCTTAGACGGATTTTTTTCTATTAAAATATATAATAAGCTATTGACGAAGAATCTTTTAAGACATACATTTTACTCCATCAATAGCTTATTATCTTATATATCATTATTATAATTTGTGTATTTTCAAAAAACTAATTTATTTCACTATATACTTTCTCAATTTCATCATTAAACTGATTACTAAGTTCTTCATAATTGTAATCTTTCCTGTTCTCTGCCTCCTTTAATATTCCCTTATACTTATCTAATACAGGTGTTAATTTTTTAATTCTATACTCTGCATCTGGAATCTTATCCTTTGGCATTGAACCTTCCGACATTTCTCTTTCCATATCTGATATTGCAACTTCTATTGTTGAAATTCTTGCATTCAGCTCTTCCTTATAATCAAATAGGCCATATTCAATTTGCTTATTTCCTAATTCCTCTATAGTTTTATTATATTCTTTTGCATCTTCATCACTAAGTCCTTTTTTGCTCAATATATCTTGTGCCTTATTCTTCAGTGATTCAATCTCCTGTTTTTGTTCCTTTACTGTTATGGGCTTTTTATAGCCTTTTCTTATGTTTCCTTCTGCATTATTGTAAGTAAAAAACAATAACGAAGATACCAAACATACGCCTACCATACTAACTACTACTTTTTTCATAACATACCTCCTATCGCTTTTCAACTATTTCTTCTTTCCCGTGCTGTTCATCACATTGTCATCGTATTTACATTGTAACGTGCTTATTTTTTGCTGTCAATATGTTTTCAATTAAGAATCTTCTCCTATTTAACCATAAAGTCTATTACTTCCTTAACACCCTTTTCATCATCTATAGGCAACATTGATAACTCTGAAATATTCATATGCTCTTCTTTGTCTATGTTATAATTTACAATCATATTCGTATATACATTTGTCCTATTAGATTCATCCCCTTCAATTTGAGGAGTCACCTCAATTCGCATAAAAAATCCTCCTAAAGCACCTAGATTTGTCTACACGCTTTAGAAGGATTATTTCCTGTCATTAAATTATTTACACATTATATTGTCCACAAAGTCTTTTTATTTCCTCTTTAACATCATCCACCACATACTGTGGTGAAACAATGGTTGCCCCATCTCCTAATGCCATTATCCAATGAATAAACTGTTTACTTACTGCCACATTAACATTTACATTAAAATGTTCATCTCCATCAGGCACCATCATTATGTCTTTGCCAAATCTGTCGATTATTACACCTGCTAATGCATTTTCGCAGTGGATTTTTACCCGTTCTTCCTTCCCACTGTACATTCCAAAAACTTTTCTGGCATACACAGCCATATCGAATTCACTGAAGCACTCTTTTCCTTCACGTTTATCCTCAGTAATTTCTATATGCAACATTTTATCCACTCTGAAATGCTTAATTATTTTTTCAGTATCATCATATGCCACAAGGTAATAGTTTTCATCATCCCAGGATAATGCCCAAGGGCTTACCCTGTAATACTCGCCATTATGCCTTAATTCCATTTCCTTTTTAATATTCCACTGAAAATACTGAAATCTAATCTGCCTGTTTCCTGCAATCGCCGTATGTATGTTGTCAACGTTATAATAAATACTCTCATTCATAGTCTTAACCCGCTTTGTCACATACACCTGACGTTGAAGCTTAGATGCCTCATATTTACTGGCAAGACCTTCTATTTTCTTAATGAGTTCATTGGACTTCTTTGTTGTAAGAAACTTTGCCGACTGAACAGAATCCACTAATAGTTTCAACTCCGCCAATTCAAACTGACGGTTTGCCACATTATAATAATAGGTTCTGTCCCTTTGTACTCCAACAATGTCCACTCCGTATTGTCTAAGACTCTCTAAATCATTATAAATGCTTTTTCTTTCTGCCGTAATGCCATAATCCTTTAATTTTAAAAGAATATCCGACATACTTATAGAATGGGTTTCATCTGTATTTTCCATTAGAATCTTAAACAAATACATTAGTTTAAGCTTCTGATTAGACCCCTTTGCCATATTCTACCTCCCGATTAAATCTGGTTATAGAATATCATGCATTGGTTATTATTTCCACTGTTTTTTAGTTTGCAAGTACAACATCCGGTACTTTTCTTTTTATCTGCTGTGTAATAATTCTTCTATTTCTTCCTTTGTTGGCATTACACACAATGCTCCTTTTCTTGTGGTAATTATAGAAGCTGCCGCATTTGCAAAATTAAGCATTTCCCGGAGGTTATGGGTGTCTAAATTATCAAGGCCTTTATTTAAAATATAATGAAGTATGCAACCTGTAAAAGTGTCACCGGCTCCGGTAGTTTCAATGGTATCTTTTGTTAAAAACGGATTTGCTTCCACTACCATACCGTTATAATAAGCCCTGCTGCCTTCTTTTCCCATAGACACTAATATAAGATCTATGTCATATTTTTCCCTGATTTTCTGTACACCATCAGAATAATCTTCCTCTCCGGTAAGCCATTGTATCTCATTATCAGATATTTTTAGAATATTACAATATTCTAAGCCTTTTTTAACCTGAGTGCGGGCATTTTCCATGTTATCCCATAAAGGCTCCCTTATATTAGGGTCAAAGGAGATTATACATCCGCTTTTTTTTGCCACCTCTAATGCCTTGATGGTTGCCTCTCTTACACCCTGATGAGTCATGGATAAAGTGCCAAAGTGAAATATCTTAGAATTTTCTATTAATTCTGAATTAACTTCATCTGCCCTAAGCATCATATCCGCTCCCGGATTTCTGTAAAATGAAAAGCTTCTGTCTCCATCTTCTGCCGTATGTACAAAAGCTAATGTAGTATTAACTTCCTTATCCACTACAAGATTTTCTATATTAATATTCAGTCCTGAAACTCTTTCTTTAAGCATTTCTCCAAATATATCGTCCCCTACTTTTCCTATAAAGGCTGTTGAATGCCCCAGGTTAGTAAGCATTGACAATACGTTACATGGTGCTCCTCCGGGATTTGCTTCTAACAACGGGTTTCCCTGATTACTTATTCCATTTTCAGTAAAATCTATAAGCAGTTCACCCATTGCGGTAACATCAATTTTACTCATATCAAATCCTCCTTATATTGTCTCCATCTATTTAATGGTTTCTTTCAACTCCCACATCTTTATTTCCCTAATATTAAGACATCCCTCATCAGTCACAATATAGTTGCCTGTCTGACTGCTGTCTGCAAAAACATTGCAGCTACAGTTGGTTTTATAGTCATCCGTATACACTTCAATAGAACTTTTATCCACAAAAGCCCTTATTTTCATGTTCTTTTTGTCCTTTAAAATCAACGGTCCTCGGGCAATGCCTTCACTCCAGTTATCAGAATTGTTTCTGTCAAAATATAGCATCTGATGTTTTAAATCGAAAGTTACTTTTGTTTTGTTGTTTTCATTGCATCTTAAAAGCAATGAAAATTTATCTGCTGTGGTACTTTCCAAATCAATATCCATTTCCATTTCAAAGCAGTCACTTTCTATACAATTAAACTGTTCCTCCCTAGTTACAGATATCTCTTTAATACACTTTTCTTCTTTTCGTATATTTTCAATTTCCTTTATTGGAACAAACTTAAGGGTATTATCCGGACACAAAACCACCTCTCTTGGTAAGTCAAAGAATCCGCACCAGCCTTCCTTAAAGCTTGGACCCCAATCTTTCCACCATGGCATCCAGTCCCAGGCATTTGCCCAGCCTACAATAATTCTTCTGCCTTTATTGTCTAAAAATGACTGAGGAGCATAATAGTCAAATCCATAGTCAATCTGACCTACATTGGTATATGTAAATTTTCCCGTGTCATAATTCATGTCTCCTACTAAGTACACTGATGTTCTCTCATTTATTCCCATAGGAGAAAACATAAGTACGTGTTTATCTCCTATTTCATAAAAGTCGGGACATTCCCACATATAACCGAACTCTCCTCTGCTCTCTGCAAGAACATTGAAAAACTCCCAGTTTTTTAAATCCTTAGACCGATATAACAGGGCACTTGCCAAATTATTTTTCTTAGAACCACAAACTAAATAGAAGTAATCACCATGTTTCCAAACCTTAGGATCTCTAAAATTACTTTCATCATAGCCTTCCGGCGGGTGTGGAATAATAGGATTATTTTCATATTTTTCAAAATGAACACCATCCTCGCTGTATGCCAGACACTGTGACTGGATAAATCCGTCTCCATAGTTTGTTGTTCCTGTATATACAAGGTATAGCTTTCCATCATGTTCAATGGCACTTCCAGAAAAGCATCCACCTTCCTTATGATTGTCATATGGTTCGCTTGGAGCCAATGCCACCGGGAGATACTCCCAGTGTAGCATATCGTCGCTAATGGCGTGTCCCCAGTGCATTGCTCCCCAATACGCATCATAAGGATTGTATTGATAGAAAAAGTGATATTTATTCTTATAATATATCAGACCATTTGGATCATTAATCCAGCCCTGTTGTGCCATAAAATGATAATTTTGTCTCATTTTTCCTTCAGACACTTTATCTTTTGTTTTCTCAATTTCTTCCTGAGCCTTCTTTATATTCTCATTTAACAATTCCTGTGACATGATATATTTCTCCTCCTAATCAATATGTATTGCCCCCTCCCTTCGGTCGGTGGCATTTCGTCGTAAACATTTTTATAAATGAACTTCGTTCATTTGGTTTCCTCCTGTATGATTATTTGTCGTATTCGTCTCTTAGTTTCTTTGCAAATTCAGTATTAAGTTTTGACTCACGTCTTGCCTTTGCTTCCTTAATTCTAAACTGCTCATCTCTTGCCGGCTTGTATACTTTCCAACGTTTTTCGTAGCTTTCTATAGCTGCCTTCATTTCCTCGGTAAGTTCAGGCTTTTCTAACTTTCTTTCAGGAAGTACCGGTACTACAGGAAGTCTGTCTTCCACCGGTGGCATTTCCATTTTCATTGTTGTTGGAAGTACCTGATACCAGTAAGCTGTTGAACTCCAGTCATCTGAAAGATGGTTTGCATGTCCATGCTCAATAGTAACTTTAAGACTATTTTCAAATCTTACAGGGTCAGTGATATGGAATCTGTAAGATACCTGGAATCCGTCAGTATCTCCTTCATGAACTATTGTTCCAAAGAACGGATATGCATTTCTCTGCATTCCCCATGCATGGTTAAAGTAATCTTCCGTTCCGGTTCCGTTAAGGCTAGGATATTCTTCTCCATCTATAAAAAACATATCATTTCCTTCGCCCCACCAGCTTCCCTGGAAGTGTTTTACCGTAAGGTTGCATCCTACATAATGTCCTTTTCCTTTTACATCTAACAAAACGTAGTTGTTTTCACCTTTATAATTTGTAACATTGTTTACTTCCGGTGAGTTTACCTGTAACTCAGGTCCCCAGCCTTTGCAAGGGTTCTCTCTATGCCAGCATGCATGGAAGTAAGCTGTTTCCTCATCAAGAGGTTCCTTATACATTTCATAATCAATATTAAAATAAAGAATAAACGGTAATTCATTTTCGTTTATAATTTCAATTTTTGCCTTTTTGTTAAATGGCATTGGGAAGTAACATGATACTGAGCAAGGTGCTCCATATCTTCCTGCCTCTTCCGGTTTTAATGATACATTAAAAGGTAATGATGAGAAATTGCCCGGATAGCAGTTTCCTATACAGAAGAAGTCTCCAAAAGGTACATATACACTTGGATTTTCCTGATCATCCCATGTCATTTTAATTAATACTTTTCTATAGTAATATGGATCATAATCATCCCATATTACGCCAAGAGGTGGTGCAATTTCCATTACCGGTGCTGCTGATGCATTTAAAACCGGATCAAGTATACTAGGTGCCTTTACTCTTCTACATGAAGATGTCATCCATATATGTGTAATACATCCGGGACCTTCTACTTCCCCTAATGTAATTGATTCACCTGCAGGTATTTCCCAATAATCCTGATTTTTTCCTCTCTGATCCCAACTTGCAAGTCTTCCGTTTCTTGCCTTCTTTACTGATGTTAAATCTTTAAATAATCCTGATACGCTGCTCATTTTTTTCTCCTCTCTTTAACCTTTTACTGCGCCTGCCGTCATACCTTCTACGATGTTCTTCTGGAATAATCCATAGAATATTAATTCAGGTACGATTATCATAATACTTGAAGCTATAATTCCGCCGTAATCTACTGTGTATGTACCTTTAAAGAATGATGCTCCCATGGATAACGTATAATCTGATGCATCTCTTAAGATAACCGATGCAAACGGATACTCATTCCAGATATAAAGAACATTAAATATTACAACAGTGGCTATTACCGGCTTTGTCATTGGTAAAATTACTTTAATAATTAACTGCCTCAAATTACATCCGTCCATTACTGCTGCCTCATCAATTTCACTTGGAAGGGATTTTAAATAACCAACTAAAAGTAAGGTATTAAAGGATATTGATGTAGCTATGTATGGAAGAACCAATCCTACCTTTCCGCTTAATCCAAAAAATACATTTATTTTATATACCGGGAAAAGCAATATAAATGGAGATATTGCCAATCCTAAAATCAGATAACTGTAAACTGCCTTTCTGATTTTCTCATTCATCTGCATTCTTGCTAAAACAAATGCACTTAAAAAGGTAATTACTAATTCTACTACGATTGATATGATACATACAAAGAATGTGTTACCATACAATCTTGGGTAATCAAGCACCTCCAGGGCATGCTTGAAATTTTCTAAGTTAAAACTCTTTGGTAATGCCAGGGGATTTGACATAATATCTGAGTTAGTTTTAAAGGATAGCAAAACCATCCATATAAAAGGAAACACAATTATAAGTGTGATTAATGCCATAACAATATACATTGCAATTTTTTTCTTTTTATTAATCATATCTTTATGCCTCCTTGTCTCTTTCTCTCATTAAAAACTGGAATACAAACATTATTATAAGGGAAATAATAAATGTTATTGTTGCCAGAGACATTCCATATCCATATTCACCATTTCCAAAAGTTGTTGAATAGCTGTATGTAACTAATGTTTCTGACATATGGTTTGGGCCACCGCCTGTAGTCTGCTGTACAATTTCAAATATTTTAAATATTCCTGTTATAAGTAATACGGCAACTGTTGATATGGTAGATTTCATCATAGGTATTGTTACATATCTAAGCTGCTGCCATGAAGAAGCACCGTCAATCTTAACTGCTTCTATTACATCGCCTGGAATCATTCTAAGTCCTGTTATATATATTGTGGTAAGGTATCCCAGCTGCTGCCAGAAATATATAAATCCGATACAATAAGGGGTGAGTTTATTTCCCCCAATCCATGTCTGTTTAAGTCCCGGTAATCCAATGGCATCTAAAATACCATTTATTAAACCAACATGAGGATCTAATATATAAACCCATATAATACCAACTATAATAGGTGCTATAATTGCCGGAGAAAATATCAACGCCTTAGATGTGTCAACAAACTTTAAGTGATTATTTAAAAGCAATGCCACAAAAAATGCTCCCACCAGCAACAGCACAAATGCCACACCAAATATAATCATTGTATTTTTAAATGAAATCCATAATGTATCATCCTGAAAAAGTCTTTTATAATTTGTTAGCCCGTTAAACGTTGCTTTTCCTATTCCGGAATATTTTGTGAAACTATATCCTATAGCCATTATTATCGGTGCAATAATATACACTGTATAAATTATTAATGTAGGCAACAGCAGTCCTATTAAATATCTCTTTTTACTCAGCCAAGACACGTCTTTGCCTCCTTTCTCCTAACATTTCCCTCCCTCGCCCACATTCCGTTGTGAAATGTGGGGAAGAGGAGAATCTAATTATAATAATATTAAAGAATTTTAATAGTTCATTTTCTCATCAATTTTTGCAAGGGCATCCTTTGGTTCATAGTTACCTGTAATTACACCAAGAATTGAATCATATAACTGGCTCTGAACAGATGATGAAAGCATCAAATCCGGCTGTTTTGCAGGGCTTACCCATCCTTCATTGATTGATGCCACTACCTCATTTAATGTATGCTGTGTATCTGCCACTTCAATTCCTGTGTAGTTTGTTGCAGGGAATACAGAGCCTTCATATGACATCTTTGCTGCTTCTTCGCTATAGTAATATTCAAGGAACTTATAAACCGCTTCTTTCTTTCCACTATCATCTGCTACCTTTGAGCTTACACAAATAGGATTTGATGGTACTTTCATAGCTGCCTTTTGTTCGTAGCTGCTGTCTGAGAATGTAGGTCCCCACCAGAAGCCAACTTTGTCGCCCATCTTTTCATCTAACTCTGCACTATCCCATGCACCTGAGTTGAATAAAAGTGCCTTGCCTGACTCAAATGTATTCTTTGCATCAAAGTATTCCTGGGTTGCCATGTTCTTTGCAAATGCTCCTGCCTTTGCAAGACTCTGTAACTTTTCAAAACATTTAAGTAAATCGTCATTGTTAAATTTCTTCTTGCCATCAAGAATATCATTAATGTAATCTGAGTATCCGTAACGGTCTAACATTGCAAGATAACCCCAGATTGCATATGAGCTGTTTTTATTTCCCTGAGCAATTGCTGTAATTCCTTTGTCATTACATTTCTTTACAATATCAAGTAATTCGTCAAAAGTTGTTCCGTTCTTAATTTCAACTCCTAACTCTTTTGCAACTTCTTTATTGTAGAAGAAGCCTTCAACATTACACTGATATGGAAGTCCGTACTGGATTCCATCCTTAAATGCTTCCTTAACACTTGCATCAAGAGCTGAATCTGTACTAGTGTATTCTTTTAAAAAGTCTGATAAATCAAGTAAATACCCACCCTCATTATATTCAGAGGTCTGTGATGCATCCAACCAGAATATTTCAGGTAATTTTCCACTTGAAGCTTCAAGCTTCAGATTCTTTAAATGTGCTTCCGTGTCTGCTGCTTCAAATTCAACTTTGTACTTTCCTGAATACTTTTTGTTAAATTCCTGAACAATTTTGTATGTAACTGCCTCCTGTGTTTTTGGATCAGCAACATGTATTCCGAACTTAATTGTTACCTCTCCGTTTCCTTTAGCGCTGTCATCTGACTTAGATGAACTTCCACAGCCAACCATCATTGCTGCTACCATGGTTACTGCCATTACTAATGCTATAATTTTCTTCATTTTCTTTCCTCCTTTAGCATTTATTAATTTGCGGAACCCTTTCCTTGACCCTTTTCCACATTTTACAGTGTGTTATTTATTTTTGTGGTTTTTGTATGTGGAACGGGTTCCATTTGATAGCTTTATTATATATTTTTACTTATGTTTTGTCAATATCATTTTCAACCTTTGTGCATATTGCTATATATTTTCTCTTTTAATTGGTTATTAAGTATATATTTTTCATTATTCAAACGTTTTCATTGTTATTTTTTTAACGTTAAAATATATCAAAAAATAAAAAAAATAAACTTTATACCGGCGATTTTATTAATCGCCAACATAGAGTTTATTTTTTTACCTGTTATTTATATATTAATTTGTAAATTATACTCTGGTACTGTCTCCTCTTATAAGTACAGTTTCTAAGTATATATTTTTTTCCGTAGCAGCATTTCCATCTATGGCTCTTGTAATTATTCTTGTTGCCTCTTTCGCCAGTCTTTCAATAGGCTGCTTAATCTTCGTAAGGGACGGATGTGCCATATCTGTTACATATGTTCCGTCATATGCAATAATTTTTAAATCTTCAGGAATTTTTCTGCCTTTGCTTAACGCATACTTCTCAAACAGCATGGCAACAAGGTCCGTTCCAAACATTCCATCTACATCCGGATACATATCATATACTTCTTTTACTACCTGAGCGAAATATTCCGTATCAAATTTGTTCCACTCCATTTCATAAGTGTACACTTCTATTCCGGCTTTCTTTAATTCCCGCTGAAAGTATTCATGTCTCTCCAATGCCGGAGACTGAACTTTCTTAGCTCCCTGGAGTTGAACTACCTTTTTGCATCCACATCTTATAAACTCCCTTGCTGCCATAATTCCACCATGTCTGTGATCCACTGACACTATGGGAATCCTGTCGTCAATATATCGGTCTAATGCAACAATAGGCATATCGTTTATAAAATATTCATCCACATTTAATGAATGAACACCGGTTATAATACCATCTACAACACATTTCTTAAGCATCTGCAAATACTCTGTTTCATATTCGCTATTCTTAGCTGTGCTGCACACCATAGTTTTATATCCCTTTTCATGCAATGCACTTTCTACCTGATTCACAAACTCCGAAAAAAAAGGATGTTCCAAAGCAGGCACCAAAACTGCAATTATACCACTTTTGTTTCTAAACAAATTTCTTGCCAATTCATTTGGCATATAATCCAGCTCCCTCATTGCTTTTTCAATTTTATCTTTTGTTTCCTCAGAAACATAACCACTGTTGTTAATAACTCTCGATACGGTAGCAACTCCTACTCCCGCTCTTCGTGCCACATCCTTAATTCCAGGCATCTTTTTCCCTCTTATTCTCCAAATTTCACTGATACTGACTCAAACATTTTAATATATGAATTGCCCTTTACATAAACATATTCATTATTATCAAGCTGTGCCTTTTTGTATCCTGCGTCTAACAATTCCTGATAATTACTTATTGTTGAAAATACTATATTATCCTTTGTTAAATCCTCCGGCTGCTTTGCATATATAGTGTATTCATTTAAAATTAGTTGATATGCATAGGTATTTCTTTGTACACCTATTCTGTCGTAGGAATCCACTACATAAATATCCTTTGGCACATCACAGCCTTTATCTTCTAACTCTCTTACTATTTGGGTTCCTGCATCACTGTACGAAGCAGTATTGCTGCAATAGTACTGATCCCACACTGCTGCACCATAAATATATTCATATCCAAATAGCAATGTGATAATGACTAATGGAACCATAAGTTTCTTTTTGTAATAACATATTAAAAATACCACAAGAAGAATTACAGTAATAACTGTCGCCATTAAGTAATATCTGGTTCTCATAGGCACTCTGCTGCCTATGTCATAACCGCTAAATGCATTGTACACTTCTGAAGCCACTCTTGATGTTCCCATTTTAGGTAAAATAAAGCATACCCATACTGTCTGGAATGACAAAAGAAGTATTGCAAATCCCACAAGATATTTTCTAATACTTTCTCTTTTCTCATATATCATAGCAATGCCTGTCATAAATACCGGTCCTAAAAACGGTCCCACATATCGTACATAAGTAAGAGCCTTAAATCCGTAAGGATTTCCACCATCCAGTGCCAGTACCACACGCTTTAACCATGTAAAACACTGGGCAAGCATTACAGCTCCAATACACATAATAAATAATGCTGAAATTACAAGACAAAATGGTTCTGCATTAAAGTTTCCTTCTTCATCCTTCACTGCCAATGCTTTTTTTGTAACTATAAGCTGTGCTATTGTATCCTTATATCTGAAAATAAGCATTATAAGTATAAGGGCAAAAATGCCTCCTGAAAATACCAATACAGTATTAATCTGCCCGAAAATTGTAGAACCTACTGCATTCCACGTTTTTGGATTTGCCAACTTCTGTGGTGTTATATCCATTTTTGCCTTTGTATTTCTTAAAAACTTTCCTTCCTGCCAATTCCAGATAGTTTTTTTAACCATGGTATTAAACTTACCTGCCGCAAAATAAAACACTCCAAGGGAAATTATTCCTGATATTGGTTCTACAAGCCACTTTCTGTAGAATATAAGATAACATACAACAACAATACAGAAAGCAATAAGAATAACCTTTGTTCTGGCATGGGTTGTAAGCAAATATGTAATTAAAAACATAATGCCAACCGTGTATATGATTTTTTTCTTTTTATTGTTACCATATTCAATTAGCTTGCAGGCAAACAAGGTTATAATCCATACACAGCCAATAACTATATGTTCATTAAACACTTCCATTGCTCTTGTTACTACCATAAATGAACATGCAATGGAGCCTATAAATAAATAAGCTCTTTTATCAACCTTAAGGTATTTCTTCATAATATAGTAGCTTATTGGTGCGCTGATACTTTGTAAAATTGCACACACGCTAAGGACTGTTCCATAAATTACTGTTACGTTATTTGTCAAATAAAACAGTGGTGCAAATAGTATTGTAAAACCGCCACCGTAATAATATTTTGCAAATGTAGTTAATGCTGTCCAGTCTTTTCCACCAAAATATGCACCTGTTGACAATGTTCCTAACTCGTCCATAGGTGTTCTCATTGGAGAACTAAAAAGTGCAATACAAATAATACGTGGAATAAGTGCAATTAAAAATACCCACAGCAAATCATATTTTTTTGCCTTCATTTTAATTTCTGTCTCCTTCTTCATATAACTTTATTGACTTTCTGACTCTAAACGGGAATAACAGCTGGCTTCTTATTACCACTGAATGATGCTTTTTCTTGGAATTTAAAGCATTTTCAAGCCATGCCATTGATTTCTTTCTTTCATTGTTTAATATTTCATTAACCTTAGTGTAATCTAATTCCATTTCGTTGTCAAAAGTTCCCAATTCATTAGGGTCCCACACAAATCTGTCCATTAAATCAAATTCTTCCATTAAAGAAATAAATCGGTCTGCTCCTCTTCCCGGATTTGAAATAGCATAAAAAGGCTTTTCAAATAAAACTGAAATACAGGTTCCATGGAAAGAATCAGTAACAACCATATCACTATGTTTAAAATAGAATAACCAGTCATCTACTTCCACATCAGATACTACATATTGGTCTAAATCCATTTTTTCCCTATTAGTTTCAAACAAATGTGGCCATCCGTCCAACATAACTACCAAATCTTTGTTATATTTTTTTGCAAGCCTTAATAATGCTTCCCTCTTTTCAGGGGTAGGATCAAGTATATAAGCTGCAATGTAGTTTGACTTTACTTTTCTGTCTGATTCATTAGCTATGTCTCCTAAGCAGTTGCTTTCGCATAAAAGCACCGGGTCTAAAACGTGTTCTGCACGGATTCCCAAAAGTTTTTCGCACATATTTACGTTGACCTTTTCCCTTACGGAAACATAATTCATCCTTCTTAAGCATTTTACCGCTTTCCACATATATTCCTTTGGAGCCTTAAATCTGTCAGTACCAAAGGATGTGGCATAGGATATTTTTTTATTCTTACGATTTACAAAATCCAGAAAATAGCTGTGTCCGAATATTTTAGTAACATTGTATTTCCACAACTGATCAGCTCCTAAAACAAAGGCATCACATACATCATTCAACTTTCCTATTTCATCCACATGATAAGCAGGACTTATATCGTAATGTGCCCTGGCAAATCTTAATGAATGTCTGTCTTCCATTGACGCCTCTTCAAAATGATCTAAATATGGTCTGTGAATCATTAAAACTGACTTTCCCATATTTTTAATTGCATAATATAATGAATAATAAGTCGCGATGCTTCCATAATTGCATCCAAACCATACTCCAAGTATTCCCACATCATACTTTTTCTTCATTCTGCGCTCCATTCTTTATCACAAATTACTTTAAATTAATTACTTTTTTATCTTTCTTAAAACTACCTTCAGACGCCACTTAACTCCTGCCTCAATTCTGTATAAGCTCCACTTGCCTTCATAGCTTAGTTTTTTCTTTAATTTATTAATAATCTGCTTTTTTTGTTCACCATCAGATTCAGGGATTTTTATGTTATCAGGCAAAAGCTTTCTAACATTAATCTTCTTTGCACCCTTTGCCACATTAGCCTTACCCCATGTTACATATTCTTCATTAGTAAACACGAAGTTTCTGCATCTTCCCTGAACACCCAGTGCCTCGTCATCATTTTTTATTTCCACATAAGCCGGAAAATGTTCCCTTACAAATTCATATACCTGGTACTTAAGAGGACTTATTTCCTCATTTCGTCTGTCCCATACTAACAGCACTGAGAAATTTCCCATACTTATTAATTTATATTCTTCCAATGCCCTGTATGCATCATTCATATTTTGTGGTTTTAATGCAAAGTAAGCATAGTCAAAAGTATCCTGTTCACAGCATTCTAAGCATTTAGTAAATGAGGCATACTTTGCCATGGACATAAATCTGTCCCTTAAAGGCTCTGCATGAAAAGGTTTATCAAGAGGCTGTCCTCTTCTTAAAACAAAATCAAGAGGAACCGTCTCAAATAACTTAAGCTTTGATTTTATTCCTGATAGCACTTCCATTCCCTTATCATTATTGGCAATTATAAGAGAGGTTCCCTTGTCATCATTAAAATCCGGGTTATATTTAAAAACTCCCCAGAAATCTCCAAGAGTAATATCTCCCTGCCTTGGAAGGGTTGCATAATTACAGGTCTGACAATGAGGTCTCACAGTAAAGGCTCTTGTAAAAGCACGGTAAAACTTATCTTCCGCCTTTATTTTTCTGTATTCACTTCCATCTTCATACTTAACTGTCATTCCTGTGGAATTAATTTCCCACTTGTAAATGTCTTTATCTCTAAATCCTACGTATTTGACCTTTTTATCTTTATGAACATCATCCATATATTTCTTAAAGCTTCCCGGTGTAGGCCCACCGTGGCATAAAAGGTCAATAGTTATAAGTTTGTCGTATTTTTTTCCAAGAAATCTTTTAAATCCGGCTATCTGGCATCCGCATCCTGCGTACAATGCACTTCTTCCTTCATCTAAGGCTTTCTTAACTTCCTTAAAAGTGTCTTTTGTAATACTTTGTATATATTTAGAACTTCGTAGTTTTTCCAGACCTTCTTTTGTGTCAACTACAATATGGGAAATATTGAAATCATCATCAAAAGCTGCTCCGCAAACTACTCCTCCCTCATCTATAATTTGTTCTGCAATAATGGTAAAAATGCCACCTGAAGAACTTTTCTTTCTTATTTCGTCATTTCCAAATCCCGCAAAGCATTTAGGCTCTTTAAAATTATCTGAATAAGGATGTAATCCCGGACAGGTTCTTGAACACTTGCCACACTGAATACACTTGTTAAAGTCTATTTTAGGATAAATTGCTCCCTCATCATCAAATTCCATTGTTATGGCATCTACAGGGCATACCCCATAGCATGCTCCACATCCGCAGCATTCTTTTTTAAGCACCTTTTTAACTGTTTTATTTGTATCCTTCGGCTTTTGAAGTGCCTCTTTAAGCCATGTCATCGATCGCTGTTTTTCCATGGAAATAATCTTATTGTGTTTGTTTCTATCGTATGTTTCTAACAAGTCACATCTCTTTGTAATTTCACCGGGACCGGTAAAATATCGCTCTTTTATGTCTAACATTTCAGAAAGTGAATTAAATCTTGCGGCACCACGGTTTTCATTGTTTATAATCACAAAAGGTGTTCCAAATATTGCCGCAAAGCTTGCCCCATGACAGGAATCAGTAACTACGCATTTAGCATTTTTAATGTAATAAAGCCAGTCCTGGGTAGTTATGTCCGAAACAGTATTTGGAAGATTTAAAGCCTTCTTAAATCTTTCAAATTTGTTTGGATTTCCATCTAATATATTAATAAGCTTCAGATTTTTCTTTTCTGAAATTTTTAAAAGACTTTCCCTGATTTCATCTGTAGGATTTAAAATATAAGCCAGCATGTAATCTTCCTGTATGTCAAGATTGCTTTCCTTTACTAACTCATTGTAGTCATTTTCATCTAATAAAAAAACAGGGTCTAACACCTGGGTTCCTTTTATTCCAAACTCATCCTTTAAAACCCTTACACCGCTTTCTTCCCTGACAGATATGGCATCAAACTTCTGAAGTTCCCTGGTAACTCCTGCCACCTTTTCTAAAGGCGTAAAGGAAACTTCGTGTCCAAAAGATGATGCATAGGCAATTCTTTTTTTGTCAGAATTTGCAAAATCAAGATAGTAATTGAGTCCATAACTTTTTGCAATGGTGAAATTCCACACCTGGTCGCATCCTAACATAAAAGTGTCACAGTAATTGTTTAGCACTTTCATGTCCTCTACAGGAAGGGATGGAGCAAAATTCTTATAATGTGTCTTTGCAAAAACCCTTGCATGAGATGTATCATCTAATTCAAATTCAAAGCCCTTTGTTTCCACTGCCTGTTTATCCAACATTAAAACTGAATAACCAAGTCTTGACAAAACAGTATTAAGGGCATAATAGGTCATGACGCTACCGTAGTTAGCGCCATACCACATGCCCATTATTCCAATATCAAATTTTTGTGTTCCCAGTATATCAAATACTTTCTGTTCACTTTCCGTCATGAAACCACCTGTTAATCTATTCCAAGATATTTTTTCCAGAAGTCTTCGCTTACAAGTTCCTTGTATCTTTCCCTATAACTCTTTGCCGCTTCATCATACTTTTCGTCTATAAGCTTCATTGCCTGCTTCATTACTTTTCTGCCACGGAAGAATTCTTTTCTGTCCCTTGCTATATAAATTGCGTTCTGGTAATTGTCTGTAACAATATATTCCCCAATTCTGAATAATTTATAAACGCTTCCATAAGGTGCGTTAACGGTAACCTTATCCTTTTTAACCGGGAAGAAATATCCGTTAAGGGTTATTTTGTGGAGCAATCTTGAAATAAACGGAAGCTTGTAATCTCCCTGCTCGCCACTTACTAATTCTTCCTCTGTAAGTCCCTTATATCCGATATAATCTTCAATCTTTTTAGCCTTATAGTTCATCCCTATAAGTTCCTTGTGAAGTTTCTCACTGTCTGTTTCTAGCAACCAGTCAATTCCCTTACAGAAATCCTCTGCCGCCCTGTAGTTATATTCAATATACTTGTAACGGTATCTTGAAATATTAACCCATATTGCACGCTTAACCGCTTTCTTAAAATCTTCCTTTGTGTAATCAGGGCACTGAATTGCATTAATAATAGCCTCATTTCTAATGTCATAATAATCTAGCATTCCAGGCATTTTTCCTGCAAAAGCTTCATGCCAGATACAAATTCCGTTAATAAGAATAAATCTGCCACGTCCTACTCTTAAACCATACTCAATATCATCTCTGTGAATAAATATTGGTAACGGAAGATTGTTATCATCAATTTCTGAAAGTGGTATACAGCAGTACCACCATCCTGTATATTCAATAGGCTTGTCTTCAATTTCTGATTCAAGCACCATATCTAATTGTCTAATATCCAAATCATTCTTTAATGCCTTTATTTTACCTTTATTCCACTGTGCTCCTGCTTCAAACTGAAGATATGGAACATTAAGAACCAAAAGTTTTCCTCCGATTGTATGTCCGAAGTATTCAGGCTTTAAATATGATAATAAAATATAATTTAATTCTATTGCAGCTGAACTGATAGTTGCATCATCATCCATTAAAAGTACATGGGTAAATCCCATTTCCTTCTGGCGTTTCTTTGTTTCAATAATACCTCTTGTGAAACCACCAACTCCACCAAGGTTTGCGTTTTTGCTTACTGTTATAAATTCATTTGAATCTACAATTCCGTCAAGGGATGATGCATTATCTGAAATGTGAATCCACAGATTTCTGTATAAAGGTGAATCCTCATTTTCCAAAATATCATGGAAAATAATTCCCATATTTCTCTTAACGTACTTTTCACGCTTAAATGTACATATATCTATGGCAAGCTTTACTGTCTGTGTAGGCTCCATGTCTACTGTGTCATATGAACCGCCATATATTGTAACTTCACTATCCTTTGCTTCGATTTCAGCATAATAAATTCCTTCATCAGCCAGTTTACCAAAATCAAATACTGATTTCTGTCTTGTTTCATTGTTTACATCAAAGGACTTAATTTCATTAACTTTAATGTCATTACCTTCTTTTTGTGCATGCATTAATTTAACAGTGGCACTTCCTTCCATGTCAAGTAATAATGAAATAGTATCAATTACTGTGTACTTTGCCCATTTTCCAACAGAAAAACTGTTTGAGTAAGTATCAAGTGAAACCTTTCCTCCTTTATGGATTTTTATGCCGCTTTCTTCGTTTCCGAAAAACTCAGCATTTTCCATTCTGCAGTAAATTGATGCAGTCTCTAAATCATAGCTTTCCTTGTTTTTCATTAACTCTTCATCTGCGCATATAATTTCTTTATATGCAATGTCCTGTAAAATTAATTTCTGTATTCTCATCTTTTCTTCTCTCTTATTCACTTTCTATATTTTTATAGGTTATGTTATTAACCTTTACTAACTTTTTTGTTTAATATAATAACAAAATCTTGCCAGCGGATATGCCTTGTATCCTGTTTTTCTAAGTATCTTTACAGCCGAATTAATATTTGACTGATAGATTGCAGGATAATTGCTCTTTATTTTTTCATCAATAACTTTCATATCCTTAGAAACCTTTTTTGAAAATGGAAAACTCAAATATATTTTCATTCTGCTGGCCACTAATCTTGCAATTACATTTTCAATGTATTTTTTCTTTGAATCTGCAATGTTTAGTTCTACATTTTCATCGTAGAACTTAAGTAGTGCCTTAAGCACCCTGTCAAAATTAGTGGAATTGCGTTTCATTTTTTCCACATTCATGCTTTGGTTTGGCAACCCTATTCTGTACTGATATACAAAATCCGGAATAAACTTTACCGTGTTTATATATGGTATTGGATAAACAACAAATTCCATATCAACATAAAAGCAGTTTTCATCGATTTTCCTTATTTGTCTGAGAATATCCGTCTTAACAGTATATCCGTGCATTTTGAGGAAAATTTCATGGGGCAGCTTTTCAAAATTATATTCCCTGTTGTAAACCACACCATCAAAAGGCTTTTGAAATTCCACTGTCTTCTTTCCTGTGTCATTGTCTACCCAGTAATAATTGGAGTAAACCAAATCGCAATCATCTTTTTTAAGTGTTGCTATAAGGTTAATCATAGATTTTGTATCCACCCAGTCATCACTGTCTACCACTTTAAAATATTTTCCTGTGGCATTTGCTATTCCTGTATTTATGGTTGAACCGTGGCCACCATTTTCCTTATTTATTAATTTAAAAGTATCCGGATATTTCTCTGTATATTCCTTAGCAATAATAGGAGATGAATCTGTAGAACCATCGTTTACTATTAAAATCTCCATATCATCTATTATTTCCGGTATTATAAAGGAATCCAGACACTGTTTTAAATATTTTTCCACATTGTATGTTGGAATTGTTACTGACAATATCTTTGACATTTTATCTTCCCTTCACAATTCTTGCAAGTAATCTTGGCAAAACCGTTATGGCATGTCCCGCTTTATAAGAAAAAGAATCATACACTTCCTGCACTCTGCCTTCAAGTTCTCTCTTTTCTTCTTCCTTTACCCTTAACTGTTCATCCCTGTCTTTTATCTGATTTTTCAGGTCTTCAATTTCACCTTTTAAATTATCAATCCAGTTAACATGATTTTTTATGTCTTCTTTTATTCGCATAATAATAGGATTGTATACCTTGTATATGTCCCTATTATTTTCATCTAACATATTAGCATCTATATAATTCATGGTTTTAAGCATCTCTTCAAAAACATCACAGGCATATTCCTCAAAGAAAATACTGTCTCCTAACAACTGTCTGTACTCATCATTTAATCTTCGTATTGTCAGGTTATGAAGCTTTTTCAATCCATATTTCGATGATATCTGAAGATTATCACTTATTCCCTTCAATAAATCACAAACCTTTTGTCTGTTCCATTTTATTTCAGTATGACCATATCTGTAACAATATGCCGGCTTATCTACTCCGTAAAAACGCCTTGCCGCTATCATTGCCTCCACAAAAAACGGCGGGTCCTGATATCTCACATATTTTTTAAAGCTAATATGATTTTCCGTCAAAAGACTTTTTTCAAATATAAATCTCTGATATCCGAAATCAAACTGATAATCAGTATATTCAATAACACCGTCTTTTTCAAAATGATAGCCAAAATATCTGTCAGGGAATTTTTCATTATAAATTCCATCGTGATAGTCCATAAAACTTCCACCTGCAATGCTGACATTATTTTTCTCAGCTCCCACATAAAGCGTTTCCAATATTTCCTTATCAGGATACCAGTCATCAGGATCCATGAAAATAACATATTTTCCGGATGCTTCTTCTATTCCCAGATTTCTGGCACAAGAAACCCCCTGATTATTCTGTTTTATAACTCTGATTCTGGAATCTCTGTTACAATATAGCTTTAAAACTTCCTCTGAGCCATCTGTAGAGCCGTCATCAATACACAATATTTCTATTTCCCTTAAAGTTTGAGACACTATACTGTCTAAACACTGGGGAAGATATTCTTCCATATTGTATATTGGAATTATTACAGAAATTTTTATCATTTACTTAATCCTTCCCTTTAATTATTTTCCATACTTTTTAAACCCATTGTAGGTATACGCACAAAAATAGAATGCGGTCTTTATTAATCCGTATCCTAAATATCTGTAACATCCTATCTGCATCTTTGCTGACTTAAATTTGTTTCGGGACTTTCCATTTTCACTTAATCTGCTACACAAAAACGGAACATCTATTCCATATACACGATTATATTTCCTTAAAATCTCCATCCACATAATGTAATCTTCATGGAGTTCATCGTGACACATATAAAATTCCTCTGCCAGTTTCTTTTTCATTACAACTGACGAACACGGTATATAATTTGTCCTAAGCATCATTTTATATGTTATTTTTTCAGGGATAGGAATTACCTTTCCTGTTGTACTGCCATCAGCATTCATTAATTCTCTTCCGGTGGCTGTAAAAGATAAATTATTTTCTTTCATAAAAGCAATTTGCTTTTTTAACTTGCCTTCCTTCCACCAGTCATCTGCATCTAAAAATGCAATGTATTCACCTTTTGCTTTTTTAATACCAAGATTTCTTGCCTCAGCCACACCCATGGACCTGCCGCTAGTTAACAACCTTACGGAAACACCGTTATTAAGATTGTTTTCTCTAGTGGAAATCCTGCATGCCATATCTAAAACTATATTTTTTGTGGCATCGGTAGAATTATCATCTATGACTAATATTTCAATTGAAAAATCCCCCTCCTGTGTGCAAACGGAGTCTAGAGCCTTTTCAATATATTTCTCTTCATTGTATGCTGGCATAATAACCGAAATCATTGTCATTTTTTTATTTTCTGCCATTTTTCTTTCCTATATTTAATACGAATAATTCTTTTCCTATCTCTTATACCATATTTACACTATGATAACAAGTAAATTTGCATAATAAACCTCTTTAATTATACTGTCTATTGGCAAAAAAGTCATCATAAATTTTATCCGTTACAAATACCACAATGTTATTGCGTCAAATGTCTCATTGATTTATAATCTTAACTAGTTATATTTTTACATATAAGACTGTAATGCCTTTATTTTTTGCAGTCAAAAGGAGATTTTCTATGAAAAAAGATTACTTAATGGGTAACGGTGCCATTGCCCTTGGGGCACTTGCCGCAGGAATAAATCTTGTGTCAGGCTACCCCGGCACACCGTCATCTGAAATACTTGAAACAGTAAGTAAATATAAGCAGGGAGATGTACACGTAGAATGGTCTGTCAATGAAAAGGCAGCCTTAGAACTGGCGGCTTCTGCTTCCTATGCCGGAGCCCGTACTTTAGTTACCATGAAGCAGGTGGGACTAAATGTTGCCTCTGACCCCCTTATGTCTCTTGCATATGTTGGTGTAAAAGGTGGTATGGTTATAGTTTCTGCTGATGATCCAGGTCCAATTTCTTCCCAGACAGAACAGGACACAAGAATGTTTGCATCATTTTGCCGCATTCCTGTTTTTGATCCTTCCTCACCGGAAGAAGCGTTTTCAATGATTCAGGATGCCTTTGACTATTCCGAAAAGTATAAAACACCTGTACTTTTCCGCCCTACTACCCGTGTATGTCACGCATATGCGTCTATAGACATTCCTGAAACAACAACGCCTAAATTGTATGATGGCTTTGTAAAAGATTCAAAACGTTGGGTTATTTTTCCAAAGCTTTCATTTATGAATCACGCCATGATTGAAAAAAGAAATCCTCTTATTGGTGACGATTTTTCTACATATTCCAAAAATATTGTTACAGGCAGTGGAAAGAAGGCTGTTTTTACAGGTGGTATAAGTTATGCTTATGCTAAAGAATATCTACAGGATTATCCTGAAGTTAAGCTTTGTAAAATTTCCACTCCTTATCCATTTCCTGAAAAGTTTGTTTTATCATGCCTTGAAGGAGTAGATGAGGTTATATGCCTTGAAGAGCTTAGTCCTTTCATTGAAGCTGAGGTGACTAAATTAATTGGTAAGCACAGGCTTAATATAAAGGTATATGGTAAGGAAAGTGGTTATGTTAAAACCAGTGGAGAAAATTCAGCAGATTATGTGGCTAAGGTTTTAAGTGATTTTCTTAAAATTCCTTCACAGGAAGCAGGAATTTATTTAGGTGATATGCCTGATTTACCTGTCCGTCCTCCTGTTTTATGTGCAGGATGCCCCCACCGTGCCTCATTTTATGCAGTGAAAAAGGCAATGGAAGGTAAGAATGCTTATTTTTGTGGTGATATAGGATGTTATACCTTAGGAAATGCAATGCCTCTTGACATGGTAGACACCTGTCTTTGTATGGGTGCAGGAATTACAATGGCTCAGGGTTTTCACTGGGTAGATAAGGAAGGTACCTGTTTTGCCTTTGTTGGAGATTCCACGTTTTTTGCCTCCGGCATGACTGGTATTGTTAATGCTGTATACAATGAAGCTGACATGATTCTTTGCGTTCTTGACAATTCAACCACAGCCATGACAGGACATCAGCCTCACCCCGGAACCGGAAAAAACATGATGGGTGATATTGTTGATAAAATAAGTATTGAACATATATTAGAAGGCATGGGAGTTAAGAAGATTGTTACGGTTAATCCTCTTGATTTAAATAAATCAGTTGAGGTTATTAAGGACTGTGCCTCTCTTCCGGGTGTAAAAGCCATTATTTTTAAATCACCATGCATTGCACTGTTTAAGCCTGAAAAGAAGCTTTGTATATCCGATAAATGTATTCAGTGTAAGAAATGTATTCGGGAAATCGGTTGTCCTGCAATAAGTACGGTAAAGGGAAAGGTTACCATTAACGAAGACCTTTGTACCGGTTGTGGCTTATGTAGTCAGGTATGCCCGGTAAATGCTATTGGAGGTGATTTAGATGAATAAAGATATTTTATTATGTGGTGTAGGCGGTCAGGGAACTGTTCTTGCCTCAAAGCTTATTGCCTCAGCTGCAATGCATTTGGGAAACACCGCCCACTCTGCCGAAACCATTGGTATGGCTCAGCGTGGTGGTTCAGTTACAAGTCATATCAGAATCGGTAACAGAGCATTTTCGCCTCTTATTCCTTTAGGAAAGGCAGATATTATTTTAGCTTTCGAGCCTTCAGAAGCCGTTAGAAATCTTTGTTACTTAAAGCAGGACGGAATTGTTATTGTAAATAGCGTTCCCGTTAAACCTACTACAGAGTCATTAAATGATTCAACTTACGACGGTGTGGAAATGATAGAATATTTAAATAAAAAATGTAAATGCGTTGTGGTTGACGCTGATGAATTATGTAAACCGTTTGGCAGCTCAAAGTTTTTCAATGTAGCTATCTTAGGGGTTGCAGTGGGAACTAATGCCACGGGGCTTAATGCTGATACTATTATGTATGAGATTGAACACAGGGTACCGGAACGTTTTGTAGAAACAAATAAAGCGGCTTTTCTTGCCGGCATAAAGATTGGAGAAAAATATGGAATTAACTAATATTCAATTGGAGCAGGTTGATGCTCAAATTAAACGTCTTTTAAATACAGACAGTTATTATGGAAATATTTATCGGAAAAAGGGAATTGACGGTGTTACTTCTCAGGAAGACTTTGAGAAACTTCCTTTTTCAAGTAAGGATGACTTAAGAAATGCTTATCCTTTAGGCATTCAGGCTGTGCCTGATGAAGATGTTGTAAGAATCCATTCTTCTTCAGGTACTACGGGAAAACCGGTTATTATTCCCTATACAGCCAAAGATGTGGATGATTGGGCAATAATGTTTGCAAGATGCTACGAAACTGCCGGTATCACAAAAAAAGACCGTATTCAGATTACTCCGGGATATGGACTTTGGACAGCAGGTATTGGTTTTCAGGCAGGTTGCGAAAAGCTTGGTGCCATGGCTGTTCCTTTGGGCCCGGGAAATACTGAAAAGCAGTTACAAATGATGATAGATTTGCAGTCAACTGTTATTACCGCCACTTCATCTTATGCCCTTCTTTTAGCCGAAGAAATCAACAGACGTGGTCTTAAGGATAAAATCAACTTAAAAAAAGGTGTATTCGGTTCTGAACGTTGGAGTGACAAAATGAGGGAAACCATTCGTGAAAGCCTTGGTATTGAACTATATGATATTTATGGTCTTACGGAAATTTACGGACCGGGTATTGGTATTACCTGTAAAAACGAATGTGGAATCCATTACTGGGATGATTATGTTTACATAGAAATCATTGACCCAGTTACCGGAAAGCCCGTTCCTGATGGAGAAGAAGGAGAAATTGTTATTACAACCTTGGTTAAAGAAGGAGCTCCTCTTATTCGTTTCCGTACCCATGATATTTCAAGGATTATTCCCGGAACATGTGCCTGCGGAAGTAAATATCCAAGACTTGACATTATTAAAGGTCGAAGTGATGATATGTTTAAGGTTCACGGTGTTAATATGTTTCCTAGCCAGATTGAAGACTTACTTTCAAATGTTGATGGAGTTTCATCTGAATATAATGTTACAATTGCTCATGACGATTCTAAAAATAAAGATATCATGATTGTAACTGTTGAAGCGGAAGGACGTGTTGATTTTGAAAAAACCGGAGCTACCATTAGAGAATTGTTTAAATCCAGAATTGGTGTGACTCCCAAAATCACAGTTGTTCCTGCGGGAACTCTTCCAAGAAGCGAAAAGAAAACAAAACGTGTTATTGATTACAGATATAATAACTAAATATTTATTGAATATAAAAGGGGCTGCGAATTGCAGCCCCTTTTACATCTATTCAGCTTTTTGCTGATAATTATTTAAAATCCTAATAAACACAATAAGTCCTACCATCAATGCTATTGCTATTGGAAGTACAATCCATGGATTCTGAATAAAACCTGCCAAAATAAAGGATAGGAAAGATACTGCTGCTGCAACTATTGCATATGGAAGCTGTGTAGATACATGATTTACATGTTCACATTGTGCCCCTGCTGATGCCATAATAGTGGTATCCGAAATTGGTGAACAGTGGTCACCACATACAGCTCCTGCCATACATGCTGAAATAGCTAAAATCATGAGTTCATAATTGTCCTTCTGGAAAACAGCCACAACAATAGGTATTAATATGCTAAAGGTTCCCCAGGATGTTCCTGTTGCAAAAGCAAGGAAACATGCAACAAGGAAAATAATTGCCGGCAAGAAATTTACGAAATCTCCTGCTACTGACTTCATGGAATTAGCCACGAAGTCACTTGCTCCAAGGGAATCTGTCATAGCCTTAAGTGTCCATGCCATAATAAGTATCAAAATAGCAGGTACCATTGCCCTAAATCCCTCAACAAGGCAATCCATACATTCCTTAAACGGTAACACCCTTCTAATTACGTATAACAATATGGTAATTACCAATCCAAAGAAACTTCCCAATGACAAACCTACTGACGCACTACTGTTGGAAAATGCCTCAATAAATCCTACTCCACTGAAGAATCCACCTGTATATATCATTCCAATAACACAACATACAACAAGACATATAATTGGAATTAACAGGTCTTTAACCTTACCTTTTTTCTCAGCACCATAATCCTCTGATGAATCAATTTCCTTTCCTGTTGTAAATAAATCACCATTTTTTGCATTTTTTTCATGCTTTGCCATTGGTCCGAATTCAACTTTAAGTAAAACCATTGAAACCATCATAACAATTGTAAGAATTGCATAATAGTTATAAGGAATTGCTTTTACAAATAACGAAAGACCATCTTCTCCCTCTACGCATCCGCTAACTGCTGCTGCCCATGAAGAAATTGGTGCAATTATACACACCGGTGCAGCTGTTGCATCAATTATGTACGCAAGCTTCGCACGGGAAATATTATGTTTATCCGTAACAGGTCTCATAACACTTCCTACTGTAAGGCAGTTAAAATAGTCATCAATAAAAATCAAAACTCCCAATAAAATTGTTGCTAACTGAGCTCCCACTCTTGTTTTAATATGCTCTCCTGCCCATTTACCAAAAGCTGCCGAGCCACCTGCTTTGTTCATAAGTGCAACTATAGTTCCAAGGATTACAAGGAATATTAAAATTCCCACATGGTCACCGTCTGATAACACACTTACGAATCCACCTTTAAAAGCATGCATAACAACCGTTTCAGGATTTGTTCCATACAAAATTGCCCCTACTAAAATCCCTATAAAAAGTGAACTATACACTTCTTTTGTAATTAATGCCAATGCAATAGCTACCACCGGTGGCAAAAGTGCCCAAGCCGTAGCATATAATGACGGAACGTAATCTGCATCGTCCCCTGCCACAACTACCGTTGCACATATAAGTGTCATTAGTGCCACCAATGACATAAATACGGAAATCTTTTTAAGTTTCCATTTCTTCTGTGATTTTCCCATAATTTCCTCCTGTGGTATGTCAAATACGACTACCAAATATATTTGCACCTTCTATTGTAAGATACAAATATATTTTTCGCAATTAAAAATTAAAATATTTGTCACATTTCCGTCAGCTTTAATATTGTATACTCCAACTGCTTCTAAATTAATTGAAGTAAAGGTCATCGCCACAATAACAATTAATCCAATTAATTTATTACCTAATTTCTGTTTGCTACTTCCTATGTAATTGCTCATATCTTCTCCTCTCATTCTACGCTACATAAGTTAATACCAAATTTAACCTGTTTTTTATGATACAATATTTTTTGAATTTTGTTGAAGCCATTAGGTAATGATTAAAACCGGCTTTGCACTAAATATAAGTAAAACCGCAGTTTCCTGTAAAAATACACTTAATGTACTTGCACATAGAACTACGGTTTTTATAATTTTAATTTATTCTATTTTATTTTAACTTTTTTAACTTTTGACCATTTTTTTGCTCCTACTGCCATTACCCTTACATAAAGCTTTTTCTTTCCCTTAAGCTTTCTGCTCTTTATTACCACGGTAACTTTCTTCACGGTCTTTTTAAGCAAAACTTTCTTAAATTTCTTATTAGAGGCAATCTGAACTTTATACTTCTTTGCCCCTTTAACCTTCTTAAATTTAAGACTTAACTTAGCAGCTTTTTTCTTCTTAACCGCCTTAGTTATCTTAGTCTTTGCCAATGCTTTCTTCAGCGAATTAGGTTTTTTATTGCCATTATTAGTAGGCACTTCCACTGCATTCTTTGTTGTAGGATTTTCCACTGCCGGCTTTGTTGTAGGATTTTCCACTGCCGGCTTTGTTGTAGGATTTTCAGGAGTCTTTGTTCCTAATTTGTAATCACCGTACAGGTGGTCATGGGCTCCATCAGTAGTAACTCCCTTATTCTTGTCCGGTTTCTCATCTTCTGTGTCTCTTAATATTTTCTGATATACCCTTACATAATCTACCTTCATAAGCCCTGATGTAAAACTATCATCAGGAACGTAACCGCTGTCAAAAGTTCCTCCTGCAGCCAGATTTAAAATCAGATAAAATCTCTGGTCAAAAGGTGCATAGGCATTTCCTCTGTCTGAGCCTGAATACCATTCCCCGTATGTGCATTTAAAATAGCACTTACCGTCACAGTATATCTTTATTATTTCTGCATCCCACACAACGCTGTATACATGCCAGTCTGCAATTCCTGTTTTTTTCTTTCCATCCTGCACCATATTAAATACGTCTGATGTGTTTATATTGTTAGGCCACTGTGCGCCATAGTGAAGAGTACCAAAAACCATATCCGGTGTTCTTCCACGTCCCTCAAATACATCTATTTCTCCTGAAAGAGGCCATGAGCCATATCTTGAGTCATTTGGAAGCATCCACATTGCCGGCCATACACCTGTTCCTGTAGGCATTTTTGCCCTGAAATCCACTCTTCCATATTTAACGGAAAATTTATTTTGAGTTGTTATTTTTCCTGATGAATATTTTGCAGTTGCCTTCTTTGTGGAATCATTTTTCTGTGAAAATTCCTTTGACTGCTTTTTCATAATAATATTCAAATTGCCATCTGAAACAGATACATTATCTTTTGTATAGTACTCTAACTCCTGATTTCCCCATCCGGCAGTGTTAATATCATTTTCATCTAACAGAAAACCTTCCTGATAGTTCCACTTAGTTGTGTCAAGTTTATTTCCCGTAAACTCATCATTCCAAATCATTTTCCAGCCTGATGGTGTATAAGGATTTGAACTGTCTTCTACTGTTATATCTGCCATATCTGATGGAAGCTTATCTTTATATGATGAATTTCCTTTTATTGTATATGTTACGGAATTTCCACTCATATCTCCACCTTTCTTTCCATCTTTTGGGTAGCTTATTCTAATCTCTGTATCTCTCTTAACAGGCTGGAACCATAATCCATATATGTTATCAACAAAATATCCCCATTGCTGGCTTATAGAACTGTTATTAAATCCATTTCCCTGATAAACCCATCCGCTTTTGGCTACATCCGTAAGAGGAATCCATACATTATTTACCTTAACTTCATATTTAAACAGTTCCAAATCCTTTTTAATTGCACTGGTTCCTCCAATTTTAGGAAGTGGTATTCCTACAGATGCTGTTTCTACGGAACCTGCATCATAAGATGTTTTTCCATCGTAAGATGTAAGATTATAATTACTTCTTGCAGGCTCAGTATATGTAACATTTACGTCCTGATAAATACTGCTGTTACCTACTTTTTGGAAACGAAGGGTAAATGACCAGCCTATATTTTTAAACCAGTAACCTCCGTCACCCTCTGAATAATAACCAAAATTCTGATCCCATAAAAATCCTGATGAAGCATTGCTTAAAAATTTAACAAATCCCTTTCCATCATGATTATCTACCAAAATGTTAATATCATCCTGAACCTGTTCATATTTAATGTTTTTATCACCATTAAAAGTCCAAAGTCCCCAATGGGTTGCTGAACCTCCTGTTGAATCAGCTGTTATATTTGCCTCTGTTGTTGTAATACTTGTAAGCTTAAGCTTATCAAGTTTGTTTAATACAAGGTTATAAATTAAGTCAACATCATTTGTTTTTCCATGAAATTTAAGTTCAGTAGTTTCCGTTAATTTCATCCAGCATACCCAGCCACCCCAGCTTTGGTACTCCCATGCCCAGGTGTCATTCCATTTGAAATACTCAACATCTTCTATTTTTTTCCACTGTCCCTTTGTACCTTCCTGCTGTCTTACATATACCTGCAAATCCTTTTCCACGTCGGCAATTGACAGTTCGCTGCTTTCCTTGCCGTTAAATTTAGGCATAACAAATCCGTAACTTGCCTTTCCTACTGCCGAATGGGTAATCGTAGGGCCATTTTCTCCCGGATAATAGCTCATGGATGTAATTGCGGTAGTTGCTCCTAACACTTCTCCCGGCTGATTCCATCCGGGAACATTTGCCATTCCTAAAATCAGCGCACAGGTTAATGCAACTGCCATAAATTTTTTTAAAAGCTTACTGAAATGTTTTTTCTTCCTTTCCATAATTTCCTCCTTTTCTTCCGCTCCTTGACTTTAATGTCATTTACAATACCTATTATACCAGTATCATTTTTTTATTACTATGTTTCATTTTTTATTTTAGGCGCAAAAAAACAGTTCCCTGACTATAGCTTATTTGCCATAATCAGAGAACTGCTTTACTTACTTATTTATTTAGGTCTTACTACAATACTTCCCCAGTTGTAATCTACCGGTTTGTATTCAGGGTCAACCACCTTTAATATGTTATTGTACAAATATTCGTGAGCTCTGTTGGTGCTCATCTTGCAATTATCATACAATAATTTTGATACTCTATATATTGAAAAATATGAAACACTACTGTATACATAACTTCCATCTGAAAGTTTTGCATATCCTCTTATTCGGTATTCCTGAGTATATGCCGCCTTGGTGCTTCCATTATCCTTCATTGTCATTACATAGTTGGTTGCCGTATCTGATGCAGAGAACTTTTTGTTAATAATACCTTTTTCCGTAGACTTAAAAGCCGCAACATATTTACTGGTGCTTCCAACTACCATATCTTTATTTTTAACTTCTCCGTTGTCTACAGCATAAATATTACCATACTCTACTACTTTCCTGCCATCGATTTCAGGTTCTACAGAGGAAACCGTTCTTAAGCCCCAGTTAGTCTGACTTATCTGGAATCCCTCAATATTTATCTTATCTGAAATAACAACATCTTCCTTTCCCTCAACACTTTTTACATCAAAGGTAATATTGTCAACATTTGCCACATGTTTATTTGAGCCATCATTCTTAAATACAATATATACATCATGAAGACCACTTATGGATTTTTCAAGCTGCTGACTTACAGTAGTATATGTACTCCAATTATCTCCTGTAACCGGAAGATTAATAGTTGCTACAGGTTCTCCTACCTTGCTGTCTATATACACCTGTGCATATCCGCCTGCATCACTCTTTTGTCCCGAATAGTTAAAGCTTACCTGAGATGCCAAACCGTTAAAGTACACACTGTCATATCTTACCCATGTATTATTTTTCACTCCACCAATGTTTTTGCCATCATTAACTATATGGTCGGACTTTGCATCAAACTCTTCTGCTTCTACTTTGCTTGCATCATGTATTTTAATTGTCTTCTTCTCAATGTCCACAATTCTACCCAATGACTGATAAGCTTTTAGAATTTCATCATCTGATGCTTCTCCATTATCATACACACTGCATGCCTCTTTTAAATTATTTTCAAGACGTTTTGCAATAGGCAGATATTCACCTGTAGTGTCTATTGATTTTGCTACATCAATGGCATTTTTTAAATCACTCTTTAATATTCCGTTATCCTTATATCCCAGCATCTCAACTTCTGACAAATAAGCATCTGTTCCTGTAAGAACAACTTTATATCTTGAGTATTTGCCCACTTTGTCTGCACTTATTCCAAATGGTCTTGTATACTTGCCCCAAACATTAAAGAACAAGCTGCCACTGTCATGGTAGTCTCCCAGTAAAACCCAGTTACCATCTTCATTATCGCCATACACCTGTGCCCTATCCGGTGTTTTTCCTGATTTTGATGATGTAAGAGTCAACATTCTTACAGCTTTTTTATCGGTAAACTTAAACATAAGTGTAGTTGTATTATCAACCTTTGTCTCTGTATCTGAATTATCATCAAATAAGTTACCCAATGTAGTCACTCCTGTACTTGAAGACTTATCGGCATCCTTTGAATAGTCCGTATATACTTGCGGCTTATTGTCACCTGTAGTTATGGATGTAAGGCTATCCTGTTCAAGTCCGCGCTCTTTATTAGGTGTTGAGGACATATTAAATTCAATTGTTCCACCTTTAATTAAATCCTCGTATTTTATAAATGTTTTATCATACTTTACTCCATTAACGTACATACTGTCTACATACACATTTTCCCTACTATTGTTATTTGCCTTAATTACCAGTTTTTTATTTCCTTCCAAATTAACAGTTACTTCTTCAAACTGTGGTGAACCGATAGCAAATTCATCATTTCCCATTGACAATGGATAAAAGCCGATGGAAGACAATACATACCATGCTGACATTTCACCATTATCTTCATCACCAATATAACCCTGCCCAAAGGTACTTCCTGCATAACATCTTGCAAGAATGTCTCTTACATACTTCTGTGTCTCCCACGGACGGGATGAGTACAGATACATATATGGAATATGATGGGCCGGCTGATTGCTGTGTCCATACTGACCCAGTTTTACTTCTCTTGCTTCCCTCTGTTCATGAATACCGCCAACACCATCCATGGCGCCATATCCAATATATCCTCCATCAGTTGTAAAGATTGTATCAAGCTTGTCTGCCAACTGGTCGCGACCGCCATATAAGTTTGCAAGTCCAAGTCCATCCTGTGGTACAGAAACTGCCATGTTAAATGCATTGGTTTCTGTATAATCTGCCCCCCACCAGAATGGATTAAATCCCGTATTATTGTCACTGTTTCCTAAATTCAAAGAACCGTCAGCTTTTCTTCCTCTCAACCATTTTGACGTGGCATCAAAACCAGAATTGTCAAATAAGAGGGAATAGTTCTTTGCTCTGTTTAGATAGTAGTAATATTCAGACATATAGTTTGCTTTCTTTGTTGCATCGTTCGTCTGATTTGCCAATTTCTTTGCCATCTGAGCAATTCCGTAATCGTTAATATATCCTTCCATGGACCATGAGAAATTTTCATTTTCATCAGCAGGTACATATCCGATAAAGTTCGAAATATTTAATTTCTTTCTTCCTCCATTTGTAAGGTTATCGGATACAGTAGCTGCATTTCTCAATGCGGACTTGTATGCATTTTCATAATCAAATGATATGCCCTTCACCATTGCATCGGCAAAAATAGCATCACTGCTTGTTCCCACCATACTATTGGTTCCACCCGGCGCAATCCATCTTGGAACCCATCCTTGATCTTTATAATGCTGTACCAAACCGTTTAACAACTCTGTTGCTTTGGACGGTGTAAACAGTCCATACCCTGACCATGCAGTACGATATGTATCCCAGAAACCATTATTAATATAAATCTTTCCCTCCACAGGAGCTGCATTATCATCTTTGTAAGGGCTCTTGTATTTCCAAACCGGATTACTGTTTGACCCTGTATTTTCTGACATAAGATTTGGATAACAATACATACGATAAATACAAGAATAAAGTGTAACTAACTGTTCATAATTTGCGCCTTTAACATCTGTGATAATTCCAAGCTGATTATCCCATTTAGACTGTGCCTTGTTATAAACCGTTTCAAAACTGTCTCCCCCAATTTCAAGTTTCAAATTCTTCTTTGCCTGATCATAGCTGATGTATGATGTGGCAAGTTTCATTGTAACTGTATTGGAATTAAAGGATGCAATACTTTTCCTGTCATTTATTTTAGTTCCCTTAGGAGTCTCACTAAATTCTCCGTAAATGTACATACGCTTCGAACCATTCCCTGTATGGTCAGAATATGTTTTAAATGTATTTCCGCTATATTCGGTCCTACTTCCACCATTGGCACAATCAAAGATAACACTCTTGTTTGCCGTGTTATTATAAGTAAACCGTACCACTGCACCATGAGATGTCGGTGTCAGCTCTATCTGTGAATTTGCTGCATCGCCTCCATTGCCATCAAAAGAAACTTTATAATAATGCGCTTTTGCCACCTCATTATCATGACTAAAGTTTGCTTTTAACGTTCCCAATCCATAATCGTCATTTGTATTATAATCTTTGCTGGTATTTACCATAAATTGCCAGGTTCCTCTATCACCAACCCATATAGACGGTTCATGGCTTATTCTCATACAACGAAATTCATCTGTTCTCTGATATTCATAAGCCGAATTACTGCTTGCGTTGGTTGCAGGAATCCAAAAGTTAAATCCGTTTGGCACTGTTACTGCCGGAATTGTCAACCCTCTGGAGAAGTTTCCTGTATTGTTCGTTCCTCTTAGAATATTTACATAATCTGATAAATGAGAATATACCGGATAATCCTGATTATATATTTCAATGTCATCAAAATATGTCTGGAATTTTGCTAAAGCCCCCGCATTATGAGCTTTCATATCGTACACAACCAAAATCTTTTCAATGACTTTTCCCCTTGCCACATCACCAATTTTGCTGTAAATTTCATTCCACTGTTGTGCCACCAGTGTACGACTATCTCCCTGAGACTGTGCATCCACCTTATTTCCATTTTGATCAATTGCACCTAACTCACTTAAATAAGTTCCATCCTTAAACTTTAAATCCACAGCCATATGCATCTGTGTATATTCATAGTCATATTCGTCTCCATTAGACATGGAAGGAAAAATTACATATCTTAAATTTGTATTATCACTTACTGTAAGATTCAAGTTGTCATAAATAACATTATAAGAATATGCATGACCAGTTCCTACATGAGTTCCCTTGCATACAAGAGAGTGGCTTCCTGTCCAACCCACATTGGATTTTTGATTCCATGCATCGCTCGGTCCGGAAGTAATCTTACTATTCATTTTGCTAATAGAAGCACCAACTTCCTGACACTTGCCTGTTGCAAGAATAAACTCTGAAAATTGTGTCATGGAACCACCATTTTTATTTGCTGTAATCTGCAATCTATACTGGCTATATGCTGTGCTGTTATCCAATTCAAAATAATTTTGTTTATATCTGCCATTAAACACCTGATTTGTTTTATTGTCGATGGTTACCCAGCTTTCATTATCCGAATTTCTACCCTGAAGACTCCAATTCTTAGGGTCTCTTCCGGAAGCATCATTCGCAGAAGTTATCGCATACGATTTTATAACCTGTTGACTCTTTAGTTTTACAATAACTTCCGACGGCTTTGCCTCAGTTAAATATTTTGTTCCAGAGTCTCCGTCAAACAAATTTTTCAAAACTTCATTATCATTTTTCGCGGCACTTCCCGAGTAACTCTCGATTTCACCGGATAAATTTCCATTTATCTGATACCTTAGTTCATTTGTTGCAATATTGGCGGTGCCCTTCTTATCATCTACTGTAGAAGTTTTAAATCCATCTGCTGATTCAAAGGATGTAGACCACAAAACGTCCTTATTATAATCCGAATCAATCACTTTTGCTTCTACTGATGTCTCTCTGTATGACATGCCTACCGGAAAAGCCATACTCAAAACTAGGGCAAATGAAACAACTTTTTTCAAATGCTTTTTCATCATATTTCCTCCTCCCTTTCCTTTTACATTTACTAGGCGTTTGCGAAACGCCAAAATCACTGGCATTGCATATGCCACTATCCTTTTCATATAGTTCTCCTTTCTAGGCGTTTGCGAAACGCCAAAAGCCGCATAAATACGGCATTTTTTTGTTGCTAAAATCAAAAATCTCCTCACGGTTTGTGATATAATAGAGTTGAACTAAAAACCATAAATCACGCCCCGAAAGGAGACATTACTATGATACCCCAAAAACAACTCACTTTAGCAGATATTTTTGAAGATTGTAAAGAAATTTATGATTCTGACAAACCTCAGTTTCTTACTCTGCTTGAAAATCACATTGACCTTGATGAACATATCAGAAGCTTAAAATCTTTCATAGCCTAGGACTTACCATAAAATGCCATATCACTTATGCCGTATAATCATTAAAATACATTTTAATTTTACTTAAATTGTTGTTTCCAATAAATACTTTCTAAAATTCAGATACTAATAACAAAAAAAAGGCTACTGCATTTCTTCTTTAATGCAATAGCCTATACTTATAATTGCTTTTTATTCCTTTCCATCCCAACAGAAAGTACATAATTTACTTTTATCAATTCCTACTGAATCAAGCATATCATCTAATCTGTTAAATCTAAGAGATGTAAAATTCAATTCTTTTCTGATTTCTTCAACCATGTTTTCGTATTTCTCAGATTCAGGATTAGCGTACTCCTGCAATACTTCTTCCGTTACCTTTCCATTTTCTAATCTTTCTATTACACGCCTTGTAATTAAGTCCATATCAGAACGGGAACGGGAAAAGTTAAGGTATTTACATCCATATAATAATGGAGGACATGCCGGTCTTATGTGTACCTCCTTAGCACCACTTTGATATAAAAACTCCGTTGTTTCCCTCAGCTGTGTTCCACGTACTATTGAATCATCTATTAGCAAAAGACTCTTATCTTTAATTAAATCCTCTACTGCCAAAAGTTTCATTTTAGCTATCATATCCCTCTTGCTTTGCATTGTAGGCATAAAAGAACGGGGCCATGTAGGTGTATACTTAATAAACGGTCTTGAAAAAGGTATTCCTGATTCATTGGCATACCCTACAGCATGGGCTATTCCTGAATCCGGAACTCCTGCAACAATATCAGGGTGAACATTATCACGCTTTGCCATTTTTTCGCCGCAGTTATAACGCATTTTTTCAACACTGATTCCTTCATATGAACTTGCCGGATATCCATAATAAACCCATAAAAATGTACATATCTTCATGTCATTATCAGGCTTATATAATGTAACACAATTCTTTGGAGTCATAACAACAATTTCTCCCGGTGTTAATTCCTTATAATCTGAATATCCAAGATTTTTATAAGAAAAGTTTTCAAAAGCAGCACAAAAAGCATCTTCTTTTCTTCCTATGGCAATAGGTGTACGTCCCATTTTATCCCTTGCAGCATATATACCTGCCTCATTCATTAAAAGAAGTGACAGGGAACCGTCAATTTTTTCTAAGGCATAATTAATTCCATCAATTAAATTATCTTTCTGGTCAATAAGTGTGGCTACAAGTTCTGTGGCATTAATGTCCCCTCCGCTCATTTCCTGAAAATGAGTATGCCCGTTTTTAAATAAATCCTTTATAAGTTCGTCAACATTGTTAATCTTGCTAACTGTTGTAAGAGCATAAGTTCCATGAATAGAACGTATTATTAATGGCTGTGACTCATAATCAGAAATACAACCTATTCCATATGTACCCTTCATTTTCTGTACATCTTTATCAAACTTTGTTCTAAAAGGAGAATTTTCTATATTATGAATTGCACGGTCAAATCCGTCTTCTCCTAATACAGCCATTCCTCCACGCCTTGTTCCTAAATGTGAATGGTAATCAATACCATAAAATAAATCAAATACGCAATCTTCTTTAGATGCTACGCCAAAAAAACCACCCATTTTTTCTCTCCTCAAATATGTATTTTTACAAAATCTCCTCTATATCTTACCTTGTTTTGCCACTAATTTCAATGAATATCCGTTTTTTATTTATTTAGCTTAATCAGTTCTTCAATATATTTTGTAAAACATTTTAATATATATTTTTTGTGACATAAAAAGCTGTTGCCAAAACGTATATAACCCGCCTTAGCAACAGCTTCCTTTTAATAATCCCTATTATTTATTGTACCTTATAAAAGTGTTTGTTTTATTTACATTCCTTTTGACTAAGGATTTAAGTTTCTTTATTTTTGAACTCTTTACATATCCGATTACCCCATTACTAAATACCACCTGATAGTAACCATTAATTTTCTGACTGTTAAGTACAAGTCTTGTATTTCTTGAAACTATACCTAACTTTCTTCCGCATCCTCTGGCATTTGAATAAATTGCTGTTTTACATGAAACCCTTGCAGTTCTAAATAATGTTACATTTGGTGTACTACTTACCCTCTTCTTTGTGGTTTTTTTAGAAGGTGTAGCAATACCGTACTTAAATCCACTATCAGGACTTACACTGTTTACTGCAACATATCCTGTTCCAAGCGCATTAGTACCGTACTTTATCTTATAATAATTTCCAACCTTGTTTACTACCAACACTCTCGTTCCCTTTGGAGCCTCAGTATTAAATCCTGTTCCTACTCCCGTATAAATACCGGTAGTTGATGATACTACTGCATTAGATTTATTTCCTTTATAACTGCTGCCTGTTGAAGTTAAAACCGTAACATATGCACTTCTAAGATATGCATATCCTGATTTGTATTTTATTTTATACCATTCTCCAACTTTTCCTACAATTGTAACCGATACTCCGGCGTTATACTGTCCTAACTGAACTCCCTGTAAACTTGGAGATTTTCTGATATACAAACCATTAACATTTGTAACACCGTACTTAATCTTGGTCTTTCCCTTCTTTACAGTAAGTTTGCATTTTGCTCCATATCCATCTGCTGTAAGTGCTGTTATTGTAGCCTTCCCTTTTTTATGACATGTTACAATGCCAAATTCATCAACAGATGCAACTGCTACATTTGAACTGGTCCAATATATAGCCTTATTATAAGCATTTGACGGTTTCACTGTTGCTGAAAGCTTAAACATATTTCCCACTTTCTTTGTGAGTTTTGATTTTGAAATCTCAATACCTGTTGTTCTCTGCTTAACCACAACCTTAACCCTGTCACTTACATTTCCGAAATGTGTATCATTGGCGGTTACAGTTATGTAACATGTTCCTCCACTAATTGCAACTATTTTCTTTGACGTCGTATCATAATATGCCACATTTTTGTTAGTCGATGTCCATGTTACTGCCTTTTGTGTAGTATAATCAGGATTAAATGCATAACTTATATTTTTGTTTTCTCCGCTGTAACATGTGATGCCATGTTTGCTAAGTTTAATGCTCTTTGGAGCAGCTATTACATTTATAAATATCTCTGCCCTCTTTCCATTATACGCTGTAGCGTAAACCCATGTAGAGCCAATTTTTTTTGCATAAACTTTTCCATAACTATCTACTGATAATATGTTACTGTTCTTTACACTCCAATTAATATTTGTATCTGTCGGTACAGTTGTTCCTCCATTAAATACCGGTGAAAGGTTTACATCTTCATATATGTATAAGTTCATATAAGATTTTTCAAATTCAATGGTCTTAACCGGTGTTTTAACGTATACCAAAGCTTCAGCTTCATACTCATCTCCATTAACTAATTTCATAGTTGCCGTTACAGTTATAAGTCCTGCCGATGCGTCGGAAGATACCGTAGCATATCCCTTTGAATCAAAGCTTATGTCGCTACTGTCAGCTGACCATGTAACCTTACCTTCAACAGCATTTTCCGGTAAAAGATTTGCATTAAATTTAATTTGCTCACCAGGATATACGATGCTTCTTTCCGGTGTAATGTCAAGAGAATATTCATCTCCACCAACTATGATTTTAATCATACCTACTGCCGGTGTACCATTTCCATCCATGCCATATCCGTCGCTTGTGCATTTTGCATAAATATAAGTTGTTCCTTTGCCCTTTGTAGTCACAATTCCATTTGCGTCTACTGTAGCAATACCGTCATCCTCTGCACTCCATAAAACTTTTTTGTCATATGCATTTATAGGAGTAATAACAGCTTTTAACTGAACCTTATCACCTATTTTCTTTGAGTAAATTGTATCCGGTGAGTCTGTACTTACAGTTCTTATTTCAACTGATTTTACACTTGCTTTTACCAATACTTTTACTTTTCTTACTATAGCTGCCTGATTTCCATTTTTATCTGTATATTTTGTAGTTACAATCACGTTTGTCCTGCCACCTGAAATAGCTTTAATCTCACCGCCTGCATCCACTGTGGCAATACTATCATCCTCTGATGAATACTCAACCCTTTCATAATCTGCATCTGCGGGTACCGGAGTTATCTCAATATCATCGCTTTCTCCTTCCCACAGGGAAATACTATCTTTAGAAAGAATGATATTTTCTAACTGCTGCAATACTTCTATGGTAATCTTAGCTCGTTTGTTATTATAGCTTTGAGCATAAATAACTGTCATTCCTGCTTTTTTAGCTTTTATTATTCCTGCCTTATCTACAGAAACAACATCTTCATTGGCACTAGTCCATGTAATGTCAGTATTATAAGGTTCAGACATTCCTCCATTCCATAATATTAATGAAGATATATCAAAAGAATCTCCTTTATATAAAATCTTATTATTTTCCGTAAAGTTTATGCTGTCTACATCCTTTAATGATTTCACTGATAATTCAGCTGTTTTAGAAAATGATGTTCCATCAGCTGTCACCTTTGCCCTTACTATAAAATTACCGTTTACGAGAGGTGTAAAGGTTATGCTGTCACCATTCTCAGCAAGCATATATGTTGAAGAATCAGCTGCTTGACCGTCTAATTCCACCTCATATGTTACATTTGCATACTCAGGAGAAATTTTAACCGCCACATCTACTGCTGTTCCTTCCACAACCTCTGCCTTGTTAAATCCAAATGCTACAGTAGGTTTAACTAAAACATTAACGCAAAATGTAACAAAATATCCATCCTTTGTAGTAGCAGTTATAACAGCCTTTCCTCCGCTTACAGGAATTACCATACCATTTACCACTGTTGCCACTTTTTCATTATCCGATGACCATTTTACATTTTCCGAATTGACCTCCGGTGCACTTAAAACTCCATCCTGAACTAATGAAATACTTGGAATAAGATTCTTTGGCTCCTGTCCTAATACCATATCAAAATTCTTTTCAGCATTTGTGGTATACACTATTCTGACAGGTTCCGGTACTGTTGTATCAATAACATGGAATGTAAACGTAATCTTCTCACTTCCTGCTTTCGCAGTAACATAAGCAATTCCAACATTCTTAAATGTAACAAATCCTGTGTTATTTACCTCTAATATTGTATTATTTGATGTTTCATATGTAATTACTTCATTGGAATTTTTAAGGCTTATTACTGATGATAAATCAATTCCAAAACCTGTTATGGTATTAGCATCTCTCATATCAACAGTATACTCCGTCACACCGGCAGAAAGCTCGGGTTTTCCTATTACAGTTACCGGAAAAGACACAGAATATCCGTCCGCTGTATAAGCCATAGCAACAGCAATTCCCGGATTTTTCCCTAATACATATCCGTCTACAACCTGTGCGATGCTTTCATCACTTGAACGCCATGCCAAATCTTTATTTACATCACCATTATTATTTTTAAATGAAATATATTTCTTTAAATTTTCGCCATAATATTCACCACTTACAACTTCAATTGATGAAACCGGCTGATTTAATTCAATTTCCAAAGATGAAACTTTAACACTAACAGTTAATGTTACATACTGACCATTTGGAATAGTTGCCGTAATTATGGCTGTTCCTTCTCCGTTGGCAGTAATAATTCCATTAGTAACACCTGCCACCTTTGTATTATTGCTTTCCCATGATACATCAGAAATACTGTACTCTGTTACGCTAACTTCAGCTTTTACTGTTGCTCCAACTTCACTTAAAGAAAAGCTGTCAGCTCCATTTATGCTAATTGTTCCGCTGTCTTTTTTTGTAGTATCTGTTACATGGAAAATTATAGTTGTATTTGCACTTCCTACGGTGTTGCTTACACTTGCCCTGACTGTATAATATCCCACTTCACTGAAGCTTATTATATCATTTGCAATTTGTGCTTTAGGGCTGGAAATATCATAAGTTATTACCGGCTCGGAAGATGTAAGAATTGACTTTAAGTTAAATGAATCTGTTTCACTTAAATTAATGTCAACTTCTTTTACACTTGAAGATATAGCAGGCTTAGGTGTCTGCCTTTCTACCTTAACTACCTTATAAATAATACTTGCACTTACATTACCTGTAGGAAGTGTAGCTGTAAGAGTATACATACCCGGTTCATGAAATGTAATGCTGTTTTCACCAAGCTCTGCTTTTGCCTGATCATTTGGTGTTAATGTATATACTACCGTATCCCTGGTATTTGATGTATTTGCCTTAAATGTAACTACAGGATTTGGATTATCCTCGGTTATTTCAACTGTCTGTTCTAATCCTCCCACTAAGCTTATCTCCGGCTTTGCAACTGTTATATCCACATCTTTAGTATACACATGTGAATTGCCATAAGTATCCTCAAACTCTGATTTAACCGTAATAACTGTTTTTCCCGGAGCAACTGCTGCAACTGTTCCGTTATTATCTACTGTTGCAACATCTTCCCTGCTACTTGAATAACTTCTGACAATTGTTGCTATATCCATTTCATCACAAATTTCAACAGGTGAAATCTTTAATGACTCTCCTACTAAAAGTTCTCCGCTAGAAGGAGTAACATTTAATGTACCCTCAGGCTTTTTTACTGTTACTGTAACACTCTGAGTTCCATCCATGGTAGTATAACTACCCGTACCACTTCCGCCTGCTATCTGATATTGTGCTGCAATCTTTACAACAGCTGTACCTTCTCTTTTTAATATGTATGCACCGTCATTATCCACGCTTATAATATCATCATTTGTAGAAGTATATGTTATACTTACAATATGTGTTATTACAGTGGCTCCATACTTTACTACAGGCTTAATTGTCCCCTGCTCACCTGAGGTTCCATTGATTTTATAGCTGTTTAACTCTATGTTGATACCTAAATCGTCTGCAGCTACATTAAATGAACCTGTCGGAAGCATTGTAACAACCATAGCAACCGCCATAATCATGGAAATTATGCCTGATATGATTTTCTTTGTTCCTTTTTTCATGTTAATCTTTCTCCTTTACTCTTTTATCATTAATCATTCCCGTACTTTTAATGCTACACGTTATTTATATGCACAGTAAGCTAATGTTATTAACAATTATTGTTTATTTCAACGCAAATATCAATGTATCTGACACAAGCGGTCAAATTCTTACTTAAGTGGTTTATGTTACTTTTTACCTTTTGAGTTTTATATGTTATAATGGCTTATAGTTTTTAATCTGTTTAACATACTAGAAGGAGAAAAATTTGAAAGTAGCATTTGTAGATAATAACCGACAGGACATGGACAACTTAACCTCTTCAATTACAAAATATTCTAACGAATCTTTTGATATTACTTCATATGATACATATTCAAATGGTGAAAGCTTTCTATCAGAATTTTATGCTAACAAATATGATATAGTATTTCTTGACATATTTATGGACACTCTCAGCGGCGTAGACGTGGCTTTTGAAATTAGAAAAAGCGATCAGAATGTTAAGATTGTTTTTTGTACCACAAGCAATGAGTTTGCCACAGAAAGCTATCAGGTTGATGCGTTTTACTATCTTGTTAAACCTTTCAGTGACAGAAGCATAAAACAACTCATACATAAATTAAGTTCTCTTGATTTTGAATTATCGCAATTTATAAGAATTTCAGATAATATTAAAATTTACCCGCGAAATATTATTTATACTGAATATGAAAATCATAAAATCATCATTCACCAAAAGGATGGCAATAATCTTTGCATCCGCATGCCACAGCATCAATGGGAAGAGTTGATATGTAACTATTCATATATAGTTAACTGCTTTAAAGGTATCATTGTAAATCTTTATGAAGTTGAATCTAAAACCGACAATTCATTTTCTATGTCTAATGGTGAAACCCTCCCCATAAGCCGTAGAAATATTAAGGAGATGAACACTATATACTCTGATTTTCTGTTTCAAAAATTAAGAAAGGATATGTTAAAATAATGTCACAGAGCTTTTCTACACCGGAATTGATAATATACTCGTTATTAAATTTTTTGCCGTATGTAACTGTAGCACTGTATCCTTTTAGGGATTCCCTCAGGTTTTCCCAAAAGAAAACCGCATTTCTTATTATTTCTGCATCCTTTATTCAGGTAATTCTAGGACTTTTTGCAGGGTACGGTTCACACAATGCCATATCACTAATTTCCCTGATAAGTACATTTTTATATATTTTTTTCTACTTTCTCTGTGTAAAGGCAAAATTTGGTAAATCATTGTTTATTCTTTTGATGTTGTCAAATATATCTAATTTCATTGTTTCTCTTTCAAAATGTATTGAGGGAATATTATTCCCGGATATGGCAACTGATGTTTACCGATGGACTTTCTGCATTACAACAATTTTTACACAATTAATAGTTCTTACGGCAACATCAATTTTTATAAATAAGATTTTCCGTCCGGTGTTGCTGCTTAAAAACCAGGATTATCTGTGGCGCTACCTATGGCTTGTTCCATCTACATTTTACTTAATATGGTATTATGACATATATTTTAATTCAACTTTATCAAGTTTAGAACTTGCTCTCATGCCTAAAAACAGCATAATTTCGTTTTTTATTAACCTAGGTGCTTTTCTAGTTTATTACATAATTGCACGCATGTTATCCGAAAGCAACAAAAACATGCAGCTTGAAAATGCAAATCACAGTTTAAAAATGGAACAGCTGCAGTTTATAAACCTCCAAAATAAAATTACCGAAGCCAGAAGGACACGCCATGATTTAAGGCATCATTCCACCGTTATAAAAAGCTATCTTGAACAGGAGGATTATCTTAATTTAAAAGAATATCTGGAGTCATTTTTGAAGGTTTTACCGTGTGATACTCCGATGATTTTTTGTGAGAACACTGTTATAAATGTATTAATATCTCATTTTTACGGTATAGCAAGAGATAATAACATTGATTTTAAGGCTAATGTAAACCTTCCATCATCCATACCTGTAGAAGATGTTGATCTTACTGTTATTGTTGGAAACCTTATTGAAAATGCAGTATATGCATGTATCTCCGGTTCTGACATACCTAAAAGCATAAAGATAAAGGGGCTGGTTAAAAATAACATCCTTTTATTTACGGTGGATAACACATATAGTAATGCAATTAGAAAAGATAAAAGCGGTGTCTATTTTTCCACCAAACATGAAGGAGTTGGTATTGGTATTGAATCGGTTTCTGAAATTGTTGAGAGATATAACGGAGTGCTAAAAATAGAGCAGCACAACAACGTATTCTACGTCTCTGTTATGCTGCAATTTTTATAATTCTTTTTAGTACATATGCAATCTATAATCTAAATTCATTTATCTTCAAGCAAACGTTTTTTCTGTTCATAAACCCTTTGCAGTTCCATCTCAAAATCCTGCCTGTTTTTCTGCATCATTGTTTGTAGCATAAGACCTGCAAAAAATGACTGAACAGCTGTCACTACCATAAAACCACAAACAATTAATGTTGGAAACTTAGGAACCAGTCCTGTTTCTAAATATATTTTCATAACAGGTACAAAATTAATTAATGCAATGATACCTAATAATATTGCAATTGCACCAAAAAATCCCATGGGTTTGTACGTTCTATATAATTTTACAATTGTTTTCAACACTTTCATTCCGTCTGAATATGTATTTAATTTAGATTCGCTGCCCTCAGGCCTGTCACGATAATCTATAATTACATTTTCAACATACATATTTTTTTCAACGGCATGTATACTCATCTCCGTTTCAATCTCAAATCCCTTTGATAAAACGGGAAATGTTTTTACGAACTCAAAACTAAAGGCACGAAGTCCTGTCATTATATCCTTAATATCATTTTTAAATAATACATTTATACTTTTTCTAACGAGAGAATTTCCCATGTTGTGAAAAGGTCTCTTATTCTCCTTAAAATATGTAGACGATAAACGATCCCCTACAACCATATCAACATTCTTTTTAAGCACTAAGTCCGCCATTTTTCCTGCTGATTCTGCCGGATATGTATCATCTCCATCCGTCATTATGTAACATTGTGCATCTACCTCACGGAACATTCTCCTTATAACATTTCCTTTTCCCTGACGATATTCATATCGAACTATGGCGCCAGCCTGTTCTGCTATTTTATCAGTTCCATCTGTAGAATTATTATCATATACGTATACCACAGCCTCCGGGAGTACCCTCTTAAAATCTTTTACCACCTTACTTATTGTACTACTTTCATTATAGCATGGTATTAAAACTGCAATCTTGTCCATAATTTTCCTTCCTCATTAACATCATAATACATAGTGATACGGCAAAAACAGATATTGCCAGTTCACGATATGCAAACCAATAATGAATGTATGAATGGTTTTGAATAAGAACATACCATGCAATAGGATAACACGCCATTATGGCATATGGGATAATATTGTTCACCTTAATATGCCTTGTTTTATATAATGTTATAACAAATATAACAATTAAAATAATCAATGCTATAACCACCCCTATTTGATATGAAGCCTTAAACTCCCTATATAATACATTAACAAAATTGATTTTCTCTTTAGCCGTACTTGAGGATGCTCTCACCTCAATTGTATCAAATGCATTTCGTATTATGTTTTGCCCTGTTATTATGCTTCCAAGAAGCCATTTCAGTGCCCACATTCCGCCGTATCCAACAGCCCAAAAAAATGACTTTTCCACAATGTTTCTAATATTGCCTTTAACTTTATCCCTCTGATACATACACCCCCACAATGTTAATGGTATGCCTAGAGTTATCAATGGGAAAGTAAGTAAATCCATATAACTTGTAATAATTCCTACAAACATAAAGAAAATATTCCATAGGAATGAATTCTCCTGCCATTTCCTGCTTTTACATAAAATAAATAACATTGCACAAAATGTTATTATAGTCACTGAACCGAACTGCAATGACATCATTGTTGACACAGGGTTCAAAAAAATCCATAAAAAAATTATTGGGAATATAAGTCTTTTATTTATAGTCGAAGATTTTGATACTAATAATGCAAATAAACCTATTTGTAGAAACATTAACAGATATCTGATTGTACCATAATCAAATAGAGCTATTAAAGGTTTTAAAAAAACAAGGTATCCATGCCAATATCTTGAATATTGGACCTCACTATAACCTTTTCCCTTTCCCAGATACTTGTCCACTAATACCTCATCCGGTTTTTTATCACTCCTATAGTATCTCGATACATTAATTGCCCCTTTCCACGCGCTCTCTATTGTGGGATGAGATGCCGTTAAAAGCATTAATGAATCTGTATAATTATCCAGCTGGGAATTTTCCCTGTTCATAGTTCTAAAATATCTTCCCTCTGTTTTGATTATTCTGGCACTTTCAGACATATTGCCCTTCATACAATCTGTTGGAATACTATAAGCCATAACCAACAGCATATATCCCACAAGGCAACTTAAAATCAATAGTACAACTACCAGAGCAATCTTACCCTTTATACTTAATTCATTCATTCTCTTATTATTCATATCATTATTTTTCCTTGCTTACATACTTCTACACAATATACCACGTTATATGTCAAAATACAACAACACTAATTGGCATAAGCCTGAAAAATCTACGTATTAATTTTACCTATGGATTAAAATTTTCTAACATATTATTACCTATTCCGATACAAACCTTGACATTATTTTCAGCAAAATTATACTATATTTTAGTTAAAAACATTTTAGGAAGTGATAATATGGTGCAAAATAATATTAAAAAAAATCATATGGATATTTATTGGCATGACTATGCTGACAGTTTAGGAAACATTCCTATTACAAATGCCGGTCTTGTTGAAAAGGCGTCAATAATCGGTCGTACCGGTCTTATGCTTTTATCCTGTGGAACCGGAGCATGGCGTGTAAGAAGTTCTATGAATACTTTATCTGAACAGCTTGGAATAACATGTACCGCCAACATTGGTCTTATGTCTATAGACTACACCTGTTTTGATGGTGATAATTGTTTTTCCCAGTCTCTCTGTCTTACAAATACAGGAGTAAATACATCCAAACTTAACCGTTTAGAGCATTTTATAAATGACTTTTCATCAGAAGGTATTAAAATATCCGGTGAGGAACTTCATGCCCACCTTGATGAGATTGAACATATACATGGTCTTTACTCACCTGTTGCCCTGGGACTTGCTGCCGCACTTGCCTGTGGAGCATTTACGTTTCTTCTTGGTGGTGGTCCCTTTGAAATGCTTTGTGCTTTTTTAGGAGCAGGTATGGGAAACTATTTAAGATGCAAATTATCTGAACATCACTTTACACTTTTTTTGTGCATTGTTGCATCAATTACGTTGGCGTGTCTTGTATATGCCGGAATACTAAAATTCTCAGAAGTTTTTTTTGCCATTTCACCTCAACATGAGGCGGGTTATATATGCTCGATGTTATTTGTAATTCCGGGATTTCCTTTTATAACCAGTGGTATTGACTTATCAAAGTTAGATATGCGTTCAGGCCTTGAGCGACTTGCCTATGCCATTGTTATAATTGTTGTGGCAACAATAACAGCGTGGATAATGGCTCTTATATTAAATCTGAAGCCTCTTGATTTTCCTGAACTTTCCCTTAGTGCAACGGCACTACTGCTTCTAAGATTACTAGCAAGCTTCGGAGGAGTATTTGGTTTTTCAATAATGTTTAACAGCCCCATTCCCTTAGCAGCATCAGCAGCCGTAATAGGTGCCATTGCCAATACATTAAGACTTGAACTGGTGGATCTTGCGTCATTTCCACCGGCAGCCGCCGCATTTATCGGTGCATTGACCGCCGGAATACTTGCATCTCTCTTAAAAAATAGTTTGGGATATCCCCGCATAGCAATCACTGTTCCTTCCATAGTAATTATGGTACCGGGACTTTACCTTTACCGTGCAGTATACAATTTAGGTGCTATGTCCCTTACAACCTCAGCCTCCTGGTTTGCATCAGCAATGCTTATTATTCTGGCACTTCCTCTTGGACTGATTTTTGCAAGAATTATCACAGACAAATCCTTTAGATACTGCACCTGATATTTTGACTATAGTTTTTCTTTTTCAAAGTCAATAAACATTAAAAAGAATACAAAGAATAACAGTGCGGAACAACATAAAATTGCTTTTTCCTGCAATATGTGAATAAAGAAATTTCCAATTATCGCACCTATTACAAAGCATGCAATTATACCATAATAAAGCAATGAGCTTTTAAAATATTCAATGTCTTTATTATGGAAGTAATTGCATAAATTCTGCGTACCACTTCTCAAATTTCCAATACACATAGTTGTTGCTATACCATTTCCACGTATCTTTCTAAAGCTTTCTACCTGTATACCACAGGCAAAGGATGTCAAGGAATTTGCCAACAGGTTTAAAGATAATGGGAAAAAGCTGACTCCCACAAGCATCACTGCTTCAATAAGAACTGCCGCCTGCCTCCAATGCAAAATTTCCGATTCCTTAGTATGTACTATTTCTGCTAACGCAATTCCCAGTGCAAATGCCAGTACCGGCAGAAAGTAATGCATTGCCATTTTAAAATTTCCCTCAGATAAATTTACGCCAAATAGTAATATATTTCCTGTTTGCGCATTGGCAAAAACCTGACCACGCTCTATATAAGAATATGCATCCATAAATCCTCCTGAAATTGCCAAAAGCATTCCAAGTCTTATGGATTCAGACATCTGCTTTGTTTGTTTCATTTTTTCCTCCTACAATTCAAGACTATCCTCGCCGGCTTTCTCCATCATTTTTTCCCTGCATGATAAAACTATCCCATCAATTTCCTCTAAATGATGTAACATTCTTTTTTCAAACTGATGTATAGGGAGCAAGATTCCTATTTCATCAAACTTCTTTTGATTTTTATTCCCTGTTTCCTGTCCATAATAAACCATTGCAGAAGGAGCTACCCTTTGAATCATTCTAAAAGTATCCCATATAATTGCATATGCCTGTGCCTCCGTCATTCCCAATTTTACCGTATCCGGAAGCGCATACAATATCATTATTCCACGACGTCTGTTTTCTAATTTTTCTTCAATTTCCATATCCTTAGTGTAATATCTTGCTATGTCAAACCCGTCTGCTAAATACAATTTAGACCTTGGTGCACATACATGATTTTCAAATATTTCCTTAAATTTAGTATATTCGTGATGTGACACAGGTTCTTTAATATCCTTTAACAATTTTCCCTCCACATCAGAAAGAAGTATTGGATTTCTCCCATTTTTTCCATAAAATCTTTTTGGAATAAGATATGCCTCTCTTAACAAATCAAACATACTTTTTTGGCATACCTCTAAAAGCAAAGCACTTATATCCTGAGTTTCATATGCTGAAAATAGTATTTTTGCAAAGCGTTCCGAATTTGAATCCACCACTAAATGATCATCATTTAGGTGCTCATAAAAAGTCTCACTTAACCGTTCACAGGCAACAGGTGATTGAATAATTTTTGAAAAAATAGCTTCCACTGCCTCTTCTCTTGGTATTTTTGAAATTTTCGTAGACATATAAATTCCTCCTTAAATATTATTTTCAAACAAATTATAAAACTGTAAAGCTGACGCGTCAATGTTTATCCTTGCATTATTTTAACCCTGAACTTTAAATTTATTTTTTACATTTTTAATGGGATATAATATAATGATGTAAGTATTTTAACGTTAAATAATTGTTTAGGAGATTTGTTAATATGAGCAAAATTAAAGTTATAAAGAAAAGCAACGATTATTCCATGGAATATGAAGTTGGCGATATTTTTGAAGTTGAGGGAACCTGGTATGGAGGAGTACACATTTCCGGTAAATCCGGAGCACCTGTTTCCCTGGATAAGGAGGAATATGAGGAATTGCCGGATACAGAAAAAAAACCGGATATTGATACTGATGTATACAATAATCCGGATAATTTATCTACCCATAACATAAAAGTTGGGGATATAGTAAGGCATTTCAAGCGTGAGCTTGTTTCTTCTAATACCTCTGAATATTTATATAAGGTTCTGGCTTTTGCCACACATACGGAAAATGGTGAAAGCTTAGTTATTTATCAGGGATTATATGCACCTTTCAAGGTCTGCGCCCGCCCCTTTGATATGTTTATGAGTGAAGTAGACCACAATAAATACCCTGATATTAAGCAGAAATACAGATTCGAAAAAATTGAAGTATGATTAATTTATTCCATACATTTCTTTAAAAATATTTTTTATTTCATCAAACTTCAGCACTTTATCGGGATGGTCTTTATGAGGTGCAATTATTTTTTCCATCCATACCATATTGTACCATCTTCCGAATTTATAACCACAATTATAAAATTAAAATTTTCTGTGTCCCTAAGGGATGTTTTTCCGTATCCATATCTACACATCCCTACATTTATTTACTGTTTAGTATAACAATTGTATTCCTTTTTTTCAATTTAACTCTGCAACATATGTTATAATCTGTTATAATTGTGACATATTATGAATAAGGTAGGTGATAATTATGGCAGGTAGTCATATTTCCATTCCAACTATTCTAAAAGTTGGAAAAAATACTTTAGAAAATCTTGGTTCATATCTTAAAAGCAGTGGTTTTAAAAATGCCGTTTTGTATTTTGGGAACGGTTTAATCAGCATGTTTGGAAATGAAATAATGGATTCTCTAAAAAAAGATGGAATAACAGTTCTTGATTACATGGAATTAGATACAACTAAAATAGAAGATATTATTAACTTAGCTTTTAACATTGATTCTAAAGCTCAGGTTATTGTTGGAATCGGAGGTGGCAAGGTTATTGACACTGCAAAATATGCGGCATACCTTAGAAAACTACCTTATGTAAGTATTCCTACATCTGCTTCCAGTGACGGTTTTTCCAGTGCCAGTGCCTCTCTTTTAGTCAATGGTCGTCGTACTTCGGTGCCTGCCGAAATGGCTTATGGTATTGTTGCCGACACTGAAATTTTGAAAAGTGCCCCTGAAAAATTTATCTTTTCAGGTATTGGTGACATGGTATCAAAAATTACAGCATTGTATGACTGGAATTTTGAAGCTGAACGGGGATATTCAGAAATGAATGATTTTGCCGTTATGATTGCAAAAAAGGCAGTAAACAGTTTTGTAAGAACGCCTTTTGAAACAATACATGATGACCTTTTTTTAAGGGAACTGGTGGACTCTCTTGCCATGAGTGGAATTGCCAACGAAATTGCCGGAGGCAGCACTCCTACTAGTGGAAGTGAGCATCTTATCTCCCATTCCCTTGACAAAATGCTTGAACATCCTCAATTACATGGTATTCAGGTGGGGGTTGCCACTTACCTTATGAGTCGTGTTCAAAATCACAGATATATACGTGTTAATGCGATTTTTGAAAAAACAGGTTTTTGGGATTATGTAAGTACACTTAATTTAAACAGGGACGACTATATGAGAGCTATTGATATGGCTCCGGAAATTAAGCCTCACAGACACACATATCTCCACGAGGAGCAATATAGAGAACTGGCGAAAAAAATATTATGTGAAGATAACGTTTTAAAACGTGTATTCGGATAGATTGGAGTAATATATGAAATATGATGGTTTATTATTTGATTTAGACGGCACCCTTTGGGATGCCACGAAAAATATACGCACATCCTGGAATATTGCAATAAAAGATTTTAAAGGGTTAGAAAACCGTGAACTTACTGCTGAAGAATTGCAAGGGGTTATGGGGCTGCCCATGGATGAAATTGCCGCTAAACTTTTTTCAGAATATCCAAAGGAAAAACAGCTGGATATTTTACAGCATTGTTGCGAAATTGAAAATGAATACTTAACAAACCATGGGGGTATTTTGTTTCCTAATGTAGAAAAAACTCTTAGTAATCTCTCTAAAAACTTTAAATTATGTATTGTAAGCAATGGACAGGCAGGATATATTCAAACATTTCTTACCTCCCATAACATGAATAAATACTTTACTGATTTTCAGAACTGGGGTGACAATCAGGTTCCAAAGGGCGAGAACATCAAGCTGGTTATGAAACGTAACTCCATTAAACATGCCGCCTATATTGGTGATACATTAGGGGATTTCAATGCTTCAAAACTAGCCGGCATTGACTTCATATATGCAAAATACGGTTTTGGCGAAGTAGAAAAACCTGATTATACAATTAATTCCTTTGAGGAGTTGGAACAAATAGTTGGTTAGATGTAGTAAAAACTCAATGATACAGATTAATTATTTTCCAATAATCAACGGTATCTTTAGCTACTTTAAAAACTAATTATTATTGATGATGTTTGTTTTTTGTACAACTTAATTATATTAAAATCTCCTTTCCTTTCGTTTTAATAGTAGCTTAAACAACTCTATTACAACGGAAAGGTGATTTTTTTATATAACCAGAGTCACCACCCACATAGCAGGTGGATTATATTCCGAAAACGTTCACACGTAACATGATTGTTTTAGACAGACTAAAATCCATCTCTAAAAAGTATCCATGGTTGCAAAACCATAGCTACTTTCTTAGGAAGTTTTTCTAATTTCTATTTTTAAAATGATTTATACATCGTCCCTTTTTCTTTTTATTTTAAACATTGACGGCAAGGCAAACGCTACTGCAACCGCAAGTATTATCTTGCCTATTAATGCAGTATACAGCTGAAAAGCTATTACTAAAATAATTGCTATTATACCTATTATTACTTCTATTACATATATTTTATTCATTCATCTAATCTCCTTATCTTGCTCTAAATTTCCTCATACAATACTCCATTTTCAATTTTGTATCTACAATTTGCTAATTCCTTAATAATTTCATCACTATGACTTGCAAAAAAAATAATTGTTCTTGGTATTATTTTTTTTAAATACAAAATCACTATACACGTCAGTCAATTATAATTATAATAACACCATTTGTCAATTTTTTATGTGTTTATTTTATTTATATAGTATAAAAACTCTTTTGTATTTTGTTTTTTATCAGCAATAATGTCACTATTTCGGCTGATTTTAGTCAAATTATTGCTTTTTTAACTATAATTGCAAACATTTTCTTATATTGCACTTTAAAAATGTTTTTATTTTATTGCCTCCTTTCATAAATTATGCATTTTGCGAATAATAAATAGGCGAGTATTGTCGACATATTATCTTAACTTCATGTCAACTACACTCACCTATATTATCAACTCATATTCATCTTAACTATTATTTCACAACTATTACGCTCCAGTCATAATCAACTTTCTTGTAATTGCTGTCCACAACCTTCAAAATATTATCATATAAATAATCGTGTCCCGCGTTTGTATTCATTTTTGAATTATCATATAAAGTCTTTGCCACATTAAATATGGAAAATTTTGCAACTTTACTATACAAATATGTTCCATCAGACAACTTTGCATATGCCCTGATTTTATAGGACTGTGTAAGCGCCGGCACTGTCTTTCCATTATCTGTCATTGTCATAACATAATTAGTAGCTGTATCTGACTTGGAAAACTGTCGGTCAGTAATTCCTTTACTTGTTGAATTTACAGCTGCCACAAATTTATTTTCCACTCCTACATGCATATCGTCATCTGATACACTGTCAACATCCACTGCATATATATTTCCAAATTCAACAACATTTTTTCCATTAATAGATGGCTCAACAGAAGAAACTGTCCTTAAGCCCTCTAAAATGTTACTTATCTGGAATCCTTCCACCTTAACATCATCTGAAATTGTTATACCTGATGTGTCATTCTCTGTTGCTTTTTCTGTTGGTGCAACTGTTGGCAATGTTGTAGTTGTTTCTTCCTTTGATATAGTTACTTTTTCAGAAACTCCTGCACTTTCAACACCATTTAAAACAGCTTTTACCGTAATGGTGTGTTCTCCTGCCTGAGATATATTGCAGGTAATTGCCTGGGCAGAATCATATGTACCATACAAAACATTATCTATGTAAACATTATATTTCTGCTTTGCATTAATCTGCTCCTGAGTCTGTCCCCATGCAAATGTAACTGTATTATTCTCAACTGTTTGTATAACAAATCCCACAACTTCCGTAGGCTGTGTTACAGGTGTAGCCGTTGGTGCCTCTGTAGCTTTTTCCGTTGGTGCTGCCGTAGGAGCATCTGTAGTAACTTCCCCTGCACTATAGAAATTAAAGCACTCCCATGCGCCTCCTATATTATCGCTAACTGCCTTTAGCTGTCCCTTAGCTGATGAATCGTCAAAATCTGCCTTTACATATTTTCCATTTGCAATGGAACGAAGGGCATATTGATTTCCTGTTACATGGACAGGTTCAAACTGTTCCCACAAACTTATATTATTACTTCTTGCCAACAACTGATTATTTTCATCTATAACTGCGCATACATACTTTCCGTTTGCCTTTGATTTTAAGGAAATTGTTCCATTACCATTATTAATTACTTCCAACACATCATCTGTAGATGAGTACGATGATTTGTTTGCTGATAAAGGACTATTACCACTATTTACTGCCGTTACAATATTATCTGTACACTCTAAATAGTAACTTCCCTCATTCATACATTCAGTTTCTGAACTTGAAATCACTCCCGGAGTATAATTCTTAAATACATTTGTAAGGGATGTATTTAAATATCCTGAACCCACATTAGACCATTTTGACAAAATAGTATCATAAGAATCACTCTCTGCATTGACACTTGAAACTGACTGATTAACCAGTCCCCAGTTTCCGTATGTAGATACACATTTATATGTCCAGCTTGTCCAATTTAATCCACTGTCGTTTAACAGCTTAAGTCCCTGCTCCCATGTAGACGGACTATTAAAGTATGAAAATTCTCCCAGATAACTTGGAACATTATAATTTGCACTGTTTATGTTATTTATACGCTTTTGCATATTGGCAATCTGCTGACCATTTGCATTCTCATAATCATCATATAAATAATTATGATACTCATACATAACATTTTCCCATCCATATGTATCAGGATTTGGCAAATCTGTAGGTTCCCATGTTGCTTCCATAATAATAACATGGGTTGAATCCTTTGCCCTAATTCTTTTATATGCATTATCATAAATATTCCACAACCATGAATGTAACTGATCGTCTGAATATCCTGAATTATAACGATATTCATTATAAGGTTCATTTAGCAAATCATAACCTGCCACTACAGGATTGCTATTATAGTGTTCAGCTATTTTTTCCCACATCTGATAATACTTCTCCTGATTAGAAGCTGCATTACTTCCAAAGAAAAACTCAGAAGCACCTTTTTTATCGTTTCCTCCATCCACGCCTGAATGGTCGCTTCCGTTTTGTGAACCATAGGCACCGTGCATATCTATAATTACATAGATTCCTCTTTTTCCTGCCTGTTCAACAAACCAGTCAACCCTGTCAAAAGCATTGCTGTACCAGTTATTGTTTTCATCAACAAAATTCCTGTACCAAATTGGAAGTCTTATACAATTTATCCCCAGACTTGCACATGTATCAAAATCTGATTCCTTCCAGTAATTACTTTCATATGTGTTAATAAGAGTTTTTGCGGCATCACTGCCAAATCTGTTAGTTAATGTATTAATCAAATCTGTCTGGTCTGTTACATTAGCAGTATAATCCGTAGGTGTAAGCCAAAACTCCTGTAACATATATCCCCCTGCATTTGTTCCCCTAAGATATACGGTATCCCCCTGTCCATAATTATTCTTAAGAACCTTACCGTTTGCTTTTAAGAAATCCTTATATTTAATTTTGTTTGTAGTTGTAGCACTTACATCACTTGTTTTATATACCGTAATACCGGTAATTGACATTGCTGCTATAAGCATATACACAGTGATTTTCTTAATTAATCTTTTCAAAATCTGCCTCCTTACTTTGTCCACTACTTACCGGGATCATAAAGGTTGTCATTCCATCCGTAATCCACTTTTGTTGATAAATAGTATTTATTACCGCTTATTTTGCTTAAAATCGTATCATACAGGTATGCATGTCCATTATAGTTTGATGACATTGCATTTTTATAGAAATAATAAGCTACCTCCGGTATAGACATTGACTCAACATCATTTCCATATATAATGGTTCCATCTTCTGCCACTACAAAGGCTCTTGCATGGAAAGAGTTAGTAATCACATTAAGTGAGCCATCACTTCCATAATATGAATTATTTCTCACAGTTCTTACATATTCCATATATCCGTCTTTATTACTTAAAATACCATCATCCGTAGCAAGATATCCTAATGTGTAATCATTACCATTGTACCTTTTAGCTCCAATATATGCATGAGCTGCTCCTGATATCTGACTTGTATTCAACACTGAATAGGAGCTGTCAAATACATCTTTTGTTTCATAGCCTGTAGCGTTAGGATCAATTGTATATATAATTCCAACATTTTTAACCTTATAAGACTTGTCTGATACGGTAATTGTTTCTCCTACTGCCGGTGCCCTGCATATTGTTCTAAATGCTACTTTTTCCGCACCTTCCTCATCAAATACAACTTCTCCACTTGCATTATAATATCTGTTCCCATTTGTTTTTATCTGGAAACCTTTAATGCTGATTTTATCAGTCTTTATAATAGAAGATTCTGTTACTACTTCAACTTCGTTAGATATATCTTCACTAGAAACTGCCTCATCAACAGACGCCTGAATACTTACACTATGTTTTCCGGCTTCCACATTAGCTATTGTAGCTGTTGCTGATGGACATATAAAAGTAAAATCCTTTACATTTGCAATATTTCCACTGGTATTATTCACAAATTTCATATATACCGTATGCTTTCCTGCACTTAATGGCTTATACAAATCTATTGTAGCTGTAACATAATCTGACCATAATGCATCAGTTTTTGGCGGTGTCACCTTTAATGAACCAATTATTTCTCCGTCCATGGAATCCTCATAGAAATAAATCATTCCACTGTTTCCTTTAGCACAGGAATAATTTATTGAAAGAGATGTTGCCGGTGAACTTAAAGAAATATCGTCATATTTAGTCCAGTCACCGTTACGGGTTCCTCCTATGTTATAGTCAACACCATCTTTTTTATCATTTACTATTCCATTTTGACTTGAATAATCTGTAGCCTCCTTTGTTACCTTTGATACTTTAACAACTGACCGATTAACTGTCATGGCAGGAGTTGTAGAATCATCAACGTATATATTATACTTTGTGCTACTATCCATATCAGCCTTAGGATACCATGTTACGTTAATGGAATTAAGCATTCCCTGAGCATTTACACCTGAAACTGATTTTACCTTTGATGTAGCAATATTTTCTACTACTCCCGGAAAATAATCTTTAATTTTTGATGTCAATCCTGTATTTTCAGTGCTTTCTCCTGCTTTTGACCACTTGCTTAATATAGTATCATAAGAATCATTTTCAACATCCGCCCAATAGTTATTAGTATCTAAATCTGAGCCGTTTCCCGGAGTATTGTATAATCCCCAGTTTCCATATTGCTTTGTACACTTATAATTCCATATTGTCCAATTCAGATTGTTGTCATTAAGCAGCTTAACTCCTGTATTCCATGTATCGTTGTTGCTCATGTAATTAAACTCACCAATATAGCTTGGCACATTGTGTGCTGCACTGTTAATGCTGTCGATTTTACTTTGCATAGAGCTTATTTGCGTTCCTGATGTATTGTCATAGTCACCATACATATACTGATGATATTCATAAACTACATTCTCCCAACCTTTCTCTGTAGGATTTGGAAGTGTATCCGGATCCCACACCGCTTCCATCATTATTATATGATTTGTATCAACTGTTCTTATTCTTTTATATGCCTTGTCGTAAACATTCCACAAAATCGACAATCTTTCCTGCTTAGTTTCATTTAAACCTGAATCACTCATATAATCTGCCATAGGTTCATTTAACAAATCATAACCGGCAACAACAGGGTTGTTTTTATAATGGTCTGCTATTTTGTACCACATCTCATAGAATTTTGCCTGATTAGTAGCTGCATCTGTTCCAAAAAATAATTTTGAATTATCCCTTTTCTGCTGATTGGTACTTCCACCATATATTCCTGAGTTATGACTTCCGTTTTGTGAACCATAGGCACCATGCATATCTATAATTACATATATTCCATAACGTCCTGCCGTTTCAATAAACCAGTCTAAACGTTCAAAAGCATTACTGTACCAGTTTCCATTTTCGTCCACTAAATTTCTATACCATATTGGAAGTCTTATACAATTAACTCCCAGTCTTGCACAGTTTTCAAAATCCTTTGATGTCCAATAATTTTTCTCATATGTGTTAATCAGCTCTGTTGCTTTTTCACTTCCAAGACGGTCTGTTATTTTATTTATTATGTCCTGTTGACACCTTATATTTCCACTGGCGTCGTCACTTGTTGCTCCTTTTGTGGCACATAGCCATATTTCCTGTAGCATATACCCTCCGGCATTAACACCTCTTAAATATACTGTGTCACCTTTGGTATTTTTAATTTCTTTTCCTTCTGTTTTCAAAAAATTAGGATAAACTTCCTTTTGTATTGAAGCAGCTTTTACCGTATTTAATGTCATGGTATTCACATTAATACCTGTAATTATTAATGCAATACTTAATAATAAACTGCTTATCTTTTTCAATATATTCATAACTGTTCTCCTATAGATACAAAATCCACTGTTACTTTAGTCAAAAAGGTCTCCTATGTTTCCTCCGGTAACTTCCGGTGGTGAAAACCAATCTCTTGTTTCAGTGTCCCCAGGGCCATCCGGAGACGCAGTTGTCTCCGGTGTAAGGCTCACCATCATATTTTTATTAACTTCAAATTTTGTAACTATTACTTCCGGTGTTGTATATAATTTTCGTTTAATCATTTGCTTTCTCCTTTTCAACGCTACTTTCTTATATAGATTCCACCATTCCACTCATACTGGACTTTTCTATAATATCCTTTATAATTTCCTATCTTTTCAACTTCATTATAAATCCATTGGTTTAAGTCCGTATAAGTTGTACCTCGTGCATTGTTTAATGCATCTAACAGTTCCTTATTTTGTTCTTCCTTCAGATTTTCTGAATAAAATTCCTCTCTTTGTGAGTATTTACCCTTATAACTATTCTGACAGTAAATAAAGTCATTCATGTCTCTATATACTGTATTTAACAGGTTATAATACTTGCTACTGGTACTTGTAACATTAAGAGTTTTCATCATTGCCTTAGCAATTCCCGCTCTGTTATGCTGCATATCAACCAGATTTAATACATTATTATATAAGAATTTGTGTCCCTTTAATGTACTCATTTTCTGATTGCTGTAAAGATGCTTAGCTATCTCGTACATATCAACAGTATAAATATTATTTCCATATTCTATTTTTCCGTCTGCCATTTCAGCATATGCCCTTACAGTAACTTTTTCCTCTAATGTGTCAAACATGTAGCTTAAACACTTAAAAGTTAAACCATAGTAACTCCAATATTTTGTAGAGAACTCTGAACCCTCCTTTGTACTCCAATCTGCATACACACCATTTGGTGTTTCCTCATGTACTTTTACGTTACTATTGCCTGATGCCCCTTCTATTGTCATTAATTTTTCCAGCTGTTCCCTATTCTGTTTAACTGCTTCTCCTTTAATGGCATATATAACACCAAACTTATTAACTTTCTTTCCTTTAATAGTATTTTTGCTTACTCTGCATACTACCCTGAAAGACGGACTATATTCAGATACTCCTCCTTTATCTTTATTTCCATTCATTTGGAAGCCCTGTACTTCCACATCACCTAAGTCATTATAAGTATTGGTGCATGAAAGAACTGTATCTCCGGTTACTTTATTTACCGTAACTTCCCTTCCGTCTGTGCTGTCTCCCTGATTTATAACCCAGGAGGTTTTGTAATACTCATCACTATATATGTTAGTATCAACATCTTTTTTACTATAATCGTCCTCTGTTACTGTAACCTTACAATTGTTATATACGTATAACTCTATTTCTTCAGAGTGCTTTAAGCTAAACGTGTACTTTCCTGTTTCAGTTTCTGTAAGTCCTGTATTAGGAAGCTTTGCGGCATCTATTGCTTTTCCATCCTTTTCAATGGCTATTGCAAAGTTAAAGTTTTTATCCTTCTCAGCCATATTTCCTGATACATTTTTCTTTATGGTAACTTTTCTAATAGGATTATAAATATTTATAAACTCAACAGAATTACCCTTAGCTGATGAATATGTAAATTCAGCAGTATATGCAAGATTTGTCCCATTAATATGGCTTATACCAACCTCTTCCTCTGTTCCGTTTTTATTAACTTTTTCTAAGTAATAAGGAAGATAATTGTTGCTTACAATCTCCTCTTCTACTGTATATTGATTTTGATTTGTTAATTTTGCTCCTTCGAAAGTAACAGTCTTAAAATATCCGCTTGCCTCTCCTCCCTGAGCATTTTCTATCTTGACAAAATCACTTTGATTAATAGTTTTACTTTGTAAAATCGTACCTGATTTATCTTTCAGATTTGCAACTATGGTGTAGCCATCAGGTATTGTATCTAAACCTTCTACCTTAACTGTTGCAACTACAATTCCACTTTTGTAATAAAGCTTTAATACATTGTGGTTATATGCCACCGTCATGTTTCTGTCGTTTTCATCTACATAGAAATCTTTAGAATCAGCATCATTTTCACCACTTATTTTTGCCTGATATAATGTAAGTTCACTAACTTCTGACGGACTAGGTACAGCCACTCTGTCGTAAGGATTAACAGTACCATTTACTGTTAACTTATCCTGTTTTTGTCCATCAACATAATACTCAATGGTGTATGACTGTCTCTGCTCAAATGTTACATTATCCAATAAACTTCCTACAGTTTCATTTGCTGTATCACTTTCATTTCTCTTTGCGCCTCCTGCTGAGACAAAGAAGAAACGTGTAATGTAGTTTTTATCTCCTGATGGAGCATTGTATATACCATTATGGTCATTCCATTCTCCTGCATTTTTCTTGCTTGTTACCTTCCACATAGTTGCAGTAACTCCGTCAGATAATGTAAGAGTTGTACCTGTTGTTCCCTCCTGATTGGTTTCTATAGCCTTAACGTCATCTCTGCTTATTAATGCCTTAATCTGCTCAGCTGTCGTATAATTTTTTGCATCTTTAGCTGACATTGCCACAACATACATACTGTTCTGACACCAGCGTCCTGCATAATCCAAATCCCAATAACACTGTGAATTAGGTGTTGTTAAAATATCCTGATATAATGCACCTACATTTTCACAGTTAAGCTCTGCAAACTGGTCTCCATGAGCATTGTTTTTGTACATTTCATCCTGTGTTACGGAGAACTGGGATACCTGTTCGTTTTCTCCTGAGGTTTTTAACTTTCTTCCATTTACAATTTCAATATCATGTCCTACACGGTTACTATTTGGCCCGTTAGTCCATCCCGGTGCTGTTGTTTTCCACATTAAACCTTCATATCCGTTAGGATACTGCTGTTCATCACCATTTGAGTTAAATGGGAAGATTTTTCCATCTTCATCTGTTGAAAACATTGCCGGATACTCAAAATCTCCATTTTGTATATTGTTATAATATTGTACTTTGTAAGAATGTGACCACTGTGTAGTGCCACTTTTTCTTACTCTGTAGTATTTACCACCGCCTAAATCTTCTGCAACGTGAACAATGTCATTTGTTATTCCATCCTTACTGTTTCCCAATATCTCAAGATCATATCTCTTCTTTGCCACATCAGTCCATGTTTCTCCGTCACTACTCTTTTGCCACTCATATGTACAGCCACTTTCAGGATTCTTAACACAAAGACTACCATTTTCGCTTAATTTATCTTCTATAATAATTGCCGACTTCCAAACTCTTACTTTATAAACCAAACTAAACTTTAGACTTTCCTTGCCTGAATCAGCTTTTTCAAAAATCTGACATCCTATTTGTGTCTCAACATAATCTTTGTCTCCAAAATCAAGGTTTTCCGGTAGCATATACTTAACAGTTGCCTGCTGTTGCCCCTTATAGGAAACTATTCCCTCATCATGACTTTCAGCACCTCTTAATTCATCACCTGAATTTCCTGATGACCAGTAAATTGTATGCTTTGATGCTTCATAATACAATTCTCTCGGGTTTACATAAAAATATAAATCCTTATTTGCTTCATATACAACGTCATATGTATCCCCTGTACCTATTACATCATCCTGTACAAGACTACTGTCTATCATTCCGGCTTTTTCCGTATCCTGTAGTGCTGATATGGGATAAATTCCATAATTTTTCTTAGACTGATTAGTCCAATAATCTGTCTTATCTGTTTCTTTTCCCCACACTTCAAATTCATAAAGGGATAATCCCCAGCTTCCACCTCTTACTTTTTCATCTGTATATAATCTAACGTATCTTGTTTTTACATTATTCATATGAATGCTGTTTCCTAATTCAAGATTTGCATAATAGACATCTTTTTGAATTTCATTAGCATCTCCCGGCTCTGTCCAGTCTGTAACAGTCCGATAATCAGTCCATGTTTTTCCGTCATTTGAAATCTGAATTTTAAAACTTTTTGCATAAGCACGCTCAAATTTCAAATCTACTGAATCTATTGCACACTGCTTTCCTAAATCAATCTGATACCATGGATTAGCGTCTTCCTTCGGTGCTGCCCATCTTGTGTCATCCTTTCCATCTACTGCATTTTTAGGATTAGAAGTAGTTGCTCCGTTATCAGAACTGCTTACCTTTACATCCTTTCCTACTGAAAGGTCTGACAGCTCTCCCTTAACTGCTGAACCATAAACTCTGATATCTCTTATGGACATTTTATCATGATATGCCATTTTTATACAACGTACTTTTACATATCTTGCCTTTCCTAAACATACGCCATCCGACTCATATTTAAGTTTGTCTGTATCTGTTGTTTTAAAACCTCTGACTGTTCTTGCAACAGTCCAATTTACATTATCTCTTGAAACAAGAATCTGAAAATCATCAGGATACGCTTTTTCAAACATAATGCTGACTTTTTCAATTTCATATAATTTTTCAAGGTCAATTGTGAAATATCCTTTATCACCAATTTCACCACTTCCCCATCTTGTGTCTTCATCTTCATCTACGGCATTTTTTTTGTCTAAATTAGGCTGTGAACCGGATGCATCCACCGGTTTTCCAAAGGCAAGGTTATCCTTATCAGTAACTCTTTCCAACTTGAAATAGTCTACATTTGCCTGCTGCCATGAATTGCTTTCAGAATAAGGAATATTAGAAGCACCTGTAATATCAATTACATTTACTCCCTTATTTAAGGTAACTTCAGTAGATATTGTTTTGACTGTTGTCCATCCACCTGTAACAGGTGCTGAAATACTTGTCCAACTGGAATTACCTGTACTGTTAATTCTGCAATCAATGTTTGTATCTTTTGAACTTCCTGATGCATACGCAACATTGAGTTTATACTTTCCTGCATGTTTTACGTCAACATAAGAAGTAAGGTACGCCCTGCCATTATCCGGCCATGCGTTCATTCCACCTACTGCTTTTCCATTAGAAAACGCATTATCCTCCTGTATATTATGTTCGCTATCTGCATCTCCCTGAATGTAAGCATGGGCATTTTCTGCTTCGTGCTTATCATTACTGTCTGAAACCGTTTCCGGTTCGTACTCAAACTGGAAATAATCAAGATTACATGCTCCCTTTGAGCCATCCGCAACAAATTTTAAATATATTTCATGATTTCCTGATGGAATACTAATGTTTTCTGGCGTATCAACATAATTTGTCCAGTCAGGACCTGTTCCCTTTGTTTCCACTGTAGCAACAGGCGTTCCTGACATTGTGCTGTCGTCAACATATATTTCAACTCTGCCACCATCACCATTTTTTACGCTGTTTCTTAAATATATCTTTGATACCTTCCTATCAAAGAAAACATTGTATTCTGCCCATTTTCCATTTCCAAGTCCTCCAAGATTTTTTCCATCTACATAACTGTCATTTTCACCTTCTACTGTTATATCCCCTGAACTTTTAGCAAAATCCTCTGCCTGTATTTTATTTCCTTTTAATGTTGTATCTAAAACACCTGAAAATGCCAATTTAACATCTTCACTATATTCCAATGTAAAGCAGTCTATGTTCAGCCATTCGTCCCAAACATTTTTACCATCATCACGACCGGTCGGTGTTCCTTTTTTCCAGTTCCAGACCGCTCCTGAAATATCTATTTTATTAATCCCCTGTTTTAATCCAGCATTTACATCTACAGATTTTACCTCATCCCATAAGGAACCTACATCTGTTATATCACAGGTGTTCCAACTGCCATTATTTATTCTGTATTGAAGTGATGTGGTCATATTTCCGGAATACTTTATTGTCATATTATAGTATCCTGCATTTGCAGCTTTAACATAGGTAGTTAAATATGAACGGTCATGTTCCATATATGTATTCATTTTTCCTATTGCCGCACCATTTGAGTATTTATCGCTTGACTCTTTAGATACCTTATTTCCGGCAGTGCCTCTTACATATGCATGAGCCTTTTCAGCCTCATGCTTTATATTTGCATTTTCCGGCTTATATTCAAACTGGAAATAATCAAGATTACATACATGATTCTTTCCTGTGTCTGTAGTGAATTTCAAATATATTTTGTGATTTCCCACAGATATATTAACCTCACCGGATATATCAGTATATGTGCTCCAACTTCCTGTGGAACTTACATTTATAGTTGCAACAGGTGTTCCTGACATTGTGCTGTCGTCAACATAAACATCTATTTTTCCTGCTGAATTTTCATTACCACTATATCTTAAATATATTCTGGATGTCATTCTGTCAAAATTAATGTTATACTGAACCCATTTTCCGTCTGACAGTCCTCCTATATTTTTGCTTCCACTGGCTGAGGAATTATCATCATCTTTTACTCCATCAGCTCTACTGTCTGTATTCTCTGCCTCTATTTTATTACCAACAGTTTCTTTATTTCCAACAGAAAATTCTTCAAAAGCTTTCTTGCTATAAGATTTTTCCTGCTCATTTCCGTAAATACCTACCTCATAAAGGGAAATTCCGTTATACTGTCCTCCGCTGTAACCACTGTTTTTGTAGGTACGCTGTACAGCTTGTATTTTTATATATCTTGCATTAACTGCACTAAATTCTATTTTATCCACCCTTGCATATGAATCCGAATTATAGGCTTCACTGTTGTAAACTGTGGTAATAAGGCTGTAATCTGTTCCATTTTCTGATTTATAAATATTATATACAGTGGCATTGGCATGCTCCCAGCTTAAATATACCTTCTCCACACTGTATGTTGCCCCTAAGTCCACAGTATAGTATGTGCCATCACCATGTGTATCAGACCATCTTGTAGTTGCATCATTATCAATAGCCCCACTTATAGGAGTTTTACTGCTATCCTCCACTCCACTGGCTGTGGCAGATACTCCGTTATTTCTCACATAGTTATAATACTGGTCCTTTAAAATGTCTGAAAAAGCCTCTCCTGTATTATTTGTCTTTTTTGTAAAGACTCCGGTGTCACTAATGGTACTTTCTACCGATGCTTTAGCCTCACTTCCAAATATGCCTATTTCCCATATAGATACACCATAACGTCTGTTGTTGCCTGAATCTGCCAAATAAGAATCACCAACATCTGTTATTTTTACGTATCTTGCAGACACTGCATTACTTAATGCTACAGTATCCACCCTGTTTTTAGGGTCTGTATAATCACTTATTTTAACCCTTGAAACTTCCTTGTAACTTCTTCCATCATTTGAAATTTCTATTTTGTAGTCAATGGAACTTGCCACTTCCCAGCTAATCCCAATTTTAGACACGGAATAACTTTGCTTTAAGTCGATTTGAATCCAGTGTCCGTTTGTATGGTTCGAGTTAGCCCATCTTGTATCTGTGCTTCCATCAACAGCTTTAGATGCATCCCTGCCATCCTCAACACCATCATCAGAAGTTGTATTGACGCCATATTTAATGTAATTATATAAGTCTCCGTCTTTGACGCCAAATGCCTTCATAGTATTATCCTCTATGGTGACATTTGCATTGGTTGCCGTAGCAGATGCCGCGGCTTTAACATTGATATTCGTCACTGAAATACTTGTCATCGTCATACTTACGGCAAGAACCGTCGCAAGCACTTTTCTTAGTAACTTCTTCACTTTTTTCTCCTCCAAAATATTTAATAAAAATCCCTTTTGCACATAATATATTATACTGCATTTATTTTCCAAAATCACTTTGATGAAAGTATCAATTTTTCATTATCAGTGTTCTTTTTTTACAATTATGCATAATAACGCAACGACATCTGTATTTTTATCTGTGTGGTGCAAGATACACTATAAAAGGACAGCCTTCCTATTTTGGGGAAATACTGTCCTTTTATCTTTACTATCTTATTCTTTTATTTACATACTTTGCCTTGTATTTAGAATAGACTATTGTCTGATCTTTATATAAACCATAGTATCCTGACAGGGCATAGCTTATTGATATGGCAATTAAATAATATGATACCCCCTCAAATCCAAATAATTCAAAGGAAATGAGCATTGATGTAACAGGGCAGTTGGTAATTCCACAAAACACCGCCACCATTCCTGCCGCTGCAGCTAATTCCGGTGGAAATCCTATGATTTGTCCACATACACATCCAAAGGTTGCACCTATACAAAATCCCGGAACTATTTCGCCTCCACGGAATCCTGCCCTCATGGTTATTGCAGTCAAAACTATTTTCCACACAAAATCAAGAGGTCGTGCCCTGCCGTTTATAGCACGGGCGATTAACTCACTTCCTGCTCCCATGTAATCACTTGTATTTAGGAAGAGCGTTATCACAATTACAACACATCCTGCCACAAAAACACGAATATATGGATTCTTAAGGTATTTTGTATAAATTTTGGAGGCTATTTTTAGTGCAATACAAAACAGTATGCTTACCGCTCCGCACCCTGCAGCAATAACGCCCATTTTTAATCCGTTTTCAATGGTGATTTCAGGAATATTGGTAACATTAAAAACTTCCGGATGAATTCCTAATCCTGCTGCAAACTCTGCTGCTATTATTGATGCTATAACACAGGGCAACAATGCGGCATAATACATAACTCCAACACTTACTACTTCCATGGCAAAAACTGCCGCTGCCATGGGAGTTCCAAACACCGCT